>Ga0302319_10001947_pt1 | contig 45557 bp, 37 predicted proteins | sample Bog_T0_2_FD_203319 | JGI IMG/M metagenome (GOLD analysis project Ga0302319, IMG submission 203319) | Peat permafrost microbial communities from Stordalen Mire near Abisko, Sweden - Bog_T0_2 | ecosystem: Environmental > Terrestrial > Soil > Wetlands > Peat | place: Sweden: Abisko, Stordalen Mire...
GCGCTGAACCTTCGTAGCCCGGAAGCCACGCGACCTCGTACTCATCGAGTCGCCGTGCGCCGTCGACGGCGTATAAGATTTGCAAATCCGCCGGGTCGCCGGCCACCGCACGGACCAGCCACTCGCGCCAGGCAACGGCTTCCTCCGCGTAGCCCGTGAGCAGCAGCGCGTCGAGCGTGAATGTCGCGTCACGCAACCAGCAGAAGCGGTAATCCCAGTTACGCACGCCGCCGGGCTGCTCGGGAAGGGACGTCGTCGGCGCTGCGACGATGCCGCCTGTGGGCTTGTAGGTGAGGGCCTTCAAGGTGATGAGCGAGCGCAATACGGGCTCGCGCCACCGCCCTTGATAAGTGCATTGCGCGGACCACGCGCGCCATTGCCGCTCGGTTTCGGCGAGCGCCCGCTCCGCATCGACCGGCGGCAGCGTCGGCAGGTGCGAGGGTCGGTAATTGAGGGAGAACGAGCGGCGTTCCCCGGCGGCGACCGTAAAGTCCGCGATGCTCTTGAGATTCTCGCCCTCGATGGGAACGCCAGCCGCGAGCTCGAGCGTGTCGGGTCCCGCGGTGATCAGAAGCACCTCCCCCGACCGCCGTACCCACGGCAGAATCGAGCCGTAATCGAACCGCATGATCAATTCCAGCCGCATCGGCACGCGGCCGCTCACGCCCTCGACTATGCGCACCACGTCCCACCGTTCATCGGAAAGCGCCATGCAGTCGATCACACGCACCGTACCCTGTGCGGTATCGAATTCGGTCTCGAGGATGAGCGTGCCCTCGCGATAACTGCGTCGGGTCGAACCGATCGGTGCGGCGGGCGCGATCAGCCATCGTCCGTGTTCAGGTCCGCCGAGCAGTGCGGCAAAACATGCGCCGGAATCGAAGCGTGGCAGGCACAGCCAATCGATTGAACCGTCTCCGCCCACGAGCGCAGCGGCATGACAATCGCCGATCAACGCGTAATTTTCGATTCGCAGCGGCATGCCGGGTTGGACAGCGGCCGACGTGCATGATTCAAGCGCCATGCGCGTCCGCCGGCGTCGGCCGGGGCCGACGAACGAATCCGGGGTCGGCCGACGCGGGCGGCGCGAGTTCGCAGTTGACGCTGGCGGCGCGGTGCGAGAAGTTGCGGCAATGGCGGTCCATGCACGTTCGTCTCCGGCGCCCCCTACGCCCCTCGCCCGCTACCGCGGGAAGCGCGACTTCACGCAGACCGCCGAGCCGACCGGCCGCCGCCGCGCGGGGAAATCGGAGCATTTGCGCTTCGTCATCCAAAAGCACGCGGCGCGCCGGCTGCACTACGATTTGAGGCTCGAACTCGATGGGGTGTTCAAATCGTGGGCGGTGACCCGCGGTCCGTCGCTCGACCCTGCCGACAAGCGTCTCGCCGTCGAGGTCGAGGATCATCCGCTCGCGTACGGAGACTTCGAGGGCACCATTCCGCAAGGCCAATATGGGGGCGGCACGGTGCAGCTGTGGGATCGCGGCTTCTGGATTCCCGAGGGCACCCGCTCGCCGGAGGAGGGGCTGCGCGCCGGGGACCTGAAATTCACCCTGCAAGGACGGCGGTTGCAGGGGAGCTGGGTGCTGGTGCGCCTGCGCGCCGAGGGCAAGCGCACCAACTGGCTCCTGATCAAACACCGCGACGAGGCCGCTCGGCCGGGCGAGGCCGACACCCTGCTCGACGTTGATCAGTCCGTGGCTTCCGGTAGAACCATGGCACAAATCGCCGCCGGACGCGGGCGTGCGCCCAAGCCGTTCATGCTGGCGCCAAACAAGGCGGGAGCCGCAGTAGCCGCCGCACCCCCCGTAACCGCAGTGGCAGCTCGCGGCAGGAAGGTGGCGCGCATGCCGGAATTCATCGAGCCGCAACTCGCGAGTCTGATCGCGCGGCCGCCCGACACGACTGCCTGGGCGCACGAGGTGAAATTCGACGGCTATCGGATGCAGCTGCGCGTCGTGGGCGGCGTTGCCACACTCAAAACCCGCAGCGGTCTCGACTGGACGGAACGTTTTGCACGGGTCGCAAGCGACGCGGGAAAACTTCCGGACTGCATCGTTGACGGTGAAATGGTGGCGCTCGATCATCGCCAGGTGCCGAATTTCGCTGCCCTGCAGGCCGCGCTTGCCGAGGGGCGCTCGGAGGATCTCGTGTTCTTTGCCTTCGATTTGCTGTTTATGGGGCGCGAGGACCTTCGGGCGCTGCCGCTCGTCGAGCGCAAGAGCCGCCTGGACCAGCTTCTCGAGACGCATGACCCCGGGCCGCACATCCGTTTCGTGAAGCATTTCCAGGCGCAGGCCGACGCGATGCTGCGGTCGGCGTGCCGGATGCAGTTCGAGGGCATCATATCCAAGCGCCTCGATGCACCCTACGCGTCCGGGCGGGGCCACGCGTGGACCAAGTCGAAATGTCGCGCCGGCCACGAAGTGGTGCTCGGCGGCTGGACCACGGACGGCGGCAGCGTGCGCTCGCTCCTGGCCGGCGTGAACCGCGGCGGGCATCTCGTGTACGTGGGCCGCATCGGCACCGGGTTCGGCCGCGACGTGGCGGCGCGTTTGTTGCCGAAGCTGAAGGCGCTGACCACGGCGGCGAGTCCGTTCGGCGGCACCAACGCGCCGCGCGGCGACCCAAAGGTGCGCTGGTTGCGGCCGAAGCTGGTCGCGGAGATCGAGTTCGCCGGCTGGACCGGCACCGGCATGATCCGACAGGCCACGTTCAAGGGATTGCGGGAGGACAAGGCAGCGCGGGACGTGGTGGCGGAAACACCCGCACCAGCGGCCCGGGTCTCACCGGCCGACCGACTGGGGGCTGCCGCGCACCAGAGCGCGGCAGCCGGACGCTCCGCGGAAAAGCGCCCTGCTCCGCAGCGCCCGGCGCGGCAGCGCCCTGCTCCGCAGCATCCGGCGCGGCAGCGCCCGGCGCCAGCAGCGAGCTCCGAGCCCGGCATGGCGCGCCCGAACGTGGTGATGGGTGTGCAGATCAGCAAGCCCGACAAGCCGCTCTGGGCCGATGCCGCTGACGGTAAGCCGGTCACGAAGCTCGACCTCGCCGGGTATTTCGCGCGGGTCGGGGACTGGATGCTGCCCCATCTGCAGGGTCGCCCGTGTTCCCTGGTGCGGGCGCCGGATGGCGCCACGGGAACCCAGTTCTTCCAGCGGCATGCCATGGCCGGCATGTCGAAGCTGTTTTCGTTCGTCAAAGTAAAGGGCGATCGGGCGCCGTACGTACAGATCGACCACGTCGAGGCGCTGGCCGCGGTCGCGCAGATGGCCGGCCTCGAATTGCATCCGTGGAATTGCGCCCCCGGCAACCCCGAGGTGCCCGGCCGCCTGGTGTTCGATCTCGATCCGGCGCCTGACGTGCACTTCAACGCCGTGATCGAAGCGGCCGTCGAGATACGCCGCCGGCTCGAGGCGCTGGGGCTGGCGGCGTTTTGCAAGACGACCGGCGGCAAGGGTCTGCACGTAGTCACACCGCTGCGCAGCGACGCGCGCCACGGCGTCGATTGGCCGCTGGCCAAGCAGTTTGCCCACCTCGTCTGTGCGCAGATGGCCGCGGAGAGCCCGCGGAAATATCTCGACACGATGTCGAAGAGCCAGCGCTCGGGTCGTATTTTTCTCGATTATTTGCGCAACGACCGAACCGCCACGGCCGTCGCGCCGATGTCGCCGCGCGCACGCGAAGGTGCCACGGTGTCCCTGCCGCTCGACTGGAAAGACGTCAAGGCTGGCCTCGATCCCAGGCTCTTCACGGTCCGCACGGCGGCCGGGATTCTTGCCCGAAAGAAACCTTGGGCCGGGTATGCGGATGCTGCGCAGGCGTTGGCCGGAGCGGCCGACCGCCTGATGCGCGCCGGTTGACCGCATGCGTGCGCTTTTCGCTAAGCTACGAGTTCGAGGCATCCACGGCGCGCGGTGCCGCACCAATTTGTTGGAGGATTCCATGCATACGTCGAATCGTTGGCCCCTGCCAGCCCGGGGATCTCTGCTCGTCCTGGCGGCGCTCGCCGCGGCCTGCTTCGAGGCGGGCGCTGTGCCCGCGGATCAGACGACGTCGGCGACGAATGTGGATCCGGGTGTCTGGAAGAAGCACGAATATTCGTTTCAGTATCTGGGATTCACCTCCACGTACTCCTGCGACGGGCTCGCTGACCAATTGAAGCGCCTGCTGATCGCGGCGGGCGCGCGCGCCGACGCCAAGGCGCGGCCCGGCGCCTGTGCATCGGGCTTCGGACGGCCGGATAAATTCGCGCGCGCCGACCTCACCTTCTATACGCTCACACCGGCCGATTCGCAGGCGCCGTCCGCGACTTCACCGCCCGCCGCCGCGCCCATCGCTGGAACATGGCGTCCGATCACCCTCATGCAGAATGCACCGCACGATTTGAAACTCGGGGATTGCGAACTCGTGGAGCAGTTCCGCAACAACGTGCTGCCCATGTTCGCGACGCGCAACGTCGAGAACCGCACGACCTGCATCCCATTTCAGCTCTCCGGATCGGTGATCGACCTCAAGTTCGACGCGTTCGTGGCCGCGAAGGGCGCGCCCGCGGTCAGCCCCCCAACGGCCTCAGTAACGAACGCGAAATGATGTGCCGCTGAACCTCGCTGGTGCCGTCCCAGATGCGTTCGATGCGGGCGTCGCGCCAGATGCGCTCCAGGGGCAAATCGCTCATCAATCCCATGCCGCCATGGATCTGCAGCGCCTCGTCTGCGACCATGGCCAGCATTTCGCTCGACTTCAGCTTGGCGATCGCCATGTCCTGGTCGGTGTCGATCTTGCGGTCGCGCTTCCACGCCGCCTCGAGGGTGAGCAGCTCGGCCGCGCGCAGCTCCACGGCCATGTTCGCGAGCTTGAAGCTCACGCCCTGAAACTTGCCGATGGACTGGCCGAACTGCACCCGGTCAACGGCCCATTGTTTGGAGAGCTCGAGCGCCCGCTCGGCGCGCCCGAGACAGGTGGCTGCGACCTGCAGGCGGGTTGCTCCGAGCCAGGTATTGGCCACTTCGAAGCCGCGGTGCAGTTCACCGAGTATGGCGGATTTCGGCACGCGGCAATCGTTGAATTCGAGGATGCTGTTGGTGTAGCCGCGATGCGACACGTTTTTGTAACCCGCGCGCACCGCGAACCCGGGATGATCCATGTCGATCAGGAACGCCGTCATGCGCTTGGCCCGCCCGCGTGCGGTGCTCTCCTCGCCCGAGGCGGCGAAGAGGATCACGTAATCGGCATGATCGGCATGGCTGATGAAATGCTTCGTGCCGTTGATCACGAAGTCGCCGCCGGCGGCGACGGCGCTCGTCTTCATGCTGCGCAGATCCGAGCCCGCCCCGGGTTCGGTCATCGCCAGGCACTCCACCCGGTCGCCGCGCACGGTCGGAATGAGATACCGCTCGCGCTGCTCGCCCTGGCACGCGAGCAGGATGTTCGACGGCCTTGCCACACATGAGTAATGCAGCGCGTATCCGGTTCTTCCGAGTTCCTTCTCATACAGAACCCAGGTCACCGTATCGAGGCCGCCACCGCCCACTTCCACCGGCATGTTCGCGGCGTACAAGCCGGCATCGATTGCCTTGGCCTTGAGCTCGCGGTAAAGATCCTCGCGCAGCACACCGGTTTCCTCGACCTCGTTCTCGTGCGGCTGCAGTTCGTTCTGCACGAATTCACGCGTCGATTTGACGATCAGCTGCTGTTCGTAAGTGAGTGAGAACTCCATTGCTAGGTGGCCGCCGCGGGCCGCCCGCGCTTCGCCAAACTCCACTGCTCGAGCAGCTCGAGCTGCAGCCGCAGCTGCTCGACCTGGCGCTCTGCCGGCCAGTCGCGCGGACTCGTGACGGCGCTCGCCGTCAAGCCATTGAGCACGATGACGATCGAACGCAGCGCCTGCTCGCGCACCGCCTCCGACCAGCGCCGCGATGCCGGCCAATGCGCGGCGAGGCAGCGGGCGTAGAGCCGCATGTATTCGCGGTGGACCCAGGCATTGAGGCGGCGCAGCTTCTTGTCGGTCGAAACCTGGCCCCAGAAGGCCATCCAAAATGCACACTCGATTTGGCGCGGCCGGTCGATCGCGAGACCCTCCGACAGCACGGCGAGGAGATCCGTGTCATCGCGTTCGCGCGTCAGGCGCTGCTCGATGCGCAGCAGAATGAGGCGCAGTGCCGCGAGGATGATGTCCTGCTTCGAATCGTAATAGTGGGCGACCATTCCAGTCGTGAAGCCGGCGGCACGCGCGATCCGGGCGACGGTCGCGTGTTCGAAACCGCGGCTCGCCACCACCTGACAGGCGACCTGCGCGATCTCGTCGCGCCGTTTTGCGTGATCGACGATTTTCGGCATACAGCTACTGCCTCGCCTGGCCGATATGCCGGCCGGCCTCCGCCGGTGCAGGCAGCGCGGCATGTGCGGCGCGAATCCGCTCGAGCCCGGCCCGTACGGCCGGCTCCATCGCCACGGCACGCGTCGCAGCCGTGTCGACGTGCAGGTGCATCTGTTCACCGCAGGCGATGAGTCGGCCATCACGGCGCCGGTGCAACCGATGAAACACACGCAGACGCTTCTCATCGACGCCGAGGATCTGGGTGGTCACCAGAAAGGGCTCGCTCACCTTGATCTCCGCAACATGAGTCACGTGGCTTTCGACCGTGTAGAACATGCGCTTCGTGGCACGGTACGCGGCATCGACGCCGACGCGCCGGTAGAGCACGTCCATCGCGTCCCCGAACACCTGCCCATAGCGCCAGTCGGTCATGTGGCCGTTGTAATCGACCCACTCGGGCCGCACGACGCCCTCGACCAGACACAGCGGCTGAGAGGGATCGGATGCGGCGCGCTCCGGCGCCGCGCCGGCATCGACGTAGAGGCGCTCCTCGAGCGCGCGCAGCGTCGAGCCGGCCCCGACGTCGAACTGCCTCAAGACCTGCTGGATGGCGACCAGATAATCGTCGCGCAGCCGCTCGAGTTCGCGGATCGAGCGCCCCGCCGCCTGGACCTGGGTGCCCTCGACCATGCGGTCGATCAAGGTATCGGTGAGTTCGGGAGCCTCGAGCTTGGTCCAAGGCCACTTCAGGCAGGGACCGAACTGCGCCAGCATGTGCCGCATCCCGGCCTCGCCGCCCGCCAGGTGATAGATGAGATTCGTGCCCATCCCAGCCCACCGCAGCCCCGGACCATAGACGATGGAATCGTCGAGTTCGCCAGTGGTGGCGATGCCGTCGTTCACGAGGTGCAGAATCTCCCGCCAGATCGCCTCCTGCAGCCGGTCGGTGAGATGCCCCGGAACCTCCCGCCGTACGTGCAGCGGATGCATGCCGATGTACTTGAAGAAGACGGCGGCCCCCTCGATGGTCGCGGCGGCGGTGCGACCGCCCCCCACCAGCTCGACGAGAGGCAGCAAATAGACCGGATTGAACGGATGCGCCACGCAGAACCGCTCCGGCGCCTCCATGTCGCGCTGCAGGTCCGTGGGTGTGAGTCCGGACGTGCTCGAAGCGATGATGACATCGGCGGCCGCGTGGCGGCTCACCTGCGCGAGGATGCGCTGTTTCAGCTCGAGCTGCTCCGGGATGTTCTCCTGGATGAAATCGGCCCGCTCCGCCATGAAACGCATGTCGGTGGTGAACGACAGCCGCCCCTTCGGCGGCAGCGGGGCGAACGTGAGCCGGGCGAGCGCCGGCTCGGCGTTCTCGACGGCGCCGCGGATCCACGCCTCCATTTCCGGCCTGACGTCCGCGGCGATCACGTCGATTCCGAAATGCAGGGCCCGGGCGGCCCAACCGCCGCCGATCACACCGGTGCCGAGCAAGCCGAGCGTCCTCACGGTTCTCATTTCCCAACCCCCGCAAACCGGCGACCTGGTAAATGTTACCAGTATAATATAAAAATCAGCGCGCTGGTTGCCCTCGCCGGACGGCACCGCGGCGACCGGCTCCGCCGCGCGGGCGCGGAAGATTCATGGTCCGATGCTCACTGCTGCAACAGAATGGCCGCATTCGCCTCCCAGGAAAGATAAACCTCGTCGCTCCAGTCGATCGTCCATTCCGACGTGCGGCGGTCGTTCTGCGCGAACACCGTGACGATCTTGCCGGTTCCGGTCTTGATCCGGTAGGTCGAGCGGTTGCCGAGATAGCCGAGCTCCCAGACCGTTCCTTTGAGCTGGTTCACGCGCGGGGCCGCCACCGGCTCCTTGCTGAGCCGGATCTTCTCCGGCCGCACCGCGAGCCAGACCCTTTGGCCGACGCCGAACCGGCCGACGTCGTCGACCACCAGGTCGCACGCGGTCTCGGCGCCGTGTACGGTGATGAGTCCCGGCTGCACGTCGCGCACCGAACCCTCGAACAGATTCGTCGTTCCGACGAAATCCGCAACGAAGCGGCTTTGCGGAAATTCGTAGATCTCCGATGGCGTCCCCACCTGCACCACCTGGCCGCGGTTCATCACCGCGATGCGGGTCGACAGGGCCATGGCCTCGTCCTGATCGTGCGTGACGAAGACGAACGTGATGCCGACCTGATATTGGATGTTCATCAGCTCGAATTGCGTCTGTTCGCGCAGCTTCTTGTCGAGCGCGGACAGCGGCTCATCGAGCAGGAGCACCTTCGGTCGGCGGATCAGGGCGCGGGCGAGCGCGACCCGCTGGCGTTGGCCGCCGGAGAGCTGGTGCGGCTTGCGCTTGCCGAGCGCTCCGAGCTGGACCATGTCGAGCGCTTCCTGCACCCGCTGCAGCTTGACCGCCGGCTCGAGCGGCAGGCGGCGCAGTCCGTAGCCCACGTTCTCGGCGACCGTCATGTGCGGAAACAGCGCATAGGACTGAAACATCATGTTCACGGGCCGTTCGTGGGGAGGCACGGTGGTCATGTCGACGCCGTCGATGAGGATCCGTCCGGCGCTCGGGGTCGCGAAACCCGCGAGCATGCGCAGCAAGGTCGTCTTGCCGCAGCCGGAGGCGCCCACGAGCGCGAACATCTCGCCCTTGAAGATGCGCAGCTGCACGTTGTCGACCGCGGTGAAGGCACCGAAAGTCTTGTTGACGCCTTCGATCACGATCTGCGGTGCGGCATCGGGATCGAGCCACGGCCTGTCGGCGAGCGATTTCAGCTGGGTCGCGATCATGCGGCGATACGCGGCTCAAAAATCATGCGGTGGCGTGGCACGGCGCCGCTCCGGGGCGAAAACGGGCGCTCGACGACACGGGCGCGCGACATGCGGCGCTCCCAGACCAGCTCCCGGTTCAAATAGATCTCCGCCCAGATGCTGGAACCCATAGCGAAAAACGGCGCATCGACCATAGCAAGCGCGATGTTGCGCTTGCAAGTGGGCGACCAGATCGCGGAGCTGACGCTGCCGATCTCGCGCTTGCCCGAATCGTCGGCGTACAAGAGCGCGTTGTGAGCCGGCTTGCTGCCGGCCACGTCGAGACCCACCAATTGCCGTCGCGGACCGCGCTCCTTCTCCCGCAGCAAGGCGCGCCGGCCGTTGAAATGGCCCTTGGCGAAGTCGACGAGCCAGCCGAGCCCGAGTTCGAACGGCGAGCGCTCGCGACCGGCGCGGATCGTGTGCTCGGCCGACACGAAATCGACGTTCGGACTGAGGAACCCCGCCTCGATGCGCGCGGTGTTGAGTGCCTGCGAACCGATGGCGCGAATCCCGCGCGAGCGGCCCGCGATCATCAATGCATCCCAGACGCTCTCGGCGTCCTCAGGCTCCATCCACACTTCATAGCCGAGGTCGCCCGTGAAGCCCGTGCGTGAGACGGTGACGCCGGCGGCGCCCACCTTGAAGGTGCCGATCTCGAAGGGTTTCAGCCGCTCGATGCCGGCGAGGCCGAGTGTCCGCAGCACGGCGCAGGAGGTTGGACCCTGCACGGCAAGCGCGGCGATCTGCGCCGTGACCTCGGTGACATCGACCTCGAAGCCGATCGCCGCCGACAGGAGCCAGTCGAGCTGCCGCTCGGCGGTGCACAACCGGTACTCATCCGCGCCGAGCCGGAACACCGTGCCGTCATCGATGAGATGGCCGGCGTCGTTGCACCACACGGCGTAGGCGACTCGGTTTGGCGCGAGGCGGCCGAGGTCGCGCGTGACGAGCCGGTTCAGGTACGGGAGCGCATCGCGCCCGGCGATCCGGTATTTCACCATCGGCGTCAAATCATAGAGGGTGGCCGCATTGCGGATCGCGAAGTATTCCTGCTCCATGGTGGTGAATACATCGACCGTGGTGTAGCCCGCCCACGGAATGAAGCTCTCCACCTGGCTTGCGGCCCGTGCCCGGTCGTGGAACGGGGTCTTGAGCAGCGGCTGCAGGTAGTGCGGCGCTGTCATCCTCAAGCCGCCTGCCGCAGAATCTGCCGGGCTGCGTTGCGTCCCGCCACCCCCATCACCCCGCCGCCCGGGTGACAGCCGGCCCCGCACAGGAACAGGCCCGGCACGGGGGCTCGGTGCTGGGTTGCGCCCGGGACCGGGCGCACGAAAAAGAACTGGTCGAAGGCCAGCTCCCCGTGATGCCAGTGGCCGCCGCTCATGCGGAATTCGCGCTCGAGATCGACCGGAGTCAACAACTCCGAGCCGACGATCGAGCCGCGCAGCCCCGGCGCGAAGTGCTCGATGGTATCGATCGCGAGATCGACGAAGCGCCCCCTGGCCGCGGGCCAGCCCTCCTTCAGGGCATATGGAGCGTATTGCACGATCGCCGAAAGCACGTGGGCCCCGTCCGGCGCGAGCGCGGGATCGTTGACGGTGGGCAGCGTGATTTCCATCGCCGGCGCGGCGGAGTACTCGCCGTACTTCGCATGGTTGTATGCATGTTCGAGATATTCGAGCGACGGGGCAATCAGCAGCCGCCCCTTCAGCCGCGAAGCATCGAGTGCCGTGAACCGCGGCAGCCGGTCGAGCGCCAGATGCAGCTTGGCCGCAAGACCGTGTGAACGCAGATGCGCGACACGCCGCACGAAGCCGGTGTCGAGATGGCGCGGCCCGAGCAGTTCGAGAAAGGTGGTCTTCGGATCGGCGTTCGAGATCACGGTCCGCGCCTCGATTCGCTCTCCCGACGCGAGCACAACGCCGCAGGCTCGGTCCGCCTCCACGAGGATGCTGGTGACCGGCGCGCCGGTGCGAATGACCACGCCGGCGGCGGCGGCGGCCCGTCCGAGCGCAGCGCCCACCGCGCCGAGCCCACCGCGCGGCTGCGCGAGAACGCCGGCGCCGCCGGCCGCAGCCGCGGGTGCGGCATGTTCCGCCGCGAGCCGATAGAGCCACGTCAGCACGGTGCCCGGAGAGCGCGGCCCGAAGTTCGTGCCGAGTACCGCATCGAAGCCGAGCGCGCCGCGCAGCGCCGGTGATTCGAAATTCTCCTCGAGCAGGTCGTGCACGTTCATCGCACCGATGCGCAGCAGTTCACGCATGTCGCGGCGGCCGAGCTTGCGCAGCCGCCAGCCGAGGCGCAGCAGCGCCAGGCGGTCGGACCACGCATCGGTGCCGAGCCGCGGCGGCGTCTCTGCGAGCACCGCGGCGAGCGTCCCCGCAAACCGCTCCATGCGCGCGCGAAACCCCGCGTAGGAGGCGCCATCCCGCGCGGAGAGCGCCGAGCCCCCGGCCCCGGCCGCATCCGGCATGCACAATGGCGGCGCATCCGGCACCAAAGCGGTGGTCGGCAGCCCCTGCGCCGCCCATTCGAGGCCGTGTGCTTCGAGCTGCAGGTCGCGCATCATGTCGTCCGACATGAGGTGCAGCAGGTGCGCGCAGGCGGAGACCTGGAAACCCGGCGAGAAGAGACGCGTGGCGGCGGCCCCGCCGAGCTGCGCGCCCGCCTCCACCACCAGCACCGAGCGGCCGGCGCGGGCGAGCGTGAGTGCGCACACGAGGCCGTTGTGACCGGCTCCGATCACGATGCAATCGCGGACTTGCGCGTTCATGCGGGCACGCGTCCCAGATCACGCAGCACCGCACGCGCGGCATTGGCGCCGGGCGCGCCCATCACGCCGCCGCCCGGATGGGTGCTCGAACCGCACAGGTACATGCCGCGCACCGGCGCGCGGTACTGCGCATAGCCGGGGATCGGACGATTGAACAGGAGCTGATCCATCGTGAGTTCGCCCTGGAAGATGTTGCCCTCGGTGAGGCCCACCTCATTTTCGATGTCCCAGGGCGTGCGAATCTCCGCGTGCAGGATGAGATCCTTGAAATTCGGACTGTGCCGCGCGATGGTGTCGATCACCGTCGCGCCGAATCCCCGGCGTTTTTCATCCGTCCAGGGTCCGGAGGCAAGACCATAGGGGCAATACTGCACGAACACCGACATGTAGTGCTTCCCGTCCGGCGTCATGGTGGGATCGATCTGCGACGGGATCAGCATGTCGATGTACGGGGCACGCGACCACCGGCCGTCCTTCCAGTCGTCGTAGGCCCGCTCCATCATTTCGAGCGTGTCGGTGACGTGCATGTCGCCGCGCGTGCAGGGCGCGCCCTCGGGAATCGCCGGGAAACGCGGCAAACCGTCGAGGGCGATGTTGAGCTTGCCCGAGGAGCCGCGAATCTTGAAGTTGCGCACCTGGTTCAGGAACTCCTCCGGCAGATCCTTGGGCTGCATGGTCTCGAGAAACGTGCGCCGCACGTCGAGATTGGAGATGACGAGCCGCGCGTGGATCTCCTCGCCATCCGCCAGCGCCACGCCGTACGTGCGGCCGTCGCGCACCAGTACCTGCGCCACGGGAGCGGCGCTGCGGATGGTGCCGCCGCTCGCCTGCAGCGAGGCGCCGAGCGCATTGCTGACCGCGCCCATGCCGCCGCGCGCGAAACCCCAGGCCCCCACCGTGTCGTCGATGTCCCCCATGTAATGATGCAGCAGCACATAGGCAGTCCCGGGCGAGCGCGGCCCGAGCGCCGTGCCGATGATCGAACTGCCCGCGAAGTGCGCCTTGACGATCTCGCTTTCGAAGTACTCGTCGAGGAAGTCCGCGGCACTCATAGTCCAGAAGCGCAGCGTGTCGTACATGCGCTCCTCGCCGAGCCCGTGGAAGCGGCGGCCGAGATAGAGCAGTTCCCGGATGTCGCGCGGCTTGAACGAGGTCGGATCGGGCGGCTCGCGCATCAGCAGCGGCTTGATGAACTTGCACTGGCGCATCACGTCGCGCGAATAGCGGTCGTATGCCTCCGCGTCGCGCTTCGAGTGGCGCGCGATCTCGCGCCGCAGGGCGTCGTGGTTGTCGTAGAGCGCGAGGTGGCCCCCGTCCTGCATCATGGTGCAGCCGCCCTCGTAGGGGATCACCTGCAGACCGTGGCGCGGCAGTTCGAGCGTGCGGATGATCTCCGGCCGCAGCAGGCTGCACACGTAGGAGCAGTTCGAATAGGTGAAATCCTGGTAGAGGCGGCGGCTCACCGCCGCACCGCCAATGTATGGATTGCGCTCGAGCACGAGCACCTTCAAGCCCGCGCGCGCGAGGTAGCAGGCGGCCACCAAGCCGTTGTGGCCGGCGCCGACGACGATGGCGTCGTGGGCGCCGCCGGACCTGCGCACCGCCTCGTTCAAGCGGGAACTTTGTGCGATTCGCCGGCGGTTCGCAGGGTCGCGTCGACGGCGATCTCGAAACCGCGCAGCGTGTCCGCGAGGCACGACGCGTCGTGCGCCGCCGACACGAACCACGGTTCGCGCGAATCGGGCTCGCAGAGCACGCCCTCATCGTGCAGCACCTTCGCCATCGCATCGTAGAACGAATAGTCGCTGCTCTTCCACGCGCGATAATTGCGCGGCGGCTCGTGCGCGAAATACAGCCCGCTCATCGACGGATGTCCGACGAAGCTGTGGGCGACGCCGCGGGCATTCAGGATCGCGCGCATGCCGGCGCGCAGGCGTGTGCCGTAGTCGGCGATGCGCGCGAGCGCATCGGTTTCATCGAGGATCTGCAGGGTCCGCTCGGCCGCCGCGAGCGACACGGAATGTGCCGTGTAGGTGCCGCCGTGCGCGACGCCGCGGCCGATCTTGCGCATGATCTCCTCGCGGCCGGCGAGGATCGAGATCGGATACCCGTTGGCCACCGCCTTGGCGAAGGTGCAGAGGTCGGCGTTCACGCCGTAGAGTTCCTGAACGCCGCCGCGCGCCACGCGAAATCCCGTTTTCACCTCGTCGATGAGCAGCACGACGCCGTGCTTGTCGCACAGGGAACGCGCCGCACGCAGGTATTCGGGCTCGGCCGCGATGCCCAGGCAGTTTCCCATGATCGGCTCGATCAGCATGCAGGCGATCCGCCCGGCGTGGCGCTTGAAGACGTCCTCGAGCTGGTTGGCATCATTCGCCTGCACGAAATGCGCGAAGCTGCGTGTGCTCACCGGCACGCCCTCGCTGTAGGGACGCACCTCGGGGTCGCCGACCTGCGACCACTTGTCCATCGGCGTGAACCACATGGCCGCGTCGAACAGGCCGTGGTAGCTGCCCTCGAGAATCACGTAATCGTCCTTGCCGGTATAGGCGCGCGCGAGGCGCAGTCCCGCCATGACCGCCTCGGTTCCGGAATTGGAAAAGCGCACCAGCTCCGCCGCCGGCACCATTTTGGCAATCCGGTCGGCGACGATCAGCTCGCGCTCGGTGGATAGAGCGAAAACGCCGCCCACCTCCATGCCCTCGCGCGCCGCGGCGTCGACTCTCGGATCGGCGTAGCCCAGGATGCCGGGACCATAGCCCATGCGGTAGTCGACGTAGACGTTGTCGTCGATATCGGTGATGCGCGCGCCGCGCCCGTGCTTCACGTAAATGGTGCGATCATCGCCCCAGTAGCGAAAATTCGACGCGACGCCGAGCGGCATGCGTTTGACGGCGCGCTGGAAGTGCGCGTTGCTGTTGGTCAGTTTTCTGGCCATATAATACCCCTGTGCGGTTTGGGCGGCGGCCGGCGCTTGGACAATGCGCCGGAAGCGGGGATTATATAACCATATAACAAAGTTGGGCGCGCGATTATCGGCGCGCGATTATCGCCGCACGACGATGCCGCAGCCGCGCGAGTGGGCGCGTAAAACCAGCCGTTCCGTGCCTCTCTGCGGGTTTCCACGCGCCGGGCGGCCGCGGCTTGCCAGGCCTCTCACGGGGGCGTAAATTAAATGATCATATAATGCCGAGGCCGAAGGACATGAGCGCAGTTGAGGTTGCCAATCTCGAGCACGAGTCCAAGGCCTTGCAACCGATTGCATTGCCCGCCTGGGTCTACCGCCACCCGGAAATGACCCGCCTCGAACTGGAGCGCGTTTTGCTGCCGAGCTGGCAGATCGTCTGCCACGTCAATTCCATTCCGAAAGCCGGCGATTTCGTCACCTTCGAACTCGGCACTGAGAGCGTCTTCGTGCTGCGCGACCGCGACGGGTCGGTGCGGGCGTTCCACAACGTTTGCCGTCATCGCGGCGCACGACTGCTCGACGGCGTGGGCAGCTGCCCGCAGGCGCTCACCTGCCCCTACCATGGCTGGACCTATCGCCACGACGGCGGCCTGATCGGTACGCCGATGAAGGACAGCTTCGTAAAACTGGACCGTGCGGACCATGCGCTGAAGCCGGTGCGTGTCGACACCGCGCTCGGCTTCGTGTTCGTCGCGCTGGCCGGCGATCCCCCGCCGGTCGCCACGGTGTGGGGCGCCCTTGCCGCGGAACTTGCCCCGTACCGGATCGAGGAGATGGTGCCGCTCGGCCCGCTCACGGCCGACATCTGGGAGGTTGACTGGAAGGTCGCCATGGACAACTACCTCGAGTCCTATCACGTGCCGATCGGCCATCCCGGCCTCAACCGCATGTTCACGCCGGATTACGAGGATCAGGCTTCGGTGCCCGGCGTGGCGCGCGGCATCAGCTGGCTGCGCGACACCGAATCGTCGCGCTGGTCGGAGCGGCTGTATCAGCGCCTCATCGGCAAGGTGGCGACGCACCTGCCGGAGCGGGAGCGCCGCTGTTGGCGCTTCTACAGCGCTCTGCCGAATCTCGGCATCGACGTCTATCCGGACAAGATGGACTTCTTCCAGGTGCTCCCCCATGGAACCGGCCGCTGCCTGATCCGCGCCGGCATCTTCGGACTGCCGGATCCGCGGCCTGAAATGGCGGCGGTACGCTATCTGAGCGGGCGCATCAACGACCAAGTGAACGACGAGGACCGCTGGCTCTGCGGCCGAGTCCAGCGGGGGCTCGCCTCGAGCAGCTACACGCCCGGTCCGCTGTCGGGTATCGAGCGCTGGCTGTTGCAATTCCACGATCTGTTGCGCGACCGCATTCCGGAGGTCCGGCTCCCGAGCGCGCCGCCAGCCTTCGGCGCTGCACCGGCCATCACGCGAGATTGATCCAGGCTGACTTCGTCTGGGTGTACGACAGCAGGCTCTCGAGACACTTGTCGCGTCCCTGCCCCGACTGCTTGTAGCCGCCAAACGGTTGCGTCATGTCCCCGTGGTCGAAGCAGTTGACCCAGATGACGCCCGCCTCCAGATCCCGAACGGTTTTGAGCGCCACGTTGAGGTCGCGGGTCCACACCGAGGCGGCCAGTCCGTAGATCGAATCGTTGGCGACGGCAACGGCCTCGGCCAGCCCATCGACTTCGATCGCGGCCGCGACCGGGCCGAAGATCTCCTCCCGGGCGATCGTCATCCCATTATTCACGCCGGAAAAGAGCGTGGGATTGACGAAGCAACCGGGCCGGTCCGGCGCGCCGCCGCCGAATTCCAGGCGGGCACCCTCCGCCTTGCCGCGGGCGATGTAGCTCATCACACGGCTGCGATGCGAGGCGGTGACGAGCGGGCCAAGATTCGTCGCCGGGTCGAGCGGGTCACCCGGCACGTAGGCGGTCTTGCCGCGCTCGATGAAGCGTTCCATGAAGGGACCGGCGATCGGCCGATCGATCAGCAGGCGCGAGCCGGCATTGCAGACCTCGCCCATGTTGCCGAAGATGCCGTTGATCGCATAGGTCACGGCCACATCCAGATCGGGCAGGTCGGCGAGAAAGATCTGCGGGGTCTTGCCGCCGCATTCCAGGCTCACCCGCTTCATGTTCGACTGTCCGGCCGCGACCAGCATCAGCTTGCCGACCTCCGTCGATCCCGTGAAGGCGATCTTTGCCACATCGCCATGCAGCGCGAGTGCCGCACCGGCCGTCTCGCCGAGACCGTTGACCACGTTGAAAACGCCGGGCGGTCCGCCCGCCTCGACGAACAGTTCCGCCATCAGCAAGCCGGACAGCGGTGATTGTTCGGCGGGCTTCAGCACCACTGAATTGCCGGCCGCAAGCGCCGGTGCGACCTTCCAGGCTGCCATCAGCAGCGGATAGTTCCACGGGACGATGCAGCCGACAACGCCCAACGGTTCACGCAGGATGTAATGAAACGCATCGGCCGCGGTGGGGGTCACGCTGCCATCGATCTTGTCGATGAGTTCGCCGAAGTAGGCGAAATTCAGGGCGGCGGCCGGCACGTCCGCGGACAGCATGTCACGGATGGGCTTGCCCATGCAGAGTGTGTCGAGCAGTGCGAAGCGCTCGGCGTTCTCCTCGATCAGCCGGCTGAAGGCGGTGAGCACAGCCGTGCGCTCGCGCGGCGCCTTGCGGCTCCACACCCGCGCGGCAAAGGCTCGTTTCGCCGCCGCCACCGCGAGATCGATATCATCAGCCCCGCCGGCGCTCACCTCGCAGAGCGGCGTTCCCGTGGCGGGATTCACCACGGTGAAGGATCCGCCGCGCACCGAATCGACGAATCGACCGTCGACGAAGTGCCGCGTTTCGTAACGAATCCTGCCGGCACGCGCGTGCCAGTCGGCGGTGGTCAATTGGGTCAGGTCCATGCGTCATCTCCTGTGCGATGAACTCAGTATAATCACGCGACTCGCGATTGGCGCGATTCGTCGGACGGCTCGGGATAGCGCATGCGGCTGAACAACCACTCGTGGAAAGCGGCGGTTCCCGGTCCCACCGACTCCCTGTCGGCCCGATATCCATACACCGCGATGCCTTCCTGCACCGATTCGGCGAGCGCGATGCCCGCGCGCAGACGTTCGGGGGTGAGACGCCGCGCGAGGTAGCGCAGCGTGGCCGCACTCGCGGCATGGTCACGAAACGGGTATTCGAACGTGCGCACCGTGGTTCGCCCGGGCGCGGTCGGCAGCGCCTGAAAGACGGTCACGCCGTCAGGCCGGCGCTCGATCAACTGGTTCGGGGCGATGAAGCGACGCCGCCAGGGCGTTTCGGGGCCGATCCCGAGCAGGCTGCGGTAATGCCGGGCGCTCCAGCCGTCCGCCGCCGGAACGCGTGCTGCATCGGCAATGAGGGCCCGCCCCGGCGCGCCCGCGTCCGCGTCCGCGTCCGCGTCCGCGGGGATGATGCCGCCCGGAGGTGCCACTGCGGCGGTCCATCCGGGTGCCGACGCCAGCCATTGTTCCACGACGATTTTCCAGTTTGCCAGCACCACGATCTCGTCCGGGACGATCGCATTCGATCCCACGGGAAACGGCTGCAGGGCGGCGGTCCCGTAAAAGCCGGGTGAAGCCATGCCCGGGCGCCATTCCGCAATCGATGCCGATGGGTGACGCGTCCCGGCCGGGGTGCCGCAAACCCAGATCCAATCATCCGTGAGCCGCAGTTCGAGCGCCGGGAGCGACCGCTCCGGGCGGGACGCGCCGGCCGTCCCATCGTAGTGGAAACGTTGGCCATGGATCGGGCACGCGACGACGTCGACAAACTGGCCGCAGTAGCCACCTGCGAGCTCATGCGGCGTATCGGGACAGCTATTGCGAAATGCGCGCAGCGCCCCGGACTCGTCGCGGACTACCAGCGCGCGTTCGCTGCCCGTATCGAGCGCCAGATACGCGCCCGGGCGCAGGATGGCGCGCTGGTCCCCGACGAACTGGTAGCTGCCGGCAAACAGTTCGGCGCGTTCCGCGTCGTGCGCGGCGGCGCTCGCGAAACTCCAGCGCGGCAGGCGGACGCGACCCGCTGAGCCGGCTTCGGGCTTGGGACGCCGCAGCGGCGTGGGAACAAACGCGCCCGGAAAAATCGAGCGAAGATAAGCCATGCAGCGGTGTTTGGCGGCGGGCCGGTCAATGTTGACCTCGGCCTGGAAGGCAAAGCCCTGCCAGAGCATTTCCAAGACGCCGATGAGCCCAAGCGCCACGCCGTCCGGATCGAGATGCGGCCGCTGCGTCTCGATGATCAGCCGCTCGATGAGCTCCCGGACGAGCGCGGCGAACCGATCGTCCTTCTGGCCGCAAATGTCGTAGTATTCCTGGCGGGAACTCGCCTCGCCCCAAAATGCGTACCAGACGGCCACCTTGCGCGGACTGGCGATCTCGGGATCGAGGTACAGATCGACCAGGCGTTCGAGCGCGGCGACGGGGTCGGCCTTGAGCATGGCGACCGGTTCGAGCACGCGGCGCTCGAACTCGGCCGCGAGGAACTGCAACGAAGCGACGAGCATGGCCGCCTTGGAATCGAAATAAAATCGGACGATGCCGGGTGACATGTTCGCAATGGCAACTACTTTTTCGACCGTCGTGCGCGACGGGCCGTGGATGTGCAGGGCCGAGATGCAGGCGTCGATCAGGCGCAGCCGCTGTCGACCATGTGCGGCGCTGGGGCGCGCCGCGGGTCTCGGCTCCGAAGGAAGCCGCGGCGCGGCCGCGCGCGCGGCGCGGCGCGGCGCCGGGTTGCGCGGCCCAATGCCTTGGCGGCCGGCTTTCTTGCCCGATTTCATGATGGGTCCTTAGATGCGCGCATTCCCGCGCGGATTCTGGCTCAGGCGGTACGGCAGCTGGCTGATCATCGGACCGCCGCTGCTGTTCCTGTTCGTATTCTTCCTCATTCCGTTCGCGTTCGCATTGCTGATCAGCTTCTCGGACACGGCCGTGCGTGTGCCTCCCTTTCGCGACATTCTAATGGTGGGCCCGGATTGGCACATACACATCAATCTCAACCTGGGCAACTTCGCCTATCTCTTCACGGACGAAGTGTACGGGCTTTCCTATCTGTACTCGATCAAGACGGCGTTCTTCTCAACCCTGATCTGCCTCGCCATCGGATACCCGATGGCCTACGCGATCGCACGCACCTCGAAGAGCGTCCAGAGCATCCTTCTGCTCATCGTCATTCTACCGTTTTGGACATCGTTCCTGCTGCGCGTCTACGCCCTCGAGGGCATCATCCGGGAAACCGGGCTGCTCAACACGGCGCTGCTGTGGCTCGGGATCATTCATCACCCGCTGCAGATCATGCGCACGACGCCCGCGGTATACCTCGGCATCATTTATTCCTACCTGCCCTTCATGATCCTGCCGCTGTTCGCGACGCTCGAAAAGCTCGATCTTTCCCTCCTCGAAGCCGCGGCAGATCTCGGCAGCCCGCCATGGCTCACGTTCCTCGACGTCACCCTGCCCCTGTCGATGCCCGGGATCATTGCCGGGTCGATGTTGGTGTTCATACCGGCCATCGGAGAATTCGTCATTCCGACGCTGCTCGGCGGTCCTGACAACCTCATGATCGGCCGCGTGCTGTGGGACGAATTCTTCGGCAACCGCGACTGGCCCGTTGCGTCCGCCGTCGCAATCGCCTTCCTGGTCCTGCTCGTCGGACCAATCGCGCTGTATCAGCACTACAGCACCAAACAGCTCGAGGCATAGGAGTTGCAGGAGCAGAGACCCACCGTGTTCCTGATGTCGATTCTTTGCCTCGGCATCGCCATTTTGTACCTGCCGATATTCGTGCTCATCGGCTATTCGTTCAACGCTTCGGCACTCGTGAGCGTTTGGGGGGGATTCTCGACGAAGTGGTACCTGGCCCTTCTGCACAACGATCAGCTGCTCGATGCAGCGTGGTTGTCGCTCGAGATCGGCGTGGTCGTTTCCACCGGTTCCGTGATCCTCGGCACCTTGGCGGCGGTCGCGCTGGTTCGCTTCAAGCGTTTTCGGGGGCGTCTGCTGCTCACAGGCATGGTGAATGCACCGCTGGTGATGCCCGAGATCATCACCGGCATCACCCAGCTCCTGCTGTTCGTGTCGATGCTGCATCTTTTCGGCTGGCCGCACCGCGGCTTCGTCACGATCGTCATCGCGCACATAGCCTTCTGCACCGCCTACGTCACCATCACAGTGCAATCGCGTCTGTATGCGGCGGACCGCTCGCTCGAGGAGGCGGCGATGGATCTGGGCGCCGGGCCGGTCCGCGCCTTCGTCGACACGACGTTGCCGCTCATCGCGCCCGCGCTCGCCTCCAGCTGGCTGTTGAGCTTCACGCTCTCGCTCGACGATCTGGTGATTTCGAGCTTCGTCTCCGGTCCGGGTGCGAGCACCCTGCCGATGGTGATCTTCTCGAAGGTGAAGCTCGGCGTGAGTCCCGATATCAACGCCCTCGCGAGCCTCGTCATCTGCGCGGTCGGCGCGTGCGTGCTCGCCGCCGGCGTGCTGATGCGCCGCGCCGAGCGGCAGCGCCTGTCGGACACGCAGCTCGCGGAGCGCTAGCGCGGCCGATGAATCGCGCCGCGCGTGATCGTCAGCTGGTGATGCGTCCGCCCGCATTCAATGGCTCGATCAGCGACGGATCATCGACCTCGATGGCGTTGATCCTCGGGCTGACCTCATGCGCCTCCATCCAATCCGCGCGGTACGGCTGCAATGCCGCCATCGCCTCGGCCGAGGTCCCCCCCAGCCACGTCGCATAATCCCGGCGCCGCAGGATTGCCGGCATGCGCCGCTGCGTGGTGGCGAGATTGGCGAGCAGCTCATTGGCGGGGACGCCGATGATCGCGCAGCCCTCGATCACGTCGTCCTCCTCGGTCACCGAACGGTCCCACAGCGCCGCGAAGCCGAACACGCCGCGCTGGATCAGCCGTACGTAATAGGGCTGGCGGTACAGGGCGGTGGTCAGTTGCCACGCGTAGAAACCGGCCGCGGGCAAAATGCAGCGCTGGCCGTTCTGCCAGGCGCCGCGGTAGATCTCGGACTCCTCGAGCCGGTTCGATTTCGCGAATGTCGTCGGCTCGGCGGGCTGGACCCCCTCGGCCCATGCCGGAATCAGCCCCCAGCGCAGCATGACCGCTTCGGTCTGTCCGTCGTGCCGCCGCAGCGCCGGCACGTACTGGCCCGCCGCGACGTTGAATCGGGGCTGGAATTTCCACCATGCCGTCGCCGGCATGAATTCGCGTTCCGCAACGGACTGGTCCGGCAGGACATAACGTTCGCACATGTCCGCAGGTTAAGGCCAGACGGGAGCAAAAAACGTGATCGAGCTAACGTGACCGAACGTCAGGAAGCTGTCTCCATGCCTGATCGGCCTCAGAGGCAGGCTCCTATCGTGGCACGAAAAACTCGCTGTAGGCGGCGATCTTGCCGTTGCGGATCTCGACGAGATCCACCAGTTCGGTGGGCACCGTGACGCCCGTCACCTTGGAATGGATGTCGACCCGCCAGTGGGCCACGGCCTTGGGCCATTCCACGACCACCGACAGCAGCGAGTAATTGCTCAGCCGGAACACCTTCACCATCATCATCAGCCACGGGCGAAAGGTCGCGAGTCCATCGGCGGTGATCGAAATCGGCTTGTCGGCGCTCGCGCCGGCGATCTCGAAATGGCCGTCGGCGGCGAACAGTCCGCACATCGCGTCCAGATTCCCCGCAACTCGCGCCTCGTGGAGCGCCTTGATGATCCTCTCCGCCTCGAACCTCTCGGTCATCGAACGTCTCCAGTAGCCGCCGCCGCATCACACCAGCGCAGTACGCACCTGGCCGCCGAGCTGCTCGAATGCGGTGCGAGCATACGGAATGACGGACCCCAGCCCATAAAAGAGATGAATCATGCCCGGGTGGCAAGTGTAGGACACAGCGCACCCCGAGTGCGACAGTCGTTCGAAATATTCCAGACCCTCGTCGCGCAGCGGATCGAATTCCGCGGTATGGATGATCGTGGGGGGCTGGCCCGCAAGGTCGGCTGCGCGCAGCGGCGAGATGCGCCGTTCGGCCGGATCGGTGCCCGCTGGCGCATACAACCTCAGGTCGTGGGCGAGTACTTCTTCGTCGATCAGGTACCCATGGGCGAAGTCGAGCCGCGAGCGCGACCTGCGGCTGTAGTCGAGGATGGGGCAGAGCAGGATTTGCAGCGCCGGCACCGGACCTCGCGTTTCGACCAGCGCCTGGCAGGCGGCCGCGACCAAGGTCGCGCCCGCCGAGTCGCCGCAAATCGCGAGCCGCGCAGCGTCTATGCCGAACTCCGCGCTGCGTCCGGCGAGGTGCGTCATCGCGGCGAGCGCATCATCGAGAGCCGCGGGAAAGGGATGTTCCGGTGCCAGCCGGTAGTCGACCGACAGCACCCTGCAGGCGGCAGCCTCGGCGAGACAGCGCGCCACCGGATCATGGGTGGCGACCGAACCGGCCACCAACCCGCCGCCATGGAAGTAGACGATGCCCGGTCCTGCGCCCGGCGGCGCGCCGCGCGGCACGTAGAGACGGGCACCGAGCAGTCCCGCCGCGCCGGGGATGGTTCGATCCTGCACCGTATCGATCTGCGGCGGCGTGCCGCCAAACCGCATGAGCGCGACGAGTGCGGCGCGACGCTCCTCGACGGAAGCCTCGCGCATGCTCTGGGGATTGCTCGCCGCCAGCAGATCCAAGAACCGCCGGACGCGCGTATCGAGCGGCATGAGCGGCCGGCGACGATCAGATCGAGAGGACTTGCCGCGTCTTCGCCGGCCAGCGCGAAGGGTCAGTACCATGCACGGCGAACAGGGCGACCGTCAACCGGTCGAGCCCGAAGGCAACGCAGCCGGTATGCGCTGTGGCGCCACTGGCGTCGCGCAGTTCCCAAACGTTGCCGAAATGCTCGCGGTGGTAATTGAAGCTCATGCACGCGGTCGGCCTGGCGTTCGCGTAATAGGGGATCAACAGCTCGAATTTGAGCGCCTGCTGGCGCTGGCTCACCGCCTTGATCTGGCCCACCCGGCCGAAAAAAGGGTCGTTCGCCACGTCGATCGAGTGCGGCAGTCCGAGATCGGCGGCAATCGCCGGAGCCTTGGCCATGTATTGATCGCGGAAGGCGACGATCTGATCGGGCGAACCGATACGTACGAATTCGCGCATGCGAAATGACTGCAGGCGGTCGAGACTCTGCGAGGGCTCGCGCCGAAAACAATCGGCCTCGATGTCGAACAGCAGCCCATCGGCGGGCAGCGGCCCACGTGCGGCGGCGATCGGATACACGGGGTAGCACGCGGCGGGTGTGAGCACGAGATCCGACGGTCCGAGTGCAGCGGTCCAATCCCCGCCCGTGTCGAGCCGGTCGGCGGCCGCGCGAATCGATGCCTCGGTGCCGTGCAGCGCGCAGACGCAGCCGAGCAGATTCGGGAAGCTGCCGAGGTAGCCCGACTTCTCGAGCTGATGACGGTTCATCACCGGCGGAAACCGCATCAGTTCCGCCGCCGGATCTCCCAAGGTATCGATGTATTTCTCGAGGCGCTCGAAGATGCGTGTGTACACGGCGGTGCGCGCATAGACGCCGTCCGCCCCCATCGGGCGGAAGATTTCAGCGGCTATGTGGGCGAGTGGATCGGCGGGCAGGGTCGTATCCACGGGAAGGTCACCCACTGATGGAAGTCGGAAGCGGAGTCATCAACGACGTCGTCGCGAGGTTCGCGAGAATCCGATCATTGTTGATCATGAGCGGTGCGGACAAAACGTCGCGCAGATGGCGGCCGATGCTGAACTCCGTGTCGTTGCGAAATCCGGATAGCCCGCACGCGCGCAGCGCGCTCATCACCGTGGTCGTCGCCAGCTCCGAGGCATGCACCTTGGTGAGGGTGATCATCGACTGGAACTCGAGAGCCGCGACCGCCCTCTCGTCGTCCATGACCCCTTCATAGCTGTGCAGCGCCGAGGCGAGCACACCGCGCAGCGTGCGCAGCGAGGACACGGCCTGGGTGAAATGCGCGGCACCGGGCGGCATCTGGCCGTTGGCGTTGCGTGCGGCGTGCCGCATGAATGCCTGTGCCTTGGCCGTCGCGGCGGCGGCGATGCCGGTCCATACCGCACCCCAGCACAAATGGGCGAATGGCACCATGGTCATCGCGTGAATCTTCTCATAGGGCTCGGTCATGATCTGCTCCGCCGCCGCGCGGGCGCGAAGCGTGAAGCCCTCGCTATGGGTGCCGCGCATGCCAAGCGTGTCCCATCCTTGCAGACGCTCGAGCGTGTAGTCGGACTTCAGCAGAACCAGCAGCACCTGATCCGAGGCCGCCGCGTCGGCCGAGCGGCGTGCCGTCGTCACCACGCCGTCCGCCTCGACGGCGTAGGAGATGACGGTGGCCTTGCGTTCCAGCGTGACCTGAGCGCCTTCGTGCACGACGGGCGCCTCGCTCGCACGGACGTTGCCGCCGCCCTGGCCTTCGGTGGTGGACGAGGCGAGCAGCAGCTGTTCGGCCGCCACCCGGCGCAAAATCCGCTCGATCGCGGGATTGCCCTTGATATGGCGCACGACGCACGCCATCTTGATCTGGTGCATGGCATAGATGAGCGCGGTCGAGGCGCACGCCTGCCCGAGCGTGTAGCACACATCGACGATCTCGGAAAGCGTGGCCCCTTCGCCGTCGAGGGACGACGGCACCATGATGCCGAGCAGGCGCTGACGGCGCAGTTCCGCAAAGGCTTCGTGGGGAAATCGCGCCTCCGCATCGACGGTGACGGCGTGCGCACGCGCGACTTCCGCCGCCGTGCGCGACCGCGCGAGGAAATGCCCCTTCCTCGCGCCGATAACCGTTGCAATATCGATCGGCACTCTCTTTGCTTCCATGGCTTGCGCTTCCATCGGCGGCTGAAATGAAGCCACCGTTTCCAGTATTATGCTGCGTCGATCGCGTCCCAACAACGATCTTGTGTCACAGTTCGGTTATTGAACGCGGACAGATAATCCGTTACGCGGCGGCCACGAATCGCACACAATGATGAACGATCGCACGCAAAGAATCGGTTCCCTGGAGGATGATTCTGCATGGCATGCCGCCGGCGGCGCGCTCGATGCCCGAGCGCGGACGCGCGCTGATCGGGTCATTATGTAAAATAGTGGACGAATCCGGCGGCATTCACCACTTCGATGAGGAATCGCCGCGCACCGACCAGGAGCCTGTTTGAGGGGAGATCTGTCGACGTGAATGCCGAATCCAGTCCGCTGCGCGATCGCCTCATCAGGCTGGTGACGGGTGTTCTCGGCACGGGCGCGAGCTTGCCAGATCCGTTTCCGGTGGAACGGCAATTGAGCGATCTCGGTCTGACGTCACTGAAGATGGTGAATCTCATGCTCGCCGTGGAGATCGAATTCGACATCACCATACCGCAGGCCGACATCACACCGGAAAATTTTCACAGCGTCGCCTCGATGCAAGCGCTGGTCGGAAGAATGCTGCCGTCAACCCCCGGTTGACCGGGACGCCCGGTCAGGGACGCCCGGTCAGGGACGCCCGGTCATCGGCAAATCGAGGCTCGCCACCAATGCGGCGATGTCGCTCTCGCTGGTCTCGCCATGCGTTGCGCAGATCCGTACCACATCGCGGCCCTCGAAGTTCGTCGGCGCGACCCACGCCCGCCCCGCAGCGACCACGCGGCGCACGAGCGTCCGCACTTCACCGAGTGCAGCGGGCGGAACGACGTCGAGCACGGCGAGCGGCGAATCGTTCGCCACGGTCCAGCCGCGTGCAACGAGCGCGTCGCGCACGCGCGCCACCACGGCCACGCTGCGTTCGACATGCGCGCCGATGCCTTCCCAGCCGGCCGTCGCGAGCACGAAAAACAGGCGCAGCCCGAGAAAGCGGCGCGACCATTGGACGCTGTTGAGGTAGGGATCTGAGGCCGCCAGACTCGACGGCATGAAGCTCGTCGAAGCGTGAAAGGCCTCCGAGAGCAGCGCGCCATGGCTGGTGATGAACATGGCGCAGCCCATCGTGGTCGCAAGCCACTTGTGCGCGTCGATGGTGATTGAATCGGCCCGTTCGATTCCGTCGAGGAGCGGGCGCAGGCGTTCGGCAGCGAGCGCAGCGCCGCCCCACGCGGCATCGACGTGAAACCACAATTTCCCTGCGCGGGCGATGTCGGCGCACCCGTGCAGCGGATCGATCATGCCGCCCCCGGTGGTGCCTGCGGTCGCCACCACCATGACCGGCACCGCGCCGCCGGCGCGGTCCGCGGCAATCGCCCGCGCCAAGGCCTCGGGATCCAGGCGGCCGTGGCCGTCGGTGTCTATGAGGCGCAGTGCCGAGCGCCCGATTCCAGCCTGGTGGGCGATCTTCAACCACGCAATGTGGCATTCGCGCGAGGTGTAGAACTTCGGCGGCCCGGAAAATGCGCGCGCCCCGTCGGAGGCGAAGCCGGGATGCGCGGCGGTGAGGGCGAGGATGAGCGCCGTGTAGTTCGCCTCGGACCCGCCGGTGGCAAAATGACCGGTTGCATCCGGCCCGAGTCCGGCGCGGTGGGCCATGGCACGGATGACGTGGCTCTCGATCTCGACCGGTACCGGCGAGGAAGCGGAGCTTGCGAGCTGGGGATTGAAGAAAGCCGCAACCCGGTCGGCGCACTGCGCGGGAAACGCCGCGCCCGGATTGAACAGACCGAAGTAACGGGGGTTCGACATCTGCACGATGCCGTGCTGCATCTGCTGCAGCGTCCATTGCAGCACGCCTTCGAACGCCAGCGGCCGCTCGAAGTCGAATCCACGAAGCTGCGTGCGAAAGGCGTCCATGTCGATGGTCGGCGCAACCGGTCCCGCCTGGATCAGCGGCGCCAGATCGGCGAACGCCCGGCTGAGCCACGCATCCACATCTGCCCGCTCCGATGCGGGCGGAAACATGGCTGCAACGGCGTGCGGCAACGGCGACTCGGGCATGGGTTCAGGCGCCCGGGCGATTGCCCGCGAGGGCGGCGCCGAGCGCCTGATCGAGGTCCGCGAGAATGTCGTCGATGTGTTCGATGCCGACGCTCAGCCGGATGCTGCCCGGACCCACGCCGGCGGCGAGCTGTTCCGCGGGCGACATCTGACGGTGCGTCGTCGAAGCCGGATGGCAGGCGAGCGACTTGGCGTCGCCCAGATTCACCAGGCGCTTGAAGAGTTTCAGCGCGTTGTAGAAACGCATGCCCGCGGGCAGGCCGCCACGAATCTCGAAGGTGAGCAGCGAGCACGCCCGGCCGCCGAGATATTTCTGGACCAGCGGGAAATAAGGATTGTCCGGAAAGCCCGCGTAGTTGACCGACTCGACCCGCGGATCATCCCGCAGGAATTCGGCGACCTTGCGCGCGTTTTCGATGTGGCGGTCGATGCGTACCGCAACCGTCTCGATTCCCTGCAGCAGCAAAAATGCCGATAGCGGCGCGAGCACCGCGCCCATGGTGCGCTGGTACACGCTGCGGCAGCGGCCGATGAACGCGGCATTGCCGAAATGTTCCGTGTAGATGAGTCCGTGGTACGACTCGTCGGGCTCCGTGAACATGGGGTAGCGCCCCGCCTGCGCGCCCCAGGAGAAGCGCCCGCAGTCGACCACGATGCCGCCGAGCGTCGTGCCGTGACCGCCCATGAACTTCGTCAGGGAGTGCACGATGATGTCCGCGCCATGATCAACGGGCCGCACCAACATGGGTGTGGCCACCGTATTGTCGACGATCAGCGGCACGCCGTGGCGGTGGGCGACACCCGCGAGCGCCTCGAGGTCGCAGACATTCCCGGCTGGATTGCCGACCGTCTCGCAGAAAACGGCGCGTGTGTCGTCGTCGATCAGCGCTTCGATGTCCTCGGCGCGGTCGGATTTGGCGAAGCGCACCTGCACGCCGAGTTTGGGCAGGATGTGTGCGAACAGGGTGTAGGTCGTGCCGTATAGCTGCGGTACGGAGACGAGATTGCGGCCGGCGTCCGTCGCGTTCAATACGGCGTAATAGAGCGCCGCCTGGCCGGAGCCGACGCTGAGCGCGCCCACCCCGCCTTCGAGCTGCGCAACGCGTTCCTCGAGCACCGCGTTGGTTGGGTTGCTGATGCGCGAGTAGCGGTACCCCTCGACCTCCAGGTTGAAGAGCGCCGCACCGTGTTCGGCGCTGTCGAACGCATACGCCGCCGTCTGATAAATCGGGACGGCGACCGCCTTGGTGGCCGGGTCGGCATCGAAGCCGCCGTGGATCGCAATGGTTTCGCGCTTCATGGGCTCAATCTACACCTGGAGGGGCGGAGTCTATCGCGTCGGGGGCGCCGGCAAGGTGCCGCGCGTCACGCCGTGTTACCGGCATCCACCGTCAGGACGGTGCCGGTGACGTTGCGACCGCCCTCGCCCAGCAGATAGAGGGCGGCGCGGGCGACGTCGACCGGTTCGGCCAGACGCTTGAGTGCGCTGCGTTTGGCGATCTTGGCCCGCTGCGACTCGTCGAGCTCCTCGGTCAGATCGGTGGCGACGAAACCGGGGGCGATCGTGTTGACCGTGATGCCGAGCTGGCCGACCTCGCGCGCAAGGGACTGAGTGAAGCCGATCAGCGAGGCCTTGGTCGCGCTGTACACCGACAGGCCGCCGTAACCGGTCAATGCAACGATCGAGGCGATGTTGATGATCCGGCCGGCACGGGCGGTCATCATCGAACGCAGCACGTATTTCGTCAGCACCATGGGCGAGATGGTGTTGAGCCGGACGAGCCGCTCGATGTCCTGATCGCGCATCACACCGAGCACGCCCGCTGTGCCGATGCCGGCATTGTTGATGAGCCCGTAGATGGATCCGAACTCCGCGCGCAGTGTGCGAACGAACCCCGGGACGGCGGCCAGGTCGGACAGATCCGCGGCACGAAATTCGATCGCGCCAGCGCCAGCGCCAGCGCCCGCCGCGGCCGCGGTCGCGGTCGCGGCCAGTTCGGTACCGGGATTGCGCGCAACGGCAATCGCGCGGTAGCCGGCCGCCGCGAGCGCCGCGCACATCGCGAGTCCCAGTCCTCGGCTGCCGCCCGTCACGATTACGTTATCCATTTGGTGTCATCCATTTGGCCTCTTCCGCTTAGGGGCCAATTCAGCTTTGGGGCCAATTCAGCTTAGGGGCCACTTCCGTCAGGGCCGCACCAGTTTGCCGGCCGCTGTGAGTTCGAGCGAGGGCACGAGCCGCAGCATGGCCGGCACCTTGTGTGCCGGCAGCGCCCGCCGGCATGCGTTCAGCAGCTCGGTCTTCAAGTCGTCGGTGCCCCCGGCGCCCTCGCGCGGCTCGGCGCCGTCCGCAAGCACGACGTCGGCGACCACGATCGCGCCGGTGATGGGACTGCGCCGGGCACGCACCAGGGACATCCGCACACGCGGATCGGCATTGAGCACCGATTCCACTTCCTCCGGATAGACCTTCAGGCCGCCGACGTTGATGACCCCACCGCGGCGGCCGCGAAAATAATACCGTCCGTTCTCCAGCTCCACCATGTCGCCGGTGTCGACGAAGCCGTCGCCGGCCGCGAGGGACGCGGGGGCATCGCCGAGATAGCGCACGGCATTGCGCCCGGACCGGATGCGCAGGGTTCCGGACTCGATCTTGAACTCGATGCCGTCCGGCGGCCGGTCGATGAGCGCCGCGGGGAATCCTGCGAGTCCATCATTGACGTCGAAGGCGACGCCCGCCTCCGTCGATGCGAAGGCATGACCGATGCGCGCATGCGGAAACGCCGTCTGCAGCGCATCGAGCACCGGCTGATCCGCGACCTCCCCGGAGAGACGCACGTAATCCGGCTTGAACCGCGCCAGCGCGCCGCTCATCAAGGCCTTGCGCCAGTGCGAGGGCGTGCCTGAGATGTGAGTGACGCCGGACGCGGCGGCGCGTGCAATGAACTCTTCGGTCGATTCATGGGCGTTCGAGAGCACGAGCGGTGCACCGCCCAGCACGGCACGCAGGAAGATCTGCAGACCGCCGTAGCGCCGGATGTCGTAGAACGTGCTCCACACCGTCCCGACGTCGGCCAACCGGCGCGGCAGGGTTCCACCGAGGCTTTCCAGCGAGTGCACCACAAGCTTTGGCGTGCCGGTGGTCCCCGAGGTCAACAAGACCCATTCCGTACGCCGGTCGCTCCGCCGCGCCGCGGTCAGCGGCTGCGGGCTTGCTGCCATGCGGTAAATTCTCGCGCAGCCCCTCAGCGGCTCCGGCGTCTCCGCATCGGTCACCACGGCATCGCATTCCGCGACTTTCGCCACCCAGGTCAGTTGTTGTGGTGTCAGGTCCGGCGTGCAGAGCACGATGCGCCCCGCCACCCCATCGAGTTCGAGCAGCGCCGTGCCGGCGGCAAGCTGCTCGACGGGCGCGACGAGGACGGACGAGCCGCGCAACGACTCGAGGTGGCCCCCGAAGGCTGACGCGGCGCGCAAATCGCCCAGCGCGACGGCGGCACCCGCGGCTTGTAGACGGCACCGGGTCAGGGCACCCGGCGAGACCGCCTCATCCCACAGGGATTCCAATGGGAATTATTCCAAGGATCAGGCGACGGTGTGATCGTACAGCTTGATGAAGTCGCCGAGCGTGACGGGGAAGTCGACCCATTCGGACGAATTGAACGGATCAACGTTGAGCGCATCTTCCAACGAGCTGACCACGATCGCAAAGCTCAGCGAATCAAGTCCGCACTCGGTGAGCCGCAGACCATCCGACAAAGGCGCCAGCGTGCGGCCCTGGTCTGCCGCCACTTGCTTGAATACCGACAGTATCGTGTCTCTGACCGACATTTGTGTATGTACCTCTTGCGCACGCCTCAGCGGCTGCGGGGACGAATGCGCAGTCGGGGAGGATAGACTAAATCTCGATTCTCGAACAGAAGCCGGGGCTGGGGCGACGCGGCGGCCGCACGTCCGGCGCCGCCGCTGCGAGCACCCGATCCCTGAAATCGGCGAGAGTGAGCCGCAGCTCCATGGCAACTACAGCCGCGGTCCATCGTGTGCATGTCAAGGGAGTTCCTCTTCCCGTGCCGTTCCTTTCCACAGATGTACGTCAATGCCCAATACCCGTCAATCGGCTTGCATGAGTATTTGCATGATCGCCCGGCGCCGGATCGGCCGACAGGAATTGCGTCACGGGGCGCCTGGGTGACCGCCGTGATAAAATGATGCCATGCCGGGCAGTTTGAATGCCATCTCGCACCACGGCTCGTGCCTGTGTGGCGGCGTGCGCTACGGGGTCCGCGGGCCGCTGCGCGCGATCGTCGCCTGCCACTGCGCTCAGTGCCGGCGCACCAGCGGCCATTTCGTTGCCGCCACCAGCGCGGCGGCGGCGGACATAACGCTTACCGCAGCGGACACGTTGACCTGGTACCGATCTTCGCCCGGCGCCGAGCGCGGCTTCTGCCGACGCTGCGGCGGCAATCTCTTCTGGCGGGAGATCGGCGCCCCGATGACCAGCATCATGGCGGGCACGCTCGACCCGCCCACCCAACTCAGCATCGAAAAGCACATCTTCGTCGGCGCGAAATCGGATTACTACATTCTCGACGATGCGGTACCGAAGTTCCAGGGCTGGACCTGACGGCGGCGACCGGATGGCTGGTTTTCGCCGTGCATGCGTCACGCATTAACAGACTTTAACAATTCGATCACCACCGGTTAACCGCGCCGGCATCAGGGTGGCGACCCATGCAAGCCCCTTTGCGCGCCGCGGTCACCGTCTGCATCTTGTTGGGCGTGTACACGCTCGGCGCGTGCAGCGTCGGCAGCCCGTACCGTCGGCCCGACATCGCACCGCCCGCCCAGTGGCAGGAATCAGCGCCAGCAGGCACGCCACCGGCCGGCACGCCAACTTCTGCGGCACCACCGACCGGCGCCGTGGCGTCCGTGTGGCCCGCGGCGGACTGGTGGCAGGGATTCGGCTCGAGCCGGCTCGATGACCTGATCGCGGCGGCCGAACGCAGCAACGATGACCTCGGCGCTGCCGTCGCGCGCGTCCAACAAGCGGATGCACAAGCGCGCATCGCGGGCGCGGCGCTTCTGCCGTCGCTCGCGCTGGATGCCAGCGCGACGCGCGAGCGGGCTCCTGTTACCGGGGTCGGCCCGAAGGTTTTCAACAACTTCAATCCGATCTTGAGCGCGAGTTACGAACTCGATTTCTGGGGCAAGAACCGAGCGGCGCGCGACGCGGCGCGCGCCCTGGCGGTGGCCTCCCGATATGACCGGCAAACGGTGGCGTTGACCGTCATCAGCAGCGTGGCAACGACCTACTTTCAAGCGCTCGAACTGCGTGATCGCATCGTGGTGGCGGAGCACAATCTCGCGAATGCGCAGCAGCTGCTGCAAGGCTTTCGTGCGCAGCAGTCGGCCGGCACCGCGACCGGGCTGGACGTCGCACAGCAGGAAACCGACGTTGCGCTGTTGAGCGCCGCACTGCCGCCCCTCACCGAGCAGTTCCGCCAGACCGTATTTGCCCTGGCGGTACTGGTCGGGACGACGCCGCAGTCCCTGGAGGTCGAGCGCGGCAGCCTCACCGATCTATCCATCCCGGGCGTCGCCGCCGGCCTGCCGTCGCAACTGCTCGGCCGGCGGCCGGATGTGGCGGAGGCCGAGGAGCAGTTGATCGCGGCCAACGCCGACATCACGGTGGCCCGCGCCGCGCTGTTCCCGAGCATCGCCCTGACGGCGAGCGGCGGGTACGAGAGCAACGCCCTAGCCTCCTTGGTGAACCCGGTGAGCCGCGTATATGCCGCCACGGCCGGATTGACACAGCCGATCTTCGCAGGCGGCGCTCTGCGGGGCGAGCTCGCCTACAGCAAAGCCCGCTACGCGGAGCTCGTCGCCATCTACCACAAGACGGTGCTCACGGCGTTCAGCAACGCCGAGAGTGCCCTCGTGGCAGTCCGTGAAACGGCCGAGCAGCTCAAACGCCAGCGGGAGGCGGTCGCCAAGGCGCGCCGTGCCTACGAGTTCGCCCGCGCGCAGCTCGCGGCGGGGACCATCAATGTCCTCACTGTGCTCAACACGGAAAACGCGATGTTCAGCGCCCAGGACGGTTTGGTGCAGGTCGAGTATTCCCATCTACAGGCGCTGGTCGATCTCTACACCGCTCTTGGCGGCGGCTGGCAGCGAGGTTAGGACACCAATGCAAGCATTTTCCCTCAGGCAGAAGCGCCGCATGATCGCCAGCGCCGCCGCGGTTTTCCTGGCAGCCGCCGCCGGCCGCGGTCTCATGCACCAGCCCGCCGGGGCGGCCACGCAGAAAACCGTGCAGGCCATCCGGGTCGAGTCGGCGCTTGCCGAGCGTACGGACGTCCCCATCCATCTCGAAGGGCTCGGTACCGTCCAGGCGTTCTACACGGTGACGGTGACGGCGCGGGTCGACGGCGAATTGCAGAAGATCGGCTTTGTCGAGGGTCAGACGGTCAGGAAAGGCGACCTGCTCGCCCAGCTCGACCCGCGGCCGAACCGCGCCGCGCTCGAGCAGGCGGTCGCCACCCGGGCGAAGGATGCCGCACAGCTCGCCAACGCCAAGCGCGATCTGACGCGCTACACGGTGCTGCAGCCGCAGGACCTCGCGAGCAAGCAGACCGTCGACACGCAGCATGCGCTGGTCGATCAGCTCACCGCGCAGCTGCAGGTCGATCAGGCTCAAATCGACAACGCACGCACCCAGCTCGATTACACGCGCATCGTGTCGCCCATTGCCGGCCGCACCGGCATCCGCCTGGTCGATCCAGGCAACATCGTCCATGCGACCGACACGACGGGCATCGTGGTGGTCACCCAGCTGCATCCGATCGCCGTGATCTTCACGCTGCCCGAGGAAAATCTCGCCGCCGTCGCCGCGGCGCTCGCGGCCGGCCCGGTGAGCGTCACCATCCTTTCCAGGGACGGCGCGACCGAGCTCGATCGCGGCACCCTCGCGCTCATCGACAACCAGATCGCCCAGGCGACCGGCACCATCCGGCTCAAGGCGATCTTCGAGAACCAGCGCGACACGCTCTGGCCGGGCCAGTATGTCAATGCGCGCGTGCTCGTGCGCACCGACCGCGATGCGCTGACCGTACCGAGCACGGCCGTGCAGCTCGGTCCGAACGGACCTTTTACCTATGTGGTGAAGGATGATTCCACCGTCGAAGTCCGCCCGCTCAAGGTGGTGGAGGGCGGCGCCGGCCGCACCATCGTGCTTTCCGGCCTCAACGCGCACGAGCGCGTGGTGACGAGCAACCAATATCGGCTGCAGCCCGGGGTGCGCGTGGCGCAGGCAGCTTCGTGAGCATCTCGGAACCATTCATCCGGCGGCCCATCGCCACCTCGCTCCTGATGGGCGGCATCTTTCTCGTCGGCATGGTCGTCTACCCGCTGCTGCCGGTGGCGCCCCTGCCGCAGGTGGATTTTCCCACCATCCAGGTTTCCGCCTCGCTGCCGGGCGCGAGCCCCGAAACCATGGCCTCCGCCGTGGCGACGCCGCTCGAGTACCAGTTCGCGCAGATCTCGGGACTTTCGCAGATGACCTCGAGCAACATACTCGGCAACACCCAGATCACGCTGCAGTTCGACTTGAGCCGCAGCATCGACGCGGCGGCGCTCGACGTGCAGTCGGGAATCGACGCCGCCGGCGGCCAGCTGCCGAAGAATCTGCCCACGCCGCCGACTTACAAGAAGGTCAATCCGGCGGATTCACCGATCCTCATCTATTCGGTGCACTCGGATGTTCTGCCGGTCACCGCCGTCGACGATTACGCCGAGAACATCCTCGCGCAGCAAATCTCCCAGATTCCGGGCATCGCGCAGGTCTCGATCGGCGGCCAGCAAAAGCCCGCCGTGCGGGTGCAGATCGATCCCACCAAGCTGGCGGCGCTGGGCCTGCAGATGGAGGACGTGGCGAGCGTCATCGCCGCGGCAACGGTCGATGCGCCGAAGGGCTCGATCAACGGCGCGCAGCGCAGCCTCACCATCTACGACAACGACCAGCTGCTGAAGGCCGAGCCGTGGAACAAGGTGGTGGTCGCGTACAAGAACGGCGCGCCGATCCGCGTCCGCGACATCGGCGTCGCGGTGGATGGACCGGAGAACACGCAGCTGACGGCATGGCAGAATGGCCGCTCCGGGATCCTGCTGCTGATCTTCAAATCGCCCGGCGCGAACGTGATCGATGCCGTTGCGCGCGTCGAGGCGCTGCTGCCGCATGCCCTCGCCGCGGTGCCGCCCTCGGTCAAGGTCGACACGGTCGCCAACCGCACCACCACCATCAAGGCCGCGGTGGAGGACGTGCAGTTCACGCTGGCGCTCACCATTGTCCTCGTCGTCACGGTCATTTTCGTCTTCCTGCGCAACGCCTGGGCGACCATCATCCCGGGCGTCACCGTGCCGCTCGCGCTGCTCGGCACGGCCGCCATGATGTACGTGCTCAATTACAGCCTGGACAACCTGTCCCTGATGGCGCTCACCATCGCCGTCGGCTTCGTCGTCGACGATGCGATCGTCATGCTGGAGAACGTCTACCGGCACATCGAGGAGGGCCTCAGTCCGATGCAGGCGACGCTGAAGGGCGCCGGCGAGATCGGCTTCACCATTCTCTCGATCAGCGTTTCGCTGATCGCCGTCTTCATCCCGCTGCTGCTCATGGGCGGGATCATCGGACGGCTGTTCCGCGAATTCGCCATCACCATGACCATGACCATCGTCGTCTCGGCGTTCGTGGCGTTGACCCTCTCCCCCACCATGTGCGCGCTGTTCCTGCGCGATGAGAAGCACGCCAGACATGGCCGCGCCTACATGGCGGTGGAACGCGCCTTCGACCGGCTGCTCGCCGGCTACACGCGCGGACTCGATTACGTGCTGGCTCACCAGCGGGCGACGCTCACCGTGTTTCTGATCACGGTCGCCGTCACCGTCGCCCTGTACGTGGAGATACCCAAAGGGTTCTTTCCGCAGCAGGACACCGGCATCATCGCCGGGCTGTCCGACGGCCCGCAGGACATCTCCTTCGCGGAAATGGTGCGGCGGCAGCACGCGCTGCTCGACGTCGTCGCGCACGATCCGGACGTCGCCACGTACGGCACCGTGCTCGGCGGCAACCGCCCGGTCAACAACGGTTTCGTCATCCTCGGCCTGAAGCCGCGCAACCAGCGCAGCGCGAATGCGGACGAGATCATCACCCGGCTGCGGCCGAAGCTCGCGGAGGTGCCCGGCGCGACGCTGTTCCTGCAGGCGGCCCAGGACCTCAACATCGGCGGCCGCACGACCCGCACCCAATACCAGTACACGCTGCAGGATTCGGACATCGGCGAATTGAACAGCTGGGCCCCCCGGCTGCTCGGCGCGCTGCAAAATCTGCCGACGCTGCGCGACGTCGCATCGGATCAGCAGACCAGCAGCGGGATGCTGTCGCTCACCATCGACCGGGACCAGGCGGCCCGTTTTGGGATCCAGCCGGCCGCGGTGGACCAGGCGCTCTATGATGCGTTCGGCCAGCGCCAGGCCGCGCAGTTCTTCACGCAGGCGAACAGCTATCACGTCGTGCTCGAGATCACGCCCGCGCTGCAGCGCGATCCCAACACGCTCAACAAGCTGTATTTGAAATCGGCGGTCACCGGCGAGATGGTGCCGCTCTCGGCCATGACGAAATTCGACACGCAGCACGTCACCTACCTGGCGATCAACCATCAGGGACAGTTTCCCGCCGTCACCCTTTCCTTCAACCTGGCGCCGGGCGCCGCGCTCGGCGCTGCGGTCGACGCGATCAACCGGGCCGCGGCAGCGATGCGGCTGCCGGCGACCATCACCGGCAGTTTTCAGGGCACCGCCCAGGCGTTCCAGAGCTCCCTGAAGACGCAGCCGTACTTGATTCTGGCGGCGCTGGTGGCGGTGTACATCATTCTCGGCATGCTGTACGAGAGCTACATCCATCCGCTCACCATTCTCTCGACGCTGCCCTCGGCGGGCGCCGGCGCGCTCCTGGTGCTGATGCTGTTTCACTTCGAGTTGTCGGTGATGGCCCTGATCGGCATCATTTTGCTGATCGGCATCGTCAAGAAGAACGGCATCATGATGGTCGATTTCGCCATCCAGGCGGAGCGGGAGCAGGCATTGCCGCCGCTCGAGGCGATTCGCCAGGCCTGCCTGCTGCGCTTCCGGCCGATCATGATGACGACCATGGCGGCGCTGCTCGGCGCATTGCCGCTCGCGCTCGGCCGCGGCACCGGTTCCGAGCTTCGCGCGCCGCTCGGGTATACCATGGTGGGCGGGTTGATCGTGAGCCAGGCGCTCACCCTGTTCACGACCCCGGTGATTTATCTGTATCTGGACCGTTTCAGCGCGCGCTTCAAGCGCCGCCGTGCCGCGCCGGCGGTGCCGGAACCGGCCCGGACGGGGCCGCTGCCGCCGGTCGGGGAGACGACGTGAAAGTCCTGGTGGTCGAGGACAATGAACGGGTCGGACAGTTCGTGGTGAAGGGCCTGCGCGAGGCCGGACACACCACCGAACATGCGACCCATGGGCGCGAGGGCATGTTTCTCGCGGCGAGCGAGCCGTACGACGTGATCATCATGGATCGCATGCTGCCCGGGGACATCGACGGTCTTGCCATCATCGAGGTGCTGCGCAAGACGGGGAATCGCACGCCGATCCTGATCTTGAGCGCCCTGTCGGAGGTCGATGACCGCATCCGCGGGTTGCGCAGCGGCGGGGACGATTACCTCACCAAGCCCTTTGCGTTCGGCGAGCTGCTGGCACGTCTCGATGCGCTGCACCGGCGCGCGCAGGGCGTCGACAAGGAAGTGCCGCTCGCGGTCGGCGATCTGCACATGGATCCGATGACCCGCCGCGTCCACCGCGGCGAGCGCCAGATCGCCCTGCAGCCACGCGAGTTCAAGCTGCTCGAGTACCTGATGCGCCATGCCGGCCAGGTGGTGACGCGCACCATGCTGCTCGAGAACGTCTGGGACTATCATTTCGATCCGCAGACCAACGTAGTCGACGTGCACATCAGCAAGCTGCGGCAGAAGATCGACAGCGAATTCGACCGGCCGCTGCTGCGCACCGTGCGCAACGCGGGCTACATGGTGACCGCGGATGATTAGGCTGCGCGTGCCGCGGGTGCTGCGCTACTCGGCCGTGTCGCTGGCCCTCGCCTATGTCGCCCTCGGAATCGGCTCGATCGTGCTGTTCGCCGCGCCGCTGTGGTACGCCTGGCGCGTAACGATCCAGGAGAGCCGCGCCGAGATCCTCCAAGTGGATGCACTGCGCATGGCCGAGGTGTTTCGGCGGGACGGCGCCGACGGCCTGCGCAGCATCATCGATGCGCGGGTGCGCATGCAGATCCCCTTCGACCGGATCCTGCTGCTCGCCGATCCGTCGCTGCATCCGCTCGCGGGCAATCTTGCGGCGTGGCCGCGCACGGTGCCGACCGCGGCCGGTGCCTACATGAGCCACATCGAAATCGACCACTCCGATCAGAGCGCGTTGGTGCGCGTCATGCGGATCGGCGGCTACTATCTGCTCGTCGGCCGTGACAACCGCGTGTTCGCGCCGCTCGAGACCCGTTTCTGGTCCGGCCTCGGCGCCTCCATCGCGGTTCTGTCGCTCGCCGGACTCCTGGTGGGCCTGGTTACGCGCCGCGCCCTGCTCAGCCGCATTCAGCACATCGGCCGGACGGTCTCGGCGATCATTCACGGCGATCTGCGGCAACGGCTGCCGATGCACCCCAGCGATGATGAGCTCAATGCCCTGTCGCGGACCATCAACGGCATGCTCGAACAGATCGAGCAGCTCGTGCACGGCGTGCGCAACGTCTCTAATTCCATTGCGCACGACCTGCGCACTCCGCTCGCGGAGCTGCGCTCGCGCCTCGAACGGCTCGCCCTGGTCCGTCCGGGAACCGCCGAGACTTTCGACGAAATCGACGGCGCCGTCACGGACGTCGACCGCGTGATGCGTATATTCGATGCGCTCCTGCGCCTCGCCGAGCTCGACGCCGGCATGCGCCGCTCCGGCTTCGTGCCGCTCGACCTGGTCGATCTCGCGGCGACGGCCGTCGAGTTCTATGCCCCCGCCGCGGAGCTCAAGAACATCGGCCTCGCCCTCGATTCGACCGGCCCAGTGCCCGCCTCAGGAGATCCGGTGCTGCTCGCGCAGGCGCTCAGCAACCTCATCGACAACGCGCTGAAATACGCCCCGCAGAATGGCGAGATTCTGGTGTCCGTGCGCCGCCATTCCGACGGCGCGGCGGAAATCGCCGTGACGGACTCGGGGCCGGGCATCGCCGCCGACGAACGGGCGAAGGTCGTCGGGCGCTTCTACCGCGGTGACGCCAGCCGCGGCACGCCGGGCGTCGGACTCGGCCTGAGTCTCGTTCAGGCGGTGGCGAAGCTCCATGGCAGCACTCTCGAACTGCAGAGCCGCGAGGGCGGCATCACGCCGGGATTGCGCGTCGTGATGGTCCTGCCGGCCGGCACGGCCGCGGCCCCGCCCCGCGGCGATTCCCCGGATGACGGCGGGGCGCCGCGGATCGCGCCCGATGCGGCTCAGGGAGCCGGCGCGGCGGTGTAGCGCGGATCGTGCGCCGGCCGGGAAAATATCCGGCGCACCAGGGGCTCGAAATACTCCAGGCTTTCCCATCGATATCCGGGGTCGAAGGAGTTCTGGTCCCAGTTCGCGCAAAAGCTGCGGCACGCCTCATACCACGGATGATCGCGGAAGCGGTCGCGGGCATTGCGATCGCCGCCGAAATGGTGGACGTAATAATAATTCTGGAACAATCCATGCTGCTCGACGATCCAGGTGACTTCCGGGCGCACGTAGGGGCGCAGGATCCCGGCCGCGATCTCCTGATGATTGTACGGCGCGAGTTCGTCCCCGATGTCGTGCACGAGGGCCGCGGCGACGAGTTCGTCATCGGCGTTGTCCCGTGCCGCCCGCGTGGCCGCCTGCAGCGAATGCTCCAGCCGGCTCACGGGATAACCCTCGAGCGTGTGGGCGAGCTTGCCGAGCGCGGCAAGGATCTTCTCGGGCAGGTGCCGGGCATAGGCGATCTCGGACTCGTTGAGCAGCTGGTAATCCTCGCGGGTACCGTCCGCCATGGCATGGAAACTCACCGTGCGTGTCATGTGTCCGCCCTCGTTTGGCCTGCAACCCGCCGCCGCAGCACGCGATAAAGGCTGCGCGGCCCGTCGATGTCGATGTAGCAACCTTGCAGGTGGCGCAGGCCCTCGGCCGGGTTGAATCCGGTGCGGCCGTGCAAAAGCCGCACGTTGTCGAACATCACGAGATCGCCGCGGTCGAGCAGAAAGCGGATCTCGAACTCCGGCTCGCGCAACAGGTGGTCGAACACGCGCCGCGCCCGATAGTAGGCCGCCAATTCCTCCGGCGGCAGGAGCGGAACGTAATCGAGCCGCGGACTGAAATGGATGGCACGGACCCGGCCGCCGACGTCGAGTTCGATCGGCGGCGCGCTCGAGACGAGTTCGGTGTCGCGGTCGCGGTAGCGGAAACGTACCGGCGTCGCGGTGAGGATGCCAAAGGCCTCGGGATCTTTCGCGCGCAGCGCCTCGGCGACACTGAAGCCATCGACGAGCGTCGACAGTCCGCCGGTGGTCTCGTTCGCGAGGCAATGCAGCAGCTGCACCCCGGGGACCGGCGAGCGATAGGGATTATCGGTATGGGGGTCGAGTTTGACCGGCGTATAGGCGAGATCGATGGCGTCCGGCACCGAGCGCACGTCGAACAAGGCTCCGAAATTGGTCGCACGCGTGAATCCGAAGCGCGCCGCGACCTCAAGCACGTGGCCGGCCTCGGCGGGTACACCGCTGAAGACGATGAATCCGTAACTCAGGAATTCCCCGAGCCAGGCGGCGAGTTCCGCATCGGCGGGGTCGGGCCGCCATCGCGCCCGCGGCAGATTGGTGAGCGCGCCGTTCCACAGGGTGAGCGGCGGCACCTCGAATTCGCCCGGCGCGAGCGCCGCTTCGGCGAGAATTTCACCGGCATCGAATTGCGCCTCGTGGCCGTCGCTGAAGCGCACGTGCAGCCGGCCCGGAGTGGACTCGGACACCGCAAGCAGCTTCAAGTCGAGGTCGAGATCCGAGGGATCGTGCAGACGCTGGCCGGTGTGCAGGTCGATCGATTGCGGATCCTGGCACCGTTCGCGCAGCCAGATCGGATGAATGGCGAATCGCCGGCCGTCGCCGTGCTCGATGGCCACTTCGTTCATGGAACTGATCGTCAATCTCGAGGAGCCTCGTTCGCCCGCCACGGAATACCTCCCGCTACTTCGCCGTTTTGATGCGCGTCCACGTGCGTGTGCGGATCCGCTCGGTGGCGGCCGTCACCTCCGAGGATAGATACAGACGCGCCTCGATCGCCGCCGTCGGATACAGCGTCGGATCGCCGAGGATACGCGGATTGACCAACGGCCGCGCGGCCATATTATCGTTACCATAATAAATGTCGTTGGTGATGTCCGCGATGACGTCCGGCCGCAGGATGAAATTGATGAATTCGTAGGCCGCCTCGGGGTGCGGTGCGCCGACCGGAATCAGCAGCGCCGAAAACGTCTCGTTGGCGCCCTCCTTGGGCACCGTGAAGGCAAGATGCACGTCGACACCGACGGCGAGGGCCCGCGCATGCGCCATCGCGTAGTCGCTCGACCAGGACATCGCGAGGCACACCTCGCGATTCGCGAGGCCGTTCATGAACTCCGACGAATCGAAGGAGCGCACGTAGGGCCGCACCTTCAGCAGCAAACCCTGCGCGGCCGTGAAGTCCTCGCGGCGCGTGGTGTTGGGATCGAGGTGCAGGTAGCGCAGCGCGAGCTGCAGCGTGTCCTCGGCGGAGTCGAGAAAGGTCACCCCGCAATCGGCGAATTTCGACACCACCTCGGGCTTGAACAGCATGTCGAGGCTGTCCACCGGGGCATCCGGCATGCGCGCCTTGATCATGTCGACGTTGTACGCGAAGCCGTTCATGGAATGCAGATAAGGCACCGCGTACCGGTTGCCCGGATCGTATGCCGCCTGGATGGCGAGCACCCGCGGATCGAGGTTCTTCCAGTTGGGAAGCTTCGATTTGTCGAGGGGCAGGTACACGCCGGCGCGGATTTCGCGGCTGAAAAAATCGGTCGAGGCGCTGACCACGTCGTAGCCGGCGCTGCCGGCCATCAGCCGCGCCTCCATGGTCTCCTCCGCATCGTAGACGTCGTAGACGACCTTGACACCGCTCTGCCGCTCGAAGCGCGCGATCGTGCCGTGACCGATGAAGTCGGTCCAATTGTAGAGAAACAGGCGCTTCGCGCCGGCCGCCCGCGCATCGCTCCCCGCCATGGAGACGCACGCGATGACGACGACGGCGGCGAGCGCGAGGACGACAGCGGCCAGATGTCTCCCATGCATCGTGCGAGTTTACACCGGTGCAACCCGGACCGCTCAGCTCCGCTGCACGTCCAGCAGGCTCTGCTCGAACAGGAACACAGCCTCGTCCGCGTCCGCTTCCGTGATCAGCAGCGGCGGCATCAGCCGCACCGTGCTCGCGCCGCAGGAGAGGAGAATGAGGCCCTGATGGAAAGCGGCCGTGATGAGTTCGTCGCACAATTTCTTCGCCGGCGCCTTCGTCACCGGATCGAGCACGAGTTCGATGCCGATCATCAGACCCTTGCCGCGCACCTCGCCAATCACGGGATGGCGTGCGGCGAGCGCGCGGAGCCTGGACATCAGGTGCTCGCCGACGCGCGCCGCGTTGGCTGCGTAGTGATGCTCGACGAGATCGAGCGTTGCCAGGGCCGCCGCACAGCACAGCGGGTTGCCGCCGTAGGTATTGCCGTGCGAACCGCGCGTCCAATGCTGCATGATCGACCGCTTCGCGGTGACCAGGCCGATGGGCATGCCCGAGGCCAATCCCTTGGCGAGGAGCAGGATGTCCGGCACGACATCCCAGTGCTCGCACGCGAACATCTTGCCGGTGCGGCCGATCCCGGACTGCACCTCGTCGAATATCAAGAGGATGCCATGCCGGTCGCAGAGCGCGCGCAGACCGCCGAGAAATCCGTCCGGCGGCACGAGGTACCCGCCTTCGCCCTGAATCGGTTCGACCAGGATGGCCGCCACCTCGCTCGGCGGGACATTGCTCGCAAACAGGACGTGCTCGATGTAATCGAGTACGGCCGCGCCCTGGTCGGCGCCGGCGAACAGCGGCCGGTAGTCGTTTGGGAAGGGCACGTGCGTCACCCCCGGCATCGTCGGAAAGAAGCCGCGCTGCTGCGTGTACTTGCTCGACGTGAACGCGAGAGAACCCATGGTGCGGCCGTGGAAGCCGCCGAGGAACCCGATGAAGCGTGAGCGCCCCGTCGTGTGGCGGGCGAGTTTCAAGGCGCCCTCGACGCACTCGGTGCCCGATTGCGCGAAGAAGCTCATGACCGGTTCGCGCATCGGCGACAGCGCGTTCATCCGCTCCGCGAGACGCACCTGGCCCTCGTGCCAGTAGTCCGAGGAGATGTGCAGGAAGCGGTCAGCCGCCTCCTTGATCGCCCGGACCACGGCGGGGTGGCTGTGTCCGGTGCTGCACACCGCGATGCCGGCGGCGAAATCCAGGAAGCGGTTGCCGTCGACATCCCAGATTTCGGCGCCGCGGCCGTGGGACATCACGAACGGATAATCGCGCGGATACGATGGCGACACCACGATCGCGTCCCGTGCGAGCAGCGCCCGCGCCTTCGGTCCCGGCAGCTCGGTCCTGATGTGTGGTGTGTTCACGGCCATGCCTTTCCTTTGATCGGGCGGCAAATCTCGATTACGATCCGTGACATGTCATATGTCAACGTTCGCCGACCGTCGGCTCGATGACGCCGCGGTGTGGTGGCGATCCATCGTTGCGGTTTCTGTCGGCGGCACGCTTGGATGCCTGCTTCGCTGGGTGCTCGCGATGTTCTTCAACCGATACTTCCCGAATGTGCCACCCGGGACACTCGCCGCCAATCTCGTCGGATGCTACGTCATCGGACTCGCCGTCGCCTTCTTTGCCGCGTATCCGCATTTCGCCCCGGAGTGGCGCCTGTTTCTCACCACGGGATTCTGCGGCGGCCTCACCACGTTCTCGACGTTTTCGGCGGAGGTGGTGAACCTGCTGCAGACGGCACGGCCGGGCTGGGCGCTCACGGCCATCGGCATGCATCTCGGCGGCTCGCTGCTGATGACGATCGCCGGCATCGCCACCATGGCATGGCTCCGTAGCTGACAGCCGGTGCAGTGGACGCAGCTCGGGCCGACGATGCTCGCGTCGTTTCTTGCGTCACTCGTGGAGTGTGTCGAAGCGCTGACCGTGGTGCTTGCCGTCGGCGTGGTGCGCGGATGGCGTCACGCGCTGGCCGGCGCCGGCGTGGCGCTCGGCGTGCTGCTGGTGAGCGTGGCGGCACTCGGCCGTTCGCTCGCCGCGGCGCCGGTCGGAGCCCTCAGGATCCTCGTCGGGACTTTGCTGTTGCTGTTCGGCTGCCGCTGGCTGCGCAAGGCCATCCTGCGAGCCTCCGGTGTGCTGCCGCTGCACGACGAGGAGGATGAATTCCGCAGGCGCACCCTGTCGCTGCGCGGCGCGCGTCGCCATGCAAGCCGGGACCCGGTTGCGTTCACCACGGCCTTCAAGATCGTCCTGCTCGAGGGAGCCGAGGTCGTGTTCATCGT
>Ga0302319_10001948_pt1 | contig 45549 bp, 43 predicted proteins | sample Bog_T0_2_FD_203319 | JGI IMG/M metagenome (GOLD analysis project Ga0302319, IMG submission 203319) | Peat permafrost microbial communities from Stordalen Mire near Abisko, Sweden - Bog_T0_2 | ecosystem: Environmental > Terrestrial > Soil > Wetlands > Peat | place: Sweden: Abisko, Stordalen Mire...
GAAAATCGTGCGTGCGCCGTTCGCCGGTCGGCTCGGCATTCGGCTCGTCGATGAGGGGCAATACCTCGCCGCGGGCACGACCGTCGTGACCCTGCAGGCGCTCGACCCGATTTTCATCGACTTCTACGTGCCACAGCAGGCGCTCGCCGAGCTGAAGAGCGGCGCCGGACTTTCGGCGAGCGTCGACACCTACCCCGGCCAGCGCTTTCGCGGCACGATCACGTCGATCAATTCCAAGGTTGATTCTGCGAGCCGCAATGTGCAGGTTCGCGCGTCGTTCGCGAACGCCGATCGGCGGCTCGTTCCGGGCATGTATGCGACGGTCGAAATCGACACCGGAGCCCCGCGGTCCTTGGTCACGCTGCCGCAGACTGCGATCAGCTACAACCCCTACGGCGATACCGTTTACGTCCTGCAGAAGCCGCCGGGCGCCGACGCCGCACGCCCGCCCGGTGCTGCGAAGTCCGAGGCACCGGCGCCCGGCGCGGCCAAGTCGGGCGCCCCAGTCGCGGGTGGCCGCTACGTCGTGCAGCAGCGCTTCGTCAAATTGGGTCCGACGCGCGGCGATCAGGTGGCGATCGAGAGCGGTATCGTCGCGGGCGACGTCGTCGTCACGAGCGGCCAGCTGAAACTGCACAACGGCGCGCCGGTCGTCGTGAACAACAGCGTGCAGCCCTCGGACAACCCCGCCCCGACCCCCCCGAACGAATGAGCGCGAGGCCGACGTCATGAATTTCACCGACATCTTCATTCGCCGTCCCGTGCTCGCGAGCGTCGTGAGCCTGCTGATCCTGGTCGTCGGGATCCGCTCGTTCAGCTCTCTGCAGGTTCTCGCCTACCCGAAGACCGAGAACGGCATCGTCACCGTCACGACGGCGTTTCCGGGTGCCGATCCGGAGGCGCTTGCCGGCTTCATCACGACGCCGATCGAGGCCGCGGTCGCACAGGCGAACGGCATCGACTACATGACCTCGACGAGTGCGAACAACACGAGCACGATCAGCGTCAATCTGCGCCAGAACTACGACACGGCGAAGGCGGCCGCGGAAATCAACATCAAGGTCAATTCCGTGCTGAACCAGCTGCCCGCGGGCGCGCTGCAGCCGGCGATCACGGTCAAGATCGGACAAACGACGGACGCGATGTACCTCGGCTTTTCGAGCAACGTGCTCGCGCGCAACCAGATCACCGATTACCTGCAGCGCGTCGTCCAGCCCCGCCTGCAGGCGATCCCCGGCGTTCAGACCGCGGAACTGATCGGTCAGCAATACTTCTCCCTGCGGGCCTGGCTCGACCCGAAGAAGCTCTCGGGCTACGGACTGACGGCCGCGGACGTCTCGAGCGCGCTCACCGCCAACGACTACGTCTCGGCCGTCGGAAACACCAAGGGACAGATGGTCCAGGTGACGCTGGTATCGACGACGGACCTGCACACCTTGAAGGACTTCAAGAATCTCGTCATCAAGCAGGTGAACGGCAGTCCGATTCGCTTGAGCGACGTCGCCGAGGTGGTGCTCGGTGCGGACAGTTACGAGGCGCGCGTCGCCTTCGACGGGATCTCGGGCGTCTTCATCGGGATCCAGGTCGCGCCCAGCGCGAACTTGTTGACGGTCGCGAACGGCGTCAAGGCGATCTTCCCGGACATCGCCGCCCAGCTGCCGCAGGGACTCAGGGGCGAGATCATCTACGACAGTACCGACTACGTGAACAGCTCGATCCGGGAGGTCGCGGCGACGCTGATCGAGGCGCTCGTGATCGTCATGCTGGTGATCTTCGCATTCCTGGGTTCGCCCCGCTCCGTGCTGATCCCGGTCGTGGCCATCCCCCTGTCGCTGGTCGGCACCTTCGCGATCATGCTCATGCTCGGTTTCTCCGTCAACCTGCTGACCTTGCTCGCATTGGTGCTCGCGATCGGACTCGTGGTCGACGACGCGATCATCGTGGTCGAGAACGTCAACCGACACCTCGAGGAGGGCGAGCCACCAATGCGCGCCGCGGCCATGGCCGCGCGCGAACTCGCCGGACCCATCATCGCGATGACGGTCGTGCTGCTCGCGGTCTTCACGCCGATCGGCTTTCAGGGCGGCTTGACGGGCGCGCTGTTCGTCGAGTTCGCGTTCACGCTCGCCGGCGCCGTCACGGTTTCAGCGATCATCGCGCTGACGCTCTCGCCGATGATGGCCTCGCGGCTGCTGAAGCCGCGTGAGGCGGCTTCCACCGGGTGGGAGGACCGCCTCGTACGCTGGATCGACGCGCGCTTCGGCCGTGTGCGCGACGCCTATCGCAGGCGCCTCGAGGCGTCCCTGAAGTACACGCCCGTGACCGCGATATTCGTCGTGATCGTGCTCGGGTGCATCGTGTATCTGTACGGCAGTTCCAAGAAGGAGCTCGCGCCCCAGGAGGATCAGGGCTTCGTGCTCATGCAAATGATCGCCGCTCCGAATGCGACGCTTGCGCAGAAGGCGCCGATCGACGCGGCGCTCGCCGATATGCTCAATCGGGAGGTCAAACCCACTCATGTGTTTCAGATCGACTCGCCCGCCCAGACCATTACGGGCATCTCGCTGGTCCCGCGCAACAAGCGCAAGCTGGGTGCGAACGAGATTCAGCAACTGCTGCAGCAGAAGTCCGGCGGCATCGCCGGCGATCGCATCGCCGTGTTTCAGCCCCCCTCGCTGCCGGGTGGCGCCCTCGGTCTGCCGCTGCAATTCGCAATCCAGACGACCGAGCCCGCGAGCCGCCTGTTCCAGGTCTCGAGCAGCTTCCTCGATACGGCGCGCCAGAGCGGGATGTTCATCTTCATCGACTCGGATCTGAAAATCGATCAGCCGCAATCGGTCATCGAAATCGATCGCGACAAGGCCGCGCAGCTCGGCCTCACGATGAACCAGATCGGCTCGGCGCTCGGCGCGCTGCTCGGCGGCGGCTACACGAACTACTTCAGCATGGACACGCGCTCCTACAAGGTCATCCCGCAGGTCGAACGTCTCTCGCGCCTGAACGTCAGTGAGCTCCTGGACTACCCGATCGCGGTGATCGGCGGCGTGCCGATCCCCCTGTCGACCGTCGCGAGCATCCGCTCGGAAGTGGTTCCCGAGTCCCTGAATCATTTCCAGCAGCAGACTGCCGCGACGATTTCAGGCGTCACGATGCCCGGCGTATCCCTCGACGACGGTGTCCGGTATCTGCAAAATCTTGCGAAGAGCACGCTGCCCCAGGGGTATTCGGTCGATTACGGCGCACAGGCGCGTCAGTTCGTGCAAGAGTCCGGCGGCATCATGGTGACCTTCGCGCTTGCGATCATCATCGTGTTCCTCGCGCTCGCCGCGCTGTTCGAGAGCTACCGTGATCCCTTCGTGATTCTGATCTCCGTGCCCCTCTCGATCGCCGGCGCGCTCATATTCATCTCGCTCGGCCTGAACGGCGCGACCATCAATATCTATACCGAGGTCGGCCTCGTGACGCTCATGGGGCTCGTCAGCAAGCACGGCATCCTCATCGTCGAGGTGGCAAACGCGCAGCAGCAGCTCGGCAAGTCGAAATACGACGCCATCGTCGAAGCGGCGAGCGAGCGCTTGCGTCCCATCCTCATGACGACTGCGGCAATGGTCTTGGGCGTGCTGCCCCTTGTGTTCGCGAGCGGCGCGGGCGCCGCCTCGCGCTACGCGATCGGACTCGTGATTTCGACGGGACTCGCGATCGGTACGCTGTTCACGCTGTTCGTCGTCCCGGGCGTCTACTTGCTGGTCGGGGCCGAGCATCACGCGGAGGCTGCCGACCTCGGCCCCGCCGCGGCGCCACCCTCGCAACCGCCCCCCACCCAGCAGCCGCAAGTTCAGGGGACCTGATCGCCGATGGCCGAGCCGGCTGCGCCAGCCCCGCCGGATTCGGCGCCGCGGCGTGCGGGGCCGCCGGAACTTGCGCCGCTGACGGGGGCCGCCAAGGTCGTGGGCACTTTCGCGCTGGCGCTCGCGACGTTCATGAACGTGCTCGATACGTCGATCGCAAACGTCTCGCTCTCCTCGATCGGCGGCGACCTCGGGGCGGCGAGCACGCAAGTGACCTGGGTCATCACGTCGTTCGCGGTCGCGAACGCGATCGCGGTGCCGCTCACGGGCTGGCTCACGATGCGGTTCGGCGCGGTGCGCTTGTTCACGGCCTCGATCGTGCTGTTCACGATCGCCTCGTGGCTCTGCGGCCTGTCGACCTCCCTGCAGATGTTGATCGGGTTCCGCGTCCTGCAGGGCGCGGTCGCGGGTCCGATGATTCCCCTGTCGCAGGCGCTGCTGCTGTCGAGTTTTTCGAGGGCGAAAGCGGGAACCGCGCTCGCGATCTGGGCCATGACGACGCTCGTCGCGCCGGTCATGGGACCGCTGCTCGGCGGCTGGATCACCGACAACATTTCCTGGCCGTGGATCTTCTATATCAACATCCCGGTCGGTGCGTTCGCGGCGATCGCTACCTGGAGCATCTACGCCGAGCGCGAAACGCCGCGCAAGATTCTTCCCATCGATCGGATCGGCTTGGGGCTGCTGGTCGTCTGGGTGGGCTCGCTGCAGATCCTGCTCGACAAGGGCGAGGAACTCGATTGGTTCCACTCGGGCACGATCGTCTCGCTCGGCGCGACGTCCCTCGTTGCATTCACCGTGTTCCTGGTCTGGGAGTTGGTCGGCAACCGGTTTCCGATCGTCGATCTGCGGCTCTTCAAGGGGCGGAATTTCTGGACCGGTACGCTCGCCATGTCCTTGGGCTACGGCGTCTTCTTCGGTAACGTGGTGGTGCTGCCGCTGTGGCTCATCCAGTACATGGGCTATACCGCGACCGACGCGGGCCTGTTGACCGCGCCCGTGGGCATCCTCGCCTTGCTGCTCTCCCCGTTCGTGGGCAGGAGGGTCGGCAAGACCGATCCGCGGCGTCTCGCAACGGTTGCATTCTTGATCTTCGCCTTGTCGCTCTATATGCGCACGAAGTACAACACCCAGGCGGATTTCGCGTTTCTGGTCGTGCCGATCGTCGTCCAAGGCGCGGCGATGGCGTTCTTCTTCGTGCCGCTCGTGAGCCTCATTCTGTCGAACCTGCCTCCCGAGAGGATTCCCTCCGCTTCGGGGCTCTCGAATTTCGCGCGTATCACCGCAGGCAGTTTCGGTACGTCGATCGCGACGACGCTTTGGGACAACCGGGCGATCCTCCACCATGCGCGCCTCACCGAGTCGGTGTCCGCCGGCAGCCTGCCCACCGAGGTGTATCTCGGCGTATTGCGCGGCGGTGGACTGTCGATGCCGCAAGCCGCCGCGGCAATTAATCGCAGCATCGACGTCCAAGCCCACTTGCTCGCTGCGAACGACGTGTTTCAGGGGTCTGCGCTGCTGTTCCTCATGTTGACGGGAGTCATTTGGCTGGCGCGCCGGCCGAAGAGTGCCCCACCCGCGGGCGCCGGCGCCGAAGCTCATTGACGCTGCGCCGCAGCATCGACGGGCTTATGTCAAATATCCTCATGTTTTCCCTTCAGACACCGCGCTTATCGCATGTATTTATTACAAAATAAATCCCGACGTGCGGTCATAATGCCTCGCCCACGCGAAACGCCGTTCGCTCAGCCGCAGAGCCCTGTGAGGCCCTGCACAAATCAGCGTTGCGTTTTGTCGAGTGTCTTGTATATTCGTCGCGCAGAAGCTTGATTATCAAGGCTCAAGGGGGATGGAACCCCGAAACCGGTGCGTGGTTGGGGTGGTTTGCATAGCTGGGGCTGGCATGGTCAATGCTTGGGAATGTTTTCAATCGGCTACGCTCGAACTCGTGCGTTCGACCCCTATCAAGCAGCGCCTCATCGGTGCCTATCGCCGCCACCTAGCGGTTATTTCGGAAGACCAATTGCCCGGCGACATCCGCGACTCCTTTGGTCGTTTGCTGCGCACACTCTGTGGCGTTCAACCGCTGCGCGGCGAAGATGCGGTGACCGCGTCCGTGCGCAAGATGTCAAATCAAGAAGCCGACGACTGTGCCGCGCTCATCGTGGAAATATTCGGCCGCATGTGCCGCGTACAGGCGGTCGCCGCGCGACCGGGAACGCCGCTCGTGAAGTTGCATAGCGTAGACACCGAACCCGAATTTGAAATGCCCTCGCTCATCGCGAGCAATTGAGCGGGATCCCAAGGTCTGCCGCGAAGCGATCTTCTCGAGTGCACCGCGCTGAACCGCCGGCGTCGAGCTAATCGAGTTTGAACTCGATCGTCTCCCACCGGCTCGTCTGTACGTTCCGCGCCCGGCGTCGCAGTGCATCGATCAAATCCCTCTCGTTCCATGCACTGATCTCATCGGCGAGTGCAGCGATCGGCCTGGGTAAATCCCCGTTCGATCCGAACTGTTCCATGGCGACGATCGGCCGGCCGGCGGCCTTGGCGAAATTCAGCTGGAACAGCACGAGGTCGGGATCGCGACGCCATGCGCCAGGCACGAACACGACGACCTCGCTCGGTGCGATTTGGCGCCGCAATTCCTCGCGTTCGGCTTCCGCCCCACCCTGCCGCGCAACTCCCGGCAGGCTCGTGTTCCTGTAGTAAAACGTCCCGGGCGACTCGAGGTATTCGAAAACGCGACCGTAATCCTCACTCTCCTCCCACGTGTGAGTGACGAACAGGCGGATCGGATTGGTCGCGGCTGCCACGGTCCCGATTGTAACGCGACGATGGTCATGCGCGAAACCCTGCCCGCCGATACAATGCGGCCGGTGCGCCTGCTGATTTACAATATTCGCTATGCAACCGGCATCGGACCCGCCTTTCACCTGCCCGTGCCGGGTGCCGGGTATCTGCGCTCCAGCCGGCGCGTGCTCGAACAACTCACGGCGTTCATCAAGCAACAGGATCCGGACGTCGTCGGACTGATCGAGGTCGATACCGGCTCGATTCGAACCGGTATGACCAACCAGGCGGACTTCATTGCCCGCTCCCTCGGTCATTACTCGACCTACGAATGCAAGTACGGCATCGCCTCCGTCAATCACCTCGTCCCGATCGTGCGCAAGCAGGGCAACGCATTCCTGGCCGCGCCGCGCGTGCGCGGCGAGCGATTCCACTATTTCGACACCGGCATCAAACGGCTGATCATCGAACTGGAGCTCGATGACGTCGCGATCTTTCTCGTGCATTTGTCCCTGAAGTTTCGTCACCGCCAATATCAGCTGCGCTACTTGTACGATCTCGTGCGTCAGGCGCACAAGCCGGTGATCGTGGCGGGCGACTTCAATACCTACTGGGGCGATCACGAAATCTACTTGTTCAATCAGGCGGCCGGTTTGAAGAGTGCGAACGTGCGGGGCCTGCCGTCGTACCCGAGCCGCAGCCCGCGCAAGGAATTGGATTTCATCCTGTGCAGCGAGGACATCGAGGTCAATCGCTTCGATATACCGGACGTGCGTCTGTCCGATCATTTGCCCCTCGTCTGCGATTTCACGGTCAAGGCGCAAGTGCAGCGGGCGGCGTGATCGAACGCGCCGTTCCGAAGTCCCCTCCCATGGACGAAAGACCCCTAGACCTCGCGGTGCTCAAGAGTTTCTCGCCTCTCGACGGCATGAAGGTCGAGAACCTCTACGCGCTCGCGCGCAAGACGCAGATCAAGCTGCTCGACGTCGGACGGACGATCTTCCGGGAGGGCGACAGCGACAAGCGCACGTTTTATCTCGTGTCGGGGACCGTCGAGCTGCGGCGCGAGGATCGCACGATGGGGCTGATCAAGGCGGGAACCGCCGAGGCGCGCGCGCCGCTCGCGCCGGGTTTGCCCCGGCGCTTCACGGCGCGAGCGCTCACGGAGCTCGAGTTCATCGCGATCGAGACCGACATGCTCGACGTGCTCTTGACCTGGGATCAGACCGGGCAATACGAGGTTGCCGAGTTGCACGGCGACAACGTCGGCGCCGGTTCCGACTGGATGACGACGCTGCTGCAAACCAAGGCGTTTCACCGCATACCACCCGCGAACATCCAGGCGATCTTCATGCGCATGCAGCGCATCAATTACCGCGCGCGCGACGTCGTGATCAAACAAGGAACGGAGGGCGATTATTTTTACGTGGTCGTCGCCGGCAAGTGCATCGTCACGCGCGAGACCCCGCTCAACAAGGAAGGCATCAAGCTGGCCGAACTCGGACCCGGCGACAGCTTCGGCGAGGAGGCGCTGATCGCGGAGGCGAAGCGCAATGCGACCGTCGCGATGGCCACCGACGGCACGCTCATGCGCCTCGGCAAAAACGATTTCAACACGCTGCTCAACGAGCCGATGCTGCAGTGGGTCGAGCAGGATAAGGCCCGCGAGATCGTCGCCGCAGGCGGCCGGTGGCTCGACGTGCGATTGCCCAGCGAATTCCAGAATTACCGGATCGACGATGCGGTCAACATTCCCCTGTACTTCATCCGGCTCAAGCTCAATGCGCTCGACAAGCGGCTGCGCTATGTCGTGTGCTGCGACACCGGCCGACGCAGTTCCGCGGCCGCCTACATCTTGAGCGAGCGAGGCTTCGAAGCCTACGTGCTGCGCGGCGGTCTGAATGCGGCCGAGATGCGTCGCTCACGGACACCATGACAGGAGAGAGATCACGATGAACCGAAAGCGATGGATCGACGCCGGGGCCTGGTTGGGGGGCTGTGCCGCGGCGGTGCTCGCCGCGTCGGCCGCGCTGCCGGACAGCGTGTTTCACGACAAGCCCGCGTCCCCGGCCAGCCTGCCCGCGGATAATCTGCCGCCGTTCGGCATGCTGGGCGCGGACGGCAAGCTCGTTCCCGTGCCGCCCCTGCCCCCGGGCGGTCTGCATCGCGGTCCCGGCTCGCCGCCCGAATCGACCGCAGCCGGACCCACGCTCAGCGTTGCGATCGCCGCGGCGCGCGCGGCTCTCGATGCTTGCACCGGTGCCGGCTACCGTGTCGGCGTGACCGTGATCGATTCGGCGGGTGAAGCCCGTGCCATGCTCACCGCCGACGGATCGGATGGTAGCCATGTGTTCGTCGCAATGCGCAAGGCCCTGACGGCGCTCAAATTCGAGATGCCGAGTTCCAAGGCGCACGAAGTCGTGCCGAAGGATGCCGCCCTGCTCGCGCGCGTGACCCCCAACATGTTCGTCGAAGGCGGCGCGCTGCCGATCGTCGCGGCCGGCAGGGTCATCGGCGCGCTCGGCGTCAGCGGCGCCGGCGGCGAACCCATTGGACATCAGGATGAAGTATGCGCCCAGGCCGGAATACGGACGTTCAAGGCCCCGTAGACGGCCGGGCGGCAGGAAGCTCCGATAGATCCGTGTACACGGGCACACCCAGCTCGCGGGCACGCGCGACATCCAAATCGGCACCCCGGGAGTCTCCTGGGATTCGGAGGACGGCGTCGCAGCGCTCCAACAAGCGTTGCGCCACCGGATACTGGTAGGCATTGAACACGTCGTCGCCGATCACACGCCCCCCGGCCGCGTGAATGATCGGGAGCGCCAGCCATTCGCCGACCATGGGCAAGTGTCCACGCTGGTAGATCGGCAGCGCAAAGCTTTCGAGCCGCGCACGATTGGCCGCGATTTTCTCGGGGTCGCCGTTCGTACCGGCTTGGTAGGGGCCCGCTATCAAGACCAGCAAGGGTTTCTGTTCATCGGCGGACGCTGCGCTTGTCATGGTAAAACATGCAATTTCGTGCAACAGCGTGCAATCTTAAGCCTCGCTTGCGATCGGCGCAAGCTCCGCGGTTTTTACATCGTATGGGTGGGCTTGTCCCCGCCCAGGGCGCCGGCGAGATAATTCTCGATGCGTTTCTGGGTATTGCCGCGGTCCTGTTCGCTGAACTGCACGCCGATCCCGGCCGCGCGCTTGCCCTGGGCACCCTTCGGCGTCATCCAGATCACGCGTCCCGCGACGGGAAGTTTTTCTTCCTCGCCCATCAGATTGAGCAGCATGAACACTTCGTCGCCGAGACGGTAATTGCTGTTCGTCGGGATGAACAGGCCGCCGTTCTTCACGAACGGCATGTAGGCGAGATAGAGCGCGCTCTTGTCCTTGATGGTCAGGGTCAGCAGACCGGGTTTGTTATTTGGACTTCGCAATTACGTCAGGGTCCCAATTGAAGGCGTCATTTTCCCAGAGCCGACCGCCCGCCGAGCAACAGCGCCTCGAGCGCCAATTGCTGATTGATACCGGTCGCCGTCGAGCGCCGGAATTGCCGCGCAGCATCCAGCAATTTGAACAAGTCCCTTATCTTGGGCTTAAGTAAAGCGCCAGGCAAGCCGACTGGTTCCGCAGTTTTGCTCTGCGGCGCGGCGCCGAGCTCCCGGGTGATGCGTGATGTGATCCAGTTCTCAAGCCAGACGACCCGCAAGGTCGGGTCGGACCGCATCCACTGTTCCGCGAGCAGGGTCACGTCGATGCCGCCCTCGGCGAGCTGGCGCAGACTCTGACGCATGTCCGCGTCGATCGCATCGAGGCCCGCGGTTTGCAGATCGGCGGCGAGCAGCGGAGCGCCGCCCGCAAGCGCGAGCGCCGGGGCCCAGTTTGCGCACTTGGGGCCGTGCCGCGCAAGCCATGCGTTCGCGATCTCGGCGGAAGGCGGCACGATGTGGAGGCGCAGGCAGCGGCTCGCGACGGTCGCCGGCAAGCGGTTCGTCGGCTTCGCCGTCAAGATCAGCATCGTGTTCTGCATCGGTTCTTCGAGCGTTTTCAGGAACGCGTTTGCCCCGTTCACATTGAGCGCTTCCGCGCCCTCGATGATCCCGACCTTGTACCCTCCGCGGTAGCTCTTGAGCGCAAGCACATCGATGAGGTCCCGTACCTGGTCGACTTTGATCTGTTGGGCGTCGTCCTCGATTTTCACGAGATGGATGTCGGGGTGATTGTCGGCGCGCAGCAGCGTGCAGGAGGCGCAATGTCCGCACGGCCCTGCCGCGACCGCATCGCACAGCGCGAATGCCGCGATCCATGTGGCGAGGTGGTCCACGCCGAGCCCGCCGGGTGACAGCAGCAGCAGCGAATGGGGCAACCGTCCGCCCGCAGCGGCCGCGCGGATCCGCGCCTGGGGACCCGCAAGCCATGGCAGTTCATCGGCGGTCAGGAAATTCATGGCGTACTCGCGGGCTTCGCCGCATCGAAGGGCTTCGCTGCATCGTTGGGCTTAGCCGCGTCTGCGGCGAGCGCGCCGACCGCCGCGAGCACGGCGGCCGTGACGTCGGCTGCGGCGCCCGTCGCATCGACGACCGCGATGCGATGCGGCTCGGCGGCCGCCCTCGCGAGATAGCCTGCGCGCACGCGCTCGAAGAATTCGCTGCGCTCGCGCTCGAATCGATCGAGGCCCGCGGCACTGTGGCGTTGGCGCACACGTGCGAGCGCGACGGCAACGGGAGCGTCGAGCAAGATGGTCAGATCGGGCCTGCGGGCACCCTGCACGAGCGCCTCGAGCGTCGCGATGCCGCTCACCGCCAGACCCCGCCCGGCGCCTTGATAGGCGTAGGTCGCATCCGTAAACCGGTCCGAGAGGACCCATCGCCCGGCCGCAAGCTGTGGCGCGATCAGATTCTCGAGATGCACGGCGCGTGCGGCGAACATGATGAGCAACTCGGCGATCGGCGGCAGGAACTCATCGCGAGGCGCGAGCACCAGATCGCGCAGCGTTTCGGCGAGCGGCGTGCCGCCCGGCTCGCGCGTCACGACGACATCGAGGCCGCCTGCGATGAGGGCGCTTGCGACCGCGGCGATTTGCGTCGACTTGCCGACCCCCTCGATGCCCTCGAGCGTCACGAACCGGCCCGTCTGGCTCATTGCGGCCTCGCGGCGGGGACCGCACGCTGCCGCAGGCGCGCGAGGTACTTTGCGACCGCCGCATTTTGTTCGGCGAGCGTTGCGGAGAACACGTGACTGCCGTCGCCGGCGCCGCTTGCGACGAAATAGATCGAGTCGCTCGCGAGCGGCCGCGCCGTCGCGCGGATCGCGGCTGCAGACGGCAGCGCGATCGGCGTCGGCGGCAGCCCGCTGCGGGTGTACGTGTTAAAAGGGCCGTCGGTGCGCAAATCGGCCGTGTGCAGCGTGCCGTCGTAATGGGCACCGAGCCCGTAGATCACCGTCGGATCGGCCTGGAGCCGCATGCCGAGGGCGATTCGGTGCAGATATAGTCCGGCGATCTTCGGCAGTTCCGTGGGCAGTCCGGACTCCTTTTCGACGATCGACGCGACGATCAACAACTCATCGGGACTGTGCAAGGGCTGGGTCGTATCGCGCTCGCTCCAGGCTGCCGCGAGCACGCGTTCGAGCGCCGTGTGCGCCTGCTGCAAGATCGCCACATCGGTCGCCCCGCTCGGAAAAAGATAGGTCTCGGGCAAGAATCGTCCTTCTGCGGCCGTGCCGGGAATGCCCAGTGTATCCATGAGTTGCGACTCGTCCCCGCGCAGGGTGGTCACGATGTCGGGATTCCGGCGCAGCGCCGCGAGCACATCCTCCACGCGCCAGCCGTCGACGATCGTGAAGCCGTGCATCACGACCTCGCCCTTGACCATGAGCCCGAGCAGGCCGCGCGGCGTCATGCCGGGCGCGGCCTCGTACTCGCCCGCCTTGACGGCCCCGCCGACGGCGGACAGACGCGCATACAGCACCCACGCGCGCGGTCGCGCGAGCAGCTTCAAGCGGGCAAGTTCTGCCGCTACGTGCTGGAGGCTCGTGCCCGGAGGAATCTTGTAGCGAACCGGGCCCGCGATCGGCAACGGCGCATCGAGGCTGCGCCACGCACGCCATCCCTCGCCGCAGGCCACCGCGACCAGGATCACGGCCACGATTGCGACGATCCTCGAACGACGCAGCAGGGTCACGGGTTGAGCCGTCGGGCAATCAGCCCTGCGTCAAACTCGGCGGAAGACGAGCGAACCGTTGGTGCCACCAAACCCGAAGGAGTTCGACAAAGTATGCTCGAGCCGGAGGCTGCGCGCCACATGCGGGACGTAATCGAGATCACAGCCGGGACCGGGTTCAGCGAGGTTGATCGTGGGCGGCGCGACCTGATCGCGCAAGGCGAGGATCGAGAAAATCGCCTCGACGGCTCCGGCCGCACCGAGCAAATGACCCGTCATGGACTTGGTCGAACTGACCGCGAGTTTGTCGGCCGCGGCGCCGAAGGCGCGCCGGATCGCGACGGTCTCGGCACGATCGCCGAGTTCGGTCGAAGTCGCATGCGCGTTCACATACTGAACCTGGTCGGGATTCAGTCGAGCGTCGATGAGCGCCTTGGCCATCGCCTTGCGGGCGCCCTCCCCGTCCTCGGGCGGCGAAGTGACGTGGTAGGCATCGCCGCTCATGCCGAAGCCGATGACTTCGGCGTAAATCGTTGCGCCGCGCGCCTTGGCCTGCTCGTATTCCTCGAGCAGCAAAGCGCCCGCGCCGTCGCCCATGACGAAGCCGTCGCGGTCCTTGTCCCAGGGCCGGCTGGCGCCGGCGGGATCCGAGTTGCGCTGCGACAGCGCCTTCGCTTGGGCAAAGCCGCTCATGCCGGTGACGCAGAGCGCCATTTCGGAACCGCCCGCCAGCATCGCGTCGGCATCGCCGTACTGTATGAGCCGCATCGCGAGGCCGATCGAATGCGTCGAGGTCGTACAGGCGGTTGCCACGGCGAGATTCGGCCCGGTCAGATTGAACGCCATCGACAAATGACCGCTCACCAGATTGATGATGCTGCCCGGGATGAAGAACGGCGAAACCTTCTTCGGGGAGTTCGTGTCTTTGTACCGATCGTAGGCCTCTTCGATCGACTCGAGGCCGCCCATGCCTGCGCCCATGAGGACCCCGACGCGATCCGAGGTCGCCTCGGTCACGACCAAACCGGAATCGCGCATCGCCTGCATCCCCGCCACCACTCCGTACTGCATGAAGGCGTCCATGCGGCGCGCCTCCTTCGGCGAGATATACGGTTCGAGGCTCAATTCGCGGATTTCCCCGCCGAAGTGAACGGGGAACGTGGCGGTATCGAAGCGCGTCACCGGGCCGATTCCACTCCGGCCCCCGACGATCGCGCTCCACGCGCTGGCGACGTCGTGCCCGACCGGAGAGACAATGCCTAGACCCGTGATGACGACACGTCGTTTACTCAATTAGGCCTTGCTCTTGTGCGAAGAGATGTAATCGATGGCTTGCTGCACGGTCGTGATCTTCTCGGCGTCCTCGTCGGGGATTTCGGTTTCGAACTCTTCTTCGAGAGCCATGACCAGCTCCACGGTATCGAGCGAATCGGCCCCCAGGTCGTCGACGAATGACGCATCGTTCGTGACTTCTTCTTCTTTGACGCCCAGCTGTTCGGCGACGATCTTTTTAACTTGCTGCTCGACAGTACTCATCGTTATGGTGTCCTCTCGGAAATTCAACAGGGAAACTTAGGGCCAGCCTCGGCTGCCGACAGGGCGCGTATTTTAAGGTAACGCGTCCAGAAGGGCTACCGCCCGCGGACAAATCGTCCGCTGCGCTCAAAAATTTTCTTGACAAAACTCAAGGATTTAGGGCCCAAACCCCCTCTTTGGTGCAGCGCCGTCGCTTGACCTTAGAGCCGGGTGGGCCCTGCCGTGCCGCGGGCCGCGTCAGGCCATGTTCATACCGCCATTGACGTGCAAGGTTTCGCCCGTGATGTAGGCCGCTCCCGGCGAGGCGAGAAACGCGACCGCGGCCGCGATGTCCGCAGGATCACCGAGACGCGCGAGCGGGATCTGGAGTTTCAGGGCATCGCGCTGTGCCGCTCCCAGGGCGCGGGTCATGTCGGTATCGATGAAGCCCGGTGCGATGACGTTCACGGTGATGCCCCGCGAGCCGATTTCCCGAGCAAGTGACTTGCTGAAACCGACGATTCCGGCCTTGGCGGCCGCGTAATTGGCCTGACCCGCGTTGCCTGTCGCCCCGACCACGGAAGCCACGCTGATGATGCGGCCCTTGCGGGCCTTCATCATGCCGCGCAGTACGGCTTTGGAGAGCCGGAACACCGATGCGAGGTTCGTATCGAGAACCACATCCCAATCCTCTTGTTTCATGCGGAGCAGCAGCGTATCGCGGGTGATCCCCGCGTTGTTGCAAAGGATGCTGACCGGCCCCTCGTGCGACTCGATATCGGCGAGCAGCGCGTCGATCGACGCCTGGTCGACCACGTCGAGCACGGCGCCGCGGCCGCCCACGGCGCTCAATGCGGCGCCGATGCGTGCGGCACCGTCGGGCGTCGTTGCCGTGCCGATGACGCGGGCGCCATCGGCGCCGAGCCGTGCCGCAATCGCGGCGCCGATGCCGCGCGAGGCGCCCGTGACGAGCGCGATTTCCCCCTGTAATACGCTCATTTGACCTCCGCGGCGAGACTCGCGAGCGCTTCATGGAAGCTCTTCGGATCTTCGAGCGCCAGCATCTTCAGGTCGCGGCTGCGATCGATGCGCCGATTCAGGCTCGTGAGCACTTTGCCCGGCCCGCATTCGACGAGAGTGTGCGTACCTGAGCCGATCAGCGTGCGGATGGTCGATGCCCAATAGACCGGCGTATGCAACTGTTTGACCAAGCCCGCGCGGATCTCGGTGGGCGTCGTCAAGCGTTTCACATCGACGCCGTGGAAGGCAACGGCGTTCGCCGCGGCGACCGGCGTGCCCTCGAGCCGAGCCCGCAGGCGCAGCGCCGCCGCGAGCATCAGCGAACTGTGCGACGGGACGCTGACCGGCAGGAGCACGGCGCGTTTCGCCCCGCGCGCCGTCGCGAGCGCGAGGCCGCGATTCACGGCCCGCGTGTGCCCGGCGATCACCACCTGGCCGGGCGAGTTGAAATTGACGGCCTCGACGACCTCGCCCTGCGCTGCCTCGTTGCAGACGGCCTCGACGTCGCTGTCCTCGAGGCCGAGAATCGCGGCCATCGCGCCCTGGCCCTTGGGCACGGCCTCCTGCATGACTTCGGCGCGGAAGCGCACGAGATCGACAGCGACCTTGAAGTCGAGCGCGCCGGCGACGACGAGTGCGGAAAACTCCCCGAGGCTGTGGCCGGCGACGATGTCGGGCAGCGCGCCGCCGTGGGCGACCCATAGGCGATAGGTGGCGACACCCGCCGCGAGCATCGCCGGCTGCGTGCGCTCGGTCGCATCGAGCGCCTCCTGCGGCCCCTCCTGGCAGAGCCTCCAAAGATCGTAGCCGAGCACCTCCGAGGCCTCGGCGAAGGTCGCCTGCACCTCGTTCGAGAGGGTGTTCAAGGAGGCGAGCATGCCGATCGACTGTGAACCTTGTCCGGGAAAGACGAATGCAATTGTCATGTCTTCGGGCCTTTTGGCGGCTTGCGCCTCTCGAGAGGCATTATTGGCGGCGAATTATAGCGATCCGCCGACAGAGTGCAGCACCAACCGCAAATCCGGCGAGCGCGCCGTACAAATGCGCATCGACGACGATCTGCGGCTGGACCCCGCCGGTGAGCCGCTCGTATTGCTCGAGCGCGAGTTTCACGACGATGCCGCCGGCGAGGATCCAGCGATCCCACGCCCGCGTCACGAGATGCTGGATGGTACCCGCCGCCATCACGGTATGCAGCACGCCCGACGCGCCGACGTACCAGATGACGCCGGGACTGAACCACCAGAGTCCCGCGCCGATCGCGAGGGCGCCGGCGAGAACGATCGTGCACCACTCGACCGGATCGTAGTCCGAGGCGAACAGGGCCCACAAGAGCACGAGGCCGAGTTCGTTGAGCACGAGATGGTGCAGGTCAAGATGTACCAGATGACCGGTCAACAGACGCCACCAGCCGCCTGCCGCGAGGCCGGCGCGGTCATAGCGCAGTCCGAGCGTCGCCGGCTCGCCGAGCGCGAGCACAGCGTGCAAAAACACGACGATCAGAAGCAACCAAATCCATCGGCCGCGATCCAACTGCAGGGCGGCGGCGAGAGCTGCCGCACGGTTTGGCGGGTCTGGAGGCATCAGCAGGGCCTTTTTGGTATCATCCGGCGAATGTTCCGAGGTTACTCCATGCGCAAGCGGTCAAGCGGTTTCACCCTCATCGAGATCATGGTGGTCGTCGTCATTCTCGCAGTGCTCGGCGCGCTCGTCGTGCCGAAGATCCTCGAAAACGTCGACAAGGCGCGCGTGACCCGCGCCGCCAGCGACATCCGCGCGATCGAAACCGCACTCGACCTGTACCGTCTCGACAATTTCAAGTATCCGACCACCGAACAGGGGTTGCAGGCGCTGGTGCGCCAGCCGGTCGATCCGACGATCACGAATTATCGCGCCGGCGGCTACTTGGGATCGCTGCCCAAGGATCCCTGGGGCAATACCTACCTGTACAACAGCCCCGGCACGGACGGCCGCGATTACGACATCCTCTCCTACGGGCGCGATGGCAAGCCGGGCGGCGACGGTTACGACGCCGATATCAGCACGACGACCCTCGATCAGAAATAGCGCCTGCGTCCACCGGTGCCGGAGCATGGTCAGCAACGATGCGCGGATCGGGATTCGAGCCGCGGGCTTCACGCTCATCGAAATCCTCGTCGTCGTCGTGATCATGGCGATCGTGATCTCGATGGCTGTGCTGTCGATCAACACGACCGGCCGCGATCAGCAGCTCGATCAGGAATCGATGCGCATCGAGGGGCTTCTCAATCTGCTGCATGATCGCGCCCTCGTCGAGGGGCGGGATTTCGGCATGCGCATCGAACCCTCCGCCTATGAATTCGTCTTCTACGATGTCATCCGCGGACGCTGGGTGCGGTTCGACCAGGAACGCGAATTTCGGCATCGCGAACTGCCCAAGGGCGTGAGCTTCCAATTGACGCTCGACTCGGTGAAGGTCGTTCTGAAGCCGCCCGATCCGGATCTCGTCAAGGACAACTCACCGCTGGCGCCGCCGCAGATCGCCGTCGCCGCGAGCGGCGACGCCTCGCCGTTCCGGCTCACCCTCACGCGCGAGCAAACGAATGCGACGGCGACCGTGACGAGCGACGCCACCGGGAAGGTCGCGGTCGAGAACTCGAGTCACCCGCCGGAGAAGCGATCTTGACGCCGCCGCGCGCCCGTACATGGCGCCGCGCCGGCAAACGCGCCGGCGCACGCGGCTTCACGCTCGTCGAAGTGCTCGTCGCGCTCATGGTCGTGGCGCTGGGCCTCACCGCCCTCATGCTCGCGGTCAGCGGCACGGCGACGGCGAGCGGAATCCTGCGCGACAAGGCGATCGCCGAATGGATCGGACTCAATCGCATCATCGAGGTGCGCTTGAACCTGCAAAAGCTCGGCACCAACACCGACAAGGGCGAACTCGATTTCGCGAATCGCCACTGGCGCTACGATACGCAGTACTTCGATACCGAGATCCCGACGATGCGCCGCGTCGTCGTGCGCGTCTGGCCCGGATCCGCCGCGGAGAAGGCGAGCCCCGTCGGCGAGTTCGTGGGCTTCCTGAGCACCTCGCTCGGCTCGCCGGGCAATTCCAACACGGTCGACTGGACCACCGGGAGCCTGCCCGTGACGACAGGCGGTGGACGCAACGGCCAGGGTCAGCAGAACCAGGGGGGCACGACGACGGTGCTGCCGGGGCCTACCCAGCCAACCCCGACGCCCACTCCGACGCCCAACACGAGTCCAAAGTGAGTGCGCGCGCATACCCTCGAACTCAGGCCGCGCTCGGTCGGCCCCGCGCGCGGGCCGGCGCCGCGCGCCGGCGACGCGGCGCCGGCCCTGGCGCCCTACGCTACGCCTCCGGCTTCACGCTCATCGAAGTGCTCGTCGCTCTGTTGATCCTGGCCGTGATGTCCGCGCTCGGGTACAACACGTATCGCGTGGCGCGTATCTCCGCCGAGCGCGCCCAGGAGTCCATGAAGCGCACGCGCGAGATCGAGTTCGGGCTGCGCGTGCTCGTGGCCGATTTTGCCCAGGCCGCTCCACGGCCCGTGCGCGACGCCTTGGGCACGGCACGCCTGCCCGCGATGCGCGCCGGCGGGACCGGCCCGACGCTCGTCGATTTGACGCGCGATGGTTGGTCGAATACCGCCGGCATGCAGCGGAGCACCCTGCAGCGGGTCTCCTATCAGCTCACCGGCGACAAGCTCCAGCGCAGTTATCTCACCGTGCTCGATGCGCCCTCGAACCCGACGCCGACCGTTCAGAACCTGCTGACCGGCGTCACCAGCATCAAGATCAACTATCTCGATGCCAATGCGACCTGGGGCACCCTCTGGCCGCCCGCGACCGTCACGATGCCCTCGAGCCAATGGGTCCGGCCCGTGGCGGTCGAAATCCTCATCGAGTTCAAGGATTGGGGCAAGATCCGGCGCCTCGTCGAGATCGCTGGATGAAACCACGGTATCCGAATCGGCGCCGACAACGCGGCGTCGCCCTGATCATCGCCCTGATCCTCGTCTCGCTCGCGACGATCCTGGCATGGAAGGTGAGCTTCGACGGCTACCTCGAGCGGCGCCGGTCCTTCGGCGTGTTGGGCGCGGATCAAGCGATTCAGTTCGGGCTCGGCGCCGAGGCGCTGGCGGCCGATGTACTCGCCCGCGATGCGCAAACGACCAAGCAGACCACCTTGAACTCCGAATGGGCCCAGCCGACGCCCGCCCTGCCCTTGAGCGCCGGCAGCGATCCGAACGCCGAACCCTTCGGCTCCCTGCAGGGCAGCCTGGAAGATATGCAAGGGCGCTTCAATTTGAACAATCTCGGCCGAACTCTCGACAATGGCCAACCCGATCCCGTACCCCTGGAGCAGTTCCAGCGGCTGCTCGCCTCCCTCAATCTCGAAACCAAGTGGGCCGGATTGGCGCGCGATTGGATCGACGCGGATAATCAGCCCGGCAATCCCGACGGCGCCGAAGACTCCGTGTACACGTCACAAACCCCGCCTTACCTCACCGGCAACTGGCCCATGACGAGTCCGAGCGAACTCATGGCCTTGCCGGGCTTCGACCTCGCGCGCTACCAGAAGCTCGCGCCGTACGTGACGGCGCTGCCGGCTGCCAACGTCCCCATCAACATCTGCACGGCGCCCGCTTACGTGCTCGATGCGATCGCCAACCTGCCCGGCGAATATTCCACCAATCTGGATGCGCTCGTGCTCGGGCGCAAGAACGGCTGCTTTCCGGATCTCAACGCGTTCCGCAACACCGTCGGACCGAAGAACATCGCGCTCATCAACGGCCAGTATGGCGACACCAGTCAATATTTCAGACTCACGACGCGCATCACGCTTGGCACCTCGGAGTTCACCTTGTACAGTCTTTTGCTGCGCGGCAATGGCGGCAAGATAACCCCCTTACTGCGGAGTTTTGGAACCCTGTGAGCATCTCATGCCGCTGACCCTATTGCTGCGCCTGCCCCCTTCGGGCGGGACCGAGACCGAATGGCAGTCCGTCGACGACGACGGCAACCCGACGGGGCCCCGACAGCGCGGCACGCTCGAGCTCGCGTCCCCGATCGCCGCAACCCACCGGGTCGTCGCGCTCGTGCCCGCGACCCAGGTGCTGCTCGCCGAACCCGATCTGCCGCCCGGCAGCGGCGTCAAACTCGCGCGCGCCGTGCCGTTCGCGCTCGAAGAGCAATTGACCGAGGATATCGACGAATTGTATTTCGCGATCGGGCGCCGTAGTGCATCGGGCAAGACGCCGGTCGCGGTGGTCTCGCGCATCGTGATCCAAGGCTGGCTCGAAATGCTCAAGCTCGCCGGCATCGAGGCCTACGCGATCTATCCGGACATCTCCCTGCTGCCCGACAATCCGGCCCAGACGGTGCTGTGGCTCGAACACGATCGGCTCGGCGTCCGGCGGCCGGGGGCGCTGCCCTTCGCCGTCGAACTCACGCCGGCGACCGAGGCGCTCGTCGTCGCCGGCGTGATCCCCGACCCCAACGACGCGGCACCGGAGCCCAAACCGCTCGAGAGCGCGATCCTGTATCTGACGCGCGAGGACTGGGCGAGGGTCGAGGACGAATTCGACGGGCTCGCCGAACAATTCGAATCGCTGAAGATCCAGCTGCTCTCGGACGGCCCCCTCGCCTGGCTCGCGCGCGAGCTGCCGCGCAATCAGGCCGTCAATCTCCTGCAGGGGGAATTCGCCGCGGACACGGACTACGGTGCGCAGTGGCGCCAGTGGCGACTGCCCGCGATCCTCGTGGGCGTGCTGCTGGCGGTGCACCTCGGTGCCGAGTTTCTGCAGATTCATCAGTCCAACAAGCAATCGGCCGCGCTCGATGCCGAGATCGCCGCGGTGTTCGCCTCGGTGATGCCGAGCGAGACGCCGACCGATCCGCGCCGCCAGATGGAGTCGCGGCTCGCTCAAATCCGCAAGTCCGCTCCCGGACCGCAGAATTTTCTGCACGCGCTCGAGGCCATGAGCGTGGCGCTCGCGGCGCAACCCAAATCCTCGATCGACTCGCTCTCGTACCATGAGCAGACCGTCGACATGAAGATCACGGCCTCGTCGGTCGACGCCCTCTCGCAGCTCTCCCAATCGGTCGGCCGCCAGGGGATGAGCGCTGAAATCCAGTCCTCCACGCCCGTTGCCGCCGGCGTCGAGGCACATATGCAGCTCCACATCCAACCGGCGCGCGGCAAACCATGAACAAGATTCGCGATTGGTATTCCAAGTTGCAAGTGCGCGAGCAGCGCATCGTGCTCGTCGGCGGTATTGTGGTCGTGCTGCTGCTCGTGTTCGGCGGCGTTCTGCTGCCCCTGCAGGCGGCGGCGTCGCGCGCCGAACGGCGCGCCGATACCCGCCGCGAAGATCTCGAGTGGATGCACCTGCACGCGACCGAAGTGCGCGACGGAGCGGCGCAGGTGCACGCCGACACGGGTGAGGCCCCCGTCGTACTCGTCAATCGCATCGGGAGCGAATCGGGTCTCGCCACGGCTTTCCGGGGGACCCAGCCGTCGGGCGTCACCGGCGTGCGCGTGCAATTGGAGGCCGCGCCCTTCGACGCCATGATCCAGTGGCTGGACACGCTCGAACAACGCTACGGTCTGTCGATCGAAACGATCACCGTCGACCGCACGGGCAAGACCGGAGTCGTCAATGCCAGCGTCACGCTCAACCAAACGAAGCACTGACGGGCGAGATCTGCCGCCGCCCGCGCGGGCGCGGTCGTATTGGATCCTGATCCCGATCGTCGTGCTGGTCGTGCTGGTCGTGCTCGTCACGGCACTGCCGGCATCGGCGCTCAAATCCTTCCTGCCGCCCACGGTGAGCGCGGATGACTTTTCCGGCAGCCTCTGGCACGGGGCGGCCGGCAAGGTGCGCGTCGCGGGCAGGGACGCCGGTGCGCTCGAATGGCGGCTCAAACCCGAGGCGCTCGTGCACGGAACGCTCGATCTCGATCTGCATTGGGCGCACCAAGGCTTCGGCCTCGACGCCCACGCGGCGATCGAGCGCGGCGGCGCGACGCTCACGAACGTGCGCGGCGGGGGTCCCTTCGAGGACTTGCACGACATGGGATTGCCGGGTGCGTGGCGCGGCATCGCCGACATCGACTTCCCGAGCATCACGACCGACTACGCGCGACTGCTGTCGGCGCAGGGTAAGCTCAAAGTCAGCAACGCTGCCGCCCCCCAATTGGCCGACGGTGCGGAACTCGGCAGTTATGTCCTGGAACTAGGGGCCGCGGCCATCGACGCGAACGGCACCATCACCGCGCAGGTGCATGACACCGGCGGACCCCTGCGGCTCGAAGCCACGGTGGTGCTCATGCCGGCGCAGCACAGCGGCACCATGAGCGGCACGCTCAAGGAAACGGGCGTCACCTCACCCGCGCTCGCCAAGGAGATCGCCGGACTTGCCCAATTGCGCGGCCGCGACGCGCAAGGTCGGATCCCGATCGATCTGGAGTTCAGTTTCTAGCGGCGCCGCGGGACTCCACAGGGCCGCCGCTCAGGCCGACCATTCGCGCCACGCACGCATGAGCGGAAAATAGAGTCCCAGACGCACGGGCTCGGGTCCCAGCTGGCCGGCCATGTGGGCGTACTTGCGCATCGTGGGCGCGTAGCGTGCCACCTCCCGATCGAGAAACTCTTGGACGCCTCCGCCTTGATGCTCGCTGGTCTTGTAGTCGATGACCCAGCGCGTGCCGGCGGCGTCGACGAAGCTGCGATCGAATACAACGTGCACGAGTTCCCCCCGCCAGATGCCGGACCAGGCCTGTTCGCGCGCATCGTCACGGGGGTGGCGCTCGAGTATCCAACGGCCGCGCGGATCCTCTTGCACGGCGATCAAGGCCCGAACCACCCGCAGCGCACCGTCCTCTGCGCGATCCGGCGGGACGCCCCGCAAGCGCAGCCAGCGGCGGAATTGGCCGGTGCGCGCCCGGATCTCGGCTGGCGTCACGGCACTCGAGTCGAGCGACTGGAGTTCGGCATGCACGAGACTGCCGATCTGCCGCGCGGTCTCCCCGGCCCAGTCGAAGGGCGGTGTTTCCGGCTCCGGCGCGAGCGCGATTGGATCGTCTGCGAGCACGAAGGGGGCCGGCCGCGTGGCCGGTCGCCAGCCTGCCGGCACGCGCCGCAGGGGGCCGCCGCGCGGCGCCGCGCGGCCCGTCGGATCCTCCGGCGCGTCGGCCTGAGGCGGCGCTGGGGCGGCGACGCCGTCGGTCGCCTGCGCCGGTGCGGCGGCATCGAAATCGGCCGCCACGACGGGCCACAAGACGTCGAGCAGACTGCCCGCGCGCGGCTTGAAGAGGTGCCCAGACTTCGGCTGAGCCGTGCAGGCCGACAAATGCAGCTGCCATTTCGCGCGCGTACAGGCGACGTACAGCAGGCGCTCGGCCTCGAGCAGCGCGGCCCGCGTCTGTTGCCGGTGCAGATAGGCGAACAGCGCGCTCTCCTCGCCACCGACCGCCGCACGCGCCGCCATGATGAGGCCCTCGCCGGCGCCGCGCGGAAACTGCTGAGTGAGCAGGAATTCCTCGCTGCGCGGCGAGATCGTGCGCTCGAGCGCCGGCAGGATCACCAGATCGAATTCGAGTCCCTTGGCCTTGTGTATGGTCATGATTTCCACCGCGGTGACGGCGGCGTCGCGCGCGAACAGATTCGCGAATGCAGCTTCCAATTCCGCGGGATCGGGCAGACCCGCCAGCTCGAGCACGCGCAGCCGCGAGAACGCCGCGCGAACGTGCTCGAGATCGCGCGGCCCGGCAACGCAGGCGGGTCCGCCGAGCGCGAGCCAGGTGCGCTCCAGCCGGCGCACGAAGGATTCTGCGGCGGTGTCGGCGAAGCCGGCGCCCAGGACCTCGCGCAGACGGGCGATGCGCGCCTGTCCGTCGGCACTGAGTGAGGCCTGGGTCGCCGCATCCTCGAGCGCGTCGCAGATGAGTGGAAACGCGCGCGCGATGAGCAATAAATCCGCGAGCACGAGGCCGCACCAGGGGCCGCGCAAGAGTGCAAGCCACGCGCTGCGATCCGCGCGGTGCATGAGTGCCCGCGCGAGGCACAGCAGATCACGTACCGCGGCGCGATCTTGCAGCGGCTCGATGTCGACGGCGCCGAACGCGATGCCGCGGTCCCGCAGTTGCGCACCGATCGCGCGCGCGTGGGCTTTGGCGCGAACGAGTACGGCGATACGCCACTCCGGATGCTCTGCGCGGCGCGCCGCGATGAGGCCTGCGATGGCTGCCGCTTCGGCGTCCGGCGACACGTGTCGCGCGAACGACACCCCGACGCTCGTTGCCGGGGGCGCCGCACGCACCGCAGCGCTCGCGCGAAACGCGATGGCCCCCCGCTCGCGGTCATCGACCGTGGGCAGGATGCGGGCGAAGGTCGCGTTGACCCAATCCACCAATTCGGCGGCCGTGCGGAAATTGCTCGAGAGCCGCCGCACGGCGAAGCGCAAATCGCCGAGACCGCGGTCCGCGAGTTCGAGGAACCCGCGTACCTCCGCCTGGCGAAACCGGTAGATCGACTGCATGGGATCCCCGACGCAGAAGATGCTGCGCCCGTCGCCCTCCTGCCAGCCCGCGGTCAGCACCCGCAGCAGCGCAAGTTGCGTCGCGGACGTGTCCTGAAATTCGTCCACCAGGATGTGCTGCAGGCGGTAATCGAGCCGCAACGCAAGATCGGTCGGTTCGTCGGCGCCGCCGAGCGCACGGCGCGCGGCGATCGCGACCGCGCTGAAGTCCACCGCGCCCGCTTCACGAAATACTCCGTCGAGCAGCGCGACCGCGAGTATCAGGACTTGCGAGACGTCGCGGACGCGCTCCCAATCGCTGTCGCCGTAGCCAGGCTCCGGGAGCGCGGCTGCGTCGGCGAGCGCTTCGCGGGCGCGCGGGTCGCGCGCGAGTTCAGCGAGCAGATCCTGCATCGGCGCCTTGTCGGGCGAGTCGGGTACAAAGCCCTCGGACTTCGTCAGCCGCGCGCGAATCGCTCCATCCTTGAGCAATACCAGACCGAGCAGGCCGCGCCACCGGGGCATGTCCGCCGGGTCCGCGCGCAGGCAGGACGCATCAGCCCGCCACGGCGCGAGCTCGGGCCGCGCATCGCCGAGCCGGGCCGCGAGCGACGCGAGCTGACGCGAGAGTGCAGCGAGCCGCTCGCCGCCCAAGACGGCCGCCGCATCCGTGAGCGCACGCGCGACGGTCAGCCCCAAGTCCGCATCGAAGCGTGCCCGCAGCCGCAGGCTCGCCGCGGCATCGAGCGCGCTCGCCGCCTCGAGTCCGCCTGCGATCAACGGCAGCCAGTGATCGCGGCTCGGCAGCATCTTGGCGATGTACGTCGTGAGGCTGGCCCAGCGCTGATCGCCGAGCGCAAGCACGCGTTCCACCGCCGCGCCAAATTCATCCGGCGCCTCGTAGGCAAGCGCGCGCCGGGCCGCCTCCTGGTACAGGAAACCGGCATCCTCGACGGTGGCGAGCCGCGCACCCGTACGCGCGCTCACGGGCAACTGGGCCGCAAGCCAGGCGTTGAAGGCATCGATGGTCTCGATCCGCATGCGCGCAGGATGTGCGGCGAGATCGATGCCGGCGCCATCCAGGCGGCGCACGGCGGCGATGGCGAGTTCCCAGGTGCGCGTGCCCAGATCGGCGGGCGCAACGGGCGCGCGCGCGCACTCCAGCGCGCGGACGACGCGTTCGCGCATTTCTTGTGCCGCACGCCTCGTGAACGTGAGCGCGAGGATGTTCTCAGGCACGGAAGCATGCGCGAGCAAGCGCAGATAGCGCTGTGTAAGGAGCGTGGTTTTTCCGGATCCCGCCGGCGCTTGCACGAGCACCGAGTTCGGAAGCACGATCGCCTGCTCGCGCGCCTCCGCATCGCCGACCGCGACATCAGTCATCGGATCGGCTCGTCACGGTGCGTCGTCACGGTGCGTCGTCGGTCCATCGTCGCGGTTCGTCGGCACGCGGCAAACGCCCTGCAAATGACAGTGAGTGCAGGCTTCGAGGGTCGGCGCCACCGCCGCGACGCCGTCGGCGAAGTCGGCCGCGAGGCGTTCGATGCGCGCCGCCCAGACGTCGAGCAGAGCGCCAAAGCTTGGGGCACCCTCGAGCGCGGTGACACGCGCACCGGCGCGGAAGACGCCCGCGCGCTCGGATTCCGCCGTGAAATCCAAATGGGTCGCGTTGACGCGACCGTAAGCCACGGCGACGAGCCGCTCGCGATAGAGCAGTGCATAAACGGGCAGTTGCGGATTGTCGGGGCGGTCGCCCCGCCAGTCCGTGGCGGCGGCGCCTGTCTTGTAGTCGATGAGCACGCGCGCGCCATCCTCCAGCCGATCGATGCGATCGACTCGGCACGCGAACTCGAGCCCGGCGTGGTACGCAAGCTGCCGTCCCGGTTCCAAGCGTTCGATCACGAATGGCGCGCGCTGCCGTTCGACGTCGAGCCAGCGCGGCAGCAGGGCCGCAAGCCGCACGCGCTCGCGCTCGCGCCAACGGCCGCCCGGATCGCGCCGCGCGCAGACGCGCTCGAGCGCGCCCGCCACGCTTTGCGCAATCAGCTCCGCTTGCCGCGCCGGGTCGATCGCGGCCAGCTCCGCCGAACTGCCGAGTGCCGACCAGATGTGCTCGAGCGCCTGATGCACGAGATTGCCCCGTTCGCTCGGACTGAAGCCAGGCGTCGGCAGGCTCAGGGAGTCGCTTGAAAGCCGCGTCTCGGCGAAACCGCGAAACGCGCAACGACTTTGTGCTTTCAGGGTCGCCACGCCGTGGGTCCGCTCCGGGTCTGCGAACGGCGGCGCGCGCTCGTCGTCGAGTTCCTCGAGCGCCGGCCCCTCGCGGAGGGCATGGCGCCAGTGCGGTACGGTCACGTCGGCCGGCACCGCTACTTCAACGAGGCTTGTGCGCAGCAGCGGACTCGCCGCCGTGCGCCCGGCGGTTTGGGAGTTTGCATAGCTCGCGCGCAGTTCCGGCGCTCGCAGCACCCAGCGGGACTGCAGGTCGCGCGCATGGGCGAGCTGCAGTGCCGCACTCGCTGGGCGAACGTCGAAGCGCCGCTGCAAGGCGACCGGCAGCAAGGGCACGGGTTCGGCCGGTGGCGGCCAGCGTGTTTCGGTCATCCCGGACAGCCAGAGGCCATCGTAGGTGAGCCACGGATCGGTGCGGGCGCCGCTGATCCAGATGGGCGCGATCCCCGTCTGCGGCTGGAACGCCGTATCGCGGGCCGCAGTCGCGAGCAGGCGCTCGGCATTGGCGCGCGACTGGGAGCCCAGCACGCGGTCTGCGGACGCGAGCGTCCCGAGCAGTTCGCGCAGGCGTTCGGCGGCTTGGAACTCGGCGCTGGACCAGCGTTGGCGCAAGGCCCATGGCCCGCGCTCGAACGCGTCGATCCAAGTCGCCGCCCAGCGGCTCAACGCGGCGGGACCGCGGACCTGCGCCAATCGGCCTGCCATGTCCCGCAAGCGTGCGATTGCGCTGGGCGGCGCCACGCCGAACTCGCTCGCGATGCGCTCCGCGAGACCCAACCACGCGCCGAAGTCGAGCGCGTGCGGCGCGCGTTCACGCAGCGCGCCATCGAGGCGCGCGGCCGAACTCGCGTCCTGCGGTGAGGAATGATAATCGGCAGCGCGCAGCACGGCGCTGAACCGCTCGAAGGGCACGACGCCACTCGTGACGCGCAAGGTCTCGAGCGCAATGCGTACGGGCGCGAAAGCCGCGAGCGGCGTTCCGCCCGCCACCGCGTAGGCCGCCACGCCGCCCTCATGGGCCTGCGTGAAGCGCTGCGGCGCGAGTTCGGCATCGAACGCATCGAGGAGTTCGGCGCGCCGCTCGCCGAGATCTGCAACGGAAATCCACGCGCGAAATCCCGGGTTCTGGGCGAGCCGCGCACGCGCCCAGGCCGCGATCGCCGCGAATTCCTCTGCGGCCGTGTCGGCGTGCAGCAGCGGCTCCACGACCGCGCGGTTCTGCGGCGCGCTCGCGGCCGGTGCCTGCAGCGGCTCGCCGCCATGCGCCGCAAGCCAGCGCCGCGCCACCGGGTTCCAGCCGGGGCTCTCGACCCATGCGATCGTCTCGGGCGGCTCGCGCAGCGCGTCGAGCAGCGCCGCGGGGCCGGCAACGCCCAGATCGGCGCAGCGGCGCTCGAACTCGCGGCTCCACGCGAGTAACGCGTTCGCCTCCTCGCCTCCATACGCCTCGAGTGCCGCGAGCGGAATCCCGTGATCGGCCATGAGCCGGCGCGCGTGCCGCGCCGCGTCCGCCGCGCCGCCTGGCTCGAGCAAGCCCCCGGCTCCGTCACCGTCCAGAACGACTCGACGCCACAGTTCGCGCTCTTCGACCTCGGAGAGCACGCCGAGCGCGCCCGGATCGGTCGCCTGTCGGCGCAGACGGTGTTCACGCAGCCAAGACGTGAAATCGCGGATCCGCGGCGTCGGCCAGACGGTGAGACCCGCGGTGCGATTCGAGCGCTCGACGGCGTCGAACAGCGCTGCGGCAAGCTCGGCCGTCGGCGCGAGCAGCGTGCGGCCCGCTGCGAGGCTCGCGTGCACGCCCGCGACCGGCGAGCGCGTCAGCGGCTCTGCACCTGGCCGGCGGCCCCCACGAGCTGCAAGGCAGGCCCTGCGGCGGATTGGGCGTCGAGCAGGGCCTCGATCCGTTCGAACACCGTGCGGAGCACCGGCGGTTCGGGAAGATTCGTGATGCGGAAGAAACTGCGGTCCGCGAAATTGAAACTCACGCCGGGCGCGACGAGTACGTGCTTGGATTCGAGCAGCTCGAGCGCGAACGTCTGATCGTCGAAGTCGGGCAGCACGTCGCTGCGCACCTGGACGAAAGAGTACAGGGCCCCCATGGGTCGCGCGAGGCGCAGATAACGGCTGCGCGCGACGCCGTCGAGAATGGCCTGGCGCGACTCATAGAGCCGCCCGCCCGCCCGCGTCAGTTCCCGGATGCTCTGCGTGCCGCCGAGTGCCGTCTGCACGGCCCACTGACCGGCGACGTTGCTGCACAGGCGCAGCGAGGACAAGAGCTCGAGGGCGCTCAAGTAGTCGGTGGCGCTTTCCACGTCCCCCGAAAACGAGGCCCAGCCGACGCGGTAACCGCAGGCCCTATAGACCTTCGACAGGCCGCTCATCGTACAGCACAAGGTATCTTCGACGAGCGTCGCCATCGGCACGAATTCGGCGCCGTCGTAGAGGATCTGGTCGTAGATCTCGTCGGCCAGCACGACCAGACGGTGTCTTTCGGCGATGCGGGCGATCGCCGCCAGCGTTTCGCGCGGATAGACGGCGCCGGTCGGGTTATTCGGATTCACGATCACGATGGCGCGCGTGCGCCGCGTGATCAGCGCCTCGATCTCGGCCGGATCCGGCTGAAAGTTCCGCTCGGGCCGGCACGGATAATGCACCGCATGGCCGGTGTTGAGATTCACGGCGGCGGTCCAGAGTGGATAGTCGGGACTCGGCACGAGCACTTCGTCGCCCGGATTGAGCAGGGCGCGCAGCGATAAATCGATGAGTTCGCTGACGCCGTTACCGATGAACACCTGCTCGACGCTGACGCCGCGCACGCCGCGCTCCTGCTGTTGCATGACGACGGCTTCGCGCGCCGGGAAAATGCCCTTCTGATGGACATATCCCTCGCTATGACGCAGGTTCTCGATCATCGCGAGGCGCATCGTCTCCGGCGTGCGGAAGCCGAACGCGTAAGGATTGCCGATGTTCAGCGAAATGATGTCGTGGCCGACCCGCTCGAGCTCGAGCGCACGGCGCGCCAATTTTCCCCGGATCTCGTAGCGGACGTTGCCGAGCGCATCGCTCGGGCGGACTTGTTGTCGTTTGCTCATGCCGCCAAGAATAGCGGATTTGGCGTCCCCGCGGCCGAATTCAGGTGCGCGGGTTCGCAATCGCGGGGATCATCGGTATCGCGGCGAGCAGCGCGCGCGTGTACGGATGGCGAGCTGCGGCGAACAGGCTCGCCGCGGGCGCCTCCTCGACGACGCGGCCGGACTGCATGACGAGCACACGATGGCACAGATGCCGCACGACGCCGAGGTCGTGGCTCACGAACAGGATCGCCGTGCCGCATTCGCGCTGCAGGTCCTTCAGCAGGTTGACGATCTGACCGCGAATCGACACGTCGAGCGAACTCGTGGCCTCATCGCAGATCAATATCTTCGGCTCGGCGAGCATGGCGCGCGCAATCCCGACGCGCTGACACTCGCCGCCGCTGAATTCACGCGGATAGCGGCCGCTCATCGAGGCCGCCAAGCCGACCGTCGCCAGCATGCGGGCGATGCGTGCCTGCCGCGCGGCGCGACCCTCGGCGGGCAGGTACGTTCGCAGCGGCTCGGCCAAAATCTCGCCGATCGTCATGCGCGGATCCAAGCTCCCGAGAGGGTCTTGGAACACGATTTGAACGTCGCGGCGCGCGCGCCGCAGCGCCTCGCCGCGCAGTGCAAGCCAATCACGTCCGCAGCAGACGATGGCGCCGCTCGTCGCCGGTACGAGCCGCAATATCGCGCGCGCGAGCGTGGACTTGCCGGCGCCGGACTCGCCGACGACGCCGAGCGTTTCACCAGAGCTGAGGCTGAGGCTCACCGAGTCGAGCGCCGTCACGCGCGCCCTCTCGTACAGCGCTCGCCGCAGCGTGAATTCGACGCGCAAATCCCGCACCTCGAGCAGCGGCGTGCTCACGGGCCGAGCGGGTGGTGACAGGCGGCTTGCGCGCCGCCCGGGCCATCGCCGCCAGCCCCGGCCTCGAGCGCGGGCCGCTCGCGCAAACACCGGGCGGACATGCGCGTACAGCGCGGTGCGAAGGCGCAAGCATCGTTCACCACGGCGCCGGCGGGCGGCTGCCCGGGCAAGGTCGGCATGCGCGAGAGGACCGGCCCGTCACGCGACGGCACACAGGCGAGCAGCGCCGCCGTGTAGGGGTGACGCGGGCGGGCGAGCAACTCGAGCGCGGGCCCGGTCTCGATGATGCGGCCGGCGTACATGACGGCGATCCGGTCGGCCAAGGCGGCGACGACGCCGAAATCATGGCTGATGAGCACGATCGCGAGGCCGCGCGCGGCGCGAACTTGCCCGAGCAGTTCGAGGACTTGGGCCTGCACGGTGACGTCGAGCGCGGTCGTCGGCTCGTCGGCGATCAGCAATTGCGGCGAACCCAGCAGGCTCATGCAGATGAGCACACGCTGCCGCATGCCGCCCGAGAGCTCGTGCGGATATTGGCGCAGGCAGCGCCCGGGATCGGCGATGCCCACACGGCCCAGCATCTCCTCGGCCGCGGCACGCGCGTCGCGCCAGCGAAGTCCGCCGTGGTGAACGAGCGCTTCGCCCATTTGCACGCCGATCGTCAGATGCGGCGTGAGCGCCGACTGGGGATCCTGAAACACCATGGCCGCGGTCGCGCCGCGCAGCGCGGCGAAGGCATCGGCGCAGTCCGGCGAGAGTTCCCGCCCCGAGAGGCGCACGCGGCCGGTCGCGCGCGCATTCGGCGCGAGCAGCCCCATCGCGGCGAGAAATACCTGGGTCTTGCCCGACCCCGACTCGCCGACGACGCCCAGGATCTCCCCGGGTCGTACCGCGAGCGATACGTCGCACACCGCCTCGATCCGGGATCCGCCGCGCTCGAAATCGATCGACAGCGAGTCGATCTCGAGGACGGCGGCGGGCTCCTGCATCACGCGCGCCCGGCATCGAGCGCGTCGCGCAGGGCGTCGCCGAGCACGTTGAAGCACAGCAGCAGGACGGCGAGCAGCACGCCGGGCACGAGCAGGATCCACGGCGCGATTTCCATCTCGGCCGCGCCGTCGGCGATCAAGGCCCCGAGGCTGGGATGGGGTTCCTGGATGCCGAGACCCAGGAAACTCAGGAAGCTCTCGAACAGGATCATCTGCGGCACGAGCAGCGTCGCGTAGACGATCACGGGGCCGAGCACGTTCGGCACGATGTGCCGCGCGATGATGCGCGCCGAGCGCGTGCCGCCCGCGACGGCGGCCTCGATGAACTCACGCCGGCGCATGCTCAGGGTGTACCCTCGCACGATGCGCGCGATCGTGAGCCAGCCGACGGCGCCGATCGACGCGAACAGCAGCACCGGACTGCGGCCGAACGACACGGTCAGCAGGATCACGAAAAAGATCAGCGGCAGGCCGCTCAAGATCTCGACGAGACGCATCATCAGATGATCGACACCGCCGCCGAAGAAGCCGGCAACGGCTCCATAGGCGACGCCGATCGCGAGACTCAAGGTCGTCGCGAGCAGCCCGAGGAGCAGCGAGATTCGCGCCCCGGCGAGCGTGCGCACGAACAGGTCGCGCCCGAGCCGATCGGTGCCGAGCCAGTGACCGGGCGCGGCGGCGGGCGCCGCAGCGACATGCGTCCAATCGACCGCATCGAAGGGATTTGGATTGAGCAGGGGTCCCACCCAGGTGAGCACGGCAATCGCACCGAGGACGAGCAGTGCCGCGACCGCCGCATGATTCGCCCGCAAGCGACGCGCGGCCTCTCTCCACAGGTCGCTCAAGCGCCGCGGCTCAACGGTGCAGCCGCACGCGCGGATCGAGCCACACGTAGAGGAGATCGACGAGGAGGCCCATCGCGATGAGCAAGCTCGAGTAGACGACGACCATGCCGAGCACGAGCGTGTAGTCGCGATTGAGCGCCCCCTGAACCAGATAGCGGCCGATGCCCGGCAGCCCGGCGATCGTTTCGACGACGAGCGAACCGCTCATGATGGCGGCGACCGCCGGCGGCAGATAGCCGGCGACCGGAATCAACGCGGGCCGCATCGCATGACGCAGCACCACGATCGCGAGCGGCAAGCCCTTCGCCCGTGCCGTACGCACATAGGCGCTGCGCATGACGTCGAGCAATCCGGCGCGCGTCAAGCGCGCGACGAACACGAGCGGCGGCAGGCTCAGGGCGATGACCGGCAGCGGCCAGTACGCAAACACCCCCGGTTCCCAGCCGACCACGGGCAGCCAGCGCAAGTGCACGCCGAACAGCAGATCGAGCAGGGGCAGCAGCACGAACGACGGCAGCGCGAGTCCGGCGGCCGCAAACCCCATGGCCGCATGGTCGACGAGACGCTCGTGGCGAAGCGCGGCAAAGCTGCCGAGCGCAATGCCGCCGGCGAGCGCCACCGCGAGCGCCGCCGCGCCCAGGCAGAGCGTCACCGGCAAGCCGCGGCGAATCAGTTCGGTGACGGTGAAATCTCGATACCGGAACGAGGGACCGAAATCGCCGCGCGCGAGCCGGGCGAGGTAGCGGCCATATTGAAGGTAGACGGGCTGGTCGAGGCCGTAGGCCGAGCGCAGGTTCGCCGCGACCTCGGCGGGCAGCGCTCGCTCGGCGTCGAACGGTCCGCCGGGCGCGAGGCGAACCAGCAAGAAACTGATGGTGACGACCGCGAACAAGGTCGGAACGGCAGCGCTCAATCGTCCCAGAAAATAGCGGATCGTGCGCATGCTCAGAGGCAGTGTAACGCCTGACCGATAGGTGGACAAGGGACGCGACGATCCTTAAACTGCGCTCCCGAATGATTAGCGTATTGACCGGTCATCAGGCCGATACGAACCCAAGCCGCCAGAGGACTCATGGAATCCACTCGCCCCATTCGAGCGCTCATGCGCGGTCTCGACGCGCTGCAGATCTTGAACCTGCGCAACGGTGCCACGGTGTCGGAGGTTGTGCAAGAGACGCGACTGCCGCGCACGACCGTTTATCGCATTCTCGAAACCCTCTGCGACGCCGGCTTCGTCCAGCGCGATTCGTCGGACGATCGCTATCGCCTCACGATCATGGTGCGCGGTTTGAGCGACGGTTTCGACGACGAGGCCTGGGTCACCCAGATCGCCAAGCCGTTCCTGTCGGCGCTGTGCCACGAGGTCGTCTGGCCGGTCGCGATCGCGACGCTGTCCGGCACGGGAATGCTCATGCGTGAGACGACCGACCACGCGAGCCCGCTCGCGATCGAACGCTATTCGGCCGGTTTTCGCGTGTCCCTGCTCGCGAGCACGACGGGGCTCGCGTATCTTGCGCATTGCCCCGCGGCCCAGCGCCAGACCCTGATCGACCTGCTGGCGCGCTCGAACCGGACCGACGACAAGCTCGCGCGCTCCCCTGAGGAGTTGCAACGCACGCTCGAGGAGATCCGCGCCCAGGGCTACGCGTTGCTGAATCCGAGCCGTCCCAGGTCCCTTGAAATGACCATCAGCGTCCCCGTCGTGCTCGAGGAGCGCGTGCTCGGCGCCCTGACGATACGCATCGCCACGTCGGCGTTGACTGCGCAGGCCGCGGTCGCGCGCTTTCTGCCCAAATTACGTGAATGCGCGAACCGGATTCGTGCGGAATTTTCGGAACAACCGATCGAGGCACGGCGCGCCGCCGCGTCCGCCTAGGGTCCCCCCAAGAGGAGCTGCAATGAAAAAAATCATGGTGTGCATCAAACGCGTCGTCGACTACAACGTGCGCGTGCGCGTCAAACCCGACGGCAGCGGAGTGATGCTCGATGGCGTCAAGATGAGCGTCAATCCCTTCGACGAGATTGCACTCGAGGAGGCGCTGCGCATCAAGGAACGCGGTACGAACGCCGAGGTCGTCGCGGTGAGCATCGGCGTCGGGGATACCCAGCAGCAGCTGCGCACCGCGCTCGCGATGGGCGCGGACCGCGCGATCCTGGTGCAGACGGATCAGGCGGTCGAGCCGCTCGTTGCTGCCCAGACCTTCCTCGCGCTCGTCAAGAAGGAGAATCCGGACCTGGTGCTGCTCGGCAAGCAGGCGATCGACGATGACGCCAATCAAACGGGTCAAATGCTCGCCGCGATCTGGGACCGGCCCCAGGCAACTTATGCCTCGAAGGTGGAACTGGCCGAAGGCAGGGCGACCGTCACGCGTGAAGTCGACGCGGGTCTCGAAACGATCGAGATCGATCTGCCCGCGGTCGTTACCGTGGATCTGCGCCTGAACGAGCCGCGCTACGTGAAGTTGCCGGACATCATGAAGGCCAAGAAAAAGCCGCTCGACGTGATCTCGCTCGATTCGCTCGGCGTCGGCGCCGGCGTCCTGCTCAAGACCGTCAAGACCGATCCGCCGGCGCAGCGCCAAAAAGGCATTCTGGTCAAGGACGTGCCCGAACTCGTCGATGTTCTCAAGAAAAAAGGTCTGATCTAATGTCCAAAGTACTCATCATCGGTGAACACGACGGCAAGACGCTCAATCTCGCGACGCTCAAGTGCGTCACCTGTGCGCGCGGGATCGCGGATGCCGAGATCACGATCGCGCTGCTCGGCGCGGACACCGCGGGAGTTGCAACGCAGGCCGCCGCCATTCACGGCGTGCACAAGGTGCTGCGCGTCGATCGGCCCGAGAACGAACACGCGCTCGCGGCGGTATTTGCGCCGCAAATCGTCGCGCTCGCGGCCGATTACACGCATGTGTTCGGCCCCTCGACGAGTTTCGGCAAGGACCTCACGCCGCGTATCGCGGCGCTGCTCGGCGTTCCCCAGGTCAGCGATCTCATGGCGGTCGAGGGCGCCCATCGCTTCCGGCGGCCGATCTACGCGGGCAACGCGATCATCACGGTGGAGGCCGATCCCGCCAGGAAGCTCGTCGCGACCGTGCGCGTGGCGTCCTTCGAGGCGGCAGGTTCCGGCGGCAGCGCCGGCATCGAAACGCGGGTGCTCGACGTGAGCCTGCCCACACACACGCGCTACCTCGGCGCGAAATCCGGCTCGACCGACCGGCCCGATCTGCAGACGGCGTCGAAGGTCGTCTCCGGGGGACGAGCGCTCGGCAGCGCCGAGAACTTCCAACTGCTGTTTAGTCTCGCCGACAAGCTCGGCGCCGCGGTCGGCGCGTCGCGTGCGGCCGTCGATGCGGGCTACGCGGCCAACGAGATGCAGGTCGGTCAGACGGGCAAGATCATTTCGCCCGAGGTTTATTTCGCCATCGGAATCTCCGGGGCGATCCAGCATCTGACCGGCATCAAGGATGCACGCACGATCGTCGCGATCAACAAGGACGGGGAAGCGCCGATCTTCGAAGTCGCCGATGTAGGCTTGGTCGGCGATCTGTTTCAAATCGTGCCGGAACTCGAAAAGCTCGTTTGACGCCCATCGCGGGCCGCGGCTCACCCGCTGGGCCGCGGCTCACCCGCTGGGCCGCGCTCACCCGCTGGGCCGCCGCCTACGCGCCCATCGATGCGAGGCCCGCATCGATCGCCGCGACCACCGCGTCCGCATGGGCGGCTCGGAAGGAAAGCGGCGGCCGCAACTTGAGCACGTTGCCGCGCGGGCCTTCGAGGCCGGTCAGCACGCCATGGCGATCGGCGAGGACGTTGACGAGACGCCGGGCGAGCGACTGCGCGTCCTGCGTGTCGGGCAGGTGTCGCGCGTCCGGCATGACGATCTCGACGCCGAGCAGCAGTCCCGCGCCACGGATCTCGCCAAGGCAAGCGTGCCGGGCAGCCAGCGACTCGAGGCCCGTGCGCAGACGTCGGCCCGTGTCGGCGGCGTTCGCCTGCAAGCTCTCGCGTTCCAGGACCTCGAGCACGGCGAGTCCCGCGGCTGCCGCAACTGCGTTGCCGCCGAATGTCGAGAAGAACCCATGGCGCTGTTGGAATGCCTCCACGAGGGCACGCGGCGCGACGACGACACCGAGCGGAAAGCCGTTGCCGACCGGTTTGCCGAGCGTGACGATGTCGGGCACGAGACCGCGCCGCTCGAAACCCCAGCGATGCGAGCCCGAACGTCCCAGTCCATATTGCACTTCGTCCGCGACGATGAGGGCGCCGCTCGCGCGGACGCGGGCTGCCACGGGCGCGAGCCAGGCGGACGGCGGATCGTAGACTCCGTTGCTCGTGTATCCCGTGTCGAGATACCACGCGGCCGGCGCAAACCCGCGCTCTCCCAAGGTATCGAGCGCCCGGTCGACGTCGGCCTCCGCGGCGGCGAGTTGTGCGGCAGACGGCACATCGCCGGCGGTCAAGCGCGACGGCGGTGCGCGCAAGGTCACGACGCGCGCGTCCGCGGGCTGTCCCGCGGCGGGCGTCAGCGCCGCAACCGCGTCGGTGATGCCGTGATACGCATTCTCGAGGATCAAGGCGCCCCCGCGGCCGGTGGCCGACCGGGCGATGCGCCAGGCAACGTCATTCGCCTCGCTGCCGGAGTTCACGAAGATGCAGGTATCGAGATGCGCCGCCAGCCGCTCGGTCAAGGCCTCGGCGTAGTCGAGGATCGTCTCGTGCAGGTAGCGAGTATGAGTCGCCAAGATCGCCGTCTGGCGCTGGATCGCCCCGACGACGTGGGGGTGGGCATGTCCCACATGCGGAACGTTATTGTAGACGTCCAAATAGCGACGGCCGGCGGCGTCGATGAGCCACACATCCTCGCCGCGCACGATATGCAAGGGGCGCTCGTAGAACAATTCCGCGCCCGCACCGAGCAAGCGCGCGCGGCGCCGCCGGAGTCGCGCCGTGCCGTCCTCTGCGGCCATGGGGCCGCCAGCCTCGGGGACAGCGCCCGAAGCGGGCACCGTGCTCGATGCGCTCGCGGCGGTGCCAGCGGCGCGGTGCCAGGTCGCCGTCATCACGTCGCGGCCGATCGACAGCAAGGCTTCGAGCGAAGCGACACCCTGACGCACGGCGGACTGCGTTGCGAGCGCGCCCGCGCGGTCGTGACGCGAGCGCCATTCGTGCACCAACAGGCCCACGGCATGTCGCGCCACGATCACATCGTAGAGTGCCTCGACTTCGACAGCCTCGAGAGGACGCGTCAGGACATAGCCGGCGAGCAGCGCGGGTAGATCCTCGAGCGCGGCGACTCCCTCGCTGAGCAGCTCCGCCATCGCGACTGCGGGCTCGAAGACCCGGGGCGCGTGGATCATGTCACCGAAATCGACGATCCCTGCGACACGCCCGGCCGCAGCATCGACGAGCACATTGCCGGCATGGCAATCGCCGTGGATTGCCTGGCTCGGCAGGGCATTGAGAGCCCGCAACCGCGCATCGACTCTCTTCAAGACCTCGCGCACGCTCCGGCGCACGCCACCCTCCTGAAGAACCCCGACGCACTGTGCCAGTTCCGGCAACCGGCGCACGTCCCAGACGAGTGCCTGACCCAGGGCGGCATGAAAAAACCCCTGCAGCGCCCGATCGAGGCGGCCCACCGTACTTCCGAAATCCACGAGCAGCAAACGATCGGGCCTCGTCTCCGAGAGCACCCGGCCGGGCAGGAAACTCACGAGCAAGGTCGCGTGCGTCTCGCCGGCGTGGTGCAGGATGCCTGAAGTCGTGCCGGCCGTTGTGAGACGCAGACGCGGCACGGGCAAGTCGGGATCGCGCTCGGCGAGGTGACGCAAGACCCGTACCTGGCAATCGACGGTCAATGCGTCCGCTGCGGGGTCGAGAACCTTGAGGACGGCGTCGGATCCGTCGCTGAGCTGGAATCGAAAATTGCGATCACGCTCGCCGGGGAGCGGCGCGAGCGATGCCTCGACGCCGTAGATCGCCCGGACCGCCTCGCCGGCATCGCCCGCCGACAGGCTGCACGAAGACGTTCGAAGCGCGAGCAATTCGATGATCGCCGCCCCGAACCGGCGTACTACAACTGGGCGAGTACGTAGTCGGCGGCGGAGACCTTGAATTCTCCCGGTGCTTCGACGTCGACCTCGGTGGCGATCCCGTCCTTGACGATCAGTGCAAAGCGCTTGCCGCGCAGGCCCATGCCGTAGCCGGTCGCGTCGAGCTCCAGGCCGAGCGCCTTGACGTACTCGCCATTGCCGTCCGCCAACATCAGAATGTCGTCGCCGACCTTGCCGTGTTTGCCCCAGGCATTCATGACGAACACGTCGTTGACCGCCGTGCAAGCGATCGTGTCGACGCCCTTCGCCTTGAACGCCGAAGCGAGTTCGACATAGCCCGGCAAATGACGGGCGTCGCAAGTCGGCGTAAACGCCCCCGGGACCGAGAACAGTACGACGGTCTTGCCGGCGAACAAGGCGTCGGTCGTGATCTTGGTCGGACCGTCCTTGCCCATCGTGGAGAAGGTTCCCGCCGGCAGCTTGTCACCCACTTTGATCGTCATGCAACCCTCCTCAGCTCAGACGCTCGGCGTAGAGTTCCCAAAGTTTCAACACCTTCGGATTGATGTTGGTCACGGTCTTCAACTGATTGAAGGATTTCTTGGCCTCGGCGATATTGTGCAATTGGGCCTGCGCGAGGCCGAGATAGACATAGGCTTCGTCGAGGTGCTTGACCTGGCCCTTGAGCAGTCCGGACGTGATCGAATTGACCGTGTTCTGATAGTCGCCGAACCCGTAATACACCTCGCCGAGCTTCACGAACAATTCGCCCGACGCGCTCTTTGCCGCTTCCGCCTGGAACTGGGTCAAATCCTTCTTGTCCGTTTCCGCGCGCGTCTTGAGCGCCGTTTGCAGGCGCCCGACACGATCCTTCTGGTCGGCACCGATCGCACCCTTCGCAGCACCCTTCTCGAGTACGGCTTCGGCTTCGCCGGGCAGCGCCGGCGCATCGCCGAGCAGTTGCGCCATTTCGACATAGTTGGCGCCCGAACTCATGGAGTCCGTGTTGTACATGACGCGATAGATCATGAGGATGTTGGCATCGACCTTCTCGTCCTGGAGTTCGAAGCGCAGGAGCTTGTTCCAGTAGTCGGTCTTGCCCGTGAGCCTGATGAGGTCTTCGAGCGCCGCGATCGTCGCCGGTGTGTCGCTCGCGTCGAACGCGCACTGCAGCTTGAACAAGTAGAGGTTTTCCTTGGGCGTTTCGCCCTCCTTCCGCGCGTACGAAATGGACTTGTCGGCCCAGGCGACCGCGTTCTTGCAGTCCTTCTGGAGATAATAGCTCTGCGTCACGATCTGGTAGGTATCGCCGTTCGCGGCATTCGCATCGACGAGTTTCTTGCCGTATTCGATCGCCTTCGGGTACTGCTGGGAACTGTAAGCGATGGAGAAGATCGCCTTCGTAAACCGCGTGGTTTCCTCGGAATTGGCGGCCCCCGTTTCAATCGCGGCCTCATACGACTCCTGCGCGGCTTTGAGATTGTTCAACTTGACGTAGGCGAAGGCCTTCAGGTCGTCGATCGACTTGTGATCGTACGCCGTGAGACCCGAAACCGCCTCGGCGGCCTGCAGGTGCTTCAATCCTTCCGCGAATTGATTCGCCTGCAACGCCTTTTGTCCGTCGCTGACCTCTTTCGCGATCGATCGACTGATCTGGGGTCCTTTGGGAGCGTCCGCGGCAGTTGCCGCATGAGTTCCTGCAAGCGCGGCACAGCCGACGAACAAGCCCATGCCCAGAATCCGAGTCCCACCGATCGAGATTCGGTGCCGGACGTTTTTTATTGATTGCATCATGATCGAACCTCGTTACCTGATTCGGAGACCGTCTTCCAAAGAAATGGCGCGCCGCCCCAAGTCCGGGGGCTGACGCGCCGCGGCGTGCATCGAGTCGTGCGATTAGAAAAAGTCGTTGTTCACGAATCCGATTTTCTTCAATCCACGGTGCTGCAGATCGGCCAGAGTCTGCGCCACCTTTTCGTATTTGGCGAACTTATCGACCGTGATATGCACTTCCGGTTGCGGGGATTTCGTGGACTCCGACGCGATGTAGTTCTGCAAGGTCGTGCGGTCCACGGCCGTGCCGTTCCAGATGATCGTGCCGTCGAAGTCGATCGACAGATTGATGACCACGGGCGGCGGAGGCGGCGGAGTATTCGGCGGCGGCGGCAGAGGATTGTCGATCTTGACCGCATTTGTCGCCACGGGCAGCGTGATGATGAAGATGATCAGCAAAACCAACATGACGTCGATCAACGGCGTCATGTTGATATCGCAGACCTCTTGGCCTTCATTGTCGCCTACGTTCATAGCCATCGTCGTTCTCCTAATAAGGTCCCGTACCGAGGTGATCGGGTGTCGTGATGAAGCCCACCTTGCGAATGCCGATCTGTTGCGAGGCGACGAGCACCTGACCGACATACTGGTAGCGGACTTCCGAATCACCGCGGATCTGAACCTCCGGCTGCGGATCTTGCTTGACGACACTGCGCAGCAACTGCTTCAAGTCGTCCTGGGTTGCGACCGGCTTCGTATTCCAGAACACGTTGCCGTCCTTGTCGACGGCAATCGTGATGTTCTCGGGCTTGGTCACCGTCGGCAGGTTGGTCGCCTTGGGCAGCTTGACCGGGATCTGGGCCACGATGACGCGGATCGTGATGATGAAAATGATCAAGAGCACCAACATCACGTCCACAAGGGGCGTGACGTTGATATCCGACATCGCTTCGCCGTCGCTCTTGCCGCCGACACTCATGGCCATGGCGATTCAGTCCTTTAGCGAGCGGCGACGGCGGGTTTGCCGACGGTCGGAGGCGGCGCCTTTTCCATGCCGAGACCGAGCTTCGCACCCGAGATCAGGTAGGCATGCAGCTCGTGCGCAAAGTGGGTGACCCGCTCCTGCACGTTCTTGTTACGGCGCAGAAGGATGTTGTAACCCAGCACGGCCGGTACCGCGACCACGAGACCGAAGGCGGTCATGATCAAGGCTTCGCCGACGGGACCCGCGACCTTGTCGATCGAGCCTTCGCCCGCCGCGCTGATCTGGATCAAGGCGTGGTAGATGCCGATGACGGTGCCGAACAAGCCGACGAACGGCGCGGTCGCACCGACCGACGCAAGTACCGGCAAACCGGCTTGCAGGCGGCTGATGACCATGTCCGACGTCCGCGCCAGGGCTTCGGAGATCCATTCGCTGGTGTCGATCGCACCGGCGAGACGGGTCTTGTTGGCTTCGTGGTGTTCGTAGGCGAGTTTGCCGGTCTCCGCGAGCGCGCGGAACGGATTCGAATCGCCCTTGAGCTTGCCGAGGGCATCGGTGAGGCTCGTCGAGCTCCAGAACTCCTTCTCAGCCTCGCCGGCCTGGTTGCGCAGGCGACGCTGATCGAAGAACTTGGTGATCATGATGAACCATGTCAGCAAGGACATGACGATCAGGATTGTCAGGGTCGAATAGGTAACGAAGTCGCCGTTAGAAATCAGCGCGCCGAGACCATAAACGTTTGTCGTTTGCTCCATTGAAAGACTTCCTCTACGTAGTCGGGTTAAAGCAGTCGGGGTTTAAATTCAGGGCACTCAGTTCTTGAGCTTCCAGGTGATCGGTAACACAGTCGTCAATTCAACCGGCTTGCCGTCTTCCAAGGCGGGCAACAGGCGCTGGCCCTTGACCCCTTTCAGACACGCATCGTCGAGGCGCGGGAAGCCCGAGGACGTCTCGATCGCCGCATCGGTGATGCGGCCATCCGCGGCAATCGTGAGCTTGACCTTGCAGGTGCCTTCCTCGTTCGCGCGCTTCGAGGCGTCTGGATAATAGTCCTCGCCGATGTGCAGGGGATGTTTCGGATCGGCGCGCGGCGGCGTGCGTGAATGCGCGACCGGCGCGGGAGGCGCGGGAGGCGCGGCGACGGGCGCCGGCGCGTTGACCGTGGACACCTGGGAGATCGCGGTAGTCTCCGTTTGCGGAGCCGCGATGTCGACGAACTCGGGCGGCGGCACGTAGGGCTTCAGTTCTTCGAGCTTGGGCGGCGGCGGCGGCGGCTTGTCATCCTGCTTGGGCTTGTCGATCTCGGCGATTTCGACGGGCGGTATGACGATGGAAATGACGTGCTGTGCAAGGCCGGTGTAGAAACCGTAGCCGATCACGATATGCAACAAGACGACGATCAGCAGAGCAAGCCCACGCTTGCCCGAAAACATCGATGGCTCTTCGTATTTATACATGTCTCTTGCGACCCTATCCCCTGTATTCAGGCCGGACCCGTTTCAGGCCTGACCCGATTCGATTGAACCGCGCATGGTGCGCCCTAAGTTTGCGCAGCGCATGCCCCACAACTGCACGCGGCGCGTCGCTCACTCGCGCCCTGATTGGTCAGTGACGTCCCTACGAGTTCCATTCAGCGAATCAAGAGACTGACACACAAACCGCCTGAACTGCAAGCGCGAATTGCGGCTCAAGATGGAGCCGATTTGCACAGATGACATATGCATCGTGACGCCTTCGGCGCGGCTGATATTAGCGATGCGCGAACTGCCCCCACAAGGAATCTGATATCGATTCCGGACGCGATATGTCCGCCGCTGACGCACCCTCCCCGCCCTCGGTGCCATCCGGGCAGACGGGCTTCCGCCTGTCCGTATCTGGCGGTCAGTGCCCCCGAGCGGCCGCGTACCCCGGGGCAGCGAAGCGGGGGCAGCGCACGGGGCAGCGCAGGGATTCACTCCAGGTCCGTGACGGCGCCGAGCGTTGCACTGCTGACACACTTTGCGTACTTCGCCAGCACGCCGCGGACCGCGTAGGGCTTCGGTGCCTGCCACGCCCGATGGCGGCGCTTCAGTTCCGCCGCGCTCAAGTCGACCGAGATCTCGCGTCGTTCGGCATCGATCGTGATCCGGTCGCCCGAGCGCAACAACGCGAGCGGGCCTCCGACCGCGGCCTCCGGGGAGACGTGACCGACGACGAAGCCGTGGCTGCCGCCGGAGAAGCGTCCATCGGTGATGAGCGCGACGTCCTTGCCGAGCCCCTTGCCCATGATCGCGCCCGTCGGGCTCAGCATCTCGCGCATGCCGGGTCCGCCTTTCGGACCCTCATAGCGAATCACGACGACATCGCCGGCGCGGACGGCCCCATTGAGAATTCCCTGCAGGGACTCCTCCTCGGAGTCGAACACCCGCGCGGTGCCCGAAAAGCGTAGTCCCTCCTTGCCCGTGATCTTGGCAACGGCGCCTTCCGGCGCGAGATTGCCGTACAGGACCACGAGGTGACTCGTCTTCTTGACCGGACGGCTGAGCGGCCGAATGATCTCCTGACCGTCGGGATAGGGGGCGACATCGCGCAGATTCTCGGCCAAGGTCGCACCCGTGACGGTCATGCACTCGCCATGCAGCAAGCCGGCGTCCAGCAAGGTCTTCATGAGCGGTTGGATTCCGCCGATCGCGACCAGCTCCGACATCGAGAAACGACCGCTCGGCCGCAAGTCGGCGAGCACCGGAACGCGTTTGCCGATGCGCGTGAAGTCATCGAGCTTGAGCTTGACGTTTGCCGCGGACGCGATCGCGAGCAGATGCAGCACGGCATTCGTCGAGCCGGCGAGCGCGATCGCGACGGTGATCGCATTCTCGAACGCCTTGCGGGTCATGATCTGGCGCGGCCGGATGCCGAGCTTGAGCAGTTTCACGACCGCGGCGCCGGCCCGCGTGCAGTCGTCGCGTTTCTGGTCGGACACCGCATCCTGCGCCGAACTGTTCGGCAGGCTCATGCCGAGCGCTTCGATCGCCGAAGCCATGGTATTGGCCGTGTACATACCCGCGCACGACCCCGGCCCGGGGATGGCGGTTCGCTCGACGAACTTCAGCTGTTGCTCGGAAACCGCACCGGAGGCGTAGCCGCCGATCGCCTCGAATACCGACACGACGTCGCTGCGGTTCGGGCCCGGGCGTATCGTGCCGCCGTACACGAACACCGCGGGCCGGTCCAGCCGTGCGAGCGCGATCAGGCAGCCGGGCATGTTCTTGTCGCAGCCGCCGATTGCGATGACACCGTCGAAACCCTGCGCGCCGACGACCGTTTCGATCGAATCCGCGATGACCTCACGGGAAACCAGGGAATAGCGCATCCCGGGAGTGCCCATGGAAATGCCGTCCGAGACGGTGATCGTGTTGAATGTCACGGCCTTGGCGCCGGCCGCCTCGACACCGGCCGCCGCAAGGCGCGCAAGCTCATCGATGTGCACGTTGCAGGGCGTCAGGTTGCTCCACGTCGAGGCGATCCCGACCTGCGACTTCTCGAAATCGGCGTCGACGAAGCCGACGGCGCGCAGCATGGCCCGGCTCGGCGTCTGCTTGACTCCATCGACGACCAAGCGGGAATACTTGCGCGTGTCGATGCGGGCGGGGCGTTTCTGGGCCATGGCGTGCTGCTTTATCGTGGGCTCTTCGAGCGGGGTCGCAGCATAAACAGGCCCCGGCCGTTTGTGCAATGCCGGCCCGCGGGAAAACGCGACCATCGCGAACGCGCAATGCGAGCATCGCGAACCGCGATGGCGCCATCGCAAACGGCGATGGTCACCGCGATCGATGCTGGGCGACGGCGCGCGGATGGACGTCACGGCGATGACCCGCGATCAAGCCGTGCCGTAG
>Ga0302319_10001949_pt1 | contig 45542 bp, 30 predicted proteins | sample Bog_T0_2_FD_203319 | JGI IMG/M metagenome (GOLD analysis project Ga0302319, IMG submission 203319) | Peat permafrost microbial communities from Stordalen Mire near Abisko, Sweden - Bog_T0_2 | ecosystem: Environmental > Terrestrial > Soil > Wetlands > Peat | place: Sweden: Abisko, Stordalen Mire...
CCTTGAACCAGGGTTTGAGGAGTTCCCTTTTTCCTACGCGCCGGGAGTGGCCAAGGATCTTGAGCCCTATCGATCTGCTGATCGGCCTGGTCCGCTTCTTCAAGCGCTTCTTGAGAGTTTCGTCGGACGCAAAACCGGAACGATCGGCCTTCTACTCGATTTGAATCGAAAGATACGCGATGAAATTGGCTACGTGACGAGGCTTGCACCCGGCGTTCAAACGTGCGAGGAGACCCTTGAGAAACGGAAAGGCTCGTGCAGGGATTCTGCATGGTTGCTGGTTCAGGGTTTGCGAAATCTGGGGATCGCCGCACGGTTTGTTTCTGGGTATTTGATTCAGTTGAAGTCCGACGATCCGACGTCGGATGGTCCGAAGGAGGATTCCGCGGATCTGCATGCCTGGGCAGAAGCTTTCTTGCCGGGCGCTGGCTGGATTGGGATGGATCCAACCTCGGGTCTCCTCACTGGCGAGGGTCATATCCCGCTGGTTTGCACTCCAACTGCTTCGCAGGCCGCGCCAATCGGAGGCACTTCAGAGCCGACCAAAGTGGAGTTTAGCCACTCCATTACAGTTCGCCGATTGAATGATCCGCGACGACCGTCCAAGCCTTTTACGGATCAGGACTGGCTTCGGGTAAGGCAGGTTGCGCACGGCGTAGATGAAGAACTGAACGCGCAGGATGTGCGGCTGACCATGGGAGGCGAACCAACTTACGTCGGCATCGACGACCCCGAGAGTCCGCAATGGAATATTGATGCTGCCGGCGCGATGAAGAGGTCCCGTGGCCTCGCGCTCATTCAGGCTCTTCGCGAGGGTATGGCCTCAGGCGGGTTTCTCCACTATGGACAAGGCAAATGGTACCCCGGTGAGGCCGTGCCGCGCTGGGCACTGAGTTGCTTTTGGCGCGTCGATGGCGTTCCGGTCTGGGAGGATACCAGCCTCATTGCGCGCGAAGACGAGGAGTACGGTTTCGGAGCAGTCGATGCCCTGCGCTTTATTGAAGCTCTGACGCGACGCCTCGAAGTAAGCTCGGAAAATCTGTTGCCCGCGTATAACCCGGATAACGAAACGAGCGAGCCGGTTGGCTATATACTGCCTCTTCGCCGACGGCAGCCGGAAGGACAGCTTCGCTGGTCGAGTCAGTTGTGGTTTCCCCGGCCGGAACGTATGCTGCTGTCGTTTGGCGATTCACCCATAGGTTTCCGCATACCGACGGAGTCCATGCCCTGGGTCGCGCCCGACGAGATTGAGTACGACCTTGATGCCGCGCCCTTTGAAAAATGGGTTGCACTGCGGGAACACCCGACGCGCCGCCTGGACCTTTTTGCGATAAATCCAGCACCCGATACGCTGCCCGCGGTCTTGCCTGCGACCAGTGAAGTGCCGGTGATGATCAGGCCCTCGCTATGCGTGCAGGCTCGGGGAGGCCGCGTGCATGTTTTCTTGCCCTATGCGCCCAAACTTGCGGACTATCTGGACCTGGTAAGCGCGGTTGAGGATACATGCAAGCATTTGAACATTCCGGTTTGGGTAGAAGGCTATGCACCGGCTCCAGATCCCCGGTTAAGATCATTCAGCGTGACGCCGGACCCCGGCGTTCTCGAAGTGAATCTGCCGCCTGCGAGCAATTGGGATGAATTGGAACAGATCAATACTCTGCTCGACAGAGAAGCCCGTCGAAATCGATTGACATCGGAAAAATATAACTACGATGGGGGGCGTATCGGAACCGGAGGCGGGAACCACATCGTGATCGGCGGCGCGAGCCTGCTGGAAAGTCCCATTCTCCGCCGTCCGGACCTGCTGCGCAGCATGATTGCGTTTTGGCAGAATCATCCATCGCTTTCGTATCTTTTTTCGGGAATGTATGTCGGTCCAACGAGCCAATATCCACGAGTGGACGAAGCGCGCATGGACGCTTTGTATGAGCTTGAGGTAGCCTTTCGCAATCTTCCTGCAAACGATTGTCCTCCATGGGTGATCGATGGTTTGTTCCGCCATCTACTCGTCGACACAACCGGAAATTCGCATCGCGCCGAGTTCTGTGTCGACAAGTTGTTTCCGCCGGAGGGCCTGGGGTTGCAACTTGGATTGCTCGAATTGCGAGCATTCGAAATGGCGCCTCACTTGCAAATGAACCTTCTGCAAATGCTGCTCATTCGTGCGTTGGTGAGTATGTTTTGGAAGACGCCATTTGAAGGCAGCCTGATTCGCTGGGCTACAGCACTACACGACCGCTTCATGTTGCCGGAGTTTGTCCGGCGGGATTTCCGCGAAGTGCTGATTGAGTTGCGAGCGGCTGGATACAACTTCGAGGATGAGTGGTTTGATGCGCACTTTGAATTTCGATTTCCGAAGGTCGGTTCGATCGCCGCGGAGGGAATTGAACTCGAACTCCGTCATGCGCTCGAGCCTTGGAATGTGCTGGCGGAGGAAACCTTCTCTGGGCGAACCGTGCGTTCTGTGGACTCATCGATGGAGCGGATGCAGGTTAAGGTAGCCGGCGTTACCATGGAATCCCGCTACGCTGTCACCTGCAATGGTCGCAGGGTGCCGCTTCAACTCACCGGTGAGCCCGGCACAGCGCTGGCCGGGGTGCGGTACCGTGCGCGGCGCTTGTCGGCAACGTTGCATCCAACGGTTCCCGTTCACGCGCCTCTTGTTTTCCAACTCATCGACCGCTTCAGGGGTAGCTCGATTGGGCAATGTACTTACCATGTGGGACCACCGGACGGCCGCATTTATACGGCGCGACCTGCCAACGCTGCGGACGCTGACGATCGGCGCATGGAACGGTTCCAGGTAAATACGCCTGCACTCAGCCAAGTGGCCGCGCCTGAAGAAGAGGGCAACCCGCTCTTTCCTATGACTCTTGATCTGCGCCTGCCATTGCGTGGACAAACGACAGAAATTCAGGCACCACCGGGGCTCGTGTCATGACTGTCGATCTGTATCAAACTCCGCTCCGGTATGGCGCTGCCTATGACGAGTTATCGGCAGATGGAGTAACTCCTAGGCCTCACTGGGCACGTATCATGAAGTCCTTCCGTGCGATCGGCCCCAAAGAATTGGGACGTCGCTGGGAGCACGCCGAACGCCGCATTCGTGAAAACGGAATTACTTACAACATCTATAGCGATCCACTCGGTGCAAACAGACCGTGGAAGATCGATATTGTTCCGTTCCTGATTCCGGCGGAAGAATGGCGGTTTCTCGAAGCGGGCATCGTACAGCGCGCCCGATTACTTAGTCGAGTTCTGGAGGATCTTTACGGCCCGCAAGAACTTCTCGCGGACGGACATATTCCTGCGGACCTTGTTTTCGCCAACCCGGCATTCCTTCGGCCCCTGGTAGGTGTTCCGGTCCCTGTGCAGAGTTATCTCCATATGCTGGCGGTCGATCTTGCGCGTTCGCCGGATGGGCAATGGTGGGTGCTTTCCGATCGCACTCAAGCGCCATCGGGCAGCGGCTACGCGTTGGAAAATCGCACCATTGTTTCCGATGTTCTGCCCGATATTTTTCGCAAGTCTAATGTCCTGCGACTGGCTCCATTCTTTCGTGCCCAGCGGGACGCGCTTGCCGCATTGACGCACCGGAAAAATCCTCGCATTGTTCTTCTCACACCGGGCCCCCGCAACGAGACATACTTCGAACATTCCTATATAGCCCGATACCTCGGATTTACTCTGGTAGCCGGACAGGACCTCACCGTGCGTGACCGTGCAATCTATCTCAAAACGGTTGATGGATTGGAACGCGTAGACGTGATCCTGCGGAGAGTAGATGACAGCTTTTGCGATCCTCTCGAACTGCGAAGCGACTCGCTTCTCGGCGTGCCAGGTCTAGTCGATGCAATCGTCGCCGGCAACGTCGTCGTCGCAAATGCTTTGGGGAGCGGTCTGATTGAGACATCCGCAATCATGCCCTTTCTTCCCGGACTCGCCAAGCATCTGTTTGGTGAGAAGCTGAAAATCCCATCTGTTGCGACCTGGTGGTGCGGACAACCATACGCGCTGGATTGGGTACTGAATCATCTCGATTCCGTGGTGGTTAAACCGGCGTTTCCGTCGCGCGGTGTTGAACCGGTGTTCGGGGCTGAACTCGATCAAACCGAAAAGGGAAAATTCGCTGAAAAATTGAGGATCCATCCGCATGAGTATGTGGCGCAGGAGCAAGTTACTCTGTCGAACGCGCCTGTCTGGGATAATGGACACCTTCATTCGCGTAGCGTCGTGTTGCGTGCCTATGTACTCAACACTGGAGATGGCTGGACGGCGATTCCGGGGGGATTGGTGCGGGTGGCCGAAACGGAAGGATCAGTTGTGTCGATGCAACGCGGTGGACACAGCAAGGATGCCTGGGTTCTATGGGATGGCCCCATCGACACATTCAGTTTGCTACGTCCTCGCAATGAGCCCGTTGTGCTGCGCCGCGAATTACCAGGTGTGCCGAGTAGCGTAGCTGACAATGTCTTCTGGTTAGGTCGATATATCGAACGTGCAGAGAATACCGCTCGAATCGTGCGCTGTTTAAGCTCTCGTGTACGACGCGCCGGCGAAGCCGAACTTGCCTGCCTGTTAAGATTGCACGGTTGCCTGGAATCAAGGCAAAGCAAGTTGCCGAAGATTAAACGTAGGGGGCCGACCTCGCTGGAATTCGAACAGGAATTGATCTCGCTGATTACCGATCCCAAGCGGTCTGAAAGCCTGGCCTCTACGCTGGCAGAAGTATCTCGTGTCGGCGGCACGGTTCGAGAACGGTTATCTGCCGATATGACCTTCCTGATTGGGCAGTTGCGCGAAACAGTCGAAGTTGGTCGGGACACTGGATTTCTCGAATACCCGGCGACCTTGACCCTATGGCTGCAGTTGCTCTCTGCATTTTCCGGGCTGGAGCGCGAGAACATTAACCGCGGAGTGGGCTGGTTGTTCCTGAGCATCGGGCGACGTTTCGAGCGTGCAATTTATCTGGCAAGGCAACTGCGCGAGATCACCAAGCCGCTCGCCGAGCAGGATTGGCCGCTACTCGAGTGCCTGCTTGAAGTCAGCGATAGTTCCATGGCGTACAGAAGCCGGTATTACACCACCTTGCAACCGCTGGCCGTTCTGGATGTTCTCCTTGCCGATGAGACCAATCCACGGTCGTTGGATTTTCAACTGGCACACCTCGCAGATTTATATCAAAGACTACCTCGGCATTTGCCGAATGAACTTCAAGCGATGCGGGATGAGTTGGCAGTCTTACGCGATTTCGATTTGCGGAAGATGAGGTATCCTTTGCCTGGCGACTCCAGGGTTGCAAACGGTACAGATGGCCTTTCTCAGATAGAAAAATACCTCAGAAGGCTGGAGAAACTGCTGCCTTCATGGTCAAATAACCTGTCGGGCAGGTACTTTAGCCACGCTCGCACTTTGCCGGTAACGATGGGACTATGATCTACAAAATTGTTCATCGCACTGCTTATAAGTACAAGTACCCAGTCTCGGTGGGGAACCACGTTGCATGTCTGAAGCCGCGCTCTCTTTTGCAGCATCGTTTGGCAAAATCCGAACTCTACGTCCAGCCAGCACCGGCTACGATCACCGAGAGAGTGGACTATTTTGGAAACACTCACTATTTCTTCACTGTTCAGGAACCTCATACCGAGTTGGTAGTTGAAGCGCGAAGCGAAGTCATCATGCAAGACGGTGCGACACCATTGCCGCACAATGATCCCCCCTGGGAAGAAGCGGTTCGTTCGCTGCCCAGGGATCACAGCGCAGAGGGGCTTGGAGCTTATCAGTTCAGGTTTGAGTCACCGCGTATTCCGTTGCGGCCTGAGTTTGCAGAGTATGCGCTTCAGTCTTTTACTCCGAGACGGCCACTGCGAGATGGCCTTCTGGATCTGACGGATAGAATTCACCGAGACTTTCGATTCGACTCTGGAGTGACCACGGTCCGGACAACTACGGAAGAGGTTTTTCGGAAGCGCCGAGGAGTGTGCCAGGATTTTGCGCACCTTCAGATAGCCTGCCTGCGGTCTTTGAATCTTTCGGCGCGGTATGTCAGCGGCTACCTGAGAACCTATCCGCCGCCTGGGATGCCAAGGCTCGTGGGCGTGGATGCGTCCCATGCATGGATCTCGGCATATTGTCCGGGGACCGGATGGCTGGACCTAGATCCCACAAACAACCTGATTCCCTCGAATGGTCACGTGACACTAGCCTGGGGAAGGGATTACGGCGACGTAAGCCCTTTGCGCGGCTTGATTCTGGGGGGCGGCGTGCATGCTCTTAAGGTTGGCGTGGATATGGAAGTCATCGAGTCCTGAGGAGCGGAAGCACCTAACTGTATATGGCGCAAAAGTTGGGAGTCGTGGAACCTGGATGCAACCCAACGGGCTTGCAAAATTCGCTCAACGCGTTCACAATTTGCCCTGGCAAGTGGCGCATGCAATTGTTCATGATGATTAGTTACTAAATTAACATTTTGGCAATCGATATAGATGCGCCGAATCGCCATCTTGGTTTTGGATTGAGACCGGATCGCCAGTCGCTAAACGGTTTCACGAAATTGACTGTGGTAAAAGCAGAGAAGGGATCGCCTCCAAGGCGAGCGCTATTGCTCCCCAAAGGACTGCGAATTCACCGAGGCTGGCAGCGGCGATCTTCGGAACGGCAAACTCGGAATGCTCAAGCTCCTTCGAAACAAGACTGAGCAGTGTGGGATGGCTGCCCACCTTTCCTCCTAAGAGAATCAGGCCGGGGTTCAGGACAAGCGCCAGGTTGACAATTACATCGGCGACAATTCCGGCGCGGTGAAGGATGATTTTCCTTGCGATTGGGTCTCCAGTTTGAGCCAGATTCAGAATGCCCTGAGCGTCTGTCTGCTTTGGCGCCGGTGCTGATGCTTGGCGCGATTTGACAATCGCTTCGTTCCAACTCTTGAGGATTCCGGAGCTCGTCAGTACCGATTCGAGTTCTCCGAATTCGTGCAGGGCCGGTTGTTTTCGCAAGACGCGCGGCAAGCGTAGATAAGCGATCTCGCCAGCCGACCACTGCGCGCCATGGTGCAACTTGCCCTCAAGGACAATGCCCGCGCTGACATTGGCTCCAATGTCGATGAGAATGAACGTCTGTTCAGTGCGCGCAGCCCCACGATGGCGTTCGCCGACGGCGGCAAGATTGGTGTCGTTCTCAATGATTACCAAGCAATCGACATGGTTGCTCAGCAATCGTCGCAAGGGAACGGAGCGCCAATTTTCGAGAGTGCTGATAGACAGCACTATTCCCTCTTCGACGTTGGTAATTGCGGGGACGCCGACCACCAGCGCGAGTAACTGTTCGCGTGCCTTCTTGTGCTTCCTGAAGAGCCGTCGAATCTCATCGCCGATCAAACCACAGATTGCTTCCGGATTTGTTTTCTGGCCGTCAAGCGAGACGTGTGAGATGTCTGACTCCTCGCCGCTCAAGTCCGTCAGCAAAAAGGAAATGCCGTTCGCGGAAATCTGCACACCGAGGATGCAACCTCGTTCGGACTTGAAGCGGATAATGTCCGGAGGGCGCCCGCCGCTCGACTCGCCTTCGCCGAGAGGCTTGATGAGATTAGCGGCAAGCAGATCGCTGACCACATTGGTCACGGTGGGCGCGCTCATGCCCGATGCACGAACCAGGTCGGCTCTTGAACACGACCCCGCTTCACGCAAAAGCTTCAGAATCGTTAGTGCATTCGTTCGGCGGAGCAGCGAGGGTCTGCCAACCGCTATGGGTTCTCTCTTCACGGTAACTCGTTCGGGGATTGTTCGATGAGTGGTCTTTCTTCACAAAGTATAGCAAGGCATGCGAGAGTGCAGATCATTAGCCACGAGCAATCGTGAGGACGGCTTTGCTTGAGTTCAGAATTGAAGGCGGACCTTTGACTTGGGGAACACCCACGCAACTCCAAGGAAGGGATAGAACGCTTTCTAAATAAAATTACCAAAGAATCGTCTACTTCTCTACACTAATCGTGACCTCAGGCTGCGCGCTTGTCCCTCCTGAGTCTTAAGGATGAGCTTTCGATGGAAAACAAACTTGATGTTCGACACCTCTTCAGCTTTCTGATCGCCGCGGGCGGCATCATTTTTTGTACACATACTTGTCTGGGGCAGGTACGAGTGCTTATCAACCAGGTCGGCTACGAGACACTGGAGAGCAAACAGGCAATTGTGGAGGGATCGGAGGAAGATCGTCCGCAGAAGTTCGCGCTGATCGATGTCGATTCTGGAAAGACTGTGTATGAAGCAAAACTTCAGCCCGCAGGCAAAGTGTTCGCCTGGGAAGGGCGAGTCTTTTGGACCGCGGATTTCTCCTCTTGGCAAAAAGCCGGGCACTATGCTCTCAAGGCGTATGCGGACAAGGGAGACACGAGTTCCTGTGCGTTCGACATAGCCGATAACATTCTTGAACGAAATACGCTTTCCAATGTTGTCTACTATTTCAAGGGCCAACGTGCCAGCGGACTATTCGATCAAGCAGACCGGCATTTGCAAATTCCGGACGAGGATGGATTCGTGGATGCGCATGGCGGCTGGTATGACGCGACGGGCGATTACGGCATTCATCTTTCGCATCAGAATCCAACTTCCTATTTCAATCCGCAGCAAGTGCCGCTCGCGGCGTGGAGCCTGCTTAAGAGTTATACGGAGCTTGAGGCGCGGAAGGACGACAACTTCAGCGAGTATCAGCGCCGCATGCTCGACGAGGGGCTTTACGGAGCAGACTACCTGGTGCGCATCAAGCGGCCAAACGGGTCTTTTTTCGAAACGATCAACGCTCCTGGGAAGGAAAAACTTGCGCAGGATCGAGCGATCGGAAATCCTAACTGGAAGACGCAGATCAAATTGAAGGCGTCCGATTCCACTGAGAATATCGCAACGGCAGTAGGGCCGAACGCATACGAAGCAAGCTTTCGTGCAGGCGGAGGGATGGCCATTGCCGCATTGGCTCTGGCAAGCACCATGACGGTGGACGGTGAGTTTTCTCGCAAGGAATATTTGCGAACAGCGGAGGATGCTTTTCAGTTCCTGAATGCACATAACCGCGAGTTGCTCAACGATGGCGTTGAGAATATTCTTGACGACTATTGCGCATTAATGGCAGCCACTGAGCTTTACAGTGCTACGCAAAATGAGGCCTACCGGAGTGCAGCGGATAAACGCGCAGCGAAGCTGATGGCGCGATTGACAACGTCTGGAAACTGGCATGGTTACTGGCGAGCCGACGAAGGAACGCGGCCTTACTTTCACCCGGCGGATGCAGGGCTTCCCGTGATTAGCCTCCTTGGGTATTTCAAGATTGCCCCGCCCGCAATGAAAACGAATGTGCTCGAATCAGTAGAACACTCTCTTCAATTCGAATTAGCTGTAACTTCGGAAGTCAACAACCCATTCGGCTATGCGCGCCAATTAGTTCGCACGGAAGGAAAAATGCGGACGTCCTTTTTCTTCCCGCATGATACAGAAGCTGCGCCCTGGTGGCAGGGAGAGAATGCGCGCCTGGCATCGATGGCAGCCGCCGCGCGCATGGCAATTCCTTTATATGCGGATAAACCGGAGTTCCAATCAAAGCTGCGAGTATACGCCTGGAATCAGCTTCATTGGATTCTCGGGCGCAATCCCTTCGATGCCACTATGCTGATGGGTAGCGGGCACGGCGATGCACCGTATATGTTTTTCGAATCATATAAGTACACCGGAGCGCCAGGCGGGATTATGAACGGGATCACTGCGGGGATCGACAATGACGATGGGATCGCTTTCAATCTCGGCTATGCAGTCACGGGCAAGGATGAAGACTGGCGATGGACTGAGCAGTGGCTCCCACATGCGGCCTGGTATCTATATGCAGTAAGCCTTCCTCACTGATATTGCCCGCCTCTGCAAGCAAAAAAGGGCGCCGCTACCAAGTGTCGTGGAGGCGGCGCTAAGGAGGTGAAGCATTCGTAGGAGACTCTTTGGCCTCCGAATTTGCGATTAAAATGCGTATTTCAAAGAGAGTTGGGTTGAGCGATTGTTACTCACTGTCCCGGTGATCTGCCCAAAATTGCCATCGGTCATTCCGCTATCTGGCGCAGCGTAATCGGCAATGTTGAAAGCATTGAAGAAGTCGGCCCTGAATTCCACACGGTGCTCGTGCCAAACAGGGAAGCTTTTGAAGACGGCCATGTCGATATTCTGGAAGCTCGGGCCACGCAACGAGCCAGGCTTTACCGTCCCGAATGAGCTATTCGACTGCTCTTGGAAGATGCATTTTCCATCATCATAATCGGGAGCGCACGACGTTCCCTGGACCTCGGTTCCCCAATACGCATTGATAGAACGGTTGACCATGTTCAATGGACGAAGCTGGTTAGGTCGTGCCGCTCCCCCAAACGCATTGACGAGGCTGGAGTAGTGTGAAGGGGATGACACGGTCACCGGAAAGCCGGAGTAATAGACTTGCGCTCCGCTTAGCCTCCATCCACCTATTACAGAATTCAGGACGGGGTTCCAGTTACTGCCAAACTGCTTTCCACGGCCGAAAGGAAGGTCATAAACGCCAGTGACCGAGATGTTGTGCCGCGTATCCGAACCTGCCGGACCCCATTCGCCTTTAGGGTTGTATGCATCTTGCTGGTAGTATTGGCCGCTCCAAATGTTGTATACGCCGTAGAAGCCAATGTTGTCGGTCATCGAGCGTGAGTAGGTATAGTTGGCCGTCAATTCCAGACCTGCAGCCAAATGCTGCCGAAAAACAGCCTGGAGTCCGTTGTAGCTGCTGGCCGACTCTGTCTGCGTGATCTTGGCAACGCCTCCCTGTCCGACGATGCTGGCATATGGGGCGGTAGCCGTTGGCGAAGTCCACTGGTTTCCCCAGTATGGATCAGTCAGATGGTGGCCAAGGATACCGACGTAACCGACTTGAATACTGGACGCGTGGGCAATTTGATATTCAGTTGTCAAGCTGAATTCCTGCGTCTGAGCCGGTTTGAGGTTCTTTGGCCATATATAGAAGGTGGTGGTTGGAACTTGACTAGTCGGAAAACCATCCGATGCCTGGTAAAAAACACCTGGAGAGTACGGAGAGCCGTCCGTCGCGGGGGTGGGACTAATGCCGGTCTCTTCAAAATCCTTGTGGAACGGTGGATTCTGTGTCAGGCGAAGATTGGCGCCTGTGCCCTCTAAATAACTTGAAATGCCGTACCCGCCGCGAACAACAAAACGTGGCGTCGCCTGATAAGCAAATCCAATGCGGGGCTGGAATTGCGTGTAGTCGGGATCATATAGAGCCCTACTATTGCCGTCGACACCGGCGTACTCAATTTGTAGCGTCTGCATGTTCACATTTGCCATTTTATTGTTGACTTCATAGATGGGCTGATCGAATTCCCAGCGGACGCCGATGTTCAGCGTAAGCCTGGTGTTCAGCTTAAAATCGTCCTGAGCGAAGATGCCGTCTCGCCACTGGCGCTGTCCGGTTCGTCCACTGACCGCACCGATTTGTACATCCTGGACTCGATCGAGCAGGAAGTCAGCGAACGGATAGGGCAATCCCGATTCGGTCACTGGCGGCGGGTAGGGGTTTGCGCTATATTCGCCGTTGTAGTTGAAGGCGCCAAGCTCCCCGTCATTGCCGGGATAGAAACTGTTTTGCTCGTAGCGCAGGAATTCGGCGCCGAATTTCAGCAGATGCCGGCCCTTTTGCCATGTGAAGTTATCAGAGTAACCAAAGATATTGTCGATGAAAATTTCCGGAGACGGATTGGTTCCGAAGCCACTGGGATAGCCCGCGTTGCCGGTTCCATTGAAGTTCTGAGAGCTGAAACCTGCTGTCTGTTGCGGATTTCCGGGGATGCCGACCAGTTGGTTGCCAGTGAGCCCAAAAATTCCGGAAGGGTCGGTTGAGACACCGTTGTTGAAGCGAATCCTCCCATAGTTGGTAGTAAAGGAGTTCACCATGGATGGCGAAATAGTGCGGACCCAATTAGCGTCGAAGAAATGGTCAGGATAGTTATTCGCTATTGGAAAGTTCACAGGGAGCGGGTCTGCCGTTGTACCGTCTGTTGCGTACCCCTGGGAGTAACGGAAGGAAAGCTTGTCGCTTGATCGCAGTTGCCAGTCAATCTTGGCGTCTCCTTGGTCGTTCTGCGAGAAACCGGCGCCCGGCCCAACGAAGTTGCCTTGGATTCCGAGCGGATCGCCTGAATTGGCGGGGTGATTCGGCAGTGGATAGGCCTTCGGATTGTTGAATAAATAGAGTGCTACAGGGTTGGTGATCGGGATTTGATTGTTAGAGTATTTCTTCGGCTGTCCTGTTGCCGGATCGATCGTCTGTGTGTCATAGAGTTGAGTTGGCATTGAGCCCAGTCCTAGACTGCCCGGCACTAAGAGGGCTGAGAGGTCACCGGTGCGAAAGGCTGCGGGAGCGACGCTCGAGGATGTCCCGCCCGCGGTGTGATAGCGCATCGCCTCATAGTCCACAAAGAAGAACAACTTGTCCTTGAGGATCGGTCCCCCAAACGTTCCGCCATATTGCGCGGTCGTGTACTGCCCTTTTGGGATATCGTTCTGATCGTTGCCCCAGCTGTTTGCGTCGAGATTATTGTTCTTGAGAAATCCAAAGACGCTGCCGTGCAGGTTATTGCTACCGCTCTTCATCACGGCGAGGACGGTACCGCCGTTTACATTACCAAACTCCGCATTGGCGTTCGACTCGATGACGCGAATCTCGGCTAATGCGTCCGGGCTGGGGGTGTAGCCAATCGTGTTGTTGATGTTTTCGTTGATCTCCTGGCCGTCAAGCAGGTAGTTGTTGGCCTGCTGGCGATTGCCGTCGACTGACACCTGGTTGCCCGCATCTATGTTGCGCTCGGTCGAGTCGCTTCCGCCGAATGAACTGAAGCCCGGAGCAACCGCACCTGGAGTGTAGACCGTCAGTTGCGAGAAATCCCTTCCATTCAACGGAACGCTGTTGATTGTATTTTCAGAAAACGACTCGCCGAGAGTCGCGCTTTCCGTGTTGAGAATAGGCTGCATCTGGCCGGACACTTCCACCTTGGTTGTTGCCGAGCCGACGCTCAGAGGAATGTCGACCTTGGCAGTCTGGTCGATCTCAAGCGCGAATGGACCGTAATTGGCAGTCGCAAATCCTGCGGCTGAAACGGTGACCGTATATTGTCCGATTTGAAGGAACCGGATGGAGTACTCTCCCGTGCCGTTGGTCCTCGTTACCGTCGCGACAGAGGATGCGGTGTTAGTCGCAGTGACGGTGGCGCCGGACACGATTGCGCCGCTGGGATCGGTGATTGTTCCGCGAATTGTACCTGTCACTGTCTGGGCCATCCCTTGCAGGACGGACAGACAGAGGGAAAGCAGGATCATGGGCAATCCAAAGCGCTTCATCAAGGGGCCTCTCTTTCTTACTTATGGTTGTAAAGAAAGTCGGCAAAGGCAGAATTCATTTGCGGCCTGAAACCGAATCTCCAACAATGGGGATGGCTGAAGGCTATACAAAGAAAAGAAAGAATGCAAGATCAAATTCACGTCAAATGATCAAACAATTACCCGGTTGTTTAAGAAGAATCCCCCATTTCATGCTCCCATTCACCGGAAAAACGATCGAGTATCGGCTCCTACGGTCATGATTAAGAATGGCTTAATCGTTGCACGAGGAGCCTTTCCCAAAACCACCTTCACTGCTCCTCGGTGAGCATCGCGCGTGGCAAATTTCGCTCCCAGGCGAGTAGTATGTTAAGAACGTTGAGAAAGAATACGACCCGAGGCCTTTGAAACCCACGTGCCCATCTCAAGCAAACCAATCATAGGCGCGGCGTATGCGCTCTCCATAGTCGGGACCATGCTGATGTTGAGCAACCCGGCATACCCGCAGCCCGCCGTCGCGCAAAAGCGTCTCGTCGCCTATTATCTCTATCAGGACCAAACCAAGGTTCCCGCGTACACCGCGAAACAGATCCCCTTCAAAAAGCTCACGCACCTGATCCATGTCGCCCTCGTCGTGGACGATTCCGGCGATGGAGCGATCAAGATTTCGCCCCACGCAATCGAGTCCAGCCTGATTCCCAAAGCCCATGCTGCCGGCGTGCGCGTTCTTGTTTGTGTTCAAGGCCCAGCCATCGCATTCAGCAAAGTCGCTGCCAACCCGCAGGCACGCTCCCGCTTCGCGCAGGACCTGAAGAACTTCATCCTCAAGTACTCCTATGACGGCGTGGATATTGATTGGGAAGTACCGGAACGAGAACCAGATGTTGGAAACAATGTCTTGATCATGCAGGCTCTCAGGGATTCACTTCCCTTCCCGCGCTTCCTGGTATCCATGGCGACGCCGTCTGAGCCGGGGCATTGGGGAGAATTTGATTTCGCACACCTGACGCCGATTGTGGATTTCTATAATGTAATGACATACGACTTTCACGGACCGTGGACCAACCATGCAGGACACAATTCCCCGCTGTTTTCGAACGAAAACGATCCGGGTCACGACGGCAGCATCGACGAAAGTATGAATCTCTACCTGAACAAACTCGGTGTCCCACCGGAAAAGATAAATCTCGGCACCGCATTCTATGGATACGAGTTTCCCGTAGGATCACTGCATGGGCCCTGCAATTGTGACAAGTCTACCGCGAGTCGCGACTACGGCACATACATCAAGCCGCGCGTCGGAAAAGAAGGTTGGGCTCAATCCGGGGACCCTATAGCAATGGCTCCCTACCTCGTCGGCGGCAATGCGGTTCCAAGCTTCATCACTTACGACGATGCAGATTCAACTGCCAGAAAAGTCCTTTACGCGTTGAATGTGAGAAACCTTGGTGGAGTTTTTATGTGGGAATTGTCAGAGGACTACGACGGCAAGCGGCAGGATCTGTTGGACAGCATGTACAAAACCTTCAAGCGGATAAAGGACCATAGGGATTGAGGCGCGCATCCAACCCAGAGCGTGCCTACGGATTCAGTTTGTGAATTCCGGACAGATCAACAATCGTCGATGAATTCTCATCGGCTTCATTGGCCACATAAAGTCGACTTGATCCCGGAACCACGGCCAGAGCGTAAGGATTCTTCCCGGCAGGCAGTGTCGTTAGTACTTCGTTTTTTGCGGCGTCGATAACCGAAATGGTTCCGTCGCCGGTACTGGCCACGTAGACAAGGTTGCGATTAATATCAATGGCGATTGCCTTGGGATGGTTCCCTACGGCGACTGTGGCTGTCTTACGGACAGACGTGGCGTCTATTACCGAGACCGTGCTGTTCCCGTAATTAGCTACATAAAGAGTGTTGGACTTGGAATTCACCGCGATGGCGCACGGAATCGTGCCTGCGGGAAGACTGACAGGTTCGGAAGAATCTACCCCGAGCGCAGCAACATCCGCATTTTCGATTCTGGTGACGTAGACTGCTCCTGTAATTTCGTTCAGAGTCAGACCCCACGCATGCTTTCCCACAGGCCGCTCGATGAGCCTTTGACTGCCGCCGTCCAGAATCTTCACCGCGCCGCCATATCCGAGTAGGTAGATGCTTCCCGTCCGCGAATTGATCGCGATCAGGTCAGACGAGCCGGTCTTCAGGTCAGCTACCGTATTGGTTGTCCCATCGAGAATGCTGAGTTGATCGCCGAAAGTGTGAGTGACGTAAACTTTGCCAGTATCGCTGTTGACGGCGATAGAGTATGGGTGGCTGCCAGCGGGCACTGTGGCTACCACCGCATCTGTATTGCCATCCAGAACGGTTACCGTGCCGTCTCCCGCGTTAGCAACATAGGCCTTTCCATTGGCAGTGTTCACCGCGATCGAAACCGGTGCGGAGCCAACCTTTATGCGATTCGCCAGCCTGCTTCCATCGGAGTAGATTTGTACTGCATCATGGTCGGTATCAACCGCATAGACTTTCTTAGTTGCCGGGCTGAATACAATTGCGCGAGGATTGATCAGGCCGCTGCTTGGCGCGCCAAGTTGTGCCTGGTCTAATGCCGGTTGGGCCGCCATTGGGATGGGAGTGACGATCAACGCCAAACCGACAATGAAAGAAATGCGAGACATAGCTGCACGGGAGCGAAAATCCATGAGATACTTCACCTTGATTACTAAGTATGCTCAGAAAGACCGTGTTGCGCAAGGGACGTCCCCTTTTTGCTCCGCGGCCACTCTCTCTAAGAAGCATGATCGATGGCGCCCCTAATCGGAAGGCCAGGTTTTCTTTATGTCCTTGAAAAGCACTTCAAGTTCGAGTACCCTGCTGCTTTTGCTGTCCATCCTGGTGGCCATCGCCATCGAAAGTCTTTCCTGCGCTGTCAGTGCGCAACAGGCGCAGCCACGGTTCAAGGTGGTGGCCATCGCCGAGAAGGGTGGCATCCACAAACCGTTTGTCGACGCCGCCAAAATATGGCTTGCGCATGAGGCCCTCGTCAATGGATTTACCGTCGAATACATCGAGAACACGGACCAAATCGACGACGAGTTTCTTTCGAAGTACAAGGTTTTTGTTCAATTGAATTTTCCTCCCTATGCGTGGACTCCTACGGCTATGGCGGCTTTCCAGCGTTATATCGAAGAGGGACGTGGCGGGTGGATCGGCTTCCATCACGCAACGCTGCTCGGCGAGTTCGATGGTTACCCAATGTGGCCGTGGTTTTCAAGTTTCATGGGCGGAATCCGATTCACGAAATACATTCCTAAGTTTGTGACCGGGACGGTTGCTGTCGAAACACCGGACCATCCGGTGATGCAGGGTGTTCCTAGCCACTTCGTGATAGAGAATGAGGAGTGGTACACCTACGACAAGTCACCGCGACCTAACGTGCATGTGCTGGCAAGTGTCGATGAGAGATCGTATACGCCCTCAAGCGACATTAAGATGGGCGACCATCCGGTGATCTGGACCAATGAGCACGTGAAGGCGAGGAACGTGTATATATTCATGGGCCATCATGGGGAACTTTTTCAGAACGAGTCTTTCACAACCCTCTTTCACAATTCAATTCTGTGGGCGGCGCACCAATGAGCAAGCGCATTTGCTTCGTTCTTGCAATCCTAACGCTTATCGGAGCCACCGCTGTGGCTGCGCCCACGACTCCCACGCTACACATTCTTGCGTTTTACTCCACCAATGTCGAGCGCGACCACGTTGACTTTGCTCTGCAGGCGGTGACGTTCTTTTCAGAAGCCGCAAAGCGTGACAAATTTCAGTTCGAGTCCACCACGAGTTGGGACGAGCTAAATCCGCAACGCCTCAAGGGAATTCAGGTTGTTATATGGCTCAATGATTCGGCCCATACTGTGCAGCAGCGTACGGCCTTCGAGGAATATATGGAGCATGGTGGCGGCTGGTTTGGTTTTCATTTTGCCGGGTACAACGACAGCGGCACAAACTGGCCATGGTTTGTCCAATTTCTCGGCGGAGCCGTGTTTTATGGCAATAGTTGGCCGCCCCTGCCAGCGATGTTGGATGTCGATGACAAGGCGAGCCCGGTAACGAAGCATCTCCCGGCACATTATTTGTCGCCGGCCAACGAGTGGTATAGCTGGCTACCGAATCCGCGAGCGAACAAAGACGTAAAGGTATTGTTGACGCTCGCCGCGTCAAACTTTCCGCTTGGGTTCAAAGACACACTCACAGGCGGTGATATCCCTGTCGTCTGGACGAATACGAAGTACAAGATGATCTATATGAACATGGGGCACGGCGACAAGATTTTCTCGGACGCGAATCAGAACCAGATGTTCGAGGACGCGCTGGTGTGGGTTGCGAGCAAGCACTAAACGCGCTATGGGAGTTACTGTTCTATAACACCGTATTCGAAGCGCGGCGGCAGACGACAGCCTGTTCTCTCAACCATTGCCTGAGTCAGCGCCTGTGGGACGAGGATGGAGGTAATTCCCTCCCACGGTTCGGGCACGGCATCTACCTTAACCGGAAAAAGCCTCTCTGCAGGCTCGCGATCCTGGTTGGAAACGAGCACAACCTTCCCTCCGCGTTTGTTGCATTCCTGCGCTAGCTTGACTCCGACCCCGGCGACACGACCCAGAGCAAAAATGATGGCCAAGTGCGATTTATCCACATCAAGATTGGGCCCATGACGAAAGCCAGCGCCCGTGTGAGCGGCAGCGCGGTGACCTGTCATTTCGCGAATACAGAGTGCGCTCATGACAGCACCTCCGTAGGCAGCGCCGCGGCCGATAATTTCAGTGTTAGCGGCGCCGCGGCAAAACTCTTCAAGGCTGAACCGCAGAGAAAAGATGCGTTCAAGATTGGTCGAGAAGACTTCCAACGCCGATTCCGCATCTCTCTGCCATGAGAAGCCAGCAATCTCCGACGCCGCGATGATGGCAGCTGCGGTTGCGTTGGTGTAGGTCTTGGTCGCGTTTCCGTATTCTGGTCCTGCTAGAATCGGTACCTTGTTTTCAGCCAGACTCCAACAGACGCTGGCGGAATTATTTGAAATCAGGGCCATAGTTCCTCGGCTGCCTCGCTTCAACAATTCAACCAGTTCAGCGCTCTCCCCTGACGTAGTAAGCAAAATCGAGAGAGCGGCATCATCTCGAACTGAGCCACCGTAATGCAGCCATTCGCCAGCATCCACTGAGAATGAGGGCCTGCCGTGGGTCTGGAGGAAGACGGACCCGCTTATTGACGAGCACAAAGATGCTCCCATGCCGAAGAACAAGACCGGACCTCTCTTCGCAGAAGCGTCGCGGAGTTTCGCAAACACTGCGCGGATCTCACGATCGGTAGCGTAGTTCTGAATCAGTTCCTGGAGTTTGCGCGGCTGCTCGCGGCATTCAATTTCCAGAATCTGGGTTCCATTGGCCGAAAGTAATTCCGGAGCCGGCTCGATGCCTGAGATCCAACGACGTGGGCGATTGCTTGTCGAGTTCATCGTGTCTCCCGTCAGTCGACAAATACTTTCGAGTTATTTTGTAATGAAAGCTTAAAAAGTGTTTTAATTGTAGCAAAGATCGCCTGAACCGTGTTGCCCATTGGCTGGAGGACTCTTGACTGACGTGAATTCGACTGCACGGCCCAGGGTTAACAGAGTGTTCGTCTGGAAGGTGTCTTTGATCGCCGGCCTTGGAGGCATTCTCTACGGATTTGACATGGGGATCATTGCATCTGCGTTGATCTTTGTTCGATCAGCATTCTCCCTTTCCACTCAAATGGAGGAAGTCGTAGTAAGTGTAGTGCTCATCGGATCCATGGTAGGCGCGGTAGTTGGCGGAGTTTTTGCAGACCGTGCCGGTCGACGCACTACCCTGGTTTGGGGCGGCGCGCTCTTCATTGCTGGATCTATCCTAGCGCCCATTTCTCCCAATGTCTTCACGCTGATCGTCTCCCGAACTCTGCTTGGAATCGCCATTGGCCTCACCTCAGTCACCTCGCCGGTCTACGTCTCAGAACTTGCGCCTCCACAATCACGTGGGATGCTCATCGGGCTTTATCAATTTGCACTCACGGGAGGAATTGCCCTTGCCGACTTAGTTGGCTACTGGCTGGCAAGTGACCATGCGTGGCGGTTGATGTTTGGCCTTGGGGCGATTCCAGCACTCTTCTTCTTATTGCTCGTGCTCACCGTCCCTGAGAGTCCGCGCTGGCTGGTTGCGCATGGCAGATCAGCCGAGGCCGACACTATCCTGAGGTCCTACTCCAACGAAGCTGGCGCACGAGTGCTACTACAAGACATTCGCACAAGCCTGATGATCACGGCGGAAAAGCGTTGGGGTGCATTGTGGACGCCAACAGTGCGCCAAGCGCTTTTTGTTGCAGTCGGCTTCACGGTACTGCAACAAGTGACCGGCATCAATACGATCATCTACTACGGGCCGCAGATCTTCGCCCTGGCGGGGATTGGCTCGGATAAGAATGCCATCTTCGCCACACTTCTGGTCGCTGTCGTGAATGTCCTCGCGACCGTTATCGCCCTGGTGCTTGTCGACCGCGTCGGGAGAAAGCCCCTTTTGTATTGGGGCGTTGCAGGCATGACTCTTTCGCTCGTCCTTCTAGCCTACGCATTTCACAATCAAGCGCAGCTTGGGCCTTCGCTTGGTGTGATTGCAACCGCGTGTTTGATGGTCTACATCACTTGTTTTGCATTCAGCATGGGGCCAATTGCCTGGATTATTGTTGCGGAGGTTTTTCCTCTGCGACTGCGCGGCCGAGGAGTGGCTGCCGCAACACTCGGGTCCGGAGCTTCCAACACCATTGTTTCGCTGACGTTTCTTTCCCTAATCAAAGCGACCGGGAGTTCTGCCACTTTCTGCATTTATGGAGCGTTTTGTGTCCTCACGCTCTTCTTTGTTCGCTTTGTGATGCCAGAGACCAAGGGTCGCGAATTGGAAAGCATCAGCGTCGAACCTCCAACCCGATAGACAGGAACCGTATTTCTTCTGCTGGCCAAAACAAATGAAGACGACCATCGAGGTATCGCAAACAATGCAGCAAGAACACTCCTCAACACTGGTCTCATCTCCCACAAGCTCGGAGGAGCTCGCCTCACAGTATGTGATTGGCGCAGACATAGGTGGGACCAACTTGCGGCTTGCTCTCGCGAACGGTACCGGCGCAATACTTGGACGATGGTCTGCCACAACAACAGGCACGGCGGATGCGGTGATGGTCCTGCGCCTCATGCGCAATGGTGTGGATGCGCTCCTACGCGAAGCGTCGCTCCCCCAAGAATCCCTGAGCGGAATCGCGGTGGGCGTACCAGGTGTTACGGATATCGATCAAGGTGTCGTAATTGCGACATCTTATCTGATGGGCTGGCGCGACGTTCCATTGCGCAAGATGCTTGAGGCAGAATTCGGCGCCCCAGCCTTCGCGGACAATGATGTGAACCTGGCCGCCATCGGAGAGCATCGGGCCGGTCTGGCGCAGGGCGAGAGCGACTTCGTCTTCCTGGCAATCGGCACAGGAATTGGTGCCGGCATTGTGCTAAACAACGAAGTTCATCGGGGTAGCAAATGGACCGCGGGCGAAATTGGCTACATGCTCGTTCCCGGCACATCTGACGCGCCTGTCGAACGTGGCAAGCCTGGCGCGCTCGAAGCTATCGTCGGTGGCGAAGGGATCAAGGCCCAGTGGAAAGAGCGCTGGAGCCAGGATGCCACATCGCTTCCACAGGGATCGACCGCAACCGAGATATTCGACCATGCTTTGGAAGGCAATTCGCTTGCGCAGGAGGTTCTGCAACTTGCAGCCTGTACTTTAGGGTATGCGATTTACAACACATCTCTGATCCTTAATTCTCGCTTGTTCGTGTTCGGCGGAAGCGTGGGAATTCACCCTGCGCTAGTCGACGCCACCCGCCGTGCACTTGAGGCACGAGGGTCGCGGGTTCGGCCAGGATTGATTCAAAGCGGGTTGGGTTCCGACGCGCAGTTGATTGGCGCGATCTTTATGGCACTGCAAACGGCAAATGGGAGAAATGCCTCAGTCGAAAGTGAAGCCCGGCTGGCCCGGTCAAATACTTAAATGCCACCTCGAAGAATGCCGCTAGGGTGGCCCGTCAGTGCAGTCGCAATGCGGGGGCCATTCCGGCCAATTAGTTACCTTTCCAGTATTCGTTGAACCCTGCATATTCTGCGGCAACATTCGCCAGAATCGTCCGACGAAGTTCGAGTATATCGACTGAGCCCAATTGCTTATAAAGTACCTTCCCGTCGCCAGAAAGCAATATGGTGTACGGTACAGCCGAGTCCCATGCAGGATCGAATGCCTGTTGTAGCGAAACAGTATCCGTCGAGGAGAAGAGAAGATTACGGCTCGTTGCGTGTTTTTTCTGCAGGAATCGCAGAACGCTCGCCTGCTCATCAGGCATGTTGACTGAGACCGTTACAAGCGAAAGATCGCGGTCGCTATACATGCGAAATATATCTTGAATATCTGCAAATTCCGCGATGCAGGACCCGCACCATGTTGCCCAGAAATCTATCAGCACCATCTGGTGCGATGGATTAGCGCGGAGTTTAGCTAGATCAGCTTTCGATACCAAGTCGACTGTTACCGGTTGTTCGTCGATCTTCTGTAGAGTCGCGATTCTATCCGCGGATTTCTCACTCCATTTGGTTGAACATCCCATGGCGCCTGTATGTGTGACCGAGACTTCCCGGTGCGCGAGCAACGCGTCAATTGCATTGCGCGCATCTTGTGTCTTCACCAACTCAAGACGATAACTGTCGTCGATGCGCCCCTCATAGCGGAGACGCCGATGTTCATCGAAGATGAATATGTGCGGAGTCGCCTGCGGTCCATAAGCGCGGGCTACCTGCTGTGTATCCCCGTCGTACAGGTATGGATAGGTGAGGTGCTTGTAGCTTACTCGAATCTTCATCTCTTCCAGGCTGTCGCTGGTGTCAGACGAATCTAGCTCATCGATACGCAACGCTTTCGGATCGTTTGGCTGTATCGCGACGAGAGCCACTCCGCGATCCTTGTAATCTGCGACGAGCCGCTCGATTCGCTGTTCGTACATCTGCGCGATGGGGCAGTGATTACATGTAAAAACTACGACAAGGATCGGACTGGCAGCGTAGTCACTCAGACGGTGTATGCTGCCGTCAGTACCCTGCAATGCGAAGTCGGGAGCAGCAGACCCGATCGGGAGAATCGGATGAGTCTCAGCCGAGACTGAAGCCACCGCAGCGACCAACAGAAAAATGATTTTCGACATCTCTTTCATTCTTGCTGCCCTCCATTGCGGCAGGTACTGCAAATCGACTCAGCGACTGTCCTGCCCGAAATCGTTGGGATTCATGCTACATACATATGTCACTACCGAGAACTTCCTAAACTACATTAATAATGCACACCGAAGCCGAGTTTTGCAACAAGGGCCGGATTTGTTCGCATCGAAATCAGAGGCCTGTAATGGTGTGGCCTGGTCAGTTGGACCGGAGGCAGAAAGGGGGAATACATTACTCCTATGAACAAGTTCGTCCGCGCTTCGGCACATTCTGCTGTTTTCTGTCTTGGTGTCTGCTGCATGTCGTCTCAGCAGCGACCGCCTGCGACGCCTCTTATCACGCACGACCCATACTTCAGCATCTGGTCTGATTCAGACAAGCTCACCGACTCAGACACAGTGCATTGGACGGGCGCTCCGCAGCCTATCACAGGAATCGCACGCGTTGACGGTAAGGCATTTCGGTTCATGGGTCGCCATCCCGATGAGATTCCAGCTATGGAGCAAATCGGCAGTTCGATCACGCCGACGCACACAAGGTACACGTTTAGCCAAAGCGGTATTACGCTCGAAATTGCTTTCTTTACTCCGGCAATTATGAGCGATCTGGATATACTTTCGCGCCCGGTGACATACCTGACTTGGGGAGTGCAGGCGACGGATGGGGCGACCCACCGTGTTTCGATCCTGCTCGATGTTGACCCCGTGATCGCGGTCAACGACCGGAGTCAGCAGGTAGTCTCGTTCCGAAATTGCACAGGGCTGTTGAACGTACTTTCAGTTGGATCTCGCGAGCAAGTCATCCTCAACCGCTCCGGAGACAATCTTCGAATCGACTGGGGATATTTCCATCTTGCGGCGCCGAAGGATGAGGACTCAACATCGGCGATTGCAGCCGATGCTGTCAGAGTTTTCGCAGATTCAGGAAGGCTGCCAGCGAGCGATTCAATGGGCATGCCACAGCAGGCCGACGAGACGAGCCCGCACCTTGCAACCAGCCTGGAATTCGGCGCGGTGGGTTCGCAGCGAGTAACTCGACATTTGCTGGTCTCTTATACCGAACGATTTGCCATTCAGTATCTGGAACGGAATCTGCGGCCCTATTGGCAGCGGAACAATATGCCGGTTGAGCAGATGCTCGATGACGCGGAGGAACAATATGCAGATCTCGGTAAACGTGCCGATGCGTTCGATGCAGACTTGACTGACGACCTGACCGGGGTTGGCGGAGAGCATTATGCGGCAATTGCAATACTCGCGTATCGGCAGACACTCGCGTCTCACAAGCTTGTTGCCGATGTGAACGGGGATGCAATGCTCTTTGCGAAAGAGAATTTCTCAAACGGCTGCATTGCCACCGTCGATGTACTCTATCCATCGGCTCCCTTCTTCCTTTTCTTCCAACCTAAATTGCTTGAAGCCCTGCTTCTTCCGGTACTCGAATATTCGGCACTTACGCGCTGGCGGTTTCCCTTCTCACCTCATGATCTGGGCCAGTATCCGCTTGCAAATGGGCAGGTCTACGGCGGCGGTGAGAAGACCGAAGAAGACCAGATGCCTGTCGAGGAAAGCGGGAACATGCTTATCCTCGTGGATGCGCTGGCGCGAGCTGAAGGCAATGCACAACTCGCGGAGCGCTATTGGCCGCAGCTTTCAGGTTGGGCGCAATATCTGAAGGAGAAGGGCCTGGACCCGGAGAATCAGCTTACCACCGACGACTTTGCGGGACATGTTGCCCACAACAGCAATCTTTCGATTAAGGCGATCGAGGCGCTGGCTGCCTATGCCGACCTGGCGCATCTGCTGAAACATGACGATGTTGCTAAGGACTTCGGCAGAACCGCGAAGGAAATGGCGGCGAAGTGGGTTGGCATGGCTAAGGAAGGTGACCACTATAAGCTTGCTTTCAATAGCCCTGGCACGTGGAGCCAGAAATACAACCTGGTGTGGGATCAAGTCCTTGGCTACAACTTATTTCCTCAGACAGTGCGCGAGTCGGAGCTGTTGTTTTACATGAGCAAGATTAATTCCTACGGCCTGCCGCTTGATAACCGTGCCGACTACACAAAGCTCGACTGGTCCGTCTGGACTGCAGCGCTGGCATCGAAACCGGCACAGTTCAACGCGATCATCGATCCTATTTATAAGTGGATGAATGAAACATCAAACCGCGTTCCCTTAACCGACTGGTACGACACCAAGAATGGAAAGCAGATTGGCTTTCAAGCGCGTAGCGTTGTTGGCGGAGTCTACATCAAGGCTCTTTCCGATAAGAAGCTCACGGAGAAATGGCGCCAAATTGCGAACACATCAAGCCAGGACCAGGGCACAAGCCCGCTAAAAGCAAGCGGCCATTGAGTGGCAAATAGATTGCAAATAAAATTCGAAGTTATGCGTGGACGGTAAGGAAGGAAGGTATAAGTCATGGCGAATTCGAATTGGTCGAGGATTGGTTTGCATCAACTAAATATCTTGTTGGTCTGCGGTTCACTGTTTGCGTTTTGTGCTTCTCTCCAAGCTCAGGACTCCCGATGGACAGAAGATCAGGCCACCACCTGGTACGTGCGCCAGCCATGGCCCGTCGGCTCCAATTTTCTGCCGTCAAATGCCATCAACCAGCTTGAGATGTGGCAGGCAGATACATTCGACCCGGTAACTATCGACCGCGAATTCGGTTGGGCTGAAGGCATAGGCATGAACTCGATGCGCGTCTTCCTCCACAATCTTGTTTGGGAACAGGGCCCCAAGGGATTCGAGCACAGGATTGATACGTTCCTCGCGATCGCTGCTCGTCACCATATACGACCCATCTTTGTTCTCTTCGATTCCTGCTGGGACCCTCATCCCAAACTCGGTCCACAGCATCCACCTATTCCCGGCGTCCACAACTCGGGATGGGTGCAGGCACCGGGGACAGAGATTCTCTCTGATCCCGCGCAATTCCCTCGCCTCGAAAGTTATGTCAAGGGTGTCGTCGGCGCTTTTGCAAACGACCGGCGCATACTGGCATGGGACCTCTGGAACGAGCCTGACAATGGCAACGACAGTTCCTATGCTCAGGGCGATCCCCGCAACAAGAACCAGATCATTCTCGGTCTACTTCCCAAAGTCTTTGATTGGGCGCGAAGCGTTCATCCCACACAACCTCTGACGAGCGGCGTCTGGCACGGAGATTGGACTACTTTGGAGACGATGACGCCGGTGGCGCGAATTCAGATCGAGCAGTCGGATATTATCAGCTTTCACAACTACGGCTGGCCTGAGGATTTCGAGCAGCATGTCAAGCTTCTTCTGCAATTTCATCGCCCGCTCATTTGCACAGAGTTCATGGCCCGGGGCGCCGGAAGCACATTCGATACTGTTCTTCCAATCGCCCACCAATATCATGTCGGGGCTATCAACTGGGGTCTGGTAGCCGGCAAGAGCCAGACGTATTTACCGTGGGATTCGTGGCAGCGCCCATATGTGCTTGAGCAGCCCACCGTGTGGTTTCACGATGTCTTTCATCCCGACGGGACGCCGTATCGCAAGCGTGAAGCGGAGATCATTCGCGGCCTTACGGCTGAACCTTAGAGAGAGCGGAACTAGGGATGGTGCGCGCTTTTTAGTCCTGCGCAAAGTCACCAATCCCAACACCTTCTTCGACTGGAACATCGTGCTTGATGCCGGTTGTAAGTCCTTTGTTTTTAAAATTATCCATCGCCCGTTTTACGTAACTCCTTTGTTTTAAAGGGCGGTTTTGACGTAACATGTTTATTTTCATACAGATGAGACAGAATCCCCTTTTTGCCTGATTTTTTCAGCTGGGTGTTGAGTTTTCTTCCCAGATCATGGCTTCTTTGGGTCGTCTTTTTCCGCACTTTCTTCATTGTGCGCCAAAGAGGGTAAATGATCTGCAAAACGGGACGAAGAATCTTTCAATCGCGGAAATGGGGCTTGCGCGAACCGACGCATCATGGGGTTGTGCGGCTGAACTGGCCGGGTGCGGATTCAGAGTTCGGAGGCCGATTTAATGCCTTTTAAAATATTGGACCTTCCGCTCGTGCTGCTTTGCCTGCTCCATTGTCGCGAAGGTTCCAAGATTACGCTTCTTACCACTGGTAGGGTCCTTCTTCCGTGAGTACAGCCTAAATTCGCCGTTCTTAACTTTACGTATCATGCAAGTCCTCGTTGATTCCCTCTCATTTCGATTGGAAGATATGCCTCAAAGGTTGTTCCGCTTTTGCGATCCCAAGTGGATATCGAAACCAGCTTGTGCTGTGGCGACTTATTACCAGCATTTTGAACGCCCGCAGCATGACGAAAACTCTTGAAAATGGTTCGCTGATACGTGAAGTATGAGGCGGAAAACACCTCGAATTTCGAAACAAGAAAGTTTATCCGCCTCGATGCCCATTCCGGACAACCATTCATGCAGACTTTGCCTCTCATATTTGGGGGCTACTCTGAATTCAGCTCATATTGGCGACTGACCGCAGCCGTGACGCTCGCTTTTTATTTCCATTTGGTCGACTTCAGTGGTCAAAGATTTGTTAGCGAAGGGGAGGTCTTCAGCGGCCTGAACGGGTTACGGTGATTCGACATGAATCGGCAAGTGGACTTCACGCCAGTCACCCCTTGCAATCATCGCCCGGCAAATCTGTGTCTCTTCCGGCATGGGGCGTATCTCCCATTTACTTTATTTTTAATAATCTTGGCATCACTCAACCGCCATGCCCAGGCACAACCGCCCGCAGCATCGCAATCCGATGTTCAGGCTGTGTATCTTTTCAATTTTGCCAAGTTCGTCCGCTGGCCTTCTGGAGCGGAACACGAACCGCTCACCATTTGCGTTGCCGCGCCAAAAAAGTTCGTCGACACGGTTACAAAGCTGGTCGCGGGAGAGTATGTCGAAACGCGCCCACTAGCGATACGCGCGATCCAAAGTGGCGGAGATGAGGCAGGCTGCGCGATTCTGTTCGTCGATGTCTCGGCGAAGGAACACCTCGACAGTTTGCTCGCGGCTACGGTGGGCAAACCGGTTCTCACAGTGAGCGACGCTCCGGGCTTTCTCGATCACGGGGGCATGATTCAATTCCTGGTTGTCAGCAATCGTGTGCGTTTTTCTGTGGACCTACGTTCGGTGGACCGCAGTGGAGTCTCGCTCAGTTCTGAACTTCTCAAAGTCGCCGTTTCGGTAAACGGCAGACCGAGTGGGGGACAGACGCCATGAATCAGATTCAGAGACGGTCACTCTCCGCACGACTCACTCGTATGAACCTGGTTGTGAGCGGCACAGTACTGCTTATGGCGGCGCTGGGTTTCTATTCCTACGATCTGCTGTCTTTTCGCGACAATCTGATTCGCAACCTCGACGCTGACGCCGGGATTGTCGGCGATAACAGCGTCACCGCACTGATGTTCAACGATCAGCAAAGCGCAACGAACACCCTGGGGGGGTTGCGCCGATCTCCTGACATCGTTTTTGCGGTGCTCACCGCAAATGATGGAGCCATTTTCGCTCACTACGGAAATCCGGATTCGGAGAAGTCGGATGCGCGGGTTCTCGCAGTCAATGAATCTTACCACGTCTGGATGTCGGGAACGGACGTTCTCATTGCCCATCGAATCGTTTTCCAGGACAAGCCAGTCGGGATTGTATACATATCCGCCAGGCTTACCGAGGTTGGCAAGCGGGCGCGCCAATATTTGTTGATCGCCTGTATTATTGTGGCCTTATGCATGGCCGCTGCCTTGGTCATAAGTTCGATGTCGCGTCGCCTGATTGAGCAACCGATCATTGCCCTGGCCGATACCGCCGTGCTCGTCTCGCGCGACCACGACTACAGCGTGCGCGCCGATATAGATGCGGACAGCCGGGAAATCGCAATTCTAGTTGAAGCGTTCAATGCGATGCTCACTCAAATTCAGGAGGCGCGCGTAAATCTCGAAGCCCGCGTGGAGCATCGCACCGCGGAACTCCGGGCAGCCAATCGCGAACTCGACGCCTTCTCGGGCATGGTCGCGCATGACCTGAGAGGCCCTCTTTCCGCAATCGGAAATATCACATACATCCTCGAAATGGCATGCAAGAACGTCGAGGATCCGACTGTGCCGTATATGCTTGGTCAGCTCAAGACTTCGACTTCCAACATGGGCACTCTCATTGACAATCTTCTTGACTTTGCCCGCGCCGCGACCGCTCCTGTGAAATATGAGCCGGTCGATCTCACCGGAATTGCCAAAGAGATCGCGGCCGAGCTGAGGACATCAGATCCTTCACGCCAGGTTGACTTCTTGATTGCCGACGTACCCGAGGTGTTGGCGGATGCAGGACTGATGCGCATTGTCCTCGATAACCTTCTCCGCAATTCCTGGAAGTACACGTCGCAGCATGCGCATGCCAGGATTGAGTTTGGGTGCAACCCCACCGAAGTCGGAGACAGACCGGCTGGCGAATGTATTTACTTTGTTCGCGACGACGGCGCAGGCTTCGACCCGAAGCGCGTGGACCAGCTTTTCCACCCGTTTCATCGCCTTCACAACAAAAGCGACTTTTCAGGATCAGGGATCGGTCTTGCTACAGTGGAACGTATTCTGGCCCGTCGCGGAGGTTCAATTTGGGCCGAGGGAGCCATTGAGGCAGGAGCAACCTTCTACTTCACGATCAAGTGAAATGGCCATCCGTTGAGCGTATCTGCGGGACAACCTGATATAAGGGGAGTGGGTTAAAACGCCTTTTCCTGTCCAACATCCTTTTGAAAGCGAGAATATTGTGAATCTGCTACGCCTCAGGCTGATTGCAGCCGCTTGCACAATTGCTGTTCTCTTCATTTCGGTCTCACTCGCGCAAGTACAAGGTGGAGACAAGGTTGATCTGGGCGCTTTGACCCAGATCAAGAATGAGGCGTTCCAACACTCACAGGTCATGGAAAACCTGTTCTACATCTCCGAGGTGTATGGACCCCGGGTCAACAACAGCCGGAATCATCGTGCAGCGGCCGAGTGGGCCATGCAACAAATGAGGACGTGGGGGCTGCAGAACGTGCATCTGGAGAAATGGGGACCATTCGGCGACGGATGGCAGATCAAGAAGTTTTACGGAGCGCTGGAATCGCCGGCGTACGCCTCGCTGATCGGGTTCCCTCTTGCATGGACTCCCGGTACCAACGGACCGGTAACGGCTGAAGCCATATTGGCGCCACTGCACTCGGAAGCGGACTTCGCAAAATACAAAGGCAAGCTGAAGGGCAAGATTGTGCTGATCTTCGATCCGCGTGAGCTACTGCTACACACCGAAGCAGATGCACACCGCCTGACCGATGAAGAAGTTGCGGCACGCACCAAGACACCAGACCCTGCCCACACAGGCTTTGGTGGCGCCCGACCCGGCGCAGCTGCGCCTCGGCCGGGCGAGTACACGCCATCGTCGCTCTCCACGGCAGCGCCCACCGGTCGCGTTTTGCGCAATCAGGTCAATGCGTTTCTAAAGGATGAAGGAGTGGCCGTGGCTTTGACACCGGGCTACAACGGCGACGGCGGCACGATCTTTGCGTCTTATGGCGGGTCGCAAGATCCCAAGGATCCTGTCGGGCCGCCAATGGCAGCTATTACGCCAGAGCAGTACAACCGTATCTGCCGCCTTTTGCAGCACGGCATCTCACCGAAGCTGACGTTCGACATCGACACCGAATACCAGAAGGATGACCAGATGGGCTTCAATGTGATCGGAGAAATTCCGGGAACCACGAAAGCCGACGAGGTTGTGATGGTGGGCGGCCACTTCGACAGCTGGCAAGGAGGCACGGGGGCAACAGACAACGGTACTGGCTCGGCCGTGGCCATGGAAGCCGTCCGCGTTCTGGCTACGCTGCATAAGCCAATGGCTCGCACCGTCCGGGTGGCCTTATGGGGCGGTGAAGAAGAGGGACTCTACGGTTCGCTGGCTTATGTGCAACAGCACTTCGCTCCGCGAGACACCATGAAGAAAACGCCAGAATATGACAAGCTCGATGTGTACTTCAACGACGATTCCGGCTCGGGTAAGTTTCGTGCAGTATCTGCGCTGGGCAATTCCGAGCTTGCTGCGATCTTCCAATCTTGGATTTCTCCTATCAAGGACCTGGGAATCGAGGCCGTCACCGGTCTAACGGCTGGTCCCACTTTGCAGCCCGGCGGCACGGACTCGACCAGCTTCTCGTGGATCGGCCTGGACGGCATCGGTTTCATGCAGGATCCGCTTGAATATGGCTCGCGTACTCACCATTCCAACATGGACCTTTATGACCGTGTACAGAGTGGCGATGTGATGCAAGGAGCGATGATCGAAGCATGGTTTGCTTACAACGCTGCCACGCGCCCTGACGGGCTACCGCGCATTGAAACACCTGCACCATTGACGAAATAGCGCAATGTCAAGGGCTTACCGAATGGTTATCAGTCGAACGGATTCTTTTTCTTTGGGAAAGCAAGACCGTAATCGGTCTAAAGGACAGTCCTGATCTTTGCAAGAAGGTCTGACGGATGTACCGGCTTTGAAAGAAGCTCAAAGTCGTGTCCTTGAGTTCGGGCAATCTGAAGCATGTCAACTGTGGCCGCTTGGCCGGAGAACAAAAGCACTTTGCAATTTGGACAAAGCTCGCGCATTTTAATGGCTAGCTCAATCCCCGAAAGCAGAGGCATCACCACATCGGAAATCAAGAGATCCGGCGCATTTTCGCGAGCGGCATGCAAAGCTTCCAGAGGCAAATCGAAGGAATGGCTTTCGAATCCCTGCTGTCTCAGGATCATCGCGAGCGTCGTAGCGATGACCGACTCGTCATCTACGACAAAGACCCGGGGTTTCATGCGATCTGCTGACATGCCGTTCCTCGCTTAAGCGAAATGATGAGCGCGATCTGACGCCGGAGCTTTATAGCTTTTCGATAGTTTATACGATTCTGGCAAGGGATACTATATCCCATATTAGAAATAGCTTATGGCTATTCTTCAACTAATTGCGTTGGGTGACAAAAAGCCGAACAAAGTGCCGGATTGATTCGATTGGTGTCTGCTGCGAACCCGCAGGATACGTCATGGCAGGCGACGATGTCCTGGTCTACCGGAAGTCCCAGGCCAGCTACGCTTTGTCCGAGGGGCACGATGGGCCCTTGTATATGCCCAGATCGAGAGGAGTGAAGCGTGCATCGGCAAACAGTTTTCAACCGCTTTATCTGATCGCAATGTCGGGGAGCACGGGCGCCTGGGCGTTGCGTGCGACAAGAGCGATCATCAGGCCCGACCCGATAATCAGTGATCCACCGACTAACATTGGAATGCCCGGTTTGTCGTGCCAGACGAAGTAGGAGATCAATGCGCCGGTGAGCAACTGCGTGTAGTGATACTGCGAAACGTTGCTCGCTGACGTGTGCTTGACCGCGACATAAAAACTCATCGTGCCAGCTGCGCAGAAGACGCCCATCATCCCCATCGCCAGCCAGAGCAAGGGCGTGAGAGGACGAGGGTGGAAGCTGGTGAGCACCAGACCGGCGATGGCCGTTACCAGGCCGGAGCAGAATGCAAGGCTTTCTGGCGGTTCGGTACGCGTAAGCACGCGGGACCAGACCATGTTGATTGAGAAGCAGGTGACGCACACAAGACAACTGACGAGACCGATTAGATCGATGTGCTGAACATGAGGCTGGGCATGATTCCAAGGGGCGACTGCGATGACCACGCCGCAAAAACCGGCGGCCAAGGCAAACACTTTCACGAAGGTGATGCGTTCGTGGAGAAGAACTGCCGAGAGAACGGAGATGACAAGCGGCGAGGTGAAGACAAGAATATAGAACATGGTCAGCGAGAGATGGCGGAGGGCAATGACGACGCAGATGTTGTTTGCCATGTCCAGGAGGGCGCGCAGAGCCTGGCGCACCACCGAACGCGGGCGCAGATTGTCGACGTTGTGGCGCACAGCGGCCTGAAGCGTGAGCGTAAGCGCCATGAAAAGTCCCATGAAGGCTACGATCTCTTCGGGTGGCAGGCCGTATTGCCCGATCCACTTGATACAGCTGTCGCCGACCACCCAACAGGTGAAGCCGAACACGGCAAAAAAGATGGCTGCCAGGTCGGTGACGCGGCCCTTCATTGTGACTCTTCGCGACGCGCGGAGCGGGATAGGAAGAAAAAGGAATCCAACATGACGTGATTTCAGAGTAGACGATCGGGGCGAATGGGAAAGAACGATTGCGTTATTCACGCAAATCTCGCAGAAGAACCGACGCGAGACGTTCGGGATCGTCATGCCATCCAGATATCATCGCTGAATCCATCCTTGGAATGAGAAAGCCCGGCTGGTATTCGATCGACGTAACAACGCAGGCTTTTAGTGAGGGTGTGCTTCATCCGTCTGGATGCAGCATTTTGTGCGCGTTGACTGCCTCGCCATCGTCTTTCTTGAGACTCGCAAATACAGCTGTTGAGGCTAACGTGAGGACGCCGAGGCACAAAAACGCTCTGTGAATGCCGCTAATCATCTGTTGTGGATTGGAATATGCCGCGACGGGAACAAAGAATGCAGTTGCCAATCCGGCAGCCGCTACACCAAAACTGATGGACATCTGCTGGCCGGTACTGGCAATTGAACTCGCGCTGGAGGCGTCCTCTTCTTCTACGTCCGCATAGACCAGAGTATTCATCGAGGTGTACTGGAGCGATGTGAATCCGCCGTAGAAGAAAGCGATAACTACTATGGTCCACGCGGGAGTGTGCATGCGGATCGTCGTGAACAGAACCAGCATGATTCCGATAATGACGGTGTTTGAAACAAGCACCCACTTGTAGCCGATGACCGCGATCAACCTACGCAGGATTGCTTTCATGCACAGCGCTGCGATGGCCTGAGGCATGATGAGTAGACCAGACTGAATGGGCGTGAAGCCAAGGCCAACCTGGTATAAGAGCGGCAACAGAAAGGGCACGCCTCCGATGCCGAGGCGGGTGAAAAAACTGCCATTCACGGCGGCGCGAAAAGTCCGGATGCTGAACAGCTTCAAGTCGAGGAGTGGAAACGGAAGCGTTTTTGCGTGAATCCAATATCCTGCCAGAAGAACGAGAGAGAGTGCAAGCAGGCTGGTCACTTCCCGCGTGCTGAGTTGGTGCTCGCCGAAGACTTCAAGAACGTAGGAGAGCAGCGCGATGCCGGAGCCAAAAAGAATGAGTCCAACAAAATCGAGCGGGTGTATGTTCTTTTCGCGGTAATCGGGAAGATGCAGATAGACCATCACCAGGCCAAGGAGTCCGATGGGGATGTTCAGAAAGAAAATGATGCGCCAATGAAAGTAGCCAACGATGAGGCCGCCGGCAATGGGGCCGAGCATGGGCGCGACGAGCGCAGGTATAGCAACAAAACTCATGAAGCGGAGCAGATCCGATTTCGGGTAAGTGCGCACCAGGGTTAGCCGCCCGACGGGAACCATCATGGCGCCGCCCATGCCTTGCAGCACACGGCAGGCTACGAGTAGATGGATGTCGCTCGAGACCCCGCACAGAAATGATCCCAGCGTGAAGATGCCGATGGCGGAAGCGAAGACACGCCGCGTTCCGAAGCGGTCCGCCATCCATCCGCTGATGGGGATGAAGACAGCCAGGCTGAGGGTGTAGCTTGCCAACACGGCTTTCATGCTGAGTGGTGCAACATGCAGGGCTGCGGACACGGCAGGAACCGCGGTGTTCAGAATTGTGGTGTCGAGCGACTCCATGAAGAAGGCCACAGCGACCAGCCAAGGCAGAATGCGCTTGCAAGCATCGGATGCGCAGGGATTAAGCACAATGGTCTTTGGATCTGTTGGCGAATTCATAAGTGGGTAAATAGTGTTTGAAGCAAAAGCACTGCAAGTTTCAGCTTACCTACTCGGCGGCACTTTTTGCTGGATGCGGTTCTTAGGCGACTTGCCGGGTCGTTAGGTTCGAATCAATGAGCAGGCAGAAATTCCAATACCTCGAGTGCTAATGTTGGATGGGGCTACAACGCTGGTCGTTCCAGAACTCAAAGTGGAACGTGCGATATCATGATTACACTTCGCAATTACCGGACATGTCTACAGTTCACCCGATAGATTCGAGACGCTTCCCCGCTGCGGATGGCGCGGCTGAACTGCTTGGCGCATATCTAGCGACCGCGGATGCGGAAAATGCCGAGTCGCTGTTGGGAGAACTGATCAGCAGGCACATTGAGCCAATGGTCTTCCGTATCGTCTCGCACAGACTGCGCCGCCACAGTACCGCCCACCACAGCCATGCTGAAGATGTCGCCTCGGAAGCGGTGGTGTCTTTTCTGCTTTATGTGGAGGATCTAGGCAAAGGCCGCACCAAGCCGGTGGGGAATCTGGTCGGCTTTGCGGCGACTCTGGCGGCCCGCTCTTGCAATGATTACTTTCGCCGCGCCTACCCGGCCTTTCACGGTCTTCGCAACAAGCTTCGCTACCTGCTTGAGCGCTATCCGAATCTGGCACGATGGAAAGACCCCGGCACCGGCATCTGGATCTGCGGTCTCGCCGCCTGGCAAGTCCCTGGAAAGACTGGCCACGCTGCTGTCGCGGATCTGGATCGGATTGACGGTCTGCATGCTGCGCTATCAGGCGATCATCCCGCTGACCAGCTCGCGCGAGTCTTTGTGCGGATCAACGCTCCAATCCCTTTCAACGATCTCGCATTGCTGATGGCGAGGCTATGGAATGTTCAGGAGACAACCATGGATGTCGAAGAAGATCTCGAAATCGGAGACACGGCCCGTCCCGCGGATGTGACCATGGCTCAGAAGCAATGGATGGCGACTCTCTGGGAGCGGATCAACGAACTCAGCGGGAACCAGAGAGCTGCGCTGCTGCTCAACCTGAGAGGGCCCGATGGAGGATGCGGCGCCAGCCTCCTGGTTTCAACAGGCGTGGCTACCATTCGGCAAATCGCCCACGCCGCGGGAATTCCAGATACGGAGTTTGCCGAATTATGGGGGAGACTGCCGTTGAGCGATCTGGAAGTGGCGTCTCTGTTAGCGATTACGCGTCAACAAGTTATCAATCTTCGCAAGTGTGCTCGCGCCAAGCTCACAAGACAAATGCAACCCTTGAGCCGCTGCGAATGGTAATTTCACGCGAAATTCAGCGACTGACCAGGTAAGAACGTGATGGAACATCTATCCAACCCGGAGCTTCAGGCGTTTCTCCGACGCGATTTGTCCCCGGTTCAGCTGTTGGAACTGGACAACCACCTCGCCGGCTGTCAGGCTTGTCGAACGGCTTTGGAGCGGGAATCGAAAGCCGGAGCTCTGGTAGCCAGCCTTCAGAACACTTTTGCCTTGAACGAGCCGCATCTTGAATACGAGCAGTTGCTCTCATTGGCCGAAGGGAAAAAGATCTCGTCCGAACTGGAGCATCATGCAGTCAATTGCAGATCGTGCCGGAGAGAGTTGGAATATCTTCGACAGTTTGTTACGCAAATTGCCGAAACCCCGCGGTCTTCCCCATCCGTCCAGAGTATTTCCAAGCCAGCGCGAGTTAACCGTTGGCGTCTGCATCCGGTCTGGACTGGGCTGGCAACTGCTGCACTGATTGCCGGCGTAGCCGTTCTCTATTGGCGGGCCTCATTTCATCCTGCTCAAGTGGAAAATACCGTCGCAACTCTGCGTGATGGCGATCTCCAGCTATCGCTGGACAGGAGCGGTCAGTTGCATGGAGCTGAAGGCCTGCAGCCCGACGAACGAGATGCGCTGAAAGCAGCGTTGGCTACTGGGCGCCTTCCAACCAGCGCGCTCCCGAATCTCTCCGGCCGTCAACAGGAGACGATGCTGGGACCAGCCAACCCGGTGGCCGCGACCTTCAAAGTGCTTTCACCCATCAACCGGGTTGTCATGGATGATCGGCCAGCATTCGCCTGGGAACCGTTGCCTGCATCTTCCGGCTATCGAGTCCGAATCTATGCAGCCGGATATCGCAAGGTCGCTGAAAGCCCCTTCCTGCGAGGCACGAGTTGGCAGTCCACCGTGATTCTGCCGCGCGGACAGGTCTATACCTGGACGGTCACTGCAGAAGGACCGCGGGGTGAAGTGCGGGAACCCGCACCGCCGCAACCGGAAGCCGCATTTCAGGTGATGTCAGCCGATGTTGCCGCGGAGGTCGACAACGCATTGCGCAACCACAGCACAGACCACTTGTTGCTGGCCGTGCTCTATGCACGAGGCGGTGCAGTAGCTGAGGCACGCGCGCAACTCGACCTGCTCGCGATTCAAAACCCCAATAGCCCGGTCGACGCACAACTCAAAGCCTCACTCGATCAGGCAGTTCCGTCGCCCATCAAAACAAACGCAGCCCAGTAGAAAGGATGTCCGTATTTCTCGCTGTGCAACAGCTTGAGTTCGGCCCTGCGCAGCGACTCCGCCTTGTTCACGTCTTGCAGCATTTTCTGGTGGAAGGCAATCATCATCTGCGTTGTGCTTGAGGCCTCAACCCGCCAGGCGCTAGCCAGCGAACCATGCGCCCCGGCCGCCAAGGTGGCCCAACTCATCCCTACCAAACCTTCTCCATCTTCAAACGAACCCTTTCCAGTCTCACAGCCGGAGAGCACCACCAGCTCCGCTTTTAGCTGCATTGACTGAATCTCTCGCGCGCGCAGCCAGCCTGCTTGTGGTCGTGCGCTCTCAGCAGCAAGCAGCATGTGCGACGACATGGGGTCGCGATCGTCGAAGATGCCGTGGGCTGCGATATGCACGACATCGAAGGCTGGCGAAATCTCCCGAAATTTTTCCACCGTCGCGGCTTGGCCAAGCAAAGTCCGCGTGTTCTTCGACCCATAAATCTTCTCAAGAGCAACGGCCTCATCCGCCTGTTCCTCGGTGTCGCCGCCCGGATTTCCCATCGCCAGCAAAGTGCGACCTTTGTGCGCTCTTGGATTCAGTGTCTTCAGCGCGCTCAGTACTGCGAGCGATGGCACATAGTCGATAGCTGCGCTCTCCACCAGGAATTTTCCATCCGCTCTTTGGAGAGCTTGAAACGGCAACTGCCATAGCACTCCATCCGGCACGACCACCAATGACGTCACACCCCTCAATTGAGCGAATGAAGGGGAAAGCAGCGCACGATATAGCCAACGCGATTCCGCAGCAAACTCCGGATCGCGGTTGGCCAGCTGCTCGTGGTACCGGCGCACATGCCGAGTCAGATCCTCGGTACTCGCAGCCAACTTGTAGCCGTGAACTTCCGCGCTGTTCTCTGCACCGCGCGTCACGACCAAGAGGTAGCTGCCTGCAGGCGTCAGCTCGTACTCCACCAGAGCTGTCGCGCGATCAGGAATCAGCGCCTGCATGTCCCGGGCCTTCAGCGCAGTGAAATCCGCTCGCCGCAGCCTGAGTTCGGGATGCCGCGTGTAGAGTTCTTCCTGGAATTTGAGGAGCCCCGTTTTCGCTTCGAGGCGGCTAGCGTCCAATGCGATCTTCTTCACCGAGTCAAAATTGGGCGAACTCGCCTGCCGGTCAAACTGCATGTCGAGGGAGAGAAACCGGCTGCGCAGCCTGGTCTCCTCGGCTCGTTCCGCACTGGTTAGTGAAGTGCTCGTGCTGATTCCGTTGTCCGTGTAGAGATCGAGAAGGATGCGCCCCTTGCCTCTTTCTGCGCTATCGAGCGCAGCGGCCCAGTCTCCTTGCGTGGCTGCAACCGATACCAGGAGCCGGTACGGATCGGCTTTATTAGACAGGAACGTCTGGCGCGCGGCCGCACCTCCGGCTATGTTGCCGCGGAGCTGCTCTATGGCGCTAATCGATTCCTCAAGAGCGCCGCGCGCATCCTTCAACTGCCCCATCGCCAGGTATGCCTGCGCTGCATCATACGCGGCGTCAGAAAGCTGCTCTATAAGGCCCGCGCTACGGCTGACGTCGGCCGCATCTTTGCTGAACTTGAGTGCCTGATCGTAGTGCTTCAGTTCCAGATGCGCCTCGGCAATCTTGTACATGTCCTCAGCTTGCCCGCCAATATCCTCTGAATCTTTGCTCAAGTCGAGGGCTTGCTCAAGCAGGGTTAGAGCTGACTCGGGGTGATGATGCTCCAACTGAATGATGCCCATCTCAGCGGTCGCCTTTGAAACCGTCTGCTTGATGTTCAGGTCGAGGCCAATCTGCGCAGCCTCGTTCAGCGCCCGGTTTGCTTCCGCATCTTTGCCTAGCGCATCGTCGTAGTCAGCCAGATTGATGAGCGACGACGGCAGATTGACCTTGTTGCCCATCTCGCGTTTGATCTTCAGGCTCTCCTCGCAATAGCGGACAGCCAGCGGATAGTCTCCCTGGGCCGCATGCAGCGTTGAAAGGTTGTTCAGCACAAATGCTTCGCCCAGCTTTTCGCCTTTGGCGCGCGTGATCTTCAGGGCTTCGGCAAAGGCCGCCTCCGCCTCGTCCCAGCTTCCCGCGGCATGATATGCGTTGCCGAGCCCGTTGTCGGACCGTGCAATACCTAAATCATCTCCGAGCTGCCGGCTGATGCGCAGCGCTTCGTTATCGTCTCCAAGGGTTCCCTGCAAGTCGCCTAGCCTGAGAGAAACCACCGCGCGGGCCTGCAGAGCAGATGCAATCTTCTTTGGCGGCGCGTTTGCATCCTTATAGATTGCAAGCGCCCGATCGAAAACGGCCACCGATTCATCTGCTTCTCCCGCGGCAAGCATGTTATTAGCCTGATTAATGCTGGCATCAGCCGCTAGTATCGGCAAACCTGCACGAGTCGCCACTGCCGCGGTCTCCTGATACAGAATCGCTGCCTGATGAGGGTCCGATTCACTTGCCTTCACAGCAATTTCCCGAAGTGCGCGATAGAGTCCCTCAGTTATGCGGGAAGCATCCGCATTTGAGATCGTCTTTTTCGCATCCTCAGGCGCCAACTCCGCGATCTGCGCTGCAAAGGCTTTTTCCTCGTCGGAATAGACGGGAGCCGGCGGCGTTTTCGGCCCAGAGGGCTGCGGCGACTGCGCGCCTCCCTGCGGCCTCGTCATGCTTGCAAACAGGACGAAGATCAGCCCGCACCGTCGCCAATTATTGACCCGCATCCGTCTGCCGGAAGACCGCATGAACATTGTCCCTCGATCCGCATTTACTGACCTTGTCTTCTGAAGACGTAACAAAAATACGCTATCTGTCCGAAACAAAGCACGGTATTTCTCAACCAAAGCAGTGCGGAGATTGGAACGCAGCCCATCCTCACAGCGATAAGAAGAATCAATTTCTTTTGCGAGTGATTGCCATATCTCGATTGAATTGACGACAAACCCAATAGTGTGAGGCCGGGCTCAGGCCAATCCATGCTTCCCGATACCCTGGCTCGGAAAACCTCAGTAAATTTTACCGGCGTTTCGAACTCAAAATGATTCCGACTTTCCCAGCTCACCTGAACGGAAAATTCGAACCGGCAGGCGAAGAAAAGAGATCCGTATGCAAATATCGAAAAAGACCTTCGCGCTTACAAGCAAGACAATTCGCATTGCTGCGGTCGTGGCGCTGGTCTGGATTCCCCTCACTCTTGGCGCTTCTTCAAGCGCACAGGAAGCAGCGCCTGGGACAGAAGTGCCCTCAGCCGCGATCGCAACGGTCGTACCGCAGCAGGTGCGCTACGTGGGTAGACTCGATACTCGGGCAGGGGACACGGTGGAAGCTCGATTCCGCATTTATGCGGTTTCTGAGGGTGGTGATCCGCTCTGGACCGAAACGCAACGGGTATCCATTTCTGAAGACGGCTCTTACTCAGTGCTGCTCGGCGGCGCGAGCCTAGGCGGGCTGCCTCAGGCGGTATTTGCCGGCGGTTCGGCGCGCTGGCTGGGTGTGAGCGTTGAACGGGGTGCAGAACAGGAGCGTGTGCTGCTATCGAGCGTTCCATACGCCATGAAGTCGGCAGACGCCGAATCTCTTGCCGGCCACGCAGCTTCTGATTTTGTGACTCAAAATCAGCTTGCGCAATTAGCCCAGTTAGCCCAATTGGCTCAGTCGACCACTCAGTCGAGTCAGCAGGGTGTCGCAGCTCCGGCGATCACGCCGCTCACTTCCGGCACCGTAACCGGTTCTGGCACGTCCGGCACCGTTCCGCTGTGGACCGGGACTTTGACGCAAGGCAATTCGGAGATCGTCCAAGTGGGTTCGGACATCGGCATCAACGAAGCTACTCCCGCGGCAACGCTCGACGTGGGCGGGACCTCTATGTTTCGTGGGACGGCAACCTTGCCGGCAGAGGCTACCGCAACCGCATCGGCAGGTTACCGCTCGCAACTGTTGGATTTCGCCGACAGCGCCTGGTCGACAACCACCAACGGGCCGGTTGCTCAAACCTGGAGACTCTATGTGACCGATTCCGCCAACGACAGTGCCAATCCGACCAGCAGTTTCAATTTTCAGTTTCAGAACGGAGCGGGTGCCCCTACACCGACCATTCTCTCCATCGAGCAGACCGGCGTAATTGAATTCGCGCCTAAGCAGACCTTTCCCGGAACCATCAAAAGCGTGACCGGAACAAGTCCAGTCACTGCGACAACCACCTCGGGAGCCGTCAGCCTGGGGTTGAATACCTCAGCGTTTGAAACCACCTTGAACAGCGTGTATCCGCAACTGGGAGTGGCCGATACCTTTACCGCCTCGGATACGTTTAATGGCGGCCTGACGGCCAATTCCTCCACCGGATCTTCCGCTATTACCGGCAATGGAACCATGGGCGACAACGGTATTCAGGGCACAACTGACCGCGGGAGCGCAATCTATGGCAACGCCACCGGGGCCGGATTCGCCGGTTACTTTGTCAACAACACTACGACTTCCTCTGCGGTCTATGCCGAGAATCATGCCACCGGCAACCCAGGCATTGCCGTCGCGCTGAAGGGCTATGTGGCGAATTCCGGCGCCATAGCCGTGCTTGGCAAGGCCGCTGCGTCAGGCTCTTACGGCGTTTTAGGTGAAAACACAGCTCCCACTGGCGGCTACGGAGTCTGCGGAAGCGCAGCAGGTAACGACAGCAACGGCGTGTATGCGACCTCAGCAGGAACCGGCGGCTATGGAGTTTACGCGGTTGCTGAGGGCGGATGGGATTCCACTCGGTGGGGTTCGGCAGCGGTCTACGGTTCTGGATATACGAATAATGGCGTTGTCGGGGTCAGCGGCGGGCACAGTAATACTTACGTGGGTTACGCAACAGATGCTACTGCCGGCAATCCCCTATTTGCTGGTGTGTGGGGGGACCTTGGACCGAATGCCTCGAACGGCGTCGCTGGAATCACTGGGACGGCTGACAACAATTTCGCCGGATTCTTCGTAAACAATACTTCCAATTACAACACGATCTATGCCCAGAACAATGACCCCAGCGGCGGCGACGGACTCTTCCGCGTCTTCAAAGGCTCAACCCCAAATGGCACCTGCGGCATCGGCGACGGAGACCTGCTCTGCACAGGCGGGTTGAAAGCCCTGGCCACGACAGCTAGAGGAACAAAAACAGTCGAAACCTACTCCGTCCAATCGGCCGAAAACTGGATGGAGGATTTCGGAACCGGATTGCTTGAACAGGGTGTCGCCGTTATCCGGATCGATTCGGCATTCGCCGATACCATCTCCAACGACGCCAGCTACCACGTTTTCCTTACACCACGCGGTGACTCGAAAGGCCTGTACGTCATCAACGCCACTCCTTCCAGCTTTGAAGTACGCGAAGCCGGAGGCGGCACATCAACCCTCGCCTTCGACTACCGCATCGTGGGCAAGCGCCTCGGGCACGAAGCGGAACGGCTTGTGGACGTGACCGAAAAGATGAATCTCGAGAATGCCAGGACCGCAAAGCGGATGCTTAAAAACACACCAACTGCCGAGACAAAAGGTTCGCCGAGTCTGATCGATCGGTATCCGGCTGATGCTCCGTCTCCCGCCGTGCCGCCCCGGAGTAAAACAGAACGGGCATCTTCAGATCTCTGATGGCCTAGACCACCACCGGCACATGCGGCTTCGGCGCCGATGGCAATGTCCGCTTCCGCAAAAGCTGCCCTGGAAGCACCGGAACGCCAGGTCCTTCCGGTCCACGCGTCGGGGCCAAAGCCAACCCGCGCGCCCCGACTGAGACCCGTCAGTAGCACACGGAGTCTTGTTCGTGAGAAAGTGCCTGCCGGTCCCCATCCCGGCAGGCCATTTGCTTTTCCGCATCCTGACGATTCGACCATCTCACGCGTAGCGTCAGGCCTGCCCGTAGAGGTTGTGGTTGATGAATTCATTGCGGAATTTGCCGTTGGGGTCGTATTGGTTCTGGAGGGCAACGAATTCGTCGTGTCTGGGGTAGCGGGATTTGAGTGTGGCGGGAGGGATTCTGAAGAGCTTTGCCCAATGGGGACGCGCATCGAATGGGGCTAGTTTTTCTTCTATCAGGGGCAGGATAGCGGTGACTTCGGGGGTTTCGGGCTTCCAGGTGAAGTGGATGGCAAGCGAGTCGCGCCGGTACGCCATGCTCATCCAAAGATCATCGGCGGCGATGGAGCGGATCTCGGTAATGAACAGGTGCGGGGTGATCTTGTCCTTAAGGGTTTCAACGGCTTTGATGGCTTCGTAGCCGCGGTTGCGGGGAACGAAATATTCGGTCTGTAGTTCGGCGCCGTTGGATGGAGTGAAATTCATTTTGAAGTGCGGCATGCGCTCATACCATGGGCCCGGGACGCCGAGTTGGTCCGTACAGTTTTCGGCGGGATTGGCCTCGATCGGGTGCATCTTTCGCGTCGCGGCTTTTGCTCCGTAGAACTCCGGTGGGATGGGAGCCGTTGCAGCGGCCTTGGCGCGGTCTTTGATCCAGACTTGGTTGATGCTGTGGTTTTGCCAGTCGGTGAAAAGGCTCACGCTGTAGCCGGAGGCCATGATGGCTTCGAGATTGTGCTCAAGCTTGTCCATGGAAAGATTTCTGTAGACGATCTGCGTCATGTCGAAGCGTGGAATAAGGTCGAGGGTCACTTTTGTGACAATGCCGAGGGTCCCCAATCGCACGACAATGCCTGCGAAATCCGCTGAATTTTGGGCCTTGGTTTGGGTTACAACATCGCCCGCCGCAGTTACGACTTCAAGGCCTGAAACGGCGGTGGCAAGGTTGCCGTTCTTAACGCCCGAGCCGTGTGTAGCTGTCGAGATGGCTCCCGCGACGCTAATGTGGGGCAGCGAAGCAAGGTTGTGGACAGCAAATCCTTTAGAGTCGATGACCGGCGCCAGGTCTCCGTAACGGACTCCTGCTCCTACAGTGACCGTGAGAGCTTTTTCGTTCACTTCGATGGAGTCAAGATGAGCGAGCGAGATCTGGTTGGTGGTAGAGTCGGCGATGGCATTGAAGCTGTGGCGGGAACCGAGCGCGCGGAGAGTTGCGCTTTGCTTGACGATCTGTTGGACTTCTGGCACGGATTTAGGCGCGAAGATGTGGTCAGCGTGATAGCGCAGGTTGCCGGCCCAATTGGTCTGGTGGGGTGTGGGTTCGACTGTGTCTGCGTAGGCATGGCGGGAGAGAAGCGTGCCGGCTGCGAGTGCTGTGGTTACCTTCAAGAAGTGCCTCTTGTTCATGTCGATCACCGTCCTCCCTTTAGTTTTCGATGTGAGTGCTCTGTGAGTTTAGAGACTCGGAGGGGGTTGGGGCAAGGCGGAGTGAGGGGTTGGAGATCCAGACTGGTACGAATCCGTTTGGAGTCGGACGCTGACCGATTATGCGCTTCGAAACTTCGTTTCCAGTCGAGGCGCTGAACAATTCCTCCGCTATTGTGGTATTCACCTTATTCGCGAAATACTGTTTATGCGTTTTGGAAAGTTGGACAATGACATGGCTATCATTCGAAATTGCCCGACTTGCGGAAAGCCGAATCGAGTCCCGGCGAAACACCTGGCGGACATCGGTAGATGCGGTGCATGCAAGGCAACGCTACCTTCAATGGCAGCGCCCATAGAGGTGAACTCTGGGGAATTCGACGAAGTTGTTGGCTCCAGCAAAGTTCCTGTGCTCGTTGATTTCTGGGCAGCTTGGTGCGGCCCTTGCCGGATGGCGGCGCCACATGTTGCACAAGTCGCTCGAGACCTTGCAGGCCGAGCCGTGGTGCTTAAAGTCGACACAGAACGGTTTCCGGAACTTGCATCACGGTTCAACGTTCAAGGAATTCCGAACTTCGCCGTATTCGCTCGAGGCAGCCTTCAGTTCCAGCAAGCTGGTTTGGTGGAAGCGAATACGATGAAGAGTTGGCTTGAAAGGACTGGCTAACACGCGGCAAAACGCTCCACAGAACCCTCTGATCCAGATTGTCGAAGGGTATCTTGATGTCCAGGCTATCAACACAGTTATAACGAGAAGTCTGATTCGTAAATTTGCAGATACAATATGGCCGTGGGAGTAAATTCGCCGACAAACTGAGTTCAGGCGAAGACGACTCCTAAATGGGATGGCTCGCAACCTTCATGAAAGCATCGATTCGTACGCCTCTTGTTTAGGCGGCAGTCATTCAGACCTAGCCAGTCCTCATGCACCAACCGGCGCATGAATATTGCTGAAAGGAACGGATCATGAAGCCTGCCAAATTCTTCCCCCACCTCCCAGTAGCTTCCGACAAGCCGAATATTGAAACGTCTGCGGCAGAGAATGACATCTCATTGGGACATGCAAGCGGCGCTATCAATCGGAGGCATTTTCTGGGCGGAGTAGCTGGCACCGCGTTGCTGTCGGCCTTAGATCGCTCCAATGCTCTGGCGGCTGTCGGAGGCGATGTGACGGTTAACCTTGCGAAAGTCGCCGCAGCTTCGGCATCCTACACTTCGGAGGATACCAAACTGGCAGCCCTGAACGATGGATTTGATCCCGCATCCTCACACGACCGAAGACATGGCA
>Ga0302319_10001952_pt1 | contig 45488 bp, 42 predicted proteins | sample Bog_T0_2_FD_203319 | JGI IMG/M metagenome (GOLD analysis project Ga0302319, IMG submission 203319) | Peat permafrost microbial communities from Stordalen Mire near Abisko, Sweden - Bog_T0_2 | ecosystem: Environmental > Terrestrial > Soil > Wetlands > Peat | place: Sweden: Abisko, Stordalen Mire...
CGAACAAGTGGTAAACCACCTCGACGAGCGCGAGCTTGCCGATGTGATTTACGAATTCGGAGAGGAAAGGAGGTCGCGGAGAATCGCCAGAGCCATTTGCCGGTCGCGGCCGATACGATCTACGGCACATCTTGCCGAGGTAATATCGGCCGCGGCCCGGCCAATGAATCCGGGTCGAAATAAATATGACCAGAGGCGAATTCATCCAGCGACTTTAACTTTTCAAGCTCTTCGAATCTTCGTAAACCGCGAACTGGACGATCTGAAGGCGCTGCTGGAAGCGGCGCCGCGGATTCTGAAACCAGGTGGACGCGTGGTGGTGATCAGTTTTCATTCGCTGGAAGATCGCATCGTAAAGGATGCCTTCCGCGAGGGCGCGATTAAGGACAAGTACTTCCGGGTGCTGACCAAGAAACCGGTGACGGCATCTTTAGAAGAGCAAGATCGCAATCCGCGGGCACGCAGCGCGAAGATGCGCGCGGCGGAAAGAGTTTAAGGGCTTCGGGCTTCGGCGATCGGGCTTCGGCAAGCGCAGTACGGCGGGATGGTTTGCCGAAGCCTGAACGCCGAAGCCCGAAGGCCGGATTTTGATTCCGGAAAAACTGCCGGAGTCCCCGGCACAGCTGTAATGGCGTGCCGGGAGTTCAGGTTCTGGAAAGCGGGCTTCAGGCTTCGGCCATCGGGCTTCAGCGAAAAGTCCAAGAAAAAAGCCGAAGCTTGAAAGTGAAGCCCGAAGCCAGGTTTGCGGGTTCCGTGGTAGGAATCCAGTTCTGAGGTTGGGAAATGTACACGGGAACATTGATTAACGATTTGATGGCGACGGTGGAGCGGGCCGAGCGGGGCGCGTTTCAGAAGCGCGTCGTCGACGAAATGGAACTGCGGCGGATGTTCGAGTTGCAAGTTCCAGAAATGCGCAGTGAACCGGCTTACGCAGGAGCGGCATAAATGGCAGCGGCAGCGGCGGCAATTCGAGGTGCAATCCCGGCAGCGCGGCGCAATATGTTCTTCACCGGCACGCCTGAAATTTATTTCGCCAAGGCGATCGACAATTCGCGGCTGGTGAAAGTAGAAGACCCTGGGCGCAATCGGGAGATGAAGCAGTTCGGCACGGCGCTGGCTTGCCTGTTTCTGCTGGTGTTCACCTATGCCTGGCAGCATTTCCGGGCGATTGAATATGGATATCAGATCGAGTCATCGAAGCGGCAACTCGACGACCTCACCGAAATGAATCGCGCGCTGCGGCTGGAAGATGCGTCACTGCGCGATCCGGAACGGATCGACATGATGGCGCGGCGGATGGGCTTGGTGCCGCCGGAGCCGGGGCAGGTGATCCGCATGGACAGCGCGGCGGCGGATTCGACTGGGCCGGTGATGGCTAGCGCGGAGCCGGGCCTGGTGTTGACCGGGCAGTAGCGCGCAGAAAGAAACCAGCCGAGCTTCCTCGTGAAGTGCAGGCTCGGCGGACAGTCGAGGGCGGCTGTCCCCACACGAATTTATTTGGCGGTCCGCCTTACGGTGGTCCGCCATGTTTGTCTAAACACAAATTTAGTTTGTCATTCCGAGGAGCGAATGCGACGAGGAACCCGCTGTTTGCCGGCACCGGAGAAAAGCAGGTTCCTCCTCTGCGCTCCGCGCATCGTCGGAATGACAAGGCATTTTTAGTTTTGAGCGGCGTCGGACTGACAAGGAACAGTTATGGCAAGTGATTCCAATCTCGGCAAGAAGTCCCGGCTTTACCTGATGGGCGCGATGCTGTTGTTCTGGTGCGTCGCCATTTGCGGGCGGCTGATTTATTTGCAAATCTTCCGCTATGGAAGTTTTGTGAAGCAGGCCGAACATCAGCAGCAGCGCGCGATTCCGCTCTCCGCCAAGCGCGGCGTCATCTATGACCGGGCCGGGCACGAGTTGGCGATGTCCGTCCTTGTTGATTCGGCTTTCGCTGTGCCCAGCGAAGTAAAAGATCTGCCCACGGCGGTTTCGCTCATCACGCGCATCACGGGTGACGACCACAATGTGGTGCTCGCTGACTGCCGCAACCATAAAACGTTTTGCTGGGTAGCGCGTAAAGCCGATGACGAGACCATCGAGCGAATCAAGTCGCTTCGCCTGCAGGGAATTCATTTTCAAAAAGAGCCGAAGCGTTTTTATCCGGCGCGCGATCTGGGAGCGCAAGTGGTTGGAACTGTCGGGATGGAAGACTCCGGGCAGAGCGGCATCGAGCATGCGTTCGACGACGAATTGCGCGGCCGCGCGGGCAAGATGTTTATCTCGGTCGATGCGCGCCGGAAGTGGTTTTCTGACGTGGAGAAGCAGCCGGAGCCAGGCCAGAGTCTGGTGCTGACCATCGACAAGAATATTCAGTACATCGCCGAGAAAGAATTGGATCAGGCGATTCATGATACGCAGGCGATCGCCGGCACGGTGATTGTTGAGAATCCGCATACCGGAGAAATTCTGGCGCTGGCCAACCGGCCGACGTTCAATCCGAATCGGCGAAAAGAGATTACGCCCGGAGCGCTGACCAACCGCGCGGTGAGTTATGTGTACGAGCCGGGGTCGACTTTTAAGCTGGTGACGATTTCGGCGGCGCTCGAAGAAAGGCTGACGAATCCGGATGAAGTGTTCGACTGCCAGATGGGGTCGATCGTCTACAACGGCATGCGCATTCGCGACTCGAAGCCGCATGGATTGTTGCCGGTGTGGGGCGTGCTCGCGGAATCAAGCGACGTGGGCGCGATTAAAATTGCGCTGCGCCTCGGCGAAGATCGTTTCTACAAATACATTCGCGCCTATGGATTCGGGCAGCAGACGGGAATCGAGCTGCCGGGCGAGACGCGCGGAATGACGAAGCCGGTGAGCCGCTGGTCGAAGGTTTCGATTGCGGCGATTTCCATGGGGCAGGAGATTGGAATTTCACCGATTCAGTTGGCGGGATTGATCTCGACTTTCGCTAACGATGGCGTGTGGATCGCGCCGCGCATCGTCGCGGGAAAAGTTGAGCCGCAGGGCACGCCGCAGACGGTGGCGTTTCATCCCGGAGCGTCGCACCGGGTGATTTCGAGTTTTACCGCAGCCGAGATGCGTTCGATGATGCAGAAAGTTGTGCTCGAAGGCACGGGACGCAAGGCGATTCTGGAAGGCTACACGTCGGCGGGAAAGACTGGAACGGCGCAGAAAGTGGATCCGGCGACGGGAGCGTATTCGAAGACGAAATATATCGGATCGTTCGCGGGATTCGCGCCTCTGAATAATCCGCAGATTGTTGTAGCTGTGATTCTGGATTCGGCCGTGGGCCTGCATCAGGGCGGGCAAGTATCCGCGCCAGTATTTCGCCGCGTCACGCAGCAGGTGCTCGAATATCTGCACACGCCACACGATCTTCCGCTGGCGCCGAACCATCAACTGCTGCTGGCGGAAGCGAAGGTGAAGGACAACGATTTGGACGAAGGAACGCCGGACCATCCCGGCGAGCTGCTCGAGACAGCGGAGGTGAATGGGGATTCGGCGCAGACTGGAAAAGCAAGCGTGGCAAGCGCGCCAAAGCCCTCGGCCGGCAGTGAGGGCAGTGTCGTGCAGGCAGCGATGCGTGAAATTGAAACTGCGCCCAGCGCGGCAAGCTCCGATCATTCGTCGGCAGATCATTTGCCGGCAGATCATTCTCGCGCAGATCATTTACAAGCAGATCAATCGACAGCGAGCGCCTCTGCGCAACCGCAGTTGCCAGCGACCGGGACCGTGGTCCTGGATGTCGAGCAAGGCGGAATCGAAGTGCCGTCGTTCGTGGGCAAGACCGTGCGCGGAGCCGTCGAAGCCGCTCAGGAGGCCGGCCTCGAACTGGAAGCTGTAGGCAGCGGTGTGGCGCGGCTGCAATCTCCGTTAGCAGGAACGCACGTGGCCGCCGGGGCGCATGTGACAGTGCAGTTCGGAAGATAGGAAAATCCTAAACACAGAGGACACAGGGTTTCACAGGGTAAGGAAAACCTTGATTTCCTCCGTGTCCTCTGTGTCCTCTGTGTTAAAAGCTCTTCCCGTTTGACCCGCCGAAAAAGCGCGTGATACGGTAATCAGTCACCATCCTGCAGGCCGCCCCTGCGCTGATTGAGGTCTCGCTTGTCCTCGGTAAAGACGCCCGCCGTTGAGACGACCACTCCTGCCGTCCGCAAGACCGCGCTGAACGCCGTCCATCGCCAGATGGGCGCGAAGATGGTCGACTTTAATGGCTGGGACATGCCGGTCGAATACCCGGCATCGATCGGCTGCGGAATTATCAACGAGCACATGGCTGTGCGCACTGGCGTGGGCATTTTCGATGTCAGCCACATGGGCGACATTCGCCTGGCGGGGCCGCAGGCGCTGGCAGCGGTGCAGCACATTTCCATGAACGATGCATCGCGGCTGGCGATTGGGCAGGCGCAGTATTCCGCGCTGTTCTATCCGCAGGGCACGTTTGTAGATGATGTGATCGTTCACCGGCTTGGCGAAGAAGAATATCTGCTGGTGATCAACGCGGGCACGCGCGAGAAAGATTTCACCTGGGTGCGCGACAACACGCGGCAGTTCGATTGCGCGGTGGAGAATCTATCAGACGACTTCACGCAGATCGCCATTCAGGGACCGAAAGGCGTCGATACACTGCAGAAGCTGACGGACGCCGATTTGAGCGCGGTGAAGTTTTACTGGGTCACGCGCGGGACGGTCTGCGGGCTGAAGAATATTCTGATTGCGCGCACGGGATACACCGCCGAAGACGGATTCGAGATTTATATTCCGGCAGATGAGGCCACTAGCGCGCGAGTCTGGAACGAAATTCTAAGCGCAGGGAAAGAATTCGGAATCGTGCCGTGCGGACTGGGCGCGCGTAACACCTTGCGCCTCGAAGGCAAGCTGCCGCTCTACGGACACGAGATTTCCGATACGATCAATGTTTGGGAAGCAGGGCTCGACCGCTTCTGCAAAATGGAAAAGCCGGAGTTCATCGGCCGCGCGGCTCTGGAAAAGGCGAAGGCTGAAGGCGTGACGCGAACTTTAGTTGGACTGGAGATGGTCGAGCGCGGAATCGCGCGCGATGGATATAAAGTGCTCGACAGCGGCGGCCGCGAAATTGGATATGTTACAAGCGGTTCGCCCGCGCCTTTCCTGAAGAAGAATATAGCGCTAGCCTATGTGCCACCTGAACTGGCGGCCGCAGGCACGCAGGTGAAAGTCGAGATTCGCGACCAAGGCGTGGGAGCACAGGTGGTGCCAACACCTTTTTATAAGCGGCCGAAGAAGAATTTGTAGCGCCGGCGCCTCGCCGGCTTTTCGCTGTGCGGCGGCGAGGACGCCGCCGCGACAGCCGCCGGGACGGCGGCGCTACTGAGAGCTAGAAGCTAGGAGCCGAGAATCATGGCCTATCCAACAGATCGGAAGTACAGCAAATCGCACGAGTGGATTCAAGTCAGCGGAACGACGGCCGCTATCGGCATCACCGACTACGCGCAGGAAGCGCTGGGCGACATCGTATTCGTCGAACTGCCCAAGGTGGGCGCGGAACTGGCGGCGGGCAAGGGTTTCGGCACGGTCGAGTCGGTGAAGGCGGTATCGGATTTATACGCTCCGGCCACGGGCACGGTGACCGAGACCAACGCCGACCTCGCCACTTCGCCCGAGAACGTGAATAAGGATCCGCACGGTTCGTGGATGATGAAGATCACGCTGAAGAATCCGGGCGAATTGGATGCGCTGCTTTCCGCTGCCGATTATGAGAAGTTTGTGGCGGAAGAAGCCGGCCACTGAACGGTTTTTTAGACACGGCGAACTGGCGCGCGGCCTCACAATCCAATCGACCCCGAGCGACATCTAATCAACTTCCTATGCGCTATTTACCGAAATCTCCCGCCGACCGCGAAGCCATGCTGAAGGCCATTGGCTTGCGCTCGGTCGACGAATTATTTGCTCCCATTCCCGCGGAGTATCGCCTGAGCCGCGACCTCAAAGTTCCGCGCCAAATGGCGGAATCGGAAATCGTGGACTACTTCCGCGAGCGTTCGCGCGAAAACGGCGAAGGCTATACCAGCTTTCTGGGCGCAGGTGCGTACGCTCATTACCGGCCCATCATTATTGATTCGCTGATCTCGCGCGGCGAATTTCTCACAGCATACACGCCTTACCAGGCAGAGATTTCGCAGGGAACGCTGCAATCCATTTTTGAATTTCAGACGATGATCTGCGAACTGACGGGCATGGAAGTGGCGAACGCTTCCATGTACGACGGTTCAACCGCTGCGGCTGAGGCGGTGATGATGGCGGTGCGGCTGACGGGCCGGCGGTCGGTAGTTGTGGCGCGGAGTCTGCATCCCGAGTATCGCGAAGTGCTCGCGACCTACGCGACGCATCAAGGGATGCCGCTGTCGGTCGCGGATTTCGCAGACGACGGGCGGGTGAATCTGGAAGAACTGGAAAAGTCGATCACGCCAGAGACAGCATGCGTGCTGATCCAGTCGCCAAATTTCTTTGGCACGATTGAAGATGTGGCCGCGATTGCCGAGATCGCGCACAAGCACGGCGCGATGTTGGTAGTCTCGATTGCCGAAGCAGTGTCGCTGGGAATTGTCGAGCCGCCGCGTGAAGCCGATGTCATCGCCATGGAAGCGCAATCGTTCGGCGTGCCGCTGGGCTTTGGCGGTCCTTATTGTGGAGTGATTGCCACGCGAGAAAAATTTGTGCGGCAGATGCCGGGCCGGCTAGTCGGCCAGACCGTCGACAAGCAGGGGCGGCGCGGATTCGTCCTGACGCTGGCCACGCGCGAGCAGCACATCCGGCGCGAAAAGGCGACGTCGAATATCTGCACCAACCAGGCGCTGGTTGCATTAATGGTCAACATTTTCATGAACGTTTACGGCAAAGTTGGATTGAAGGAATTGGCCAAACAGAATCTGGCGAAAGCGGCATATGCGGCGTCGCAATTCGCAAAGCACGGCAAGCTGCTGTTTGCCGGCTCTCCTCGCTTCAACGAGTTCGTGTTGCAGACCGACGAAGATCCTCGTGCCATCAACAGCCGGCTGCTCGAACACAAAGTGGTTGGAGGTCTGCCGCTGAAGAAGTTTTATCCGGAGCTGGGGAACGCGGCGTTGTGGTGCTGCACAGAACTGACTACGCGCAGCGCGATCGATACGGCCGCGGGGCTGGTAGCCGAGGACGAATCGGCACCATCTTCACCCGCGAAAGAAGAAGCCGGCGTTGTGGAGGTGTCGCGATGAAGAACATGATTCGCAAAGCCACGCGCCACGTCAATCAGAACGAAGGACTGATCTTCGAAAAGTCTTCTCCGGGTAAAGCTGCGTGGAAGCTGCCTCCGCTCGACGTTCCGGAAGTGGATGTCGCAAAGCTTCTCGGCTCATCGGAGAGAAAAGACCTGGGCAACATGCCCGAAGTGAGCGAGATCGAAATCATTCGCCACTTCACGCGTCTTTCTACATGGAACTATGCGATCGATCTCGGCATGTATCCACTGGGCTCGTGCACAATGAAGTACAACCCGCGCGTGAATGAAGCAGTCGCGCGCGTGGAGGGAATTGCGAACGGGCATCCCTACCAGCCAGAAAAAATTTCGCAAGGTGCGCTCCACATTCTGAAAACGCTGAGCGAATGCCTGATCGACATTACCGGCATGGATGCGATCACGATGCAGCCGGCCGCCGGCGCGCACGGCGAGATGACCGGGCTGCTGATGGTGCGGGCGTATCACCACGCGCAGGGACGTCCACGAAAAAAGATTCTGATTCCGGACTCAGCTCATGGAACGAATCCGGCGACCGCGGCGATGGTCGACTACGCGGTCGAAAATCTGAAGTCGGATTCGCGGGGCATGGTCGATATCGCCGCGCTCGAAGCGCAGATGAATGAAGATGTCGCCGCGCTGATGCTCACAAATCCCAACACGCTGGGAGTATTCGAGCAGCAGATTCACAAGATTGCCGACATTCTGCACGCCAAAGGCGGCCTGCTCTACATGGATGGCGCGAACATGAACGCGCTGGTGGGCAAGGTGCGCCCCGGCGATTTCGGCGTCGACGTGATGCACTTGAACTTGCATAAAACATTCTCCACTCCGCATGGCGGCGGCGGGCCGGGCTCAGGGCCAGTCGCGATCAAGAAAATTCTTGAGCCATTCCTGCCCACGCCCGTGGTGGTCACCAAGGCCGATGGCACGCTGGGCTTCGATTACGATCGCCCGCAGTCCGTTGGGCGGGTGCGCGCGTTCTACGGCAACTTCGGAATGTTTGTTCGGGCGCTTGCTTACATCCAGGCGAATGGGCCGGACGGTCTGCGGCAAACGACAGAAGACGCCGTGCTGAACGCCAACTACATTCGCAAAGGGCTCGAGGGTACGTACGATCTGCCGTACTCGACGCCGACGATGCACGAAGTTGTTTTCAGCGACAAGCTGCAGGCGAAAAAAGGCGTGCGCACCATGGACATCGCCAAGCGCCTCATCGACTACGGATTCCATCCTTATACGACGGCGTTTCCGCTGATCGTCCCCGGCGCTCTGATGATCGAGCCGACCGAGAGCGAGTCGAAAGAAGAAATGGATTTGTTCGTCGACGCCATGAAGTCGATTGCGGAAGAAGTGGAAGAAGACGCGCAGACCGTGCTGGATGCGCCGCATTCCACGCGGGTTTCGCGGCTCGATGAAACCGCGGCGGCTCGGAAGCCGGTTCTGCGGTGGAAGCCTGCGTAGCGCCGGAGTCCCGCCGGCTGTGGGAGCGGGACGCTCCCACGACAGCCGCCGGGACGGCGGCGCTACAAAATGCCGCAGCGCTTCTTACTACGCGTTCTCACTTCGCCGAAATATTCACCGTTGCGCGGGTCGTTTCCCATTCGATCTTCATCGTGCAACCGCCTGCCGACTTGTCGTAGGTGATCGCGAAGTTCTCGACGGGCGCGGGAAGCTTTGAGACCTTCATATCCACACGCGCAAGTTCGTCGCTCTCGTACTTATACGGGATACCCCACTCGCCGGTTTTCTTGTTGACGATCAGAGTCCATTTGTCGGCATTGGGGACGGTAAATATCGTGTAACTGCCCGCTGGGACATTCTTGCCGCCAACTTCGACGTCGGAACTGGTAACGAATGTTGTGGCTTCATTGGCACCGGTGCGCCATACCTCGCCGAACGGCACGAGCCCGCCGTAAATTTTGCGGCCTTTCATGCGCGGGCTGGAATAATTGGTCTTGATAGTCTTACCTCCGCCAAGATCGCACGCGGTTGATGCGGGTGGACTGGGCTTGCCTCCGCCCATCTGGGCGAAAGCTGCGGTAGTAAACAGAATAAAGATCGCGGGAAGGGCAATTCGTTTTTGCATGGATTCTCCGGGAAGAAGCAATTGGCAATTAGCAGTTGGCAATCAGCACTTAGCATTCAGCACTCAGCAACTTTCGTCTCACGAGATTTCTATCGGATCGCTTTCGCTAACTGCTAATTGCTGCCTGCTAATTGCTTTGACGTGCGAACTCGGCCGCCGAAAGCAATTATGCGCTCCCGAACGCGCAAGTTACAATCTTCCCATGCCGGTATTCGATGAAAAGCAGGAAGAACTCGAACACTACGAGACCATGATGGGCGTGCCGCGCGGCCGCCTCGCCGTGACCATGGACACCATCACCGATGCCATGGCGCTGGTGGGCCAGCACGGCGTCTATTGCCAAAGCCAGCGCTGGCCGGGCAAGCCGGTGATGGATATCCAGATCATTATGAAGAGCTTGACCGACGCGAAAGAATTGATCCAGAGCGTGATGGAAGAGCTGAAGAAAACCTCTAAAGGGTAACCGGCAACGCTACGGTCTCGCCGTCACCATTACCACTCCGTGAGAGGCAACCTGCGCCGAAAACTTTCCCGTGAACTTTCCCAGGTCTTTGTGTTGCCACAGGTCGCGCACGGAAGCGCTTAAATGGCCGGGATAGCCAAGGTCTTCCCAGTTTGCTGAAATTTCCCGCGCCGCACTTCCGCGATTCAGCAGAACCACAGCGCGGCTGCCGTCTTTCAATTGCTTCGCCCAGACCTCCGCATCACCGCTCTTCGAGACGCGCTCGCCTTCACGGCCCAGTACATCCTGATCGACCGCGATCACTTCCTTGTTCGTTAGAATGTCGTGAATCTCAAGTCGCATGTCGCGCAGGTCGTTGCCCGCGATCAGCGGCGCGGCCAGAATCGCCCACAAGCTGAAGTGCGACCGATACTCTGTGTCGGTCATGCCGCCGTTGCCGACTTCGAGCATGTCAGGATCGTTCCAGTGGCCAGGCCCGGCGTAAGACGCCAATCCAACCTGCTGATCGAGGATTCCTGTCACGCCATACGCGCAACAAGTGCCATCGGGCCACTTGGTTTTGGCTTCCCATTTGTCATTAATGTCGCCGGTGGTGCGCCACAAATTGCCGCCGACCTCCTTGCCCCAGAGCCAGGGCTTGGCCGTGCCCCATTCGCAAATGCTCAACACGACGGCACGGCCAGAAGCGTCGAGCGCGGCGCGAATGTTCGCGTAAGAAGCTTTCGCATCCTGCGTGGTCGTGTTGCACCAGTCGTATTTTAGATAGTCCACGCCCCAGGCCGCGTATTGAATCGCGTCCTGATATTCGTGGCCGAGGCCGCCGGGCCGTCCCGCACAGGTTTTCGAGCCGGCATCGGAGTAGACGCCAAATTTCAGCCCGAGCGAGTGAATGTAATCGCCGAGAGCTTTCATGCCGTTAGGGAAGCGCCGCGGATCGGCGACGATATTGCCGTGTGCGTCGCGGTCCACTTGCCAGCAGTCGTCGACGTTGACGTATTCGTAGCCCGCGTCCTTCATGCCCGATTTCACCATTGCGTCGGCCATGCTCTTGATCATGTCTTCGCTCACGTTGCAGGCGAACTTGTTCCACGAGTTCCAGCCCATGGGCGGCGTGAGAGCGACGGTGCTCGAGATAGATGTGTTGTCTTGGCCGATCAGCGGGAGTGCTGAACCAATTCCTGCTAGAACGGCGACTAAGAAAATCGCTCGGAGTTTCATGGGGATAGTTGTAGCAGAGAGCTAAATACACAGGAAGGGAAAGATAACGGACGACTAGTTCTCGGGAGGAAATTCCTCCAGGTAGAGTTCAGTCGCTTCCTTAAGATTAGCAAAAGCCTCTTCGATACTTTTCCCCTGGCTAACTGTCCCAACCTCCGGGCAGTCAGCGACATACAGATCGCCTTCTTGGTGTAGAGCCGCGGTGAACGTACCTGTCGGCATATCGACTCCCTGAGGATTGTGCGCCCTACGCGAGCGTGTACTTCCCACGCTCAATCATCTTCTGCGCGATCTGCTGTCTCAATTCAACGGTGTTAAACGGCTCGTACTTCGCCAGTCGGCGCAGAATCGCCAACTGCGTGCGCAGCATGTCGCCATCGGCGACCGCGGCGATCACTTTTTTAGCCGCAGATTCGACCTTCTCCATTGCCTGCGTGAGATAGACGCGGGCCATCGCAGTGGGAAGAGCGGCGGCAGCTTCGCCTTTGGTCTCTGCGATCTTCTGTGCGCGCAGCACGGCCGATTCCATCGCGTAAGTTTCAATCGTCATGTCGGCAATGGCGCCCATGATCTCCTGCTGATCCTGAATTGCCTGCATATATTTCTGCGTCGCGGCTCCGGCAGCGAACAGACCGAGCTTCTTCGCCTGTCCGACGAGTTTGCGCTCTTCAGCGAGCGGGCCCTCAAGTTCCTCACCCATCGACGGTCCAGAGAGCACTTCGTCCATCAGCTTCTTAATGGCGGACATCAGCGGCAATTGCCCGCTCATGGCTCGCTTCAGCAAAAATCCTGTAATGATGAGGCGATTGATTTCGTTGGTGCCTTCGAAGATGCGGTTGATGCGCGCATCGCGATAAGCGCGCTCGGCCGGATACTCTTCGACAAAGCCGTAGCCGCCAAAGATCTGCATCGTCTCATCGACCACGTAATCGACCATCTCTGAGGCCCAAACTTTAATGATGGAACACTCCACTGCATATTCTTCGATGGCTTTGCGAGTTTCCTTCATCGCGTCGGGGCTGGATTTATCGACCTCGCCGAGAGCGCCGTCCATCATGCCGACCGTGCGGTAGACGAGGGACTCGCCCACGTAGAGCAGCGTCGCCATGTTGGCGATTTTTTCTCGCACCAGGCCGAAGTCGGCGATTACTTTGTTAAAAGCCTTGCGCTGCTTGGCGTAGGCAATTGCGTGCGCGAGCGAAACGCGGCCTCCGCCAACGCACATCGCGCCCAGCTTGAAGCGGCCGATGTTCAAAATGTTAAAAGCGATGATGTGGCCCTTGCCGATATCACCCAGCAAGTTTTCCACGGGCACCTTGCAATCGTTCAAGATAATCGGGCAGGTCGACGATCCGCGAATGCCAAGCTTGTGTTCCTCCGCACCGATCGAGAACCCAGGGAAATCCCGCTCCACCAGGAATGCAGTAAACTTTTCGCCATCGATCTTCGCAAACACGGTGAACAGGTCGGCGAAGCCAGCGTTGGTAATCCACATCTTTTCGCCGTTGAGAATGTAATGCTTGCCGTCGGCCGAGAGCTGTGCGCGGGCGCGGCAGTTCAGGGCATCGGAGCCGGACGACGCCTCCGACAACGCGTACGCTCCGACAATCTCGCCCGCCGCCAGGCGCGGCAGATATTTGTTCTTCTGCTCTTCGGTGCCGAAGTAAACCAGCGGCAGCAAGCCAATGCCGCTATGCGCGCCCCAAGTGGTGGCGAAGCCAGCGTATTGCGCGATGTGGTCGGCTATCACCGCGGCGGTTACTTTGTCCATTTCGAGGCCGCCGTAGGCTTCGGGTACCTCAACCCCTGCCAGCCCCAGGTCGCCGGCCTTCTTCACCAGATCGCGCGAGATGGAAAAATCCTTGTGCTCCATCTTCTCGATGTTCGGCAGGATCTCGTTGACGGTGAACTCCTCCGCCGTCTGCCCGATCAGTTGTTGCTGCTCTGTAAAGTCTTCGGGCGTGAAGATTTCATCCGGACGGCGCTCTTCCAGCAGAAAGCTGCCGCCAGAAATTCTGGTCTTAGGAACCGCAGTAGTAGTGGCCATGTCTTAAATCCTTCTTAAGTAAGAATCGCAGAATGCGAGGAAACTTGCAGAGAACCTACCATTCTAATTCGGCTGCCGCAGGAATGCTAGGGTAGAGCGGCTCTTCACTATCTTAGAGATACAGGGGATTAAGGGAATTATTAAGGGAATTAAAGAGTCACGCTGATGCAAACAGCGCCCCATCTCATAACGAGACTGCACCAGAATTCGGCATTGAACCATTTTTGAGGCTGTGGTAAGTTTGGCTTAGTAATCCCCTAATTGGAGGTCTGCCTGGATGCTGACTTCGAATGACGCTCTGAGTAACCATGATGAGTTCCAAAAGCTGGCTCAGGAGCATATGCAATATTCCACTCGCCTTGATTCTCTCACCCAAAAACGTTATCTCAGCGAAGACGAAAAGCTTGAGGAAGTTCGCCTCAAGAAGCTGAAGCTGCGGCTCAAAGATCAAATGCAATCGATCGAGCGGCAGTATCGGCAGCAATTTCACGTAGCGTAATTTTTGGCCATTTGTAGGCGGCCTCCGCCGCTGCAGGTATTCTTGTATCTACCCACGTGCGCTGATCAGCGCCTTTCTTTGTTTACACTTGCGGTTTTGACTTGCGTACTTTTATCCAATCATGAGCCAGAGCCGCTCGCCTCTGCTCTATAATGAAACTCTGTTCCCATGGTTCGTGACGGTTATTATTACGGGCTGGCTTTCATTTCGGCCGCAGTTCTAGTGGGCTGGTTCGCGCAGCCTGCATGGGCTGTGCTGCCGCTATTGCTGGCGCTTTTCTTTCTCTGGTTTTTTCGCGATCCGGAGCGGGCCATCCCGGATGGTGCTGGCGCTCTCGTCTCGCCGGGGGATGGAAAAGTTACAGACGTTTCGGTCGTCACCGTCGATGGAGCGCAGCAGACTCGCATCAGCATCTTCTTGAGTGTTTTCGACGTGCACGTGAATCGCTCGCCGATCGCAGGAGTCATTCGCGATGTGCGCTACCAGCGCGGGAAATATCTGAACGCCATGAATCAAGCATCCGCGGAGCAGAACGAACAGAATATTGTCCGCGTCGAAGGCGATGGACAAGTCGTGGTCTTCAAGCAGATCGCCGGATTGCTCGCGCGAAGAATTGTCTTCACTTCGAAAATAGGCGACCGGCTGGAACGCGGCCAGCGCGTAGGGCTGATCAAGTTCGGTTCCCGGGTAGACGTTTTGTTCGATGCCGCCGCCGTTCTGCAAGTGAAAGTTGGCGACCGGGTTCGTGGGGGAGCCAGCGTTCTGGCTTTCCTGCAGCCGAAAGGTGAACTGGCGAGCGCATCGCGGTCTTCTGCCCATGAAGGGGCGCGCTGATGGATATTCCCACTCAAAAACCCAGTCAGAGCGAGCGGACCCCGCGCCACATGCGCAAAGGCATGTACATTCTTCCTTCGCTTTTCACCAGCGGAAATATGGCGGCCGGCTTCTATGCCATTGTGCAGGTTCTGCATTACGCCATCACCAGCGAGTACTGGCACCTCGACCATGCCGCGATTGCGATTGGTTTTGCCGTGCTGTTCGACGGTCTCGACGGACGTATCGCTCGAATGACTGGAACTAGCAGCGAGTTTGGCAAAGAACTCGATTCACTCGCGGATGTAATCACATTTGGCGTAGCGCCCGCAATGCTGGCATGGGCGTGGGGCTTTCACGGCGTCCCGCCTGTATCGCTTACCGAATGGCATATTAAGCTCACTCAGCTCGGCGGCATTGCCTGTTTTCTGTTCTTGATGGCTGGCGCCAGTCGCCTGGCTCGATTCAATATCACACACAATCCGCAGCCCTCGAATCCGGGGCGTCCCGGCAAAAAGTATTTCGTCGGCATGCCCATCCCTGCCGGAGCTGGCATGATCGCGGCCGTGGTGCATTTTCAGGAAGGCGATCCGATTCGCTCCTGGTATACGGCGCTGGTCTGGTTGACGATGGTCGCCGCGGTCGGCTACCTCATGGTCAGCACGTGGCGCTTCTACAGCTTCAAGGATATCGACTTCCGTTCGCGCCATCCCTTCCGTCTTATTCTTGTGTTGGCCGCGCTGATAGCCGGCGTCGCGGCTTTCTCAGGGCCGGTGCTGTTTGGGATTGCCCTGCTCTACATGTTTTCCGGGGTGTTCTGGCGTCTGCAATGGATCTTCCGGCGCAAGAACCCGCCTCCGCCGCCCTATAAGGAGGCTTCGCAGACTTCATGAGCACGCCGCCGAAAATCGTATCGCCTTCGCTTTCTTCTTCTGCCCGCGGCCAACTCTATCGTGCGGCTGTTGTGGGTGCGGCCACGCTCAAGGGGAAAGAAGTCATTGAAATGCTCAATGAGCGAAACTTTCCCGCGGTCGATATTCGCCTGCTCGACGATGATGAGTCGATTGGACAGCTGGAAGCGGCAGGCGACGAAATCAATTTCATCCAGAGCGTGCGCACCGAGCAATTCACCAACGTGGACTTTACCTTCTTCGCCGCGGATGCCGAGTCTACGCGCAACAACTGGAAGCGGGCGCGCGATGCCGGCAGCGCGATTATTGATTTATCCGGCGCTCTCGATGAAGAACCAGGCGCGCAGATTCGCTCGCTCTGGTTGGAACGCGAGCGCGCGGCGATGTGGCAACCAGAATTGCAGCCGGGTCCGTGCGTGGTGGCGCATCCTGCGGCCGTCACTCTGGCTCTGCTGCTGGTGCGGGCGCGCAAAGCAGGCGCTATTCGCAGCGCGGTCGCGACAGTGTTCGAGCCCGCGTCCGAGCAGGGGCAGAAGGGCATGGACGAGTTGCACCAGCAAACCGTTAACTTGCTATCGTTTCAGCCGTTGCCCAAAGATTTGTTCGATGAGCAGGTCGCGTTCAACATGATTGCGCGTTATGGGCGGAATTCGCGGCTTTCGCTGGTGTCGCTCGAAGCGCGCGTGCGTCGCCACTATCAAGCGATTGCTGGGACTGACGCGCCGCAGCCGGCGCTGATGCCGCTTCAGCCTCCGGTGTTTCACGGACACGCGCTGGCGATCTTCTTGGAGATGGCGCAGACGGTTGATCCGGAAGAATTATCGCAGGCGCTCGCAGGAGATCACGTGACGGTGGTGACCGCGGAAGATGATTCGCATCCGACGAACGTGAGCACGGCGGGTCAGGCGAACATTCTGGTTTCGCTGAAGAGCGATGCCGCGCGGCCCAGCGGGATCTGGCTGTGGGCAGCCGCTGACAATTTGCGCATCGCTGCTATGACCGCTGTGGAATGCGCAGAAAGCATGATCGCCACTCGCCCGCTGGGAAAGATTCAATGAGGAAGGCGGGGAAGAGACTAACCCGGGCAACACGCGACCCGGCAAAGTTTGGGGTGATGTTTCCGTTTGTTGTCATCTCTTTATCTCTTTTGGCCGCTCTCGTCAGCGGATGTAACTATCACACGGCCGGCCACTCAGGACATCTTCCGGAGAACGTCAAGACCATCGCCGTTCCAGCATTCGTAAACGAAACCAGCACGTACCGCATCGAGCAGATGCTGACTGCGTCCGTAGTACGCGAGTTCACGACGCGCACGCGGTATCGCATTCTCAACACTCCCGGCGAAGCTGCCGATGCCACGCTTCACGGTACCGTCATCTCAGCTTCTTCGACACCGCTCACCTACAACTCCTCGACTGGGCAAGCCGCCAGCGTTTTGGTGGTGGTGAGCATGAGAGTGTCGCTGACCGATCGGCAGGGCAAAGTGCTCTACCAGAATCCTGCGTATCTGTTTCGCGAGCAGTACCAAGTCTCGCAGGATCTGACCAGCTTCTTCGAGGAGGACACGCCAGCCTTCCGGAGACTCTCGCAGGATTTTGCGCGAACGCTGGTGTCGAATATCCTCGAAGGCTTCTAGAATTGGCAAATAGGGAACCCCGGACGCCTCGTCCGGGGCGCTTCGAAAAGGACTCTTCGGGCAACGACTGGCGGACGAGGCGTCCGCCGCTCCACGATTCTGTTTGTTATCAGCAGGTTACTTCTAAGCTATTGATAACACACATATAGTTTTCCATGCTGCAACCTGTCTCGAATCAGATAGTTAGCCGTAAGTTATTGATTCTATTCGGCACGCTATGAGTCAGAAGTGACGGCATTTCCATTTCGAGTCACGCGTGCGATGCCATTTGCCGTGCATAGGAAGCCCGCACAGCGAGTCCGACCCTCGGAGGCGACCCGAAAGGTCAGTCGCGAAATCGGAAGGGCTTAAATCGCCTTTAAATCGATATTTTCTTGAAGCTAATACAGTAACACATAGAACGGTAAAGCGCCTGTGCTCAATGAGATAAGTTTTTCTGGCGATTTTCGGCCGGGAAGGCGCCGCTGAAAACAAGGCACTTACTTAGGCGGAGCGGCCTCGACGAGCGAACGTCGGTGCGTCATCCTGAGCGCAGCCGCTTTTCAGGCGGAGCGAAGGATCTCCCACTAGCAGGCTCTTGCCACAGGAGATCCCTCACCGGCTGAACTGCGCCGGATTTCGGAATGACGCTCCCTAGACAGGACAGATTCAAATGCCTCGCCCGCACCCATCGATGCCACTTCCAACCCAGGTTCCCGGATGCTAGAGTTGGACAGAGGTCGTTAGTCGTTCGCCACTCATGGGTTGACCAACGACCAACGACGGTGTCCTTACAGGAGAGCTTTTGATGCGGGCTTTCGCCCAGGCCGAGCGGTTCGTCAGCGAACTGGAGTCGCGGAAGTTGCGTCCGGCCTACGTGTTTGTGGGCGATGAGGCCTTCTTTCGCAAACGCTTTCGCGACGCGATCCTCGAGCACCTGGTTCCCGTCGATCTGCGCGACTTCAGCCTGTTCGAATTCGATCTTGCGGAAAACGATCTCGCCGAAGTTCTTGATCGTGCCCGTACTCCCTCGTTTATGGCGCCATTCCAGGTATTTTTCGTGCGCGGAGTGAAAACTCTTTTCGGCCGCGGCTCGAACGAAGAAAAGCTCGCCGCCATCGAAGGCTACTGCAAGAATCCGAATCCCGACGCGCTAATTGTTTTCGTGGCCGACCACATCAGCATCCCCGCCGACGTGCGCCGCATGGAGATGCAGGATAAAGAACGCTACCAGCGCATCCGCGAAACCATGGGGCAGTATTGCAGCATCGTCGAACTAGCGCGCGTGGAAGAAGGCGAAGCCGTACGCTGGATTTCTGACTACTGCACCAGCCGCGATGTGCCGGTGAAGATCGACCCCGATGGCGCGCGCGAATTAGTCGACGCACTCGGCGGCGACATGATGATGATCTCGAACGAACTGGAAAAGCTCATGCTCTACGTGGGCGCGCGCAATCGCATCACGCTGGGCGATGTGGAAACAATGGTGCTCGCGGCGAAGCAGCGCTCGCTCTACGAGTTGACCGACGCGATTTCTTCGAAAGACCGCGTGCGCGCGCTCGAAGTGCTCGACGCGATTCTCTCATCGGGCGATGGCGAAGAAGCCGCGATCGGTCACATCTACATGCTGGCCAAAACTTTTCGGCAGATGCTGGTGATTCTCGAACGCAACGTGCGCGACCAGCGCATGCTCTGGGCCGCGCTGTGGCAGGGCTTCCGCGTGCCTCCATTCGCCGCTGATGACATCATCAAGCAGGCTCGCCGCTACAAATCCCGCCGCGATCTGACGCGCGCAATCCGACTAGTGGCAAAAGCTGATCTAGCCCTGCGTTCAAATCCCGTAAGCAAACGCATGGTGCTGGAGCGTCTAGTGATGGATCTGACCACCGAACCCAAGTTGGAAGCTCCGGGATGGATGCAGGAACAGCTGCCGGTATAGCCTAGCCTTAAGATGTCTCGACGCGATGGGAAAATTTAAGCCAGAGGACGCGGAGAAGCTATTGGTTTCCTGCCATCGGTGCTGTTGCATCTGTCACCGTTTTTGTGGGGTGAAGATGGAGATAGACCATATGGTGCCGTAGGCCGAGGACGGACCCGATACCCACGACAATGGCATTCCAGTTTGCTTTGATTGCCATGCCGAGATACATAGTTACAACCCGCAGCATCCCAGGGGAAGGAAATTCCAGCCCAGCGAGTTGCGCGCGCACAGAGACCAGTGGTTTTCAATTTGTGTGGAGCATCCCGAGATATTCCGCACCGGTTCGTTCGCTCGTGCCCAGGTCGGGCCTCTCCAATCACTCATCGACGAGCTTGATTTCAACGAGGCCATTACTTCCGTTGCGCCAGGTCAGGACCAATTCTGTCTCTTCAAGGAAGGGCAATTTCTGGAAGCGGTTCGGGCGGGGAGCATTTCTACGCTCCAAGACGAGCTGAAGAGATCAATCAATCTGGCCTACGTGCAAATGGCACAGGTAAACCAAATTGTGAATACGATGGCGAACTCGCACAATCCCAATGTGCTGGGCGAACTTTACCAAATGGCGATCAAAAAGATTGCTGAGGCAAGGCCCGCAATCCGCAAAGCCAGGGACGAACTCCTCAGCGTCCTTCGAAGTGAGAACTGAGGCGTAGCCCTTCTACTTCATCGCGGTGACGCGCTTGCCCAGTCGCGACTTGTAGCGTGCGGCGGTATTGCCATGCAGCGTGCCCTTTTGAATGGCCTTGTCGAGCGCGGATACGGTTTCGCGGTAAGTTTTCTCGGCGGCTGCTTTGTCGCCCTTTTCGATGGTCTCGCGCAGAGTGCGTAGCGCGGTGCGCAGGCGGGAGGTGTTGGTGCGATTGGTGGCCGTGCGCTTCGTGGTCTGACGGGCGCGTTTAAGCGCCGAAAAATGATTAGCCATATTGCTTGGTTGCCCTTTGTGTGTACAGCGAGATATTCCGGCTGAGTACCGAATAGAATATTCTACGGGACTAAGTCTCTGGCGGTCAAACGGTTGCGGATGCAAAAATCTTCAACACAGGGGACCCTTCGGCTTCGCTCAGGGCAGGCACAGAGGAGCACAAAGGAAACCCCAGCGCCAAGGAGTGCGAACTTCCGAACGGACCTTGCGCGGCCATTGACTCTCGTCCCGTCACGGGGTAGGCTTTACTTAATGGTAGTGACTTGCCCTTTGGGCATGAGCATCCCGTCTGGTTCCGTCTCGAAGCATAATCCTGTTTTGTCCGCAAAACGCCTGAAGTGTGTGTATTTCAAAAGAGATTGAATGAAGAAAAGCATCGGGATTAGTCCCAACATCGAGACTCTGTTTGGCACGCGCGACGAAAATGTTCGCGTGCTCGAAGATGGCCTGAACATTACGATTGACCTGCGCTCGAACGGAATCGAACTGGAGGGCGCGGCGCGCGACGTGGCTCGCGCCGAACAGGTGTTTGCCGATTACGAGAGCCTGCAGAAATCCGGCTACAGCTTTAACAATGGCGACCTCAACAGCATGCTGCGCGTGCTCACGGCGGATTCGAGCGCGACCTTGCGCGGACTGGCCGACGCCGGCAAGCAGCGCTCGCTGGGGCGACGGATGGTGCAGCCGAAGAGCGTGAATCAGCGGCGCTATGTTGAAGCGATTGAGACGCACGACATGGTGTTCGGCATCGGTCCGGCGGGCACGGGCAAGACTTACCTCGCTGTCGCGATGGCAATTTCTGCGCTGCTGGCGAAGCGGGTGAACCGCATCATTCTGGCGCGTCCGGCGGTGGAAGCGGGCGAGCGGCTGGGATTTTTGCCGGGCACGTTGCAGGATAAGATCGATCCATATTTGCGGCCGCTCTACGACGCGCTGTATGACATGCTCGATCCGGAGAAGGTGGATCGATATCTCGAAAAAAATGTCATCGAGATTGCGCCGATTGCTTTCATGCGCGGGCGCACGCTGAACGATTCTTTTGTGATTCTTGACGAAGCACAGAATACTACCTCAGAGCAGATGAAGATGTTTGTCACGCGTTTGGGATTCAATTCCAAGGCGGTGATCACCGGGGACATTACGCAGATCGACTTGCCCAACGCGCGCCGCAGCGGACTGCTGGAAGCGATTGATATTTTGAAGCGCGTAGAAGGTTTGACGTTCGTTCACTTCGACGAATCTGACGTGGTGCGGCATCACCTGGTACAGCGCATTATTCGCGCCTACGACGAGCATAAAACGCACGTGGCCGAGCAGCAGATGCTGCTGCTGGCGGGCGGAAAAAGCGGCGAGCGGAATGCCGAGGTGAAGGGTTCAGCGGCGGATACTAGCGATCGATCCACTGCTTCGGGAGAGTAACAATCGAGTGGTGCGGGAGGGCTGAAATCCGGCCCTCCTGTTTATTTTGGCGGCAAGAAAGCGCAATAGGAACGAGTTGGTTATTTTTCGAAAAAGAATCGCGGGGTTGAGCGCGCCGACGCTCGAACGTTTTGTGTTGCGGGCGAGGCGGATGATCCACTTGCGCGACACGGTGAATGTGCTGGTGACGAATAATTCGGAGTTGCGTGCTTTGAACCGGCGATTCCTCGGAGCGGATAAGGCTACGGATGTATTGTCGTTTCCGGCGCCAGCGCAAGAACTCTCTAAGATGAGGCGTAGCGCGGGGGAAGTGGCGATTTCCGCCGACATCGCGCGCGAGAACGCGCGCCGCTTGGGGCACAGCGCGGCGAATGAGGTGAAAATTCTGGCGCTGCATGGCCTTCTGCACTTGGCGGGATACGATCACGAGCGCGATGCTGGCGAGATGGCTCGCAAAGAAAAACGGCTGCGGCAGCAACTGAGGTTGGAGGCAGGGCTGATCGAACGAATGAAGATCGAACGAGTAAAGATCGAGAGAGTAAAGATCGAACGAGTACAAACGCGCGGTCGCTCGCCCGCTACGAAGCGGAGAACCGCATGAACTGGGGCGTCGCACTTGCGCTGATTCCGCTGCTGGCCCTGCTGGCCCTGGCCTCTTACGTGGACCGCGTCTACCAGGAGATCGGGAAATTTCTCTCCCGCGATTTTCAGGACAACATTGATGTCTTCGAGCAGAAGATTGAACCCAATCTGCGCGTGAGCCGGTCGCGGGCGTCGCTCTCCATGTCGGTGCTCAAGCAGTTGACCACCGCGACCATTGCGTTGCTCGTTGGCTTCGTAGTATTCGGCGACCAGCGTTGGAACGTCTCTGAAATTCTGCAGGCTGCCATCAGCCTGATTCTGATCATCATTGTGTTCAACCAATTTCTTCCGTTTGTTTTCTTCTCACGCACGAAAGGCGTTTGGCTCATTCGCTGGACCTGGCTTTTGACCGCGCTGATTTATCTGGTGCTGCCGGTAACGATTGTTCTGGGATTTCTGCAATCGGTCTCTTCGCTCACTCATGAAAACACGCGCGAGCAGCCGGAAAGCGCGTCCGAGGCCGTGGACGCGCTGATTGAAGCGGGACAAGAGGAAGGCATTATCCAGGAGGGCGATCGTGAGCTGATTCAGTCTGTGGTGGAGTTCAGCGGCAAGACGGTGCGTGAGGCGATGAAGCCGCGTCCCGAGATTTTTGCCGTGCCGGTAGAGACTACGGTTGAGCGTTTCATCGAAATGCTGCGGACCAAGCACTACTCGCGGGTTCCCGTGTACGCGGACAGCATTCATAACATTAAAGGCGTGGTCTACGCGCAGGACGTTTTGCAGGTGCCTGACAGCGAGGCATCGAAACGCACGCTCGAAACGCTGATGCGCCGTGATGTTTACTTCGTGCCCGAGAGCAAGCTGGGCAGCGATCTGCTGCGTGAGATGCAGAAGAATAATATTCGTATGGCGATTGTGGTTGATGAATACGGCGGCGTAGCGGGCCTGGTCACGATAGAAGATCTGGTGGAAGAGATCGTGGGAGAAATCCGCGACGAGCATGAGAAGCCGGAAATCACGCGCGAGAACGATCACTCGTTCATCGTTTCCGGTGGAATGGACGTTGACCGCCTCGCGGAATTGTTTGGCACGAAACCGGAGGGAAAAGAATCCGCAACAGTGGCGGGGCTGGTGAGCGAGTTAGCCGGTCACATCCCGCAGCGCGGCGAAACTGTGGATGACGATGGCTTGCGCTTCGAAGTTCTGGAGTCAACCGATCGCAAGGTGGAGCGCGTTAGAATTACCGCAGTGCAGCCGCAGCAGTTGAAGTTGATATGAAAGAAGCTTCTAGCTCCTAGCTTCTAGCGAACCCATCCCACATTGCCCCATCAACCGGTCTCAATTTCATCTTTCGTGAAATACTGTAAACGACAACTCTGCGTTGCTAGAAGCTAGCAGCCAGCAGCTAGAAGCTCCCCTATGCCTTTCCGCTCTGGTTTTGTTTGCATCCTCGGCCGCCCGAACGCTGGCAAGTCAACGCTGCTTAATGCTCTTGTGGGAGAAAAGCTGGCGATCATCTCGCCGAAACCGCAGACTACTCGCAACCGGATTCAAGGCATCCTCAACCTGCCCAAGGGCAAAGGGCACGACGCGGCGCAGATCGTTTTGATCGACACTCCGGGCGTGCATAAGCCGGATAGTTCGCTGGGCCGGAAGATGATGGTCGAGGTGCGGGAGGCGCTGGAAGGATGCGATCTCGTTCTTTTGATAATGGATGCGACGCGCAAACTTGATCAGCGCGATGAGTTTGCCATTCAGATGCTGAAGCACTCTCCGACCAAAGTCTGCCTCATTCTTAATAAAGTGGATTTGCTGCGAGGGGGCAAGGGGCAACTGCTGCCGCTGATTGAGGAGTACAAGAAGCTGCATGCGTTCCACGAAATCATTCCCATCTCAGCGTTGAAGCGCGATGGACTCGACATCCTGTTGAAAGCAGTGACGGCGGCGCTGCCTGCGGGGCCACCTTATTTTCCTCCTGATCAAGTGACCGATCAGCCGTCGCGTTTTATGTCGGCGGAAATTATTCGTGAGCGGGTGTTGATGGAGACGGAGGAAGAACTTCCTTATGCGACCACCGTGATCGTCGATGCGTTCGAAGAAGGAGCCAGGCTGACACGCATCTCTGCGACGATTTACTGCGAGCGGGAAGGCCAGAAGGGAATTCTGATCGGGAAAAAAGGACAGATGCTGAAGCGCATTGGCACGTCGGCCCGCTTGCAAATTGAACGCATGTTAGGGATGAAGGTCTTTCTCGAACTTTATGTGAAGGTGCAGCCTAACTGGCGGGAATCGCGCGCATTCGTGGAAGAACTCGATTGGAGAAGGCAACTGGAGAATCTTACGGATGGCAGAGTCGAACGCGCAGAACCGTCTTTACCAAGAAAGACTGGCAAGAAGAAAAAGCGCGGCGTCCTTAGTTAACCAATGAGTTACGAAGGCGTAGTAAATTAGTTTCGAGTAATCGCAAAACTATCTTTATTGTAGTAGTTCGTTGACGAAGCTTTACACTGCTGGTGCAAGCGCGGTTTGTCCTAACGAGATTTACCAGCTAGAATCGACGTACGTCGGCCCTGCATCGCGATCACGAGCCCAAAATGCCATCAGTGGATTCTTCCCAGAAGCCTCTTCCCGAGAAAGATTTTGATCCGGATAAATTGCATCTGGATTTGCGGGTGACGCTTTCCGCCGATCGCAGGGCCGTCGATCCGGTCGTGCAGGAAGTGATGTCCGTGGTCCGTCAGATGAAGGGCCTCGATGGCAAGGAAGATGCGATTGAGTTAGCGCTCACGGAGGCGCTGGCCAATGCCGTGATTCACGGGGCCAAAGAGGATCCCACCAAAACGGTGGAGTGCCTGGTGAGCAGCGACGATGAACGAAGCGTGCTGATTGTGGTGCGAGATCCCGGCACGGGTTTTAGGCCTGAGGCTATTCCTACATGCACGGTCGGCGAAAATGTTTATTCCAATCATGGGCGCGGGATTTTCTTGATCAACCAGCTCATGGATCAAGTGGAGTTCAGGAAGAACGGCACGGAAATCCGCATGGTGAAGCGGTAGCGCTTCGATTCCGCCTTCAAATTAAGAGTGCCGTCGCGAGTGAACTGTCTTCCCGAGCGCAGCGAGGGATCTTGGTCCTTGCCTGCGCTGATCGCATTTCCGCCGCTCGCAAACACCAAGGTCCCTCGCTGCGCTCGTGATGACAAAACTCTGTGGAGACAGCTTCTACTCTTTCACCGCAATTCCCAGTGTTTTCATTTTGCGATAGAGGTGGCTGCGCTCTAAGCCGAGCACCTCGGCGGCGCGGGTGATGTTGCCGTGGTTCTCGTCGAGCTTCTTGAGAATAAAATCGCGCTCGTAGGCGTCGCGGGCCTGGTGTAGCGTGGAGAACTCGCTGCGCGCTGCGCGCCGGTGGCCGTCGCGGTAGACCAACGGCGGCAGGTGCTTGCGGTCGAAGCGCGTGGTCATGGGATTCATGATAACAATCCGCTCGATCACATTGCGCAATTCGCGCACGTTACCTGGCCACGAATAGCGCATCAGCGCCTCGACCGCATCGTCGGTAATCTCACGTGGGCGGCGTCCGTAGGTCGCAGCCAGGTCTTTCAAGAAGTGCCGCGCGAAGAGCGGAATATCTTCCTTGCGATCGCGCAGCGGAGGCACAAAAAAAGGAATCACGTTCAGCCGGTAAAACAGATCTTCGCGAAAATTTCCCTTGGAGATTTCTTCTTCCAGATCTTTGTTGGTTGAGGCGATGATGCGCGCGTCGACCACGATAGTTTCGTCGCTACCGAGGGGCGCGACGCGCTGTTCTTCGAGCGTGCGCAACACTTTCGATTGCGTCTTCAGGCTCATGTCGCCGACTTCATCGAGAAACAGCGTTCCTCCGCTGGCCTTTTCGAACTTGCCTTCCTTGTCGGCGGTGGCTCCCGCGAACGATCCTTTGTAATGCCCGAATAGTTCGCTTTCAATGAGATCTTCTGGAATGGCTGCGCAGTTGACCTCGACAAAAGTTTCATCCTTGCGCAGGCTTTGGGCGTGGATTGCATGCGCGACAAGTTCCTTCCCGGTGCCTGACTCGCCGTAGATCAGAACGCGGCCGTTGGTGGGCGCCATCAGGCCGATCTGCTGGCGCAGCGCTTTCATCGGAATGCTGTCTCCGACGATCACGCTCTTGGCATACAGCTGTTTTTTCAGGTCGACATTCTCATGCCGCAACTTTTTGGATTCGATCGCATTTTTGACCAGGATCACGGTCTTGTCGATGGAGAGCGGCTTCTCCAGGAAGTCGTAGGCGCCGAGTTTGGTTGCGCGCACCGCAGTTTCGATGGTGCCGTGACCTGAGATCATGATCACTTCGGGAGCGTCATCCATGTCGCGAATGCTTTCCAGCGTTTCCAGGCCATCGATGCCGGGCAGCCAGATATCGAGCAGCACCACTTCGAAGGTGTGCTCGCGGCGCAGCAGCTTGAGGCATTCTTCGCCGCTTTCAACCGACGCGGTTTCGTAGCCTTCGTCTGCAAGCACGGCCTGCAGGGATTCGCGAATTCCGGTTTCGTCATCGACGATGAGAATTTTATGCATGCTGCACCGTGGCCGCGGCCAGTGCGGGTTCGGGGACAACCGGCAGTTCGACAATGAAGCGCGTTCCAACAGGCTGGTTTTCCTCGACGCGAATCGAGCCGTGATGTTCTTCGATGACGCGGCTCACGATTGCCAGGCCGAGGCCGGTTCCACGCTTTCTGGTGGAAAAATATGGCAAAAAAAGTTTTTCTTTCAGTTCGCGGGTCACGCCGTGGCCGGTATCAGCGACGGTGATTTCAACGGCGTCGCGGCTGGCTACCAACGAGGTCGAAATCTGAATCTCGCGCACGAGCGAATTGTGCATGGCTTCGGCCGCATTGTCCACGAGGTTGGCGACGGCCCGCTTCATGGCTTCTGCGTCGGCCATAACTTTGGGCAAGTCTGCAGCGAGCGATTTGTGCAGGCCAATGCCATCCAGCCTGCCGTTGAACATGGCGAGCGCGCTCTCAATCACTTCATTGATGTCAGCCGGATGCGGATTCGACGCGGGGAAGCGCGCGAGCGTGGAAAATTCATCCACGAGCCGGCGAACGGTTTCGACCGCGCCTGCAATCGTTTGAGCGGAGGCGCGGATGACCTCGAGCGAAGCTGGGTCAGAGGGGGTGGCTCGTTCCAGATGGCGCTGAATGCGTTCCGCGGAGAGTGCGATGGGCGTAAGCGGATTCTTGATCTCATGCGCGACGCGCCGCGCCACCTCACGCCATGCCGCTTGTTTCTGCGCCTTCAGAAGATCGGAAAGATCTTCGAACACGAGCACATATCCGGAGCGTTGGTCCTGATGGCGCAGCGTTGCCACGGTGACCGCCACGTTGAGAGACGTGCGCTGCAGCGGCATTTCCATCTGGCTGGTGGTCATGCCCATGCGATCGGCGCGGCGCAGCAACGGTTCCAGGTCCTGGAGAACTTCCGGTGGAAACACGTCCGTCAGGCGTGCGCCGCTCAGCATGCGGTCTCTTTCAGCCAGACTGTCGGGATGAAACATGCGCAGCAGAGCCTGGTTGGAGTGTGTGACGCGACGCGCGGCATCGAGCGAGAGAACTCCAGTGGGAATGCTCTCGAGAATTGTTTCCATCTGGCGGCGGCGCTGCTCCAGTTCGGCATTGGCGGCGCTGGCATCGCGGCTGGAAGCTTCGATCTGCCGGCGGCTGGTTTCTAGATCCTCTGCCATGCGGTTAAAGGAACGGACGACATCGCCAATCTCATCGGCGGTGTTTACGTCGATGCGGTAATCGAGACGGCCGCGCGAAATTTCCTGCGTGGCCTCGGCCAGCGCAGACAAAGGCCGCGTCACCAGCTTCGAAAGAAACAGGGCGAGCCACGTGCTGACAAAAAGCACCATCATGGTGAGCAGCAGAAGCAGGCCCATATAGGTTTGGCGTACATGCCTGCGCTCGAGGCTTAACTGAAGATAGCGCCGCTGACTGGCCTCGATCTGGTTAACAGTTTTGGAAAACTCGGGCGGCAGCGGCATAGCGACTAGAATCAGGCCATTATTGCCGACCGGGGCGCTGCCCACCGTGTAGTCGGTTTGCTGCAAGGTGAAATGGGCGGACTGGCCTGCGGCAAGTTGCGCCAGCGGCAGCTTCTCTTTTAATACCGCCCAGGCAGCGGGAACACCGAAGCTTGCCTCGGCAATTCCGTTTTTTATGGCCAGAACAAATCCGCCTTGCAAGGTGGGTTCGTGAGTGCGAAATTCTTCGACTGCAGTGGAGAATCCGTGGCCCTCAAAAGCACGCTTGGTCTCAGGCGAATCGGCGATGGCGATAGCTTCTGAGCGCGCGTTCTGGGCCGCGTAGTTGGCCAGCAGAGAAGCCATGGCATCGGTGTCGGCGCGGACTTCCTCCACCGGCGTGGAGAACCATTTGTCAATCGAGCGATTCATCAATCCGTAGGCAAAAAAATACATCACCATGACCGGTGCGAATGAAAGTAGCAGCGCTCCGACGACCATGCGCGTGCGGAACTTCGAGCCGAGCACTCCCAGCCGGCGCTCAGCCAGCAGCTTGAGCAGATTGCGCGCCAGCACGAACGTGAGAGCGACGAACAGAAGAGAAATCAGCAGTGAGAGCGCGTAGAAAACTACGGTCTGCTGATTGGTGCCGGGACTTAAGATAGTTTCGTTAAACGCGGTTTGCGAAACCAGAATCGCGAGCAGTAGAAAAACCGCCACCGTCAGTAGAATGATGACCTGCTTGCGATTGGATGTTTTCGGAGTTCGAGTTGGATCGGTTTGCACCACGCTGTTTCGGCGGTCCGGTCGCTGCGCGCAGTGGGTTTGCAGGCGATGAACAGACCGAATCTCATTATAGATGGAGAAGTCGCTGACCAAGAGTCCCTAGTAGGGTCAGTGGGCGGACGAGCGTCCTGCCGAAAGCTCTTCCATCACTGCGCGGTAAGCTGGTTTGGGCGCGTAGGCGCGATCGAAAGGCAGTGCATGCCCGCGAGCGCCATGCGAGTGCGATCCGATCCACGAGTATTTATCCGTGAACCCCCAGGTCTGAATCGCGGTGCAGCCGGCGCTGTTCATGCATGCGCGCACAATGCCGCGATAGACCTCGGCCTGGCGCGTCAAGTCTTCTGGCCTGGGCAGGCCGTTGGCATTCACCGGCAACGAGACGTCGAGCTCGGTGATGTGAACTTGCACGCCGAGCGCCGTGAGCCGTGCGATGTTGGCGGCAATTCCTGCGATGTCGGCATCGAGCGCAGGCACGTGCAGTTGCAATCCCACGCCATCGATCGGAACGCCGCGTTGCTTGAAGTCTTTAACCATGGCGCAGATAACGTCTGACTTGCGGTTCAGCCCTTCACCCTCGGCTTCGTTGTAGAAGAGCAACGCGTGCGGATCTGCCTTGTGTGCCCAACGAAATACTTGCTCGATGTAAGCTGACCCTTGGCCTGCCAATCCGATGCCGGGCTGGTTATACCAAAGGGAATCGCGGACACTGCCGTTTTCGTCGAGGGCTTCGTTAACCACGTCCCATGCAAAGACTTGACCGGCGTAGCGCTGCATGACGCGAGTGATGTGCTCTTGCAAGAGCTGAGATAGTTGCTGCGTTGTGAAGTGACCTTGCGTCAGCCAATCCGGATTGTAGCGGCCCCAGACCAGGCAATGGCCTCGGACTTTCATCTGATGGGCTTGCGCGAAACGAACTACTTCGTCGCCCTGGCGAAAGTCGTAGGTGGCCTGATCCGGTCGCAAGACCCACCACTTCATCGCATCTTCCGCTTCCACCATGTTGAACTCGCGGGCCAACGTTGAGGCGTAAGCAAGTTCTGAAAGTTGGGAGGGGCGGACGGCTGTGCCGACGAGCATGCCGTCGCGATCTGCAGCCTGGCGCAGAGATTGAGCGCAGCAGATGGATGTAATGCCCAACACGAGAATTGCGAAGCGCCGCGAATATCTAAACAACGGTTTGTCCCCGGATTGCTAAGACTTATGACGTAAGACCTTCAATTAGACGCAGGAAGGAACTTTTGTAAAGGGCATTCGTCACACCGAGGCTGTGATTTCTTGCAGTAGTTCTTTCCGACGCCGACGATAAGGCCGTGCATCTCGTTGTAAACCTGCGCCAGAGCCGTGCGTTTCGCTGTGCTCATCGCCGATGGAGGATGTGCCGCGCCGGGAAATCCCTTCGCCAAATATTCCTGCTTGCCGTCGCTGGTTTCGGCAACGGATTCTGCGACGGGCGCGAGCGCCTGCTCAAACAGTTTCCGAATCTCGTCGTAAGCGGCATCTTCCGGAAGAATGTCGTGACGCGCAAGTATCCGGCGGGTGTAGGCATCCACCACGAAGACGGGGTGATTGCCGGCGTAGAGCAGGATGGAATCGGCAGTTTCGGGGCCGACTCCATGCAGATTCAGTAGTTCTTCTCGAAGTTGTTGAGTGGGACGTGAAAACAATTTTGTCAGCGAGCCTTGATACTGTTGATCCAGAAACTCAACAAAAAGTTTTAGCCGCTTGGCTTTCTGCCGGAAATATCCGGCGGGACGAACCAGGCGTTCGAGTTCAACCAAAGGCGCGCGGCGAATCCCTGTCAGACTTAGCAAGTGGGCTGAACGAAGATTCGCTAACGCTTTTTCTACGTTCGTCCACGCAGTGTTCTGCGTGAGATAAGCGCCGACAATGACCTCAAATCGCGACTGCGCGGGCCACCAATGCTGCGGTCCCCACGCCCGAAACAAAGCGCGATAGTAGGTTCGAATCTGCTTCTCTCTCGTATCCAACCGCAAAACTGACTTCCTCGATTGCTTGAGTGTACGCCGCTGGCGAGGCACGCGCTTTCCGCACCGTGCAACCTGGCTTGTCTTACCGAAGTGCATGTACTTCAGCAGGATTTCCGGTTCAGGTCGTTAGAAAAAGTTCGTTTGGCGCGGGTTCTAAGGCTCAGGCCCTAAACCGTTTGCTGCCGCTCCCAGTCCAAGTACTACGGTAACTGGTACGGTAATCGACTTACTGTGACAATTTGTGTCACCACGAAGACGCTGCTCTTCTCCCACAGCAAAAGCGGCGCTTTGTGTAAAGGCCGGTAACTTTTCCGGCATCGTTCCACTACGTGGATAGGAGATCGAAAGTATGTCTCAACGGCTGGGTGACCTTCTCGTCAAAGAGAAGATCATTACCCCAGAGCAGTTGGAGAAAGCCACCAAGGCCCAGAAGGAGCAGAACGTCCGCCTGGGTTCCGCTTTGGTGAAGCTCGGTTTCCTCACGGATGAGGACGTCACGAATTTTCTCTCCCGGCAGTACGGCGTTCCGGCAATCAACCTTTCTTACTTTGAAATTGACCCGGCTGTGGTCAAGCTGATTCCGTTTGAAACCGCAAAGCGTTACCAGATTCTTCCGCTAAGCCGCGTGGGTGCGTCGCTGACGATCGCCATGGTGGATCCCACCAACGTCTTCGCCATGGACGACATTAAGTTCATGACCGGCTTCAACATTGAGCCGGTGGTTGCTTCCGAGAGTTCCATTCTGGCGGGCATTGATAAAGCGTACGGCGGGAAAACTGAGGAAGACCTTGAAACCGTGATGCAGTCGATGTCGGAGATGAGCGAGAGCGACATCGAAGTGCAGGCGGAAGAGCAGGAGATGGAGCTGTCGCAGCTGGAGAAAGCGGCGGACGAAGCTCCGGTGGTCAAGCTGGTGAACCTGGTGCTTACCGACGCGGTGAAGCGAGGCGCCAGCGATATTCACATCGAGCCTTACGAAAAAGAATTCCGGGTGCGCTTCCGTATTGACGGCGTGTTGCAGGCGATCATGTCACCGCCGATGAAGTTGAAGGATGCGATTACTTCCCGCCTGAAGATTATGGCGAAGCTTGACATCAGCGAGAAGCGGCTGCCGCAAGATGGCCGCATCATGCTGAAGATGAACATTGGCGGGCGCAAGAAACAGCTCGACTTCCGTGTCAGCACATTGCCCACTCTCTGGGGCGAGAAGATTGTGCTCCGGTTGCTCGACAAAGAAAACCTGCGGCTCGACATGACGAAACTGGGTTTCGAGCCGGAGTCACTGGTCAAGTTTGAGAAGGCCATTCTCAAGCCGTACGGAATGGTGCTGGTCACAGGGCCAACCGGATCAGGCAAAACCAACACGCTGTATTCGGCCATCTCGCGCCTTAACCAGCCCGATACGAACATTATGACGGCTGAAGATCCGGTCGAATTTCAGTTGGGCGGCGTCAACCAGGTGCAGATGAAAGAGCAGATCGGATTGAACTTTGCCGCTGCTCTGCGTTCATTCCTGCGGCAGGATCCCAACATCATTCTGGTCGGCGAAATCCGCGACTTTGAAACGGCAGAAATCGCCATTAAAGCCGCTCTCACGGGCCACCTTGTGCTTTCTACTCTGCACACCAACGGCGCACCTGAGACCATTACGCGCCTGATGAACATGGGCATTGAGCCTTTTCTGGTTGCGACCTCCGTTCACTTGATCTGCGCTCAGCGCCTGATTCGGCGCATCTGCAAAGAATGCGCGGAAACCGTGGACGTGCCAGTGCAGACGCTGATCGAAGAAGGATATTCGCCCGAGGAAGCCAAGACGATCCAGATCCAAAAAGGCAAGGGATGCGCCGTCTGCAACAACACGGGATACAAGGGCCGCTGCGGCTTGTACGAAGTGATGGAAGTGGACGATGAAATCAGAGAGCTGGTGCTAGTAGGCGCGTCGGCTGTCGAACTGAAAAAGAAGGCGATCGAGCGCGGCATGATCACGCTGCGGCGCAGCGGTCTGATTAAAGTGGCTGCGGGCATTACCACTTTGGAAGAAGTTGCACGCGAGACGATTCATTAAAAACCGTCGTTGGTCGTTCGTCGTTGGTCAACGACGAAATCACCAACTACCGAGACAGTGCAAGGATGTTTAGGAACACAGGGGAAGGAATACTGCTATGGGTCTGTCATTAAGTGATTTGCTGAAACGCATGCTGGAGATGAGTGGCAGCGATCTCCATATTACGACGAACTCGCCGCCGCAAATACGCGTCCACGGACATTTGGTGCCGCTGGATCTTCCACAGATGACGCCTGCAGAGACCAAGCAACTGGCCTACAGCGTCATGACGGACTCGCAGAAGCACCGCTTCGAAGAAAGCCTCGAGCTGGACTTCTCCTTCGGATTGAAAGGCCTGGCCCGTTTCCGCGCCAATGTGTTCAACCAGCGTGGCGCCACTGCGGCCGTGTTCCGTTTGATTCCTTTCGAGATCAAGTCTTTCAACCAGCTCGGACTGCCGGCAGTGGTGAGCAAGCTCTGCGACAAGCCGCGCGGTCTGGTGCTGGTGACGGGACCGACCGGTTCGGGTAAGTCCACAACTCTGGCGGCGATGATCGACAAAATCAACAGCGAACGGCACGACCACATCCTCACTATTGAGGACCCGATCGAGTTCGTGCACATGAACAAGAACTGTGTGGTCAATCAGCGCGAGCTGCATGCCGATACCAAGAGCTTTACTGACGCCTTGCGCGCCGCGCTTCGTGAAGACCCGGACGTAGTGCTGATCGGCGAAATGCGCGACCTGGAAACTATCGAATCGGCACTGCGCATTGCGGAAACCGGCCACTTGACTTTCGGCACCTTGCACACCAACTCGGCAACGTCGACCATCAACCGTATCATCGACGTCTTTCCGGCGCACCAGCAGCCGCAGATTCGCGCCCAGCTTTCGCTGGTGCTCGAAGGCATCATGTGCCAAAGCTTGGTGGCAACGCCGAGTGGTAAGGGTCGCTGCATGATTATGGAAATCCTGATCCCCAACCCGGCGGTGCGCAACCTCATCCGCGAAGACAAAATTCACCAGGTTTATTCGGCGATGCAATCCGGACAAGACAAGTACGGCATGCAGACCTTCAACCAGGCGCTGGCCTCGGCGTACTTCCAGAAGCAAGTCACGCTGGAAGTTGCGCTGCAACGCTCGAGCATGCCCGACGAGCTTCAGGAAATGATTAACCGCGGCGCCGGATTGACGACTCGTAACGCGGCCGGAACGAGCATGGCGCGCGGCGCGACGCCGACGAAGGGCTAATGCGTTTGACGAAATCGCGCATGGCGACTGAGCGCGATGAGCAGTTGATGCACGTTAATAAATTTAGCAATCAGCGACGACACTTAGGAGTTTAAAACCATGCCAGTCTTCACATTTTCGGGCAAGGATGCATCGGGGCAGAAAATTTCCGGGGAGCGCGTGGCGCCGACCAAACAGGCGCTGGGGCAGCAACTGCGGCGCGAGCGCATTACGCCCGGAGCGATCCGCGAAAAGGGCAAAGAGTTTTCCATGCCCACATTCGGATCGAGCCGGGTGAAGGTCAAGGACATCGCCATCTTCTTCCGCCAATTCTCGGTGATGATCGATGCCGGACTGCCGCTGGTGCAGTGCCTGGAAATCCTCGCGGCCAACCAGGAAAACCAGTCGTTTCAGAAGACTCTCACCGGAGTACGTACAACGGTGGAAGGCGGCGCGACGCTGGCCAATGCCATGCGGCAATATCCAAACGTCTTCGACGACCTCACGACCAACATGATTGAAGCCGGTGAAACCGGCGGTATTCTCGATCTCATCCTGCAGCGGTTGGCGGTCTACGTTGAAAAAGCAGTTCGCCTTAAAGCTGCCGTGAAATCGGCATTGATCTATCCGGTCGCGGTGGTCAGCATTGCCGGATTGATTGTCGGCGCACTACTCAAGTGGGTGGTGCCCATCTTCTCCAATCTTTTTGCCGGCCTGGGTGTCGCGTTGCCCCTTCCCACCCGTATCGTCATGGGCCTGAGCGCCTTCATCGGGACTTTCTGGTGGGTATTCATCGTCGTCGGGGTTGGTACAGTCTTTGGCCTGAAGTCGATTCGCAAGCACCCGCGCGGGCGTTATTACTTCGATAAAACTTTGCTCTATCTGCCGGTCGTCGGTTCACTCTTGCGCAAGATCGCGGTCGGCCGATTTACGCGGACGCTGGGCACTTTGATCACGTCGGGCGTGCCGATTCTTGAAGGTTTGGCCATCACTGCCCGAACCTCTGGCAACGCTGTGCTCGAAGAGGCGCTAATGAAAGTGCGGAAGGCGATTGAAGAAGGCCGCACGATCGTGGACCCGCTGCGAGAATGCGGAGTCTTCCCGAATATGGTGACGCAGATGATCGGCGTCGGCGAAGCTACTGGCGCAATGGACAACATGTTGCAGAAGATCGCCGATTTCTACGAAGAAGAAGTGGACGCAGCCACCAAAGATATGCTGGCCATGCTGGAACCGGTCATCATCGGCGTGCTCGGTATCACCATTGGCGGCATAGTAATTTCGCTCTATATGCCGCTGTTTGCGATGATCGCTAAGTTGGCTGGTTAGAAGAAACGGGTCTTGGGTCTTAGGCGTTAGGTCTTGGGCCTAAGACCCCAACGCCTCAGATTGAATCCATAACATAAACCTGGGGCACAAGACCTGAGACCTGAGATCGCGATGCAATCGACATTTGACGAGCGGAATTGGCTGGCCTGGCTGGTCAAAGTACGGATCCTGATCCTCACCTTCCTGCTCGGAATTCAATTGGCGATCGCGGAGTTGACGCCGTCGCGCCTGCCGTTGCGCCTTTTCCTCAGCACGATTCTTCTCTGGTACACGATCTCGCTCTTCTATGTTGCCCTGCTATCGTTCTGGCAGGAGCACCGGCTGCAGGCGTCGCTGCAAGTGCTGACCGATCTGATCATGGTCAGCCTGGTCGTGCACGAAACCGGAGGCTGGGATAGTTCGCTGAACTTTCTCTACCCTCTGGTCATTATCGTGGCCGGCATTCTGCTGCCGCGAGTGTGGGCGCATCTGGTAGCGGCGCTGGCCTTCATTCTTTACGGCACCGTTCTGGAACTTAATTACTACGGAGTCGTGCCGTCCTACTGCACTACGCATCCTGAGTTGAAGGCGCTGCGCGGAATCATTTTCGTGAACCTGTTTGCGTTCCTCGCCGTCGCATATCTGGCGGGGCAGTTGGTCGCCAAGTTACGCCAGGCGCGTGTGCAACTGAAAGACGCAAGCGGAGCGCTCGCGGATCTTCAGATCCTGCACGAGAATATTATTCAATCCATCAGCAGCGGCTTGATCACTACTGGTCTCGATGGCCGCATAACGCTGGTGAACAATGCAGCGCAGAAACTTTTGGAGCGAACTCCTTACGAGCTGCTGGGAAAACCTGTGAGCGGTTTATTTCTCGACGCACTGCCTAATGGCGAATCGCTCACTCACGGCGAAGTTCGTTTTGATACGGCGGGAACATTCCGCAAAACGGCTCGAGTGCGAGTTGCCGCGTTGAATGGGCCAGAGCGCGGCACGCTTGGCTACGTTTACGCGCTCGATGACCTCACCGAGATGCGGCGCCTGGAGCGCGAAGTGCGCATGCAGGACCGCCTCGCAGCCGTAGGCCGGCTGGCGGCGGCCATCGCCCACGAAATCCGCAATCCGCTTACTTCCATCGCCGGATCAGTCAGCATGCTTTCCGGCATACCCGAGATGAATGAAGAGCACCGGCGCCTGCTGGACATTGTGACCCGCGAGTCGCACCGCCTGAACGGCATTATCACCGACTTTCTGACGTACTCGCGCGGCAAGCAGTATCACTTTGAAAGGGCTGATCTTGTGCGCTTGGTTGAAGACACGCTCACGCTCATGCGTCACCGCATGACGGCAGAAAGTACAGGCATCACGATTGAGACACGGTTCGCCGTGCCAGAGGCCTGGGTGCTCGCTGACGGCGACAAGATCAAGCAGGTTTTCTGGAATTTCGCCGAGAATGCGGTTCGCGCCATGCGGAACGGCGGCAATCTGAAAGTATCGATCGAGCGTCTCGGAGATGATTGGCAGGTCAGTTTTGCGGATACCGGAACCGGAATGACGCCACAACAGACAGAAAAACTTTTCGAGCCTTTCCAATCGAACTTCGAAGGCGGCACCGGACTCGGGCTCGCAGTGGTTTACCAGATCGTGCAGGCGCACGAAGGCAAAGTGTGGGCGCGATCGAAGCCGGGACAGGGAACCACTCTCATCTTGAGGTTGCGGCGCCTCGACGCAGAGAGGCCCGGTGCAGAGAGACAGAATGCCCGCGCAGCGTCAGTTGGAGATTTTGCCTCCGCTGAATTGCCCGCGTCTTCGCCCGCGCCACTGGTCGCCGCTTCGGCAGAAGGGAGGCTGCATGGCTAACATTCTGGTTTGCGACGATGAGCGTTCCATCTGCGAAATGCTTGACATCGCCCTGCGCCGCGAAGGACATCGCGTCGAAACGGTGCAATCGGGCCAGGCCGCCAAGAACAAGATTGACGGCGCTCTTTACGATCTGATCATTACCGACATTAAGATGCCGAATATCGATGGCATCGAAGTGCTGCGCCACGCGCACCGCGTTTCGCCCGATTCGCCAGTCATCCTTATCACCGCCGTGGACGACTACGAAGCCGCAGTGGAAGCGGTAAAAGCTGGAGGAGCGTCGGACTATATTCGCAAGAGTCCCGGCTTGGTGGATGAAATCAAGCTAGCCATCAATCGCGTTTTGGAAAAACTTAGTCTGTGCAAACAGAATTTTGCTCTGCGCCGCGATGCCGCCTCGCACAATTCGCTCGACAATATCATCGGCTCCAGTCCGGCGATGGAGAAGTTGAAGCAGACCTTGCGCACTGTCGCTTCGACAGCGAGCACAGTTCTGATTCACGGCGAGAGCGGCACTGGTAAAGAGTTGGTGGCCCGCGCCGTCCACATCTGTTCGCCGCGCGCCTCCGAGCCGTTTGTCTCGGTGAATTGTGGCGCATTCCCTGAGACTCTGCTCGAGAGTGAACTCTTCGGCTATTTGAAAGGAGCATTTACCGGAGCGAATCAGAATAAACGCGGACTGTTTGAAGTGGCCGGTGGTGGCACCATTTTTCTGGATGAAATCAGCGAAATGACGCTGGCCATGCAGGTGAAACTGCTGCGTGTGTTGCAGGAGCGCACCGTGCGTCCGGTCGGCGGCGCCAGCGAAATTCCCATCGATGTGCGGGTTATCGCGGCGACGAATCGAGACCTGGACAAAGCTGTCGCCGACAATCTTTTCCGCGAAGATCTTTATTATCGGCTGAACGTCATTCCTATTCGCGTGCCGAATTTGCGCGAGCGCCGCGAAGATATTCCGCTGCTGGCCAATCACTTTCTGAAAAAATATGCGGCGGCAGCGAATCGAAGTATTATGCGCGTCAATAAAAACTCGCTCGATGCCCTGTGCGGCTATGAGTGGCCGGGCAATGTGCGTCAGCTGGAAAATACCGTTGAGCGCGCGGTAGCCCTGGAGATGACTGACGAGTTGCACGTCGAGTTGCCGATGGAGCGTCCCAAGGCGCGCGCTGCCGCCGCTGGTGTGGGTGCTTCAGGAATGTCCGAAGTATTGCCGGGTGCGGTCCTTCCCGAAGGAGTGGGCATGGAAGGCTACGTCGCTAGCATTGAACGCACTCTTCTGCAAAGCGCTCTCGACCGCTCCAACGGCGTGCAGACCAAGGCCGCCGATCTGCTCGGCATCTCCTACCGATCTTTTCGGCATTTGATGAAGAAGTACGAGTTGTAGATGCTAGCTTCGAGCTACGAGCCGCGAGCTCTAGCAATCAGCTTCGCGAAAGGGAATCGCTTACTCGAAGCTCATAGCTCATAGCTCCAAGCTCGCGGCTAGCTCTTCTTCAACTGCTGCTTCCATCCCAGCACCCGTGCCTTGGCTCCTTCGGCTTCAGCTTCTGGAATCATTCCTTTTTTCTGATAGAGCACCGACAAGCTGGTGTGGGCGAGCACGTCATCCGGATCTAGATTCGTAATCTGCTGAGCCACCGCGATCGCCTCATCGTAACGCTGCAAATCCTGCAAAGCGCGCGCGAGTCCGTGCATGACTTCAGTAAAAGTTGGATCGACGGCCAACGCTTCGCGGTAAGCCGCAACCGCCGCTTCCAGTTTGCCATCCGCCATCAAATCCAGCGCGGCGTAGTAGTGGTCTTCGGCCTTCTGGCGGGTGTCTGCATCGGACATGAAAGGAAGTCCCTGGCGGATACGGGATTTTAACATGGGTTATGATGCTCCCATGCGGCACTCGCTCGCATTTCTGTGGAACGCCACCAAGGGTCATCGCCTCGCTCCGTGGCGGAGTCCGTATCTGCTGTGGCGTATCGAAACTTACTGCGGCGTGAAGATGACGCAGATTGGCTTTCTGGAATTCTGGGAATTTCTCTGGCGAGAGCGCGTCAGTTTGTGGCGTTTTCTGAAGTGGACCGGCGAAATGGAACACTACATTCACCCAAGGCCGAAGAGCAGTGGTCAGTGATCAGTGGTCGGTGGTCAGTGAAATCAGGTGTTAACGTGGGCACGTTTCAACTGACTACTGACCACTGACCACTGTTTTTACGCTCCCTTACCCGCAGCGGCGCCCTCGCCCAGAATGATCGACACGTCGCTGCCTTTGCCGGCTCCGGTGAGCTGGGCCGCGGCTCCGCGATTGGCCGCGATTTCGAGAAAACCCATACTGCCGAGAATCCCAAAAACTTCTCCAGGAGCGGCCTCAGCATAGGCGTTGTGAAGTTCTGTGACCTCGCGGCTACCGACGACAATCTTGAATGCTTTTGGGTCCGCTCCAAAAATCATGGGAGCATCTTGTGGAGTGATGTTGGTGATCAGATTTCCGAAGCGGTCGACCTTCAGAACTACCCCACGCAGACGGTTTCCATCGACGGCTTTTGGCTTGGGCGCGGAGAAACGCACGTAGTCTTCAATCTCTTCGCCAAACTTGAGCGAGTCAACCTCCTTGGCCAGGTACGCGGCCACGGGAGAAAAAATGTCGCGCGCATGAAACGTGTTGCTCACCGGCTGCAGAAAATAATGTTCGGAAGTGATGTGCCGCACATGCATGCGCGGTTCGCGCGCATAAACCAGCGAAAGCACTCCATTGTCGGGCGCGACGAAATGATATTTGTCACAGGACGCGACGATCGGCCGCCGCGCCGTTCCCACGCCGGGATCGACAACCACTACGTGCACCGTGCGATTGGGGAAATAGGAATACGCCTGCGAAACTGTCAGCGCTCCATCTAGCACATCGAAGGCTTGCACGGCGTGGCAGATATCGACAATCTGCGCATCGGGCACGATATCGAGGATGACGCCCTTCATGGCGCCGACGAAGTGGTCGTTGCTGCCGAAGTCGGTGGTCAGAGTAATAATCGGACGGGCCAAGGTTCTCCTCGCTGACGGAAGACGCACTGCTCCCAGAAACTCGAAAGTAATTGTTGGGAACTGCGTAGTCAAGGCACGGAGGTAATAAGAGCAGTCGTCAGTGATCAGTGGTCAGTGGTCAGTGGTCAGCAAACCAAATCACGAGCGTGGTGGGGATTTTGCTGACCACTGACCACTAGTCACTGACCACTGCTATTCGTACCGCAGCGCTTCAATTGGGCTCATGCGCGAGGCCTTCAGCGCCGGATAAAATCCGGAGCAAATTCCCACCAGCGATAAAATGATGAATGAGATCATCATCACGCTCATCGACGCGTGCAAAAAGATCGCGCCCTCGTGGTTGGCGGTTTTGTAGAACTCGTCGTAAAGCGGCATCGGCGGGATGACCCACGTCAGTATCTCGGCGACTGCCATTCCGACTAAGCCGCCGACGAAAGTGAGCACCAGCGCTTCCAGAAGGAACTGCACCAGAATGTGACGCGGGCGCGCTCCAATCGCTTTGCGTAGGCCGATCTCCCGCGTGCGCTCCGTTACCGAAACCAGCATGATATTCATCACGCCGATTCCACCCACAGCCAGCGTGATCACGCCGATCAATCCCAACACCGCTTGCAGGCCCAGCGAAAAGCCGTTGATCATCGCGCGATCTTCAATCGTGTCCCATGCCGGCGTTGCCTTGTCGTCCTTGGGATCGAAGTGATGCCGCCGCGCCACCACTTCCCGAACGGCCGCCAGCGCCTTCTTGTTCAGTTCCGCGGCCGTTGGTTCAAAAATAATCTCGTCGGGATCTTTCAGGTTCTTCAGATCCCGCATCAGCCCGAATGGAATGAAGCCATCGTTGTTGTCCGGTCCGTTGTACATGGAATCCTGAATTTTATTTCGCATCGTGCCTATGACTTCAAAATCAAGGCCGCCAAGGCTGACGTGCTGTCCGACTCCCGGCGCTCCCTGAAAAACTTTTTTCGCCGCGTCGTAGCCGAGAATCACCACGCGGCGATGGTCGGAGAAATCTCCATCTTCGAAATAGCGGCCGTCGGCGAGAATCAGCTTGCGCATCTCTCCGTAGGGCATTTCGACGCCGCGCACCGGAACAGTCACGACTCGAGTGCCAAGCTTGATTCCGAAGTCGCGTCCAATTTCACCGCTTACCGCGCGGACGATCGGCACCTCGTCGCGAATCGCCTCCACGTCCTCATATTCATAGTTGACCTTCTTACCCGCGCGCTGGCCGCCAGCCTGCATGCTCGTCTGTCCCGGCCAAAGTACGATGACATCGTTGCCCATGTTCATGAATGCGTGCAGCACACTGCCGCCAAGGCCTTGTCCATAGGCCAGGAGCAACACCACTGAGGCCAGCCCCCACACGATGCCGAGCATGGTGAGCATCGACCGCATGCGGTCGCGCATGAGCGCCTGCCAACCTTGCGAAATGAGCTCTTTCAGGAACATCGCCTAAACTTTTCACCACGGAGTCACGGAGCCCGGAGATTTTTCTATTTGTTTCCTCCTTGGCTCCGTATCTCCGTGGTGGATTCGCCTTCCGCTACTCGATGTGAATATCTCCCGATCCCGTCCGCACTCTGAGCGACGGCCCGCCGCCGCGCACTTTGCCTTCAATGTGCTTGCGGCCTTCCTGCACCCTGCCTTGCACAGTCATGGTGACCGGTGCATTCACATCCAGCGTGCCCGAACTGGTAGAGATGTCTGCGTCGAATGCGGCATTCTGCGGCAGCCGGACGTGCACGTTGCCCGATCCGGTTCGGATTTCCCAAGCGCCCGCCTGCGTGCCTTCGGCGGTGATGTCGCCACTGCCCGCCTCAGCGCGCAACGCGCCTTGAATTCCGCGAACTGAAACATTGCCCGAGCCAGTGCGCAGATCGACATCACCCGATGCGATTTCCTGCACCTCGATGTCTCCGCTGCCCGTGCCTCCACGCAGAGGTCCTGCAATTTCAAGCGCACGCACGTTGCCTGACCCGGTCTGCACATGGATCTCTCCGGTAAGCCGCGAGAGCTTCACGTCTCCCGATCCGGTGGTCACGTCGGCGTTGCCATGTGTGCCTTCAATGGTTTCGTTTCCCGAGCCACTATGACTGCGGATCGTTGCGTCGACGGGCACGGTAATTTCATAGTCGATAGAAATATTCCGCGCCGTCACTTTCTCGATGTGGATGCTGTTGCCATCCTGCCGCACCGGCGGATGCTGCTCGATGTCGGAGACGTCGGTCTGCCGGCTTCCAAACAGCCAGTGGTCGCCAACAAAGATCTTGGCGCGTATGGAAACGGAACCCGACGCCCCGCTGTGCACAACGATATCGCCGGATCCCGTCTCTACTTCAAGATTCACTGGCCCGCTTACCTGTAACGTTTTCTCGAAATGTCCTTGCGGCGTGGAAGCGGCCGCAAAGGTGGAAGCAAACAACACGGCCAGCCCGATCACCAGAAAATAAATTCGAGCCGGAATAAAAGTCTGAACGTGAGGGATGCGTTGTTTATTCATGTCTGAGCGACTCCACAGGTGTCATTTCCGCGGCGCGCTGGGCCGGATACATGCCCGCGGTCACGGTGATTAAAGAAAGTGTCAGGATGGAAGCCACAATCGAAATCGTAGAAATAATCGGATGGGGAACAAAATCCGGTAGCGGCACCGCCTTCAACGCCCAGCAGGTTCCCATGCCGAAGCTGAGGCCGAGAATTCCGCTTGCCACCGTCAGCATCGCTGACTCGGCAAAGAATTGTCCCAGGATGTCGCGCTTGGTCGCACCGAGCGCCTTGCGCGTGCCAATCTCCCGCGTGCGTTCCGTGACCGAAACCAGCATGATGTTCATCACTCCGATCCCGCCCAGGCACAGGGTCACAATGGCCACGCAGCCGAAGAAGATCGTGACCACGCCAAAGATTTTATCCAGCAACTTGGCGCCTTCCATGGTGTCCCAAACAAACACCGCATCTTTGTCGAGCGGATCGAAGTGGTGAACCCGGCCCAGCGTCTTCCGCACCTGCAAGACTGCGTCATCATGCGCCTCCGGATCGGCTACTTCGAAAACAATGTCATCGAGCCATCCGCGGGTGATGCCTGCGCCTGTCTTCTCCGGTGGCGGAAAATCCCGCGCCACCGCTGAATACGGAGCGAAAATGTAATCGTTATCTGGACCGTCGTAATTCGAGTTCTGCTTCTTTTCCGCCAGCACTCCAACCACGGTATAAGGCACGCTCTTGATCAGCATGGTGGCGCCGATCGAAGGCTGTCCCGGAAACAGTTGCCGGTTGGCCGCGAATCCCAGCACCGCAACGCGGCGCGCGTCACGCTCGTCATCTTCTGTGATCAGCCGGCCTTCGCTCAGAATTAAAGATCGAAAGTCCTGATATGACGGCCACATTCCCACCACTCCGCGGCTGGCTGAATTGAACTGGCTTACCTCGGGAATGTTGCGCCGCAACTCGGGGCTTACGTTCTTCACGGAGTAGCACTCTTCGCGAATGAGTTGCGCGTCATCCACATTCAGTTGGATCTCGCGTCCCGCGGCCCGTCCGCCGACCTGTGTGCTGGTGCGACCGCCCCACACGATGACCAGGTCTTTGCCCAGCGTCTCCATGTGTTTCTTCTGGTCGGCGCTGAAACCCCGCCCCAGCCCCACCAGCAGAATGACCGAAGCGATGCCCCACACAATTCCAAACATGGTGAGGAACGTTCGCATCTTGTGCGCGCGGAATGTGGCCAAAGCCTGGCGCAGGATTTCGAGAAGAGTCATAAGAACCCGGGCTTCGGGCTTCGGCTTTCGGGCTTCGGCTCCAAAGCATGGCTAAAATCCGAGCTCACGAAGCCCACTAGCCGAAGCCCGTTAGCCGAAGCCTGCCTTACTGCAGAACCACCTGATCGCCTTCCTTCAACCCGCTGAGCACTTCCGTCTTCGCGCCGTTCGAAATTCCGATGTTGACTGCGATCTTATCCTTGCCGTCTTTGCCCTTCGGGTCAGGAATCTCGACGGAAGCTTTCTTATCTTTGTCGTAGATAATCGCGCCTTCCGGAATCTGCAGCACGTTCGGATGTTCTTCGAGAATGATTTCGGCGTTCGCGGTCATCTCAGCCTTGAGTTCGCCGCCCGGATTCTGAATCGAAACCCGGACTTCAAACGTGGTGACGTTGTCTTTCTCCACGCCCATCGGCGAAATCTTCGTGACCTTGCCTGTGAACGTCTTGTCTTTGAATGATTCCACCTTGATTCGCGCCGGCTGTCCCAGATACACCTTGCCGATATCGCTCTCGTCGACTTTGCCCTTCACATAAACTTCGCTGGTATCGCCCAGCGTCATCACCAGCGTAGCCGAAGAACCCAACACGAGAATGGAACTCACAGCGTCGCCCATCTGCACATCGCGCGAGAGCACGATGCCATCGATCGGCGAAACAATGTCGGTATAACTCAACTGCTCCTCAAGTTGTTTCAGGTTGGCCTGATCCTGCGCCACCTGCGCTCCCGCCTGCGCAATCTTCGCCTTCAAAACCGTCACCTGCGCCTTCGATACATTTTGCTTATTCAAAGCCATTTCATAATTCTTCTCGGCATCATCGAGAGCCGAAGCGGAAACCACTCCATCCTTCGCCATGCTCGTCGCGCGGTCATAGGCGCGCTTCAACAGCGGCACATCCGGACCTTCGGCATCCACCTTAGCCCGTTCAAAGTCAGCCTGCGTACTCTTCAGGTTGGCTTGCGCCGCTTCCAGAGCCGCGCGCGACTGGTCGACCTGCGCCTCGATCTCCAACTTATCGAGCTGCGCCAGCAATTGTCCCTTGGTGACGCGATCGCCGTAATCCACCAACAGCTTCTTCACGATGCCGCTGGCCTTCGACTTCACCTCGACCTTAATAATCGGCGTAACCTTGCCGGTCGCGACCACGCTCTTAGCCAGGTTGCCCTTTTCCACCTTCGCCAGCTTCGACGGATCAATCTTCGTGCCTCCGCTCTTAGCGGCAAACACAGCGCCAGCAATCAGCAGAACAATCGCGAGGGCAACGCCGCCCCATATAAATACTCTGCGCCGCTTCTTCTTATTATTTCCGTTTCCGTTCACAACTGCCTCCTGATGAAATGATGGAAATGGCGTGCCCGAAGACCCTGCCGCGCTCTCACTATCTTGTACGCAACCGGAGTTGCCTTTGTTCCAGAGATTTAAAATGCGGCCAGAAATGACCGCTGAGTTGTAAGTGAAGAGCCATCTGCCAGTTAGACGGTTCGAACAGAAGAAAGGTTAGGCGCAAGAAGCCGAAGTTTTACCCCGTGTTTACCCCGCGGACTCCGTGGTTAAAGGTTCTAGGATGCTAGAATGACCCAGAATTCCACCTAAATGATCGCCTACGTGCTGCTCCGCGTGCTCCTGATCCTTCTC
>Ga0302319_10001953_pt1 | contig 45487 bp, 41 predicted proteins | sample Bog_T0_2_FD_203319 | JGI IMG/M metagenome (GOLD analysis project Ga0302319, IMG submission 203319) | Peat permafrost microbial communities from Stordalen Mire near Abisko, Sweden - Bog_T0_2 | ecosystem: Environmental > Terrestrial > Soil > Wetlands > Peat | place: Sweden: Abisko, Stordalen Mire...
CCGGAGAACATTGCTGACGAGCAGGTCGTTGGTTCCGTCGTCGCCGCTCGCCGATGCCGCGCGCGCGGCCTGCCGGGTTTCGTCGATAACGATCTCGTGAGCCTCCAGCAGCCGAAACAGCTGTACGGTGACTCCTTCGCGGCAACGGGGCGGGCGTGCGATACGCGTCGTCTCCGCAACGTCGCCCGCCATGGCGATCGCCACCCCGCCCAGGGTCTGAACGCGCTCGGCGAGCGTGTCGACAAGCTCCGCCTGCTCTCCGAAGTGCTTGTCGAAAAGCAGGTGGAGCTGATAGAAGGTGGGGCCGGAGACCTGCCAGTGATGCTTCTTGTACAGGTCCCTTAAGGTCATGGTGTCGGCAAGAATCTGGTTGATGGCGTCCACGCTCGCCAGCCGGACGTGGTGGTCGAGCGATATGGGCCGGTCGATCACTGTTCCGTACTTCTGAATTATGGTGCCGACGCCGTTCGAACGGGTAACTTCAGGTTGTTTTTGTTTCATAGTTCCTTCGAACAGCGAGCACGCCGTGGGCCAATGCTTCTCAACTGGTCCCGCGTGCGCGGGCGAGGAAGCTATAAAGAGCACGCGCAAGTCATGGCCGCCGAATCGCGGTTGGACGGGTGTTTCCTCTGGTGTCTGGCGCGGAGTCCGGCGGCCCCTGCGCTTCTAAGGAACACGCGCACGACCTGGCCGCGCCGCGCGGCTTTGCGGGTGTTCCTCAATCGTTTGGCGCCGCGCGTCGCGGCCCGTGCGCTTTTGAAGGCATCCATCGCCGTTTCGTTTTATCGTCGGAAAGGCGAGCGATCCCGGTCCGTGGCGGTGCCATGCGTCCATCTGACGATATGCCGGCGCGGGGCGTTCGACTGTCGACACCGAGCGGAGTGCCAGCCAGCTTCCGCAAACGGCAATCCACGTGCTTGGAAAAAAGCATGAACAGTGAGCTAATCCGCACGCACGCCATCGTGTCAACCAGAAATAAGCAGGGTGGGCCGGATTCCGCCGGTCAAAGCGGGGACACTCAGGGCTTGTCGAATCGCGAGGAAGGCGACTCGGAGAGCGTCCAGGAACTACTGGAGGAGGGGCAGACCTTCGAGGCCGAAGCGGTCCTGGGCGTGCAGGACGCGCCCGATGCGGATGTCGCCGAAGTTCACACCACGCAGGTCCGCGAGGACGACGTGCCCGAGGAGTATCTGGACAGTGATTAGCCCGATCCGGCCAGCCGCAGCGAGCGGATTACGGCGTTCGCCCGAATGCCCTGGGGAAAGACACAGATGACCTGGAATCAGCTGGAAGGCCAATGGAAGCAGGCGACGGGCGCACTGCGACGGGCATGGGGCGAACTGACCAACGATGAGCTTCTGGTCGCCAGGGGCAGGCGCGATATGCTTGCGGGGAGATTGCAGGAGAGCTATGGAATCGCAGGGGAACAGGCCGAACGGCAGGCGGCCTCGTTCCCTGAATGGTTCCGGGCGAACGTGGGGCCCGCCGGTTCCGCGCGCAGACCAAATCCGATAAAGCGGAAATGGGGCAGGGCCCGGACAGAAAAAGTTCTTCCCGCCAGGCACGACCCGGCCCGTTGAATCCGCTGCGCCCCCGATCGTCACATGGTGACGCGAAAAGCTTCAGCGGCTTCTCAACGGATCTTCAGCCGATTGAACACCGGGACCTTGGCAAAGTCGACCATAAACGCGAAGACCACGGCCGCAAGGAGGATTCCTCCCACCACTACGGCGGGCAACGGCGCCATGGCGATCCCGCAAATCGCCAGCGTCGAACCAATTGTCAAATCCGCCACGGTCGACGCAAGCAGCCACGGACCGGGACGAGACGACCCCAGACGCCCTCGTTCGCGATTTGCATAAGTCGTCGCCTGGTTGCCGAAAACGACAGCCACGAAGGCGAGAGTCCGCAGTACCTCGATTGAAAAGCCCATGCGGAATTTGCCGACGAACAACACCGCGACGCAAAACACCAGTTCCGAAACGCCCATAAAGACACCCGCGATCGTCAATGCGCCGATTTTCCAGACATTGGGCAATAGGGACGGCTGTACGTTATCCGTGGTAAGCGACATGCCGAGCAGGTCGCCGGTGAGCATGATGATCACCATCGGCATGGGCGTGAGAATCGCGTGTCCGGTGACGATGAGACCCACCGCCAGGAAGAGCACCTGCACGATCTTCTTGGTTACCGAATTGAGGGTGTAAGTCAGGATGCGCTGGAACGTGACACGCCCTTCCTGAACCGAAGCGACGATGCCACCCAGTCCCGGTTTTGTCAGCACGATGCCTGCCGCCGATTTGGCGACGTCGGTCGCCGTGGAAACCGCGATCCCCATCTGCGCCTGGCGCAGCGCGGGTCCGTCGTTCGCACCGTCGCCGCACATGCCAACCGTGTGTCCGGCCTTCTGGAACGCCTTGACAAGGTTGTATTTTCCTTCCGGGAGAATTCCGGCGAAAATCCCGAACTCCTCGGGCTTCACGTCCGCCGGAATCGCACCGGGCGGGCAGATCGCCCCGTGCAGACCAACTGCCTGCGCCACGATGATGGCTGTAGCCGGTGCGTCACCCGTCACCATGACCGTGCGCACGCCCAGTGTCCGCAGTTCGGTAATCAGCGCGGCGGAATCCGCGCGGGGCGGATCGCTGAGGGCGATGAGCCCGGCCAGCTTCAGCGCCGCCGGCGGCCCCACTGCGACGGCGAGAACACGGAAGCCCTGCGCCTCCAGTTCCTCCGCCATCTTTGCCGGATCGGGCACGGCGGTCGATGAACCGACCGTCATGCCCAGAACCGCGGCAAATGCCCCCTTGACTAAGCGTACTGGCGCTCCGCGCGCATCGGTCGCGGTGGCTTCCGATGTCTTCGTAGCCGGATCGAACGGGACGAACCTCACCAGTCCCGGCAGATCGCCGGCGGTCTTTTTTGACGAGGCGGCACGAATCGCGGCGTCCACCGGGTCCTGCCCGCCGTCCGAACTCGTCAGCGCGGCGAGTCCCAGCACATGCGCCTCGTCAAAGCCGGGAAACGAGCGGACCGCGGTAACGGTCAGTTCGTTGCGAGTCAGAGTCCCGGTCTTGTCCGCGCAGAGAACGTCGATCGACGCCGCTTCATCCACCGCCGACAGCCTGGTGGGAAGAACGTCCCGTTTTGCCAGCGCCTTCGCGCCGATCGCCGCGGCGAGGGTGAACGTGGCCGGCAATGCGACCGGGATCGACGCCAGGATTGCCGTCAGGATCAGTGGAACGATCTCCCCGGCAGACAGCTTCAGCCAATGCGCGTAGCCAACCAGCAGGACAACAATGCAGCCGTTGAAAGCAGCCAGATTCCGCACAACCCGAAGAACGGCCTTTTGCTGGGAACTTTCGACGTGCGCCGTCCGAACCAGTTCCGCCGTGCGTCCGAACCTGGTGCGGGCTCCGGTGGCTGTAACCTCCGCAACGGCTTCGCCGCGGCGCACCAGCGCGCCCGCGTAGCTCTGGAAGCCGATGCCCGCTTCGACGGGGACGGACTCGCCGGTCAGCATGGACTGATCGACCAAGACCGATCCGGCGGTCAGGCGCACGTCGGCGGCAATGACTGCCCCGAGCGACAGCTTCACGACGTCTCCCACCACGAGTTGAGCGGCAGGAACGGTGGTCCAGGCGTTATCGCGACGGACTGTCGCGTACAGCGCCAGACGCGACTTCAGCGCGGCGAGCGTTGCCTGCGCGCGCCCTTCCTGGAAGAACCCGAAAGCGGCGTTGAATGCCAGCAGCGCTCCAATGATCGCCGCCTCCACATACTTGCCGAGCACCAGTTCCAGAACGATCGCCGCTTCCAGCATCCACGGGACGGGCGCCCACAACTGGCCCAACATCCTGCGGAAGGGATGCACCGACGTGTCGGGCATCGCATTGGGCCCGAACTTCTCGAGGCGCTCACGGGCTTCGCCGTTCGTGAGGCCGGCCGGAGGAGCAGTGCCGGGAGGCTGAGCGGGCGGGCGATCCATATGGTTTTCGACTACTCCCGTGCCCCGGCCAGCGCCTCGAAGCCGGAGATGACGTCGAAAAGTTCTTCGTCGATGCCGCTCTGGCGCAAGCGGTGGAACGTGCTCTGGAGACTCTCCAGCAAGTCCTTGATATTTTTCTCGGCGCGTTCCATGGCCGCGAGACGGCTGGCGTTTTCACTCGCCAGCGATTCGGCGCACGCGCGGAACAGCGAGATGAAAAGGTATTCGCGAATGAGCGCGCGCAGAGTTCCCGTCTTGCTGCGCATGGTTCCGCCGCGCATGACCTCGGGCAGACTCTTGGTCGGCCAGCGTATTTCCGACAAACCCCGTTGCCATTGTAGGTCGAGCGGCAACAACCGCTGGCTGACCGGCTCATACAACGCCCCCGACTTCGGCCGGTTGTGGAAAACATAGACGCGCGCGTACTCGCCTTTGGCCCGCTGCGCCTCGCTTTCGATCTGAATCCGCCCCACCAGCGGTGTGATGGCGTTGACGGAATTCGGCACACTGAAGAGTCCCATCAATCTCACGCCCGCGTCCGCCAGCCGCGCATGAACGCGCTCGCCAACGGCCCAGACTTCCGGTTTTCCGGGCAGCGCCGACAGCGTCCGAATGGCAAAATCGGCGACGACTTCATTGAACTGGCCGACCAGCCCCTGGTCGGAACCGAACACGATGGCGCCTATGGGAGCAGTGTCGGCCGCTTTCGGTTCCACAGCCGGGGCAGCCGGCTCGCTTTCGCGAAAGCACGCGCCCAAGCCCAGTTCAACGGTTCGATAATAGTCTCCCAGCGCCTCTACGGACTTCTCGTATTGCCCGATGCTCGAAGCGGCCAGAGCTTTCATCGTCCGCACGACCGACTGGAGATCTCGCGCGCTGTCGATCTTGCGGCGCAGGCTCTCCGTGCTGTTACTCATATTGTGCTCCCGCTCATGGTTTCTTCGGGGATGGAGGTTTGGCCTCCGGCTTGGCCTCCGGCCTAGCATCCGGCTTAGCATCCGGCGCCGGTTTCGGCTGGAACGGCGTGAGGGTTGTGCGGGCGATCCCGGTGACCACTTTCCGATCCTCGTCACTCAGTTTGTCGGCGGTCTCGAATCGAGCCGCCACGTCCGCCGGAATGCCGGTTGCGGCCTCTTGCACTGCGTGCTCCGCGTCGGCCATCCGGTCCAGCGGGACGGTGTCGAAGAGCTCCGCGCTCAGCGCCAGCAGGACGGCGATTTGCGCGGACATTGCTACCGGCGAGGACTCCGGCTGTTTGAGGCATTCGCGGATTCGCCGCCCGTGTTCGATGATCTTGCGGGTGCCGTCATCGAGGCGCGCGCCAAACCGGGCAAACGTCTCCAGTTCCAGAAACTGAGCGTAGGCGAGCTTGAGATCGCCCGCGACCGCGCGGTAAGCGGCCCGCTGCGCCTTGCCGCCGACGCGTGAAACGGACTTGCCCACATCAACGGCCGGCAACACGCCCAACTCGAACAGCGACGGCGACACGTAGATCTGCCCGTCTGTGATGGAGATCAGGTTCGTCGGAATGTAGGCTGAGATGTCCTGTGCTTCGGTCTCGATGATCGGCAGAGCGGTCAGCGATCCGCCGCCGAGTTCCTTACGCAGATGAGTGGCGCGTTCGAGCAGCCGCGAATGGATGTAGAAGATATCGCCGGGGAAGGCTTCGCGTCCGGGCGGGCGGCCCAGCAGCAGGGAAAGTTCGCGATAGGCACGGGCGTGCTGCGTGAGATCGTCGTACACGATCAGCACATCGCGGCCCGCTTCCATGAAATGCTCGGCGATGCTGGTGGCGGCGTAAGGCGTGATGTACTCGAGTCCCGGCGCATCGTTACCTTCGGCGACAACCACCACGGTGTAATCCATCGCGCCTTTTTCACGGAGGTTGGCGACGGCCTTGGCGACGGCGGAAGCGCGCTGGCCGATCGCGCAATAGACGCACAGCACATTCTTGCCGCGCTGGTTCAGGATGGTGTCGATCGCGATGGTCGTTTTGCCGGTCTGGCGGTCGCCCAGGATCAGCTCTCGCTGGCCGCGCCCGATGGGAATCAGCGCATCGACTACCTTGAGGCCTGTCTGCAGAGGCACATTCACCGCTGCGCGGTCCATGATCGCGGCGGCTGGGCGTTCGATGGGTAAGCGCTCGGTTGAAGCCACCGGACCTTTGCCGTCCATCGGCCGGCCGAGCGAATCGATGACACGTCCCAGTAAGCCGTCACCCACGGCCACGTCCATCACGCGGCCCGTGCGGCCGACCTGATCGCCCGCGTGCAAGTCCGAGTATTCGCCGAGCAGCACGACGCCGATTTCGTGCTCGTCGACATTAAAAGCGATGCCAAAGACCCCGCCTGGGAATTCGAGGAGTTCATCGTAGCCGGCTCCGGGAAGCCCGGAAACGGCTGCGATGCCGTTCGAGACGCGCGTGATTTGACCCACTTCGTGCGGCGCCAGTTGGGGCGTGAAGGCCTTCGTGGCCTGGCTGATCCCGGCAAACGTGCGGTCGAAGGCGTTTTGCAGGCTCTCCGGCTGGGTGCTCATTAGTTCTTTGACCCGGATTTCAAAAGCTCGCCGACGCTTTTATCCATCGACGCGAGGTAGTCCGCGATGCTCCACGCCACTTTTTGACCGTTCGCCGTCAGTTCGACGCCGGCGACAAGGTCCGGCGCGGTTTCAAAACGCACGCGGACTTCCGACGAGAAGGTTTCGTTGAGCGCATTTTGTATGGCGGCTCGCTGCTCCGCCGGCAGGTCGAACGTGCTGCGAACCAGCGCGGGGGCGGAGGATGTCTTCAGCGCTTCGGCGACACACTCTTTCGCCTTGCCGTTCAAGGCATGCAGACGCCGGGTGAATACCTCGCCCATGCGTTCTTCGAGACTCACCGTGGCGAGGTCGGTCAGGGCCTTTCGGGTAATGGCGAACACTTCGTCCCGTGTCCGCCGGCTGATTTCATCGCTCAGGTTCTTAGCTTCGCCGATCAGAGCCTCCTGCCGTTTGGCGCTCAACGCGTCGGCGGCCTTACGCGCTTCGTCGAGGAGCCGCAGGCTTTCGGTGTGCGCTTCGTCTGTCGCTTTGGTCAGGAGCGCGGCCCGCTGCTTGTCGAACTCCTCGTTCTTGTGCTGAAACTCGTCGCGATCCTTTTGCGCTTCCGTCTTTTTCGCCGCGGCGTCGGCGAGTTCCGTGGCCACCAGCTTTTCCCGTGCGTCGATAGCGTTGAGGACAGGTTTGTAAAGATAGCGCTTCATCAGCCACACAAGGATGAGGAAGTTGAGCGCCTGGGCGCCGACAGTGAACCAATCGATCAGCATAAGTTTACTTTCCCGGCGCCTGCGCTATGACGTGATTCCAGAACGGATTGGCGAAAATGAGGATCATCGAGACCACAAAACAGTAGATGGCGGTGGACTCGATCATGGCCAGTCCGACAAACAGCGTGCGGGTGATAGTGGCGGAGGCGTCTGGCTGCTGGGCAAGGGCGGTGAGCGCCGTCGCGACCGACCTTCCTTCGCTCAGCGCCGGGGCCATGCACCCAAAGCTGGTGGTGACTCCGGCGGTGATGATTGAGGCGAGAGCGATCGAAGTTACAGTATCCATAATGTATTCCTTTTGGCTTCTTTGTGTTTTCAGGTTGCGGGCGCGGGTTGAGGCCGGGGTTTGCGGGTGCGTGTGGCGGCCGCGATGTACACCGCAGCCAGGATGCTGAAGATGTAGGCCTGCACCATTCCGGTGAGCAGACCGAGCATCGTCATGAAGATCGGAAAGACGAAGGGCGTGATGGTCAGCAAAATGGCGATAATCATCGCCCCGCTCATCATGTTGCCGAACAGGCGGACGGCAAGGGCCAGAGTCCGCGAAAACTCGCTGATGACGTTAAACGGCAGCATGATGATGGTCGGCTGCACGTACGATCTCATGTAGCCGCGCAACCCCTGGTCCTCAATGCCGAACAGCGGGACTGCGACAAATACGCTGAGCGCAAGTGCGGCGGTCGTCGAGAGCGAACCGGTCGGCGGCTCGTAACCGGGGATGACTGTGCAGATGCTCGCCATGGCCACGAACAGGAACAGCGTCCCTACAAAGCCGATGTACTTTTCCGGATGCTGGAGGCCGACGTCTTCGATCTGTCGATCGATTCCCGTGACGACGATTTCCAGCAGATTCTGCCAGCGAGAACGGTCCAGCCTGGTGGAAAGCCGGCGTGTGATGAGTTTCGCTCCGAGGGCCATCACGACGATCAGCGCCCAGGTGAACACAATCGTGCCGTTCAGTTTGAGAAGTCCGTGCTGCCAGAAGATCATCTGATCGGGACTAAGGCGCATGGCTTGCCTCCGGTGCCGCGCGGATCGGCTCTGCATCGGTTCGCGTCAGGTACGTCACGGCCACGCGTGCCAGGACAAATCCAGCCAGGCATGCCGCCATCCTGTCCCACTGACGCCCTGAGACCCAATAAAATCCCGTGAGCGTAATGCTCGTTCTTAGCAGCAGGCTGCCGAAGAACCAGAACACGGGGTGTTGCGACGAGACGCCCCTGCCGACCGTCCACCACAGTCCGCCGAAGAAAATAACGCCGAACAGGCCTCCTGCCAGGCACGCCGCCAAAAGCGTCAGCGTTTCACTCATGTTTTACTCTCCTGATCCTGATCCTGATCGTCCTGCATCGCCTGGTCTTCCTCGGTGACCCAATGCCAGGCGTTCAGACAGCCGATGGCCAGACCGCCAACCAGCAGCGCCAGCGTCCAGCCATGCTTGCCGGGATGGTGTTTATCCAGCCAGAGGCCAAGCGCCGCCCCGAGCAGCGTCGGAATGGCCACCGACCAGCCGATGAGCCCCATCATGCCGAGGCCGAACCAGACACCCTGGGTGGATTTGCGCGCCCTGATTTTGCGGGCGGCCTTCACCCCGATCTGGTCGGCGAAAGCCGGCTCGCTCTTCGCGGTTCTGTTCCGTTCATCATTCATTGTGAAAGACCACGAAGCGCCGCAGGAATCCCGCCGCCAGTTTGGCCGTTACCGTACGCGCGTCCCGCTCATGCGCGTCCAGGGTTCGAAACTCTTTCTCCACCGTGTCGCGCAGTTTACCGAGATCCGCTCCCTCCACCGCGCGGCGCACGGAAACAAGCACGTCCTGGCCTGTCTTGACCAGCACTCCCTCGTCGACTGCGACAAAGACTTCGCCATCGGACTCCGTCTGCCAGGTCAGAATCCCGGGCGCCAGTGCCGCGACGCAGTCGAGCCGGTGAGGCAAGAGCCCGAATGAGCCGTCGCGCGTTTCCGCTACGATCCGCGACACACCGCTCCTCTCGGCGAAGACCTGGAACGGCAGGAGCACCTTAAGATGCATGAGCGCCTGGGGCATGTTCCACCTCCGGTTGGGGTTCTGACGCGGGCTTCGCGGATGCTTCGGGCGCGGAAGGGGCCGGGGATTCGGCTACAGGCTTCGCGGCGGGCCGCGCTTCCGGCTTCGCGACGGGGTTCGCTTCCGGCTCTGCGACGGGCTTCGCTTCCGGCTTTGTGGCGGGCTTCGCTTCCGGCTTCGCGTCGGGCTTCGCTTTCGGCTTTGCGACGGGCTTCGCTTCCGGCTTTGTGGCGGGCTTTACTTCCGGCTTTGCCTCCACTCTCTCCGCTTCCGGCTTTGACCCAGGCCCGGCCGCGGATGCAGGCTGCACGGGCTTCGCCTTCGCCTTCGCTTCGTCAATCGCTCCGATCATGTAGAGCGCGCTCTCCGCGTAGTCTTTGAATTCGTCTCGCAGAATTCGCTCACAACCATCCAGCGAATCTTTCAGGCTGACCAGCTTCCCTTTGAGGCCCGTGAACTGCTCGGTGGTGAAGAACGGCTGCGTCAGAAAACGCTCCAGCCGGCGGGCGCGCGCGACTACATTGCGGTCCTCCGGCGCAAGCTGCTCCAGACCGAGCATCGCGATGATGTCCTTCAGTTCCGCGTATTGCGCCAGGGTGCGCCGTATTTCCTGCGCAAGCGCATAATGGCGCGCGCCGACGATGCCCGGCGTAGCCATCCTGGAACTGGATTGCAGCGGGTCGACGGCGGGAAAAAGACCTTCGCTCGTTCGTTTGCGCGAGAGCACCACCGACGCCGAGAGATGGGAGAACGTATGCACCGCCGCGGGATCCGTGAAGTCGTCCGCCGGAACGTACACGGCCTGAATCGACGTGATCGCGCCCGTAGCGGTGTTGGCGATGCGTTCCTCCAGCGCCGAGAGTTCGGTGCCCATCGTCGGCTGGTAGCCCAGGCGCGACGGCATCTGCCCCATCAGGCCAGACACCTCCGAACCCGCCTGAATAAAGCGGAAGATATTGTCGATGAGCAGCAACACATCGCGGTGCTCGTCGTCGCGGAAGTACTCGGCCATGGTCAGCGCGGCGTGGCCAACGCGGAAGCGGCTGCCCGGCGGCTCATTCATCTGGCCGAAGACCATAACCATGTGCGGGAGCACGCCGGCTTCCTTCATCTCGCCGTAGAGTTCCTCGCCTTCGCGGCAGCGTTCGCCGATGCCGCAAAAAATGCTGACGCCCTCCTGGTGCCCGATCATGTTGTGGATCATTTCGGTCAGCAAGACCGTCTTGCCCACGCCCGCGCCTCCGAAGAGCCCCGCCTTACCGCCGCGTTCGAGCGGCACGAGAACGTCGATCACCTTGATGCCTGTCTCGAAGACCTCGGATTTCGTGGACCGCTGTGTCAGAGTTGGCGGAGCCCGATGCACGGAACGCCACTCCATATCGGGCAGCGCCACCCCGCGATCGATGACTTTACCGAACACATCGAACATGCGCGAGAGGATCGCTTTACCGACGGGTACTTTCAATGGCCCGCCTGTGTCCTCAACGGCCATGCCGCGAGCCAGGCCCTGGGTGGGAGTCAGGGCAATCCCGCGCACGTGGCGTTCATCGCGCTGCGTCAGCACTTCGATGACGATTTCCCCTTTTTCGCCGGCGTGAAGCACCGTGTAGATCGGGGGCAGGCGGGCGTCGAACCTTACATCCACGACGCTGCCGCGTACCGATGAGACGATCCCGGAGTTCAAGGCGCTCAATTCGGTTCCTGACCGCGATCCGATAAGCACGCGATAATTGCCTCGGTGACGCGCTCGGTCTCATGCGGCCCCCGGACACAGATGGATACCACGCCGGCTTGCTCGGCCGGGTAGTCGTTTCCGCCCGCGAACAGGGCATCTCCGACGTAAATCATTTCTTTTACGGAAATCCCCAGAATGTCCCGCAGCCTTCCGATTCCGTAGGACTTGTCGATGCCGGGCCGCGTGATATCGATAGACGTCGCGCCACCCATATGCACCGAGAACTCCGGAATTAATGGACAAAGAATCGCTGTGATCTTCTTCCGTTTGGCAAAATCGGGGTCCCAGTTCTTTTTCTCGTCGAGTGGTGCCTGCTGACCTAACGCGGAAAACGTGATCTGGCTGCCGCGGTCTTCAATCGCTTCTCCCCACACTTTTGCGGCCGTGAAACCCGCCTGTGCGACCGCACTTTTCAATGCGCCGGTGATTTTTCCCTTCTCCTGGGAGCTGAGATCTTCCGAGTAGATCTGTTGCCAGTCCGTTTTATATTGGAAAAACTTCGTGCCACAAACGGGAAGAAGGGACAGGTTCACCAGGCATTCGTCGTGCGGCAGGTTGGCAAGCAGTTGTTTTTCGAACTGGGGCCAGCCGCCACCTGAGATCACGGCGACCTTGACGACACTGAGGAGGTCGTGAAGCAATATCGACATTTCCCCGCCGAGAGCCGATTTACTTTCGGCCAGCGTACCATCCAGATCGAAGACAATGAGCTTTTTCATTCCGGGATGCCGACTTCGAGCACGTTCACTGCGCAGGACGGGTGGAAGGTGCAGGCTCCGGCCTCAGCCGGCAGTAAGAATACATCGCCTTTACCGACGACGGCGGCGCCTCCATCGAGCTCAATCCGACCCGAACCCTCCGTGCAGACCAGAACGCTCGGCACGCCCGGCGCGCCAACGGTAAACGGCGAATCTCCCCGCACACGCGACAAGCGAAAATGCCGACAATCGAAGAGCCGTTCGCGATCCGCAGACCCGGTTGTTTCGCGGACCGGCGACACCAGACAGTCTGCACACTTCCCGAACCCGATACAGGCAAGCGCCTGATCGATCTGGAGCGGGCGCGGTTGGGCCGTCTTCGCGTCGACATGACCCCAGTCGTACAGGCGAAACGTCACGTCGCTGTTCTCCTGTACCTCGAACACCACGATGTCGCCGCCCAGAGAATGAACAGTGCCGGCCGGAATGAAGACGGCGTCACCGGGCTTCGGATTGACGCTGGCGAGTTGGTCCGCGACCGTGCCGTTCGCGAGCGCGCGCCTCAGTCCGGCTTCCGTGGTTCCTGGCGCCAGGCCGGCATAGATGCGGCTCTTCGGTCCCGCCTCCAGCACGACCCAGCCTTCCGTCTTCCCGGTTTCTCCCGGTGGCAGCAGGCCGGTATCCGTATCCGCGGGATGAACCTGGACTGAAAGGCTTTCGCGCGCATCGAGGAACTTCAGCAGCAGCGGGAAACGACGGAATCGCCCGGCCAGCCTGCCCATCAGTTGCTGAGGAAATCGTTCCAACAACTGCGCGATGGTTTGCCCCTTCAGCGGCCCGTCGGCAACGCGGCTGGGATGGTCCTCGCGATCGCTGAGTATCCAGGCTTCGCCGACCGGGCCGTCCCCCGGCAGAGGTGCGGCGAGAAGGCTCGCCAGACGCCGGCCGCCCCACAGCCGGTACTGGCAGATCGGTTCGAATCGCAGCGGATAAAGAACGGTTTGACTCATGGGCTCCCTATTGCCCGAGTTGCCCGGCCAGAGGCTTGGGTGGTTGGCCGCGGGGTATCAGCGCCAGGTTATCGGTCATTACATAGATCGTTATGGCCGCGGTAACCAATACCATGCCGACCCAGAAGGGCCAGCTGCGATGCATGCGTTTCCAGTAAGGGCCTTCGTGGCGATGAACGCGCTGGTGCCCCTCGCCTTCGTTCCCGGCGCTTCCGTAGTTCGTTTCACTCATAGTTTTCCCGCCATCGCAAGTTCTTCTTCCATCGCCGCTGAATACTGCCCGCGGCGCGCAGCCCGATTGCAGACGGCCCGATGGCTGAGCGCCTGCTGCGCCGCCGACACGTTCGCGTCTTTGCCTTGCCAGATTTCCATCGCCGGCTGCTGAATAGCGCGGGCAAACGAAAAGGCCAGAGCCCAGGGGAGTCTCGCCCGGTATCCGGCATTCATCGCGTTCAAACGCGCCGACGCGAGTTCCGACGGCTGACCGCCGGACAGAAACGCAATCCCCGGTACCGCCGCCGGAACGGCTCGCAAGAGACATCCGACCGTGGCATCGGCCACTTGTTCCACCGATTCCTGCCTCGGACACGTCAAGCCAGGGAGCACCATATTGGGCTTCAGGATCATGCCCTCCAGCGCCACGCCCTGCGCGTAAAGCCGGCTGAAAACGGTTCGCAACACTTCCTCGGTGAGTTCGCGGCAGCGCGCCAGAGTATGCGCGCCGTCCATCAGCACTTCCGGCTCGACGACCGGCACTAATCCCGCTTCCTGGCACAACGCCGCGTAGCGGGCCAGGGCGTGTCCGTTGGCCTCGATGCAACCCCGGCTGGGAATTCCATCGCCCACCGTAATCACTGCGCGCCATTTGGCAAATCGCGCGCCGGTCCGGAAGTATTCGCCGAGGCGTTCGCGTAATTCATCCAGCCCCTCCGTAATCTTCTCTCCCGGATGGCCGGCCAGGTCCTTCGCCCCCATGTCGACCTTAATGCCGGGAATGATCCCGGCATCGGCGATCACCTTGATGAAAGGGGTGCCGTCTTTCTTCTGCTGGCGAATGGTCTCGTCATAGAGGATCGCGCCGCTGATGGACTCACCAAGGCCGGGTGTGGTCACAATCAACTCCCGCCAGGCTCGGCGGGCCTCCACGGTCTGGGGAATTCCCAGCCGGGCAAAACGCTTGTTGCAGGTTGGATTGCTCTCGTCCATGGCCAGCAGACCCTTGTCGTTGGCTACCAGCGCCCGGGCCGTATCGGTCAGTTGCCGCAGGTTCATTTAGCGCTGCTCCACTTCCAGTTACGGATCTCCGGCATATCTTCGCCGTGCTTGTCGATGTAATGCTTGTGGCCGATGAGCTTGTCCTGCATCGTTTGCTTCAGGTACGCCCCCCTGGAGCCCAGGTGCGGCAGCCGATCGACGACGTCCTGCACCAGATGGAAACGGTCCAGCTCGTTCTGCACGCGCATGTCGAAGGCCGTCGTGATCGTGCCTTCTTCCTTGTAGCCCCGGACGTGGATGTTGCGGTTCGTCCGCCTGTAAGTCAGCCGGTGAACCAGCCAGGGGTATCCATGAAAGGCAAAAACGATGTGCTTGTCTTTCGTGAAAAGCGAATCGTAATCCTTGTCGCTCAGTCCGTGCGGGTGTTCGCTCGCAGGCTGCAGCTTCATCAGATCGACGACATTGATCACGCGTATTTTCAGTTCGGGCAGATGTTCCCGAAGAATGGACACGGCGGCCAGGACTTCCAGCGTGGGTGTGTCTCCGCAACATGCCATTACCACATCGGGCTCGGAGTTCCGATCGTTGCTCGCCCATTGCCAGATGCCAATTCCTTCGGTGCAATGCACCACTGCGGCGTCTATACTCAGCCATTGCGGGAGGGCGTGTTTGCCCGCGACCACGACGTTGACGTAATGCCGGCTCCGCAGACAGTGATCGAAGACCGACAGCAGGCAGTTGGCGTCCGGCGGGAGGTAAACGCGAACGATATCGGCCTTCTTATTAATGACGTGGTCGAGAAACCCGGGGTCCTGGTGGGTGAATCCGTTGTGATCCTGCTGCCAGACGTGGGATGCCAGCAGATAGTTCAGCGATGCGATCTTCCGCCGCCACGGCAGTTCCAGAGTTACTTTCAGCCACTTGGCGTGCTGGCTGAACATGGAGTCGACGATACGGATGAATGCCTCGTAGCTGTTGAAAAGCCCGTGCCGCCCCGTTAGAAGGTATCCTTCCAGCCAGCCCTCGCACTGGTGCTCGCTCAGCATCGAATCCAGCACGCGTCCGGCCGGCGCGAGGAATTCATCGTTGCCGACTTCCCGCGCGTCCCACTGTCGATTCGTCACTTCGAAGACCGCGCCCAGGAGATTCGAGAGTGTCTCGTCGGGGCCGAAAACGCGGAAGTTGCGCTGATCCTGATTCAGACTGGCCACATCGCGCAGGAATTTTCCCAGGATCATCGTGTCCTGGCCGTCGACCGCTCCGGGCGAAGGCACCGTCACCGCGTGCTGGTGAAAATCCGGCATGCGCAGATCGCGCAACAGAACGCCGCCGTTGGCATGTGGATTGGCGCCCATGCGCCTTTCGCCCTTCGGCGCCAGTTCGGCCAGTTCCGGCAGCAGGCGGCCGTTTTGATCGAAAAGCTCCTCGGCTTTGTAGCTCTTCATCCAGCTTTCCAGCAGCGGGACGTGGTCGGGGTGACCGGCATCCACGAGCAACGGCACTTGGTGTGCCCGGAATGTGCCCTCGATCTGCAGACCATCCACGACCTTCGGCCCCGTCCAGCCCTTCGGCGACCGCAGCACGATCATGGGCCAGCGCGGCCTCGTGGTATCGTTCCGGCTCCGCGCATTCTCCTGGATATGCCGGATGTCCTCAATCGCCTTGTCGAGCGTGGCGGCCATGAGCTGGTGCATTGTCTCCGGATCGTCGCCTTCCACAAAGCAGGGATCCCAGCCGCAACCGCGAAAAAACTGCTCCAGTTCGTCATGCTCGATGCGCGCGAGGACTGTCGGATTACTGATCTTGAAACCATTCAAGTGCAGAATCGGCAGCACGGCTCCGTCGGTAATTGCGTCCAGAAACTTGTTGGACTGCCACGCGGTCGCGAGCGGACCCGTTTCGGCCTCGCCATCGCCCACCACGCAGGCCACGATGAGATCGGGATTATCGAACGCGGCTCCGAACGCGTGGCTGAGCGAGTAACCCAGCTCACCGCCTTCGTGAATCGAGCCCGGCGTCGTCGGTGCGACGTGGCTGGAGATACCGCCCGGAAACGAGAACTGCGTAAACAGCTTCTTCAGCCCCGCTTCGTCCTGCGTGACGTTCGGATAAACTTCGCTCCAGGTGCCTTCCAGGTAAACGTTTCCCACAATCGCGGGGCCGCCGTGACCGGGACCGGCGATGTAGAACATGTCGAGGTCATATTTCTGAATCACCCGGTTCAGGTGTACATAAATGAAGTTCTGGCCCGGCGTCGTCCCCCAATGGCCGACCACGAGAGGCTTCACATGGGAAAGCTTGAGCGGTTCCTTCAGCAGCGGATTGTCGTACAGGTAAATCTGACCGACGGACAGGTAGTTCGCCGCGCGCCAGTAAGAATTCATCTTTCCAAGCAGTTCGGGACTGAGTGGATCAGACGCGTGGCTCGCTTCCGCGTAATTCCCGGCCCTACCGTTCGTTTCAGTCGCCGCCGACGATTCGCCGGACTTCTCGATATTCACTTCGATCATTCTTTTGGCTCCTGGACAACTCCCTGTGCGGATTGCACGCACCGCGCCAAACTCTCTTCGCGCCGAATACGGGTGTCGCGGGCGTGCGACGCAGAAGGATACGCCAATGAGCCGCGACCTGAGGGAGCGGTAGCAGCGCGCCCAACTATGAGGTATTTCATCGCTTTCGCGGGCTGCGGGTGCATCTGCACCGCGACGAATCCGGTTCTGCAGACAGGAATCACAATGTTCACGGGAAGCACGCGCTGGTTCCTTTATGTGGTTTCGGGACAGGGTGAACCAATGGAAGTTTACCTGGCAGATTTGCTTTAGAGCACCGCTCCTTTACAGTCGCGGCTCGCGGGGTGTCGCTGCCAGGGTTGTGCGGTCGCGGCCAGGGTTGTGCGGTCGCGGGCGGGTTGTGCGGCCGCGGCTCGCGACAGGGGTTGTGCGGTCGCGGCTCGCGGGGTTGCGTTTTCCACTTGTATGTCGCGCCGTCGTTTCCACAGGCAATTGTGACGATTTACGGTCATCTGACCGGCGACGGTCAACCGCGCGGCGGCAACCGTCAAAAATGCCCGCCTTCGGTTCGGCCCCCTTCGTGCTAAGTCGGAGATGCGGTGATGAACTTTCGAAAGATTCTTGTGCCTGTTGTCTTCGTGGATACTGCCCGGCACGTCCTGCAACAGGCTGCGTGGCTGGCCCGGCGCTTACATGCGGAGGTGATCCTGCTACATGTGATGACGCCGCCCGTTTATCCGGCCGGCACGCTCACGGGTGGGCGTGAGATCCCGGAGGAGGAACTGCACGCACTCGTCGTCGAGCGGGCGCAGGCGGACCTCGACCAGATCCGCTACCCGGAATTCGCCGGAATCGCCGTCACACGCGTGCTGCTCAGAGGCGACCCGGCCGAGGAAATCGTTCAGGCGGCGCGCGATCTGAACGTCGACCTGATCATGATGTCCACCCACGGCCACGGGGCGTTCTATCGTTTTCTGCTGGGCTCCGTGACGGCGAAGATACTGCACGAGGTAGCCTGCCCCGTGTGGACGGGTGTTCATCTGGAAGACGCGCCGGCGTCTGTGTTCTCCATCCGCCGCGTCCTGTGCTCGGTAGAACTGGACTCGCATTCCAGGCACACCGCGGCTTTTGCCGCCGCGATGGCTACAGCCCTCTATGCAACGCTTACGCTCGTCCACGTGACGGCGGGTGTGGAATACTTCGGCCCCGGCGGAACCACGGTCGATGCCGTGTGGAAGGATGAGATCCTCGGCTTCGCGGCCAAAGAGATCGCCGGCCTGCAAAAGAGCGCGGGCACAAGCGCCGGGGTCATCGTCGAAAGCGGCGATGTCTCTCAAATGCTGAACAAGGCTGTGGAGCGGTCGAACGCGGACGTTCTTGTCATCGGGCACGTTCCCGGGCGCAGTCATCTGGGCGACAACGGCAATGGCTACGGAATCATTCGCGAGTCGCGCGTCCCCGTGCTGAGCGTCTAGGTCGACGAACCCCCGTTTACAGTCGGGATGCGATCAGCGGAGGTCTCCCTCGCCGCTTTGTAGCCCGAATAACGCCAGCTTCGCGCAGGTGGACTTATAATCCGTGTGCAGGATGCTCCGAATCCCCAGACCCTCGGCGATCCGGACGAACATCGCGGTATTGTCGACGTAGAGAACATGCCGGGCAGGCGCCATGGCGATGTCGAGCGCCACCCGAAAGATATCCGTGTCCGGCTTGCGCAGGTGGACGAAGCACGAAGACACGAAGGTATCGGCAAGGCGGTCCAGTCGGAAATGACGAATCCGGTACGCATTCACTTCCCGCGATTCGTTGCTGACTACGACGATCTTCAGCCCGTGTCTTGCCTTGAGGTCGGCGAACAGCCCGATCATTCCGGCCTGCGCCTGCGATTGTTCGAACATGAAACGGCGGAACTGACCGCGGGTGAACGAGCGCTTTTCGTAAAAGACCACAAGACTCAGATATTGTTCGAACGTCAGCTTGCCCTCTTCGTGGGACTCGAAAGTCAGGCGATGCCGCTCCTCCATCTCGGACCACTTGAGGTCGAATCTCTTCGCCGCGCGCCGGCGGGCAAGATGATCCCAACCGTTGGTGAGCAGGACACCGCCGACATCGAGGAACAGCGTGGTAATCGGCGCCGGTTTCCTCATATGTCGCCTCTTGCCGGTTCCGTTGCGGCCAGTCGTTGCCGCGGATGCCGGTCAGCCATTGTCCGGTCCCGAGAGTTCCTTGCGGACCGATTTCAGTTCCCGCAGGCGTTTCGCGCCGGACTTCCGATATGCCATCTTCAGTCCGCGCAGCGCATCCAGCACGATCTGCGAAACGATCAGCCGCGCATTGTCCTTGTCGTCGGCGGGAACGACGTACCAGGGCGCATGGTGGGTGGTTGTCGAATGCAGGCAATCCTCATAGGCCTTCATGTAGTCCTTCCAGTAACCCCGCTCGTGAAGGTCCGCAACGCTGAATTTCCAGTTCTTGTCGGGCTCGTCGATCCGCTCGAGGAAGCGCTTCTTCTGTTCTTCTTTCGATAAATGGAGGAAGACCTTGAGGATGCGGGTGCCGTTACGGTGGAGATGCCGTTCCAGATCCACGATCGAACGATACCGTTCCTCCCAGATGTTCTTCTCATCGGTCAACTCATGTGGCAGCCCCTGACTCCGCAGAATCTCCGGATGCACGCGAACGATCAGCACCTCTTCGTAATACGAACGATTGAAGATGCCGATTTTTCCGCGTTCCGGGAGCCGGCACGAGGTGCGCCAGAGAAAATCGTGCTGTAGTTCTTCGGCGCTCGGCTGTTTGAAGCTGGAAACCTCGCACCCCTGCGGATTCACGCCGGACATGATGTGCCGGATCGCGCCGTCTTTACCCGCGGCGTCCATCGCCTGAAAAATCAGGAGCAGCGCATAGCGATCGGATGCGTAATGCAGGCGTTGCAGCGAACTCAACTCCCCAACGTGTTTCGCCAGCAGTTCCCGATACGCATCCTGGGACCTGCAGAATGGCTTCACAATCGTTGGCCATTCCGCAAGTTCGACCTTTTCGCCCGTACGTACGCGGAAATCCTTTGAATCGATTTTCATCTTCGTCCGATGTGGCGCTTTACTCCCGATTCGCCGACAACGCTACCAGACGAAACAACGCGGGCCGCCGCCGTCCTGGCTGATCCGCCCCGCCACCATCGGACCGTCGCGCATGGGCGTGAGATTCGGGTGAACCACGCCGGGTATCTGCGGCTCCGGGCCGCCGACTTCTTCGATTTGCGCCGCGCCGTACAGACTCATCACGTCGGCGGCGGCTTTCACCTTTTCATCGGAGCCGGTTGCGAAAGCCAGTGCTCCTCCGCGCCGGAGCCCGTCGACATACGCCTGAGCCTCCCCTTTGGTCGCGCCGATCCGGGTAAGCTCCCGCCCCAGGTCGACTTCAAAATCGAGCCGCGGAAAGCTCATCACTCCCGTGACCTCAAATGTGATCGGCTCCTTCACGGTCCGAACCTCCTGCCGCGGAAAACCAAGCGCTTCGATCTCGCGCACCACATCGTCCACCAGGCCCGAATTCTCGAACAACCCCACTACAGTCTTTGGCATATTGCGATCTCCATTCCGATAACAATCAGGCATCTTTGTGGCCAGTTCGTCAGAAAGGGGTTCGAGCCATAAGTGCAGGGGATGAGCCTCCTGCGGTGACCGCGTATGGTCACATGACCAAATATCGTTAAGGGCCTCCCGCATGCCGCGCCATTCGCGTTGAAGTTCGGTCCGAAACGGCTGGTTTATTGGCCCCTGCCGTGCACTGTCGGGACAAGCGATGAAAGAAACCTCCAGAGTCAGCAAGATCGCCTTCGTTGGCGACTATTTGCCGCGCAAGTGCGGCATCGCCACCTTCACATCCGACATTCTCGAAGCTGTTGCGACGGCTTACCCCCGAAGCCAGTGCTTCGCGGTGGCGGTCAACGACATCAAGGGCGGGTATGAGTACCCGGAACTGGTCCGGTTTGAGATAGAGGAGCAGGATTTATCGTCCTACCTGCGGGCGGCGGATTTTCTCAACATCAGCAATGTGGATGTGGTCTGTCTTCAGCACGAATTCGGCATTTACGGCGGAACCTCGGGCGGTCACATTCTGGCCATGCTGCGAGACCTCAGAATGCCCATCGTCACGACGTTTCACACGGTTCTACAGGAGCCGAAGGCCGACCAGCGCCGCGTGATGCGGGAGCTGATCTCACTCTCGACCCGGGTCGTCGTGATGGCGGAGCGTGGTCGCCACATGCTCCAGGAGATCTATCAGACGCCTCCCGGCAAGATCGATCTGATTCCGCACGGAATCCCCGATGTGGCTTTTGTGGATCCAACGTACTTCAAAGATCAGTTCGGAGTGGAAGGAAAGACCGTCCTCCTGACGTTCGGGCTGCTTTCGCCGAACAAGGGCATTGAAAACGTGATCAACGCGCTGCCTGCGATCATAGCCGAGTTTCCCGACGTCGTATACATCGTGCTCGGCGCCACACACCCGAACGAAATCCGAAACACGGGAGAAGCTTATCGTGTGAGTCTGGAGATCCTCGCCCGGAAAAACAAGGTGGAAAAGAACGTCATTTTCTACAACCAGTTTGTGGATCTGGAAAACCTGACCGAGTTCATCGGCGCGGCGGATCTCTACATCACGCCCTACCTCAACGAAGCCCAGATCACCTCGGGCACGCTCGCGTACACATTCGGCGCCGGCAAAGCGGTGATTTCCACGCCTTACTGGCACGCGGCGGAACTGCTGGCCGGCGGCCGCGGCGTCCTGGTGCCTTTCGCCGATGCCCCGGCCATCGCACGCGAAGTGCTTGCCTTACTGCACGACGATGTCCGGCGTAACGCGATGCGAAGGAACGCCTACAGGATCGGCCGCGACATGATCTGGAGCAGCGTGGCCGCGCAGTACATGCGTTCGTTCGAGGCATCCCGGCTCGAAGGCACCCCGCTCGCCCGAAAGTATCTGGTCAAGACGCTCGATCAGAAGCCGCGCGAACTGCCGAAGCTCAGGCTGAACCACCTTTCGCGCATGACCGACTCCACCGGGATCTTCCAGCACGCCGTCTTCGGCATTCCGAATTTCTCCGAAGGCTATTGCTCGGACGACAATGCGCGGGCCTTCATTCTCGCCATGCAGCTGGGCGAACTCACCGAGGATCCGGAGTCGGTACAAAGCCTTGCCACCACCTACGCGGCCTTTCTCCACTACGCATTCAATGGCGAATCGAAGCGGTTTCGGAATCACATGAGCTTCGACCGGCGCTGGCTGGACGATTGCGGATCGGAAGACTGTCACGGCCGTGTCCTCTGGGCGCTCGGGGCCGGCGTGGGCCGGTCGCCGTTGCGGAGCTTCCAGATGATTGCGGGCCAGCTTTTCGCGCTGGCGCTGCCCGTGGTGGCCGCATTCACTTCTCCGCGCGCCTGGGCGTTCGCGCTGATCGGCATAGACGAATACCTGCGGCGTTTGAGCGGGGACAGTCTAGTCAATCAGATCCGCGACAACCTGATTGGCCGGCTGATGGGCCTCTACGAAAGAAACGCCAACCCCGGCTGGCACTGGTTTGAAGAGAGCCTTTCATACGACAACGCCAAAATCGCGCACGCGCTGATTCTGAGTGGACGCTCCACATCGCGGCCGGAAGTGTCCGATGTCGGTTTGCGCGCGCTGCGCTGGCTCAACGAAGTGCAGATTTCGGAGAAAGGCCACTACCGTCCGATCGGCAGCAACGGGTTTTACCAGCGCGGCGGCGCGCGCGCCCACTTCGACCAGCAGCCGATCGAGGCGCAGGCCATGGTGTCGGCTTGCCTCGAGGCGTTTCGGACTACGGGGGACGCATGGTGGTACGAACAGGCGCAGCGCGCCTTCGACTGGTTCATCGGATGGAACGATCTCGGCCTGGAACTCTACTCGCCGGATAGCGGCGGTTGCCGGGATGGTTTACACGTAGATCGGGTCAACGGAAATCAGGGCGCGGAATCCACCCTGGCATTTCTCCTTTCGCTGGTGGAAATGCGTCAGGCGCAGGATATGGTGCAGAGTTTTCACGAACCGATCGCGGTGAGCGCATAATGGCGAGTCCCACACTTGAGCGCACAATGGCGAGTCCCGTCATCGTCAATCGCGATTCCATCATTCTCCGGCCCGATCAGTCCCGTGTGCTGCTTCGGCCGTTCGTTCCGGGAGGCACCCAACGAATTGCCGACATTATCCAGCGGGTTATGGCACTTCCCGAAAACCAGGTCGTGGAGATCCTGCACCGCATATCGGTCGAATTTTCGAAGAGGCACCAGGATATCTGTAAGCTCTTCCTCGAACGCTTTGCGCAAGTCCGTGGCGTGCTTGCGGCGGACGCTGAGATATCGGAGCACAGACGGCTGCTGATCGGGGCTTATTTTCTGGGCGAATATTCTCTGGAATCCGCGGCGTTGTTCAATCCGTCGATCGTGCCGCATCCCGATCAGACCAATCTGCCCGCCGGAGCGCTCCGCTTTATTCTCAGTCTGCGTGCCACGGGGGAAGGGCACATCTCTTCCATCACTTTCCGCAGCGGCATCATCCATGCCGATCACCGGCTTGAGGTCCTGACTCCCAACGGCTTCCTCACGGAGCCGCGGCAGCTGCCGAACCCGATTTACGAGAAGGCTCTGTTTTCCCGGAAACTCGCCGAAGTCGGCCTGACGCGCGAGTTCACGCAACGGGTGATGAGCAAGCTGGGCGACTCGTTCTCGCTCGAAGAACTTCGCATCGCTCTCAAGGCGGATGAGTTCCTGTTACCGGATGGAATGGCGCAGGCGGACCTGATGGCGCAGGCGGATCGGGACGAGGCGAAGGGAATCTGGATTGTAGCCCGTTCCAACTATGAGGTTCAGTTTCAGGCGGACCAGGAGCTATCGGAACGCGTTCTCTTCCCCGCCACGCCGTCGCAAAGCAATGGCATTGAGGACGCGCGTTTCGTTCACTTCAGGAACGACGACGGCAGTTACTTCTACTACGCGACCTTCACCGCCTACGACGGTCGGGCCATCATGTCGCAACTGGTGGAAACGTCCGACTTTCTTCGGTTCTGTTTTATCACGCTGAACGGCAAGGCAGTGGAGAACAAAGGCATGGCGCTGTTTCCCCGGAAGATCAACGGCCTGTATGCGATGCTGTCCCGCCAGGATGGGGAGAACATATCCCTGATGTTCTCCGATAACGTCCATTTCTGGAATGAACGCAAGGTGATCCTCAGGCCGAAGTTTCCGTGGGAACTGATCCAGATCGGGAACTGTGGATCTCCGATCGAGACCGACGCCGGCTGGCTGGTGCTCAGCCACGGTGTCGGTCCCGTGAGGAAATACTGCATCGGGGCGTTCCTGCTGGACCGCGACGATCCGGGAAGAGTGATCAGCCGGCTGAGACGGCCTCTCATCCAGCCCGACAAAGCCGAACGGGAGGGCTACGTGCCCAACGTCGTTTATACGTGTGGATGGATTCTGCGGGACGGCGAACTGATCATCCCTTATGGCCTGGCCGACCACGCCACCGGATTCGCCACCGTCCGGCTCAACGAACTGCTGGCTGCGATGGAGCCGGCGGAAACCCCGGCGTAAAGAATCAACAGGCTGTTGAGCGAGACCACAATTCCGGGCTGTGTCTGAACGCCGACGGCGACCGCCACCAGCTACAGTTGTGCCGCCGATCGCTTTCGTCACCCACATCGATCACGGCCAGGTCCTGAATACCATCACGTTTGAAGTCCCCTGCAACCGTGATGTTACTTGCCATGCGTGTTGTTATAGCAGACGCTGCGATCTATTTGGCGGAGTTCATGTACTGCTCCAGCGGCGAAGGCACCTGCTTGTAGCCAGCAGGCACGTCGAACGGGGATGCCGATACGGGCTGGGTCGAAAAGTTGCCCAGTTCGATGCTGGTCTCGGAAAGAAACGGCATCTCTCCGCTCGCGGGCGCCGACTGACTCTGAGCGGTTGTGGCGGGAGTGGAAGCCGGAGTTTGATCCTGCGAGGGAGGTGGCGTGGTGGTCTTCTTCCGGCCGAATCCCCCCAATGCCCCACGAGCCAGGGCGCCGCTCAATCCGCCGAGTCCGGCGCTGCTGCTGGAATTGGAACTGGAGTTGGAGTTGGAACTGGCCGCGGGGGCAGCGGAGGTTTGCGCGCCATTGGTTTGGGAAGTTTGCGGGCTCCCGCCGGCTGAGTCCATCGACATCGATATCCTCGTCACTTCGAGGACTTTGAGCCCCTTGAGTTCGGCTATGCGGCGGTGGAGTTCCACCATGCCGTTCGCCACTCCCGGAGTATTCGGCAAACCCCGGGGCATCGCCGCCCTGGCCGACGAACTCATGGACTTCGCGGCCCTTTCACCCATGAGCTTCTCGAAGTCCTGGATCTGCTGATATGCGGCCGGAACCGTATCGAGTATCCAGACCTCTTCCGTGTAGAACATTTTCGTTGTGAACACGCCGGGGTCCTTGCCCGTGGCGTCCCTCGCCGTCGTCGTGATGGTCGCCTTGAAAATGTGCTCGGTGGCCACCGAACCCGCCATCTCCCTTGTCGTTCCCGTGTGTTCTTCGGAGATGTCGACGGTGGTTTCCGACTCGATTTGCGGCTTGTTCGCGCCAGGACCGGGGGCGGCCGGCGTTGGCGAATTCTCCATTTTGCTGAAGCGCTCCATCATGTCGCTCATCTGCTGGAACGTCATCACGTAATATTCGCGCTTCGCGGTGTCCGTCTGAATCCATGCCTGCTTGTCGAGATCCATGATCGTGGAACCCGTCGACGTCACGGTGACCATCTTGTTGCCGTGCACCATGATGACGTCGGTGGTGGGATCGAGAGCTTTCGCCATGTCGCCGCCGCCGAACGCTTTCAGCAGCCCCGTCATCTGCGGCGTTACGCCGGTCTTAATGGTCTGCTTTCTGGTGTAGCTGGCGTCGGCAAAAAGAGTGTTTGCGATGAGCGACAACGATGCCGCGACGGCCACGATCTGTTTCTTCATAGATCCTCCGGACTGATGTCGCTTCCCGACGTCCTGATGCCATGGTACTCCTAATAGAGGACGGGTGCGGCGAACGATCCGGGATAGCGTTAGTTTTCCGTCGGGATCTTCTCGGCGTGGTCGATCACGAGCAGTTCGAGCTGCAGCCTGCGGGGTTCGAGTTTCAGTCCCATGTTCTGGAGAGACCTCGAAACGGAAGAGCCGCTCGGATCGGGAAGGTTCGCTGCGGGTCCGCCGCCGGCGTCGCCACCACCGCCGCCGATCGGCATAAAGCTGACGGATGACCGGACAACGCCAATCATGTCTTCGAGGCCCAGCTCTCCCGCCAGGTCGTACGTACCGGTGAGTCCTGTCATGTCGACTACCGGACGGTCTACCAGCCCGACGGACAACATCTCCGCGAACGTCTTCATGGTCGCGGAACTTTCAACGTGGATTCTGGGGGGCGTCGAGGGTTCGCCCACCGACAGGCGGATCTTTCCGGCGATCTCGCCGCCGGGCATTTCGAGGGCGGCGCCTTGCGGGGTGCGGACCATTCTCACGTCGCCCTGCAGGGTCGGGATCGACATTTCGACCGGCTTGGGGGCGTCGGCGGGCGGGGGCGGCTCCGGCGACGCAGCGGACTCTTTCACCTTCAGTCCGCCTGACGCAACCACGAGCGCGTAAACCGCCTGGTCTTTGCTGTCGCGATGGACCTTCAGTCCGAACCTTTCGACAAGCAGCGTCCGCAGCATTTCCGGTACCCGATCCGGCGCGACGCCATTGGGGATCTTCGCCTGAATGTCGAAGTTCGCCGTCTTCAGCCAGTCCGGGCCCGAGACTTGGTAAGGCTTCAGCCGGTAAGCGGTGCAGATCAGTCTGAACAGTGAGGCGGTTCCGATATCGACCCGCGAAGCGTCGATTCTGGTGCCGATGTGCGCCGTGCCGGCCTTCATTGCGGCCATGTCCAGGGGCGCGGACGGCTTGACGGTCGCCACTTCAAATGCGGGAGGAGCCGGACGGGGCTGCGCAAAGGCGCCGCTGACGACGCTCACGATGATGAGCGGCAGGCTGAAGCCGATCCGAGACGGGAAGGTATTCATGGTGATGATCTCTAAGACCGCGTACCACCCGAATTATTACGCGATTATCACGCGTCTGCGCAGCGGGCGGCGACGACATGCCGATTATAGAATCGAAGTTGCCGGAGTTTTCGGCGCATCGTCCGGCGTTTCCGGCGCATCTCACTCAGGGGGTACACGCCATGGCTGAACCTGGTCTTCTTTCCGCAGCATTTCCCGTACTTGACGATTCCCAGATCGCCCAGGTGGCCGGGTGCCTGAAGTCCACGCCGACGCGCTATGCGGACGGCGAGGTCCTGATCCGTGTTCACGAAAGCGGGATGAGGTTCTTCATTGTCACTTCGGGTGAAATCGATATCGTGGACTACAGCGGCGACGAACCGAAGACAATTGTGACCCATGGCAAGGGGCAGTTCACCGGCGATATCTCGCATCTGACCGGCATGCCGTCCATCTTTACGGCGATCGCCCGCGGCGACTGCGAGGTTATCGAGGTTGCACAGGACGCCTTGCGGCAGGTCCTGAACCAATGCCCCACCCTCAGCGATATCATTCTTCAGGCGTTCATTGCGCGGCGGCAGCTGTTGCGCGAATCGCCGGACTTCGTGGGTCTGCGGGTGATCGGGTCGCGGTACTCCGCCGACACTTTCCGTGTGCGGGACTTTCTGGCGCGAAACCGCGTGCTCTTCACGTGGGTGGATATCGAATCCGACCCGCAGGTGAACAAACTGCTCAAAGAGTTCGGCGTCACGGAGGCCGATACGCCCGTGGTGGCGTGCTCGCACATGCTTCTGTTGCGAAACCCGTCCAACCAGACCCTGGCCGACCGGATCGGCATCCATCAGCCGTTGCTGCGCACCGTTTACGATTTGGTGGTAGTGGGAGCGGGGCCGGCCGGTTTGGGCGCGGCTGTGTACGGCGCGTCGGAGGGTCTGCGGACGGCGGTGCTGGAGTCGGTGGCGCCGGGAGGGCAGGCGGGCAGCAGCATGCGCATCGAAAACTATCTGGGATTCCCCACCGGCCTCACGGGTGCGGAACTCACCGACCGCGCGACGCTGCAGGCCAACAAGTTCGGCGCGCGGCTTTCGGTGCCGACTCCGGCCACGCGCATGTCGTTTGAGAACGGCTACACCATCGTCGAGCTGGACAATGGGGAAACGATCACCACGAAGTGTCTGCTGATCGCCACCGGCGCCCAATACCGCAGGCTGGACGCGGAGGGCTTCGAGCGATTTGAAGGAACCGGCGTTTACTATGCCGCGACACCGGCCGAAGGGCTGCTGTGCAAGGGCTGCCCGGTGATTGTGGTGGGCGGCGGGAATTCCGCCGGGCAGGCGGCGGTGTTCCTGGCGGAGCATGCCAGCCACGTCATGCTCCTCATTCGCGGCGACGATCTGAATAAGAACATGTCCAGCTATCTGGTGCGGCGCATCGGGCAAACCGCCAATATCGAGCTGTGCTGCAATACGACGATCCAGCGGGTGGACGGGAACGGTCATCTCCAGGGCGTCGAGCTTCTCGACAGCGCCACGAAAGAGAGCCGGACCGTCGAGACTCCGGCTGTGTTCAGTTTCATCGGGGCGACGCCCCGCACCGACTGGCTGCCGCCGGAGATCGAGCGCGACGCGAAGGGTTTTGTGCGAACCGGGGCCGCGCTCAAAGAGTCTCCTTACTGGACTGCCGCGCGGACGCCGCTGTTACTCGAGACCAGCCGGCCCGGCGTGTTCGCCGCGGGCGATGTGCGAGCGGGATCTTCCAAACGGGTCGCCGCCGCGGTTGGCGAAGGGGCGATGTCGGTGCAGTTTGTGCACGAGTATCTTAGCCAGATGTAGGGCGAGCAACGGACGGGCGCTCGATGAGCGCGTCGATAAGCTTTTCGGCGCAATCGGTGAGCCGATTCGCAGGGACGGGAAGGCAGGTGCGGCATGATCAAGTCCGAAGAACTCATAATCCAACGGCGCGGGCATGACGCCGGGGTCTTTCTTGAACAAGGCTGGAGTCAGTGCGTCTGGTGCGGGATGTGACTGCGCAAAGTCGTCACGCTCGAACAGCGTGAAGATGAGCCGCCAGAGGACGAGCAGTGTCGCCTGACACGGCGGGAAAAGTCATGAACTCACCCGTTGTTTTACGCGCCAGGTCAACCCCGCTACCGCGATCGGGGGATCGCTGCCTGCTCTCTTCCAGGCAGGAGAAAAGCACCCAAAACCGTGATGCTCTCTTCGCGGTGAAAATCGCATAATCCAGGCATGACGCCTGTCGCAACACCACCGACGCAACAAGGAACCGAACTCAGCCGGGAAGCTATTCAGGCCCTCGACAAGCTGAGCGGAACTCATCCCGGTCTTCGGCCGGCCCACGCCAGGGGGATACTGCTCTCCGGGGTATTTACCCCGGCGGCGGATGGCGCGGCTCTCACCCGCGCGCCTCATCTGCATCGCGCTTCAACTCCGGTGACCGTTCGTTTCCCCAACTTCGCCGGCGTGTCGTCGATTCCGCATAACGATCCCAATGCGAGCCCTCGCGGAGTGGCGATTCGGTTTCACCTCGCCAAGCATGCTCACATCGATATCGTCGCCCATTCCGCCGATGGCTTTCCCGTGAGAACGGCGGAAGAGTCTCGTCGAGCTTCTGCGCGCCGCGGGTGCGAGCGGGCCGGATGCCGCGAAGCCGTCGCCCGTCGAAGTGTTTCTCGGCACGCATCCGGCCGCGCTCAAGTTCGTACAGGTACCCCAAGCCGTTTCCGGTGAGTTTCGCCATAGAGTCGTTCTACGCGGTGAGCGCGTACCGGTTCACGAATCGTCAGGACGCCGTGCGGTACGGCCGGTATCGTATTCAACGAACCGCGGAAGGCGAATACCTGACGCCGGAAGAAGCCACGGGAAAATCGGCGGACTTTCTGTTCGACGAGATCAGTGCGCGGCTTGCGAAAGGACCGGCGAGTCTCCGCATCGCGCTTCAACTGGCGGCCGATGGGGACGTCGTGGACGACGCTACGATTCACTGGCCCGCCGACCGGCCCTGGATCGAATTCGGCACTATTGAGCTGACCGGCGAGGTCTCGAACAACGAGGCCGAACAGCGCCCCATTATTTTCGATTCAATTCCGCGGGTGGATGGAATCGACCCCTCCGGGGACCCGCTGTTGGAACCGGCGCGCTGACGTGTATCTGATGAGCGGTCGCCGGCGGCGGGCGGCCGGCATCGCATAGTTGGGAACGGCGTGGCTCAGACAACAACGAAGAGACTTTCCGCGAACGGCCACTCATCGTCAATCCACTGCCCGTCCAGTCTGAAGCCTGATTCGGCCGCCAGGCCGGCGATCGCGGCCCGCGTGTACTTGTGGCAGCTTTCCGTCCAGATGGTCTCGCCATCGCCGAAGGCGGCCGACCAGGTGTCGCGTCCGATGTTGACAACCTGCCGGCGCTTCGAGCGGATATGCATTTCGATACTGTCCGCCGCATCGTTGAACAGGGCAAGGTGTTCGAACTGGCGCAGGTCGAAATCTCCATCGAGCTCCCGGTTGATCCGCGCCAGGAGATTCAGATTGAAGGCCGCGGTGATCCCCAGAGGATCGTCGTACGCGAGGAGCATACGGTCGCGCGGTTTCATGAGATCGGCGCCCAACAGAAGCGAGTCGCCTGGTAACAGAAAACCGTGCACCGACCTGAGAAACCGCACATCCGCGCCGGCATCGAAGTTCCCGATCGTGCTGCCGAGAAACAAGACGAGCAGGTGCGTTCCCGCCGGCCGCAACGCCGCGACTTCGCTCAGTCCGTCCAGATACTCGCGCTCCACGCCGACGATGCTGACGGATTCGATGTCGCTCAGTTCGGATTCGCACGACTCGAGCGCGGTTCGGGAAATCTCGATAGGGTAGTAGGAGAGTGGTTCGCGCTGGCAGAGAGCGGTGAGTATCCAGCGGGTCTTCCTTCCGTTGCCGCTGCCGAGTTCGGAGACCAGCGCGGGACCAGGAACATGCCTCACAATATCCGCCGCATGACGCCGGAGGATTCGCTCTTCGGCGCGCGTCAGGCCGTACTCGGGAAGCAGGCTGATGGCATCGAACAGAGTTGAGCCGAGGGCATCGTAAAGATATTTCGACGGAAGCGTTTTCTGCCCGGCCCGACACAGGCCATCGCGTACTTCCGCCGCGAACTGGTCCGCGGATGTCGACGATAGAGACGTGGCTGCCGCAGTGGTCATGTTTCGATTCTCTCCCGTTCGGCGCAGCGAAATCCAGCATAGACATACTGGTAATGAGGCTGGAACCAGTTGCGGAAGCTCGGGCGCAGCATGACCGACGCCGTGCGTGGGCTCCCGCCTTTCAGCACGTAGTGGTTGCCGTCGAAGAACGGCTCGGAATAGCCCGGGTAAAACGGCATGGGCTGAAACCCCGGAAACGGCGCGAATGCGGTCGACGTCCACTCCCAGCCGTTGCCGAACATACCCTCGACGCCGAAATTGCCGCGGGCTTGTGGAGACTCGTTTACGGCTACGGGGTCGAAGGCCTCGGGATTCGGGTCGTGCGTCGGAAGCCGGACCTGGGGGTCCGGCGCGGACGTGGGCGTCCGCCCCACCGCCCCGCGAGCGGCACGTTGCCACTGGGCTTCCGTGGGCAGAACTTTGCCGGCCCATCGCGCGTATGCGCTCGCCTCGGCATGGCTGACGTACACGGGCCAATCGGGCGGCAGAGGGATCTCGTCGAACATGGACCGGTAGAACCACGCATCGCCCCGCCGCAGCCAGAAGACGGGATGTGAGATGTCGTGGGTGGTCCGCCACTCCCTATCGGCTGCGGCCCAGAGAGAGCGTTCGCGATATCCGCCTTCCCGCAGAAACCGCAGATACTGTGCGTTGGTCACCTTGTACTTGTCGATGGTAAATCCGGGCACGGCGACAACGTTCTCGTCGAATTCGTTGTCCCAGCCGAAGTCCGACGATTCGCGGGGCAATCCGAGAATGGCATCGCCGGCGGGTACACTCACGGACGCCGGCGCAAACGGACGGTGCGCAGATGCGTTCCGTGCCGCTGAGCGCCGCTTTCGGTCGAACGGCAACTGGTGCAGAATGTAGCTCAGGGTCTCGGCGTGCATCAGGCGGTGTTCGATGGCGACGTTGAGTTTCTCTTCGGACGAGCCTTCTGTGTGGATCAACTCGTCGACCGCCTGGCGGGTCCGGTCGCGATACGCGTGGATGACCGGAAGACGCGGCCAGTCCTGCGGAAGATCGGTCGGCAGATCGCCGTCCGTCGGATCGATGCCGAACGCGAAGAGACGATCGGGTTCCGTGGCCGCGCCGGAAGCGCGCAGCAGATTCCAGTCAAATGCTTCCAGATGGCCGATGTAAAAGGCGATGCGATGGCGTTCGGAAATCGGGCGGTCGTACAGGGCTTCCGGGTTCACCGTCGCGAACAGGGCGTCGGTCTCCGCGCGAGCCGCCTCAAGCCGCGACAGCAGCATCTGGTGCGTGTTGTCGTGCGTTTTGTCGTTGAGCGGTTTCATTTCCACGTTTCCAGAAAGTCCCGCGCAACATCGGCCACGGCATTGTGTCTGACATCCACCAGTTCATTCATGCGGCGCATGGTTTGGTCGGATATGCGGCTGGAGAGTTCCATCAGCGCTTCCTTCAGCCCGCGGTACCGTCCGAGGGTGTCCCGGCGAACGGCGATGGCGCATTCGTAAGGCGGGAAATAGTGCAGATCGTCCTGGAGCACCGTGAATTCGGGATGTGCGAGCATGCCATCGGTCGCATTCGCCGCGGCCATATCGATCTTCTTCGATTGAAGCGCGGGATAGAGTAAACCCAGATCCATCGTGACAGGCGCGCCGTCGAGCCGCAAGCTGTAGGCGCGGACGAGCCCGTTCAGCCCGTCCGGCCGTTGCGTAAACTCATACCCGACGCCAAGGCGCCATGCGCCGGGCCGCCGCGCCGCATCGCTGAGCGTCTTCAGGCCCTGCGCCCGGGTGTCTTCGGAACGCACCACCATGGCGAAGCTGTCGTTGAAGCCCAGCGGGGGAAGCCAGTCGATTCCCCAGGCCTGGTAGCCCGCGCGCACCCTGTCGAGGACGGTTGCGGGGTCGCCAACCGCCGACTGCTTTAGCACCGCCGTGAGCGCGGTCCCGGTGTATTCGGGGTACAGGTCGATGCCTCCGCTTTTCAGCGCTTCGTGAGCGAGGAGCGTTCCGCCGAGGTTGAGCTTGCGTTCCACCGGGACATGCAGACGCCGTTCGATTTGTTGCGCCACGATCTCGCCGAGCAGCACCTGTTCGGTGAAGTTCTTCGAGCCCACGACAATGCGCGCCGGCGAGCAAGCCGCGGCGAGCAGCGCCATCAATACGAGAAGCGGCGTTCGACCCATTCGAGTACCTCGTCTGCCGCGATCGCCATGAGCGCGGCCGGCACGGCTCCGGCCAGAATCGTTTTCGTGTCGGCCATGGCGATGCCGCGGAAGACGAAGGTCCCCAGACCTCCTCCGCCGATCGCGGCTGCGATGGTCGCCGTTCCTATTGTTGTAACAGTCGCGGTGCGAATGCCGGCAAGAATTGTCGGCAGCGCGAGGGGCAGTTCCACGCCGCGCAGAATCTGAGCATCCGTCATCCCCATGGCAACCGCCGATTCGCGCACACCCGCATCGACACCCATTATCCCGACCACGGTGTTGCGGAGAATCGGGAGCAGAGCGTACAGGACCAGCGCGAGAATCGCGGTCCGCTTCCCGACGCCGCCGATGAACGGGATCGGCAACAGGAATCCGAACAGCGCCAGGCTCGGGATCGTCTGGACGACGTTCACGACGCCAAGCGCCCAGCGCCGCGTGCGGGCATGGCGCGCAAGGAACACGGCGGACGGCGCCGCGATCAGCGTGGCTGCGAATACCGCGATCGCGACCAGCCACAGATGTTCCAGCGACAGCGTGGCGATTTCACCGAGCATCTCACTGCACACCGTGCGATGGGCCGGGCGATGCGTCGCTCAGAGTCGCGAGAAACGCCCGGGCTTCCGGGAACCCGGCGCGGGTGAATTCTTCCGGGCAGGCCACAACTTCGAGACGGCCTTCTTTCAACAGCGCGATGCGCGTGCCCAGCATCAGCGCCTCGCGGATGTCGTGAGTGACGAAGAGCGACGTCTTGCCAAAGGCCTGGCGCAGGCGTGCGAAGTGCCGCTGCATTTCGAAGCGCGTCACGGGGTCGAGCGCGGCGAAGGGTTCGTCGAGCAACAGCAACGGCGGGTCCGCCGCGAGAGCCCGCGCGATCCCGACTCTCTGCTTCTCTCCGCCTGAGAGCTGACGCGGGTAGCGCTCCGCGTAGACCTCCGCGGGCAATCCGACGGCTTCGAGCAGTTCCTTCACGCGCGATTGAATACGGTCTTCCGGCCAGCTTTCGAGCGTGGGAACAACCGCGACGTTCTGCGCGACGGTCTTGTGCGGGAAAAGGCCGCCTTCCTGAATGACGTAGCCGATGCGGCGGCGCAGACGAATCGGGTCTTCGTTCGCGACGGGCTTGCCTGCGAACAACACCTCGCCTGCGGAAGGGTCGAGCAGGCGGTTGACCATCTTCAACAACGTCGTTTTGCCGGAGCCGCTGCGGCCCAGAAGTACCACGGTTTCGTTGTCTTCGATCAAGAGATCGATGCCGCGCAGTACCTCGCGGCCGCCGATCCGGTAACTCGCGCTTCGGAATTCGACCAGCGCCGCCATTATGTGAAGTCCAGCTCAAGCTGGTCGACATAGCACCAGCCCCAGTATTCGCCGGGTTCGAGGGAACGCATGATCGGGTGTTTGGTCTGGTGGAAGTGTTTGGTGGCGTGCTTGTTTTTGGAGGAATCGCAGCAACCGACGTGGCCGCAGATCAAACAGAGCCGCAGGTGGACCCAGTCGTCGCCGATCTTAAGACACTCTTCGCAACCGTTGGTGTGCGGGTGGACTTTCCGGATCTGATTCAGATGGGTGCATTGTTCCATGGGTGACCTGGGGCCTGTTTTTTCGATCATAACGCACGGCGCAACCGGCGGCTTCCCACGATTCGCTGCTACCCTGTAAATATGTCGACGCTCCTCGAGAAAGCTCTGGAACAAGTCGTGGCCCTGCCGCAGAACGAGCAGGACGCGATCGCCGCCGAGATCCTCGCGTCTCTGGCGGATGAAGACGGGTGGAGGAGGCGCTTTGCCGCGAAGCGCGAGGTGATTCGTCGCATGGCTCGCGAGGCCCTCGACGAAGACGACAGAGGCGAGACGCTTCCGATGGCCGACTTGCTTTGATGCAGTCGCGGGATACGCGGAAGTTCTGGCGTTTGTTTGCCGATCTCCCGGCGGATGTCCAGACAGACGCGCGGCGAGCGTTCCGCTTATTCCAGGGCAATCCGGCGCTCCCCGGTCTGCAATTCAAGAAACCGGAAGGCGAGGACGGCCTGTACTCAGCTCGAATCGGACTTGAATATCGCGTACTGGGAGTCGTGAATAAAGAGCGGATCGTCTGGTACTGGATCGGCCATCACTCCGAATATGACCGCCTAATCTGATCAAGGGCGAGAATCAGCGGGAGCGCGAGACGGCTTGGGCTTCGCGTCCAGGCCTCGCGGCGTCACAGGCGGTCGAACAGCAGATGCAGCCCGTCGCGCACCGCGCTGGCCGCCGCGCCGCTCAGGGTGCCGGTGATCTCCACAAGCTCCGCCTTATCCACCATGAGGATCTGAGAAATGTTCACGACGCTTGCCTTCGGAAGCCCGGCCTCGCCCTTCTTCAGCGGCACGTTGCCTGGCGCGTTTGCCCTGCGCAGGTTCGAAGTGATCAGACATACAACGGTTGTCGCCATCGCGCTCCGGTTGAAGATATCGTTCTGTACGACCACGCACGGATGCCGTTCGGCGGGCGTTGAACTGATTGCAGGTCCGAAGTCCAGCCAGTACACCTGACCCTGCCGGATTTCGCTCACCAACGATCCCTCACGGTCTTGCGAACTCTCGCCTTGATTGCCTTCAGCAGGCGTTTGTCGGCGGGCTCGGGATCGGCCGCGTAAACTTCGTTCAGCTTTAGCAGCATCTGTTCCTGCCGATGCCGTTGCAGGAAATCGCCAACCGCCTGCGCAAACAGCCTGCTACGGCTCAGTCCCAGCCGCTGCGCGGTCTCGTCGGCTTCCTGGAGGAGCCGGTCGTCGATCGAAATGGCGGTCTTCACGGTACTACTGGAGATTATACCTGGGGAGGTACTTTCGGTAATACCCAGCTGCGCGGACGCGGGCGTCCGCCGCAGTTCCGGGGTACCGCCCCACTTCCGGCAGACTACACTGAAATAGTGTTCCTTCCGCGCTGCGTCATCGCGTTCCTGCTGACTGTACTGCCCGCTTCGGCGGCGCTCTCGATCATGCCCGTCAGAGACGTTCGCGCCGGGATGCACGGCGTCGGCAAGACCGTTTTTTCCGGCGATAAAATCGAGGATTTCGACGTCGAAATCCTGGGTATCCTGGAGAATACCGGTCCGAAGCAGTCGCTCATCCTGGCGCGGCTCTCGGGCGGACCGCTGGAACATACCGGCGTCCTCCAAGGCATGAGCGGCAGCCCCGTTTACATCGACGGCAAACTCATTGGCGCGGTGGCGCTGGCATTTCCCTATTCCAAAGACCCCATCGCCGGCATCCGTCCGATCGAGGAAATGCTGCGTCTCGATTCCCTGCCCTCCACGCCCGCGCCCATGCGGCTCGCCGATATCCGACCTCCTTCCGTGGGCTTCGGCGATACCCGTATGACGGACGTCTCAACGCCCGTTTCGTTCAGCGGATTCACGGCCGCGGCGATCGAACAGTTCGCGCCGCAGATGCGCGCCCTCGGACTCGAACCGCGCCAGGGCGTCTCGCTCGGCGGCGCGCCGATCGACCGCATGGGCGATCCCGCGAAGCTCCAGCCCGGATCGATGATCAGCGTCGAACTGATGATCGGCGACATGAGCGTGGGCGCCGACGGCACGCTGACCGCGATCGACGGCAACGAAGTGTATGCGTTCGGTCATCGTTTCCTGGGCATCGGTTCCACGCAGATCCCGTTCACGCGGTCGGAGGTGATGACGCTGCTCGCCAACGTCAATACGTCGTTCAAGATCTCGTCGGCGCGCGAGTTGATGGGCGTGATTTCGCAGGATCGCGATACCGCCGTCACGGGCTCGCTGGGAACGCGCGCCGCCATGACGCCGCTCGACATCACGGTGACGGAGGAATCGAAACCGGTGGGCGAATACCACATGCGCGTAGTGAGCGACCGGCTGCTGTCGCCCTACCTGCTCCAGATGGCGGTGTTCTCGGCTCTCGATTCGACCCAGCGCTCCACCGGCGTTCTCAGCGTGGGAATACAGGGCGCGATCGAATTCGAAAACCGCAGCGACACCGTGCAGATTCATAACATCTACGCGACAGACGGAGGATCTGCCACCAGCGCGGCCCTGAATGCGGCCATCACGCTTTCGTATGTGATGCAGGGCGGTTTCGACAATCTGAAGGTGAAGCGGATTTCGCTGCAGCTGGAGGCGTCGTCGCGCAAGCGGGCGCTGACGGTCGGACAGGTCTACACGTCGAAGCGCGAAGCGAAACCGGGCGACACTATTGACGTCACGGCGCTGCTCGATGGCGAAGACGGCGTCTCCGTGTCGCGCACCGCGAGCTACACGGTACCTCCTGGCGCTGCGCCTGGCACTCTCTATTTCACGGTCTGCGACGGATCGCAGTCGTCGCTGGCCGACATGCGACAAACGATCGTCGATACGCCTCTGTCTCCCGATCAGCTGATCGCCACGGTGAACCACATTCGCCCCGGCGACAAGGCTTATGTCCGCGTGTGGCGCGCGGAGCCGTCGTATGCGGTGCAGGGCGAGGAGCTGGCGAGTCCGCCGCCGTCGCTGGCGCTGGTGATCGGCGGCACGCCTTCCATCGCGCAGAGCCGCAATGCGAAGATCACCGAGCTTGTCATGGAGGCGGGCGGGAATATGGTGTCGGGATCGAAGACGGTGCAGGTTGAGGTGAAGGAATGACGCAGGGAGGCGCGCTGCGCAAACTGCGGGGCAAGCGATCTTGTCGCCTGCCGCTCTGTGGGCGAGGCAATCTTGTTGCCTGCCGCCGCCTTTCAGGCGGCAGGACCGCCTGGAAAGCCGGTCCGCAGGCAGGATTGCCTGCCCCACGGGGCAGCGGAATCGCAGCCAAAGCCGGCAGGCGACAAGATCGCCTGCCCCACAGTTTGCACAGAGCCGGAGCCGTCATCGCGCTCGCCATTTTCGCCTGCTGTCTGGCACCGGCCTCATCTTCTTCCTTCTGGGAAATGTCGAGCTTTACCGACTTCATCGCGGGCAAGCTGGATGGCGTCGCGCTCTCCCGCGACGGGCGTCTCACCCCCGCGCCGCAGCTCGATACGGTCTTCAATTCCGGCCAGCCCGTCATCTGGAGCGTCGTGCAGGGTCCCGGCGGAGCGCTCTATGTCGCCACCGGTCATCGCGGCCGCGTCTACCGCATCGACAACAACGGCACGGCCACGCCGGTCTGGACCGCCGACAAGCCGGAGGTCTTCGCGCTCGCCGCTAACGCTCAGGGCGACGTTTACGCCGCCAGTTCCCCGAACGGCAAAATCTATCGCATCCGCGCGGGTCAGGTGACCGAGTACTTCGATCCGAAGGCGCGCTATATCTGGGCCTTGGCGCTGGCAGCGGACGGAACGCTGTACGCGGGCACGGGCGACGCCGGCATCGTCTATCGCATCACCGGTCCCGCTCAGGGCGAGCCGTACTACGCGACCGGTCAAGGCAACGTCACCGGCCTGATGATCGATCCACAGGGCCGTCTGCTCGCCGGCACGGAGCCCAACGGTATCCTCTACAGCATCACCGCGAAGGACAAGGCATTTGCCCTCTACGATTCCACTTTGCCGGAACTTCGCGCCCTGGCGGTCACCGCGGATGGCAGCGTCTATGCGGCTGGCCTCGGCGGCGCGCTGGCAAAGAAGATCCAGGCCACGCAGCAGAATCAGAATCCCCAGCAGGATTCCGTCCCCACCATCTCCGCCACGGTGACGGTCACAGCCCAAGCGGGCGGCGATCTCAAGCCCGCGCCTCAGGAAGTCAAGCCGCAGCCGCAGAGCCAGCCGGCGGGCACTCCTCCGCCCTCGGTTGCAACCGAAACGCCGGGCGTCGAGAAAAGCGCTATCTACCGCATCAATCCGGATAACACAGTCGACACTTTGTGGAGTTCAAAGGAAGAGAATGTCTACGATATTCTGCCCGAACGCGATGGCATCTGGTTCGGCACCGATGTCAACGCGCGCATCTACCGTCTCACCGCCGACCGCAAGCTGACGCTGGTCGCGCAGACCAACGACGCCGAAACCGTGCGGCTGCTGAGCGTGAACGACGCCATTCTCGCGGCTACGGCAAACAGCGGAAAGCTCTATCGCCTGGGCGCGCCGGGCAAAACAGGTTCCTATGAATCGCCCACCTTCGACGCAGGCGGTGCCGCGCGCTGGGGCCGCATCCGCTGGCAGGGCGACGGCGTGGACATCCGGACGCGCTCCGGCAACAGCCTGCGTCCGGACACTTCCTGGAGCGACTGGTCGCCGGCGATGACCGATGCTTCCGGTTCGCCCGTTGCGAGCCCGAATGCCCGCTACCTGCAGTTCCGTGCCGAACTGACCGGCGCTTCCGCTCATCTCGACAACATCGCAGCGGCGTTTCTGCCGCAGAACAATCCGCCGGTCATCCATTCGATCACGGTGACTCAACAACCGCCTCCCGCCGGGGCCGCGGCGAGATCGGCGCCGTCCTCGACGGCAGCGGCGCCGTCCTACAGCATCTCGGTGACCGATACGGGGGACGCGGGCCCGGTCGCATCCACCGGCACGCCGACCCAGACTTTATCGCGCGCCATCATCCAGCAGATCCTGATTTCCTGGCAGGCCGACGACTCCGATTCCGACAAGCTGGTCTACGACGTTGCCTTCCGCGGCGAAGGCGAGGATCGATGGAAGTCCCTGCGCCGCGATCTCCACGACAACGCTCTGGCGCTCGACGGCGACTCGCTCGCCGACGGCCGCTACTACTTTAAAGTGACGGCGTCGGATCGCGAGGCGAATCCGCCGGGCTCGGCGAAAGAGACGGAGTTCGTCAGTTCGCCGGTCCTCATCGACAACACGCCGCCCGCGATTCGCGTGCAGTCGTCGAGCCGCAGCGGGAACGCGGCCGACATCGTTTTCGACGCCCAGGACACCGCTTCTCCGCTGCGGCGCGCCGAGTGGTCGATGGACGCGGGCACGTGGATTCCGGTGGCGCCGGTGGATGGCATTCTCGATTCGCGCATCGAGCAGTTCCGTTTGCATATCGACAACATCCCCGCGGGCGAACATGTGCTGGTCCTGCGCGTCGCGGATTCAGGCGGCAATACGGGGCTGGCCAAAGTGGTTCTGCGTTGAAGAAGTGGATACCAAAGAAGCCGTGGCGTCAGAAGACCGGACCGGTAGCCCGCCGGACGGCCGCGCGCGAGGCCTTGCACTCGCCCTCCGCAGCCGCCATCGGGAGTGAGCGGTTGGAGGATCGCGGCGCGCAAAAAACGCTGGAACGCGTCATCTCCAAAGCCGGCGCCGGCTCGCGAACCCAGGCGCGCAGCTGGATCCACGCGGGCCAGGTTCAGGTCAACGGCAGGATCGTCGAAGATCCGGACCGCTGGATCGACTTCAACCGCGACCGCGTTCTCCTCGACGGCAAACCGCTCACGAAGCACAAGCCGCTCTACATCCTGCTCTACAAGCCCACCGGCTACATCACAACCTTCAAAGATCCCGAAGGCCGCCCCACCGTTTACGATCTCATCAAAGATATCGACCAGTTCGTCTCGCCCGTGGGCCGTCTCGACCTCGACACCAGCGGTCTGCTGATTCTCACCAACGACACGCAGTTCGCCGAGCGCCTCACCAATCCCGATCACAAGGTCGCTAAAACGTACCTGTTGAAGTGCTCAACGTTGCTGCCCGACGAAGCGCTGGAACAATTGCGCCGCGGCGTGGAGTTGAGCGACGGCCCAACGCGGCCGGCGACAGTGCGCAGGGTTCGCGATTCCGGCAAGTACACGCATCTGGAAATCGCGATTACCGAAGGCCGCAATCGTCAGGTGCGGCGGATGATCGAAGCGGCGGGAAGCAAAGTATTGAAGCTGGTGCGTACCCACATCGGGCCAGTGACGTCCGCTGGTCTGAAGATCGGCCAGTGGCGCGAACTGGAGCCGGACGAACTGGCGGCCCTTACCGGGTCTCCCACTCGGACTCGAACTTCCGGTCGAGCACCAGATTCCCCGGTTCGGCAAACGAAAAAATCCCGCCGCCCGCCGGACGTTCGGAGGTAATCGAACTCGCCGACGGCGTCGGCGGAGTGAATCCTCTGCGGCCGGCGGGCATCGGCCCCGATGGCGACCGGTCGCCATCGTCCACCGGCTTCAAAAGCACTTTCTGCTCGAATCCGTTGCGCTCGATGGTTTCAAACAGAATCGCGACCGTCCAGCGCGGAGACGCACCCAGCGTCTGCTCCAGCCTCACGACCCGGCCCTTCAGCTTATCGCCCGGATGCACGACGACTTCGTTCTTCACCTTTACGGCCGTCTCGATCACGCCGATGATCGGATCGCCCGCGGCCGCTCTGTCGGAGTCGATCGGAGGATCGATCCTGACGCGCAGATGCGTCTTCGGCGCCAGAGGTCTGAGTTCGGCCCGTTTTTCGGCATCGGGAGTATTGCCGTTCTCATCCACGTCGAAGCGGATGCTGGATTCGCCCACGTACTCGCGGCAGCCCGAGAAGGAGGCTTCATTCAGCGATTCGGTGGCATGGCGGTAAATCACGTCCATCGACGATTTCTTCGGGAGCATGAAAGTGTTCTGACCGATCTGCGTGCGCGCGTACTGAATCTTGTCCTCGACGCGGCAGACGTCGTCCGCCACAGGAAACTCCGTGGCATACAGATCGAGCTCTCTGAGATCGGCCGTATCGGGATCGGCCAGGAACGTGCCGTGATAGCCCACGGTCGCGTACGATTTTCCGGACGAAATGTACTGATAGTGGCTTTTTGCCACAGGCACTCTGAAATCGTACGCGGCGACTCTTCCGAGCGGCGTATCCTGCAGGCCTCTGTAAAGGAAGCCCTCGGCGTCGCCGCCGAACACGCTGGCGAGGAAGGAGCCGAACTCGCCGCTGCCGCTGGCGCCCTTGGCGACCATTTGCGTGATGTCGCCCGATTCGAACTGGCTGGCGCCGGCCCACGAGAACATCTCGGACTTTTCGCCGACCGCCACATCCAGCCGCAGACGGTCGTGCCAGCGCAGAATAGCCGTCGAAGTGTCGCGCTCGTGCGCGGCGATGGCGGTCGCACAGCTGGAACCGGCGTCGGGCAGTTCGAACTGCGACCTGACGATGGTCTGCACGCAGGTATACCGCGGAAAGCGTTTCACATTCTCGACGACGCCCGCGCGAACCTTGTCGAAGAGAAGCTGCGCGGTGGATTCGGCGGCCCACACGACGCCGAACCCCGCGGCGGCATACGCGCAACAGACCAGAACGCGAATGGCGCGTGAATGAGCCGCGCGAATGGCGCATGAATGAGCGGCCCGCTTGCGGTCTGTAGGCACGTTACAGAAATGATAGCAGGGCATTCGGACAGAGACCCTTCCGCGCGCCCCGTCTAAACTGGTCGAATGCCCCGTCGCAGCGACGTTCGTGCAGGTGTGTCCGGTCTGTTGCGCCTCGCAATCCCGCTGGCTCTGGCTGAACTCGGCTGGATGGCGATGGGGGTGGTCGACGTCGTCATGGTGGGCCGTTTGCCCGCCAGCGCCGACGCCATCGGCGCGGCCAGCCTCGGATCGGCGCTGTTCTATCCCTTTGCCATCGCCGCCGTCGGGCTGCTCGCCGGTCTCGACACGCTGGTTTCGCACGCATTCGGCGCGAACGACCTCGACGAAGCGCGGCGTTCGCTCGGCTCCGGCCTGGCCATCGCCCTCGTCGCGTCACCGATTACCATCGCGTCCATTCTGTGCATGGTTCCCGTGCTTTCGAGGCTTGGCATAGTGAACGAGGTGCGCGACGACGCGGCCGGTTTCATCCATATTCTCGTCTGGAGCCTCCCGCTGCTTGTGATCTACACCTGCTTTCGGCGATATCTGCAGGGAATCCATTGCGTTCGGCCCGTCGCCGTGGCGCTCATATCGTCCAATGTGGTGAATGCGCTGGGCAACTGGATTCTGATCTTCGGACACTGGGGCGCTCCCGCGATGGGCGTGCGCGGGTCGGCCCTGTCGACGGTTCTGGCGCGCTTTTACCTGGCGGGATTCGTCGCGTTCACGGTCTGGCTGAGAGACCCTGGCGCGATCCGCGGATTGCACACCAGCCGCAGGCTCGTGGGACGCCTGTTGCGATTAGGTCTCCCGGCGGCGGCGACCATCGGCCTCGAAGTCGGCGTATTTCACACCGCCACTGTGCTGGCGGGTATCCTCGATCCAGTCAGCCTGGCCGCGCACACGATTGTGCTGAACGCAGCGGCCGTGACTTACATGCTGCAAGTGGGGCTGGCGTCGGCCGCGGCGGTTTCCGTCGGACGCGCACTTGGTGCGGGCGACCATGCTGGTGCGGTTCGCGCGGGCTGGACGTCGCTCGCCATCGGAACCGCGGCGGAGCTGTGTTGCGCCGTTCTGTTCCTGAGCATCCCGCGCCAGCTCGCTCATTTATACACGAGCGACGCCCGCGTGGTCGCGGTCTCGGTGACGCTGTTCGCCATCGCGGCCGGCTTCCAGGTTTTCGACGGCCTGCAAACCGTCGCGACGGGCGCGCTGCGAGGCTGGGGAGACACGAAGTCGTCGATGATTTGGAACCTCGTCGCCTACTGGGTAGTTGGCCTGCCGCTCGGATGGTGGCTGGGCTTTCGCGCCGGATGGGGCATTGTTGGAATCTGGGACGGGCTGTGGCTGGCGTTAGTGCTGACCGGCGTCGGGCTAACGGCGGTGTTGTATCGCAGATCGAAATGAGCGGCATATACTGATCGACCGTTTGCCCGACACGCAACTTGCCGCGCTGGCCGGACTGCTGGAAACGCACCTGTTGACGACGAACCCAAGATCGATACCGAGAAGTGCGAGGTCGACGAGGCTCGCCGGTGGCTCGTGAGTCACGGCGGGAAGGCATTCCGCTCGACGAAGCCATGCGCCGTTTGGTATTCTAGCGGTCTGCCGGGCCGGCGATGAACGTCGAATGGACCGAAACATCGCTGGACGTCGACCACGTCGAACGAACGTCGAACGTCCTTCCGAAACTTGACGCCCCGAAAGCTTGATATACTGCTCGGCAATGCAGGGGAAACGTTTCGTAGCCTCGCTGCTGTGCCTCCCGCTCGCCGCAACACCCGCCATGCAGGACACCGGCACGCTCAGGCTTCGCGCCGATACCCGCGTCGTCCAGATCGACGTCACCGTGCGCGACTCTCAGGGCAAGCCGGTCCACGACCTCACGAAGTCCGATTTCACCGTCACGGACAATGGCAAGCCGCGCACGTTCACCATCTTTTCCGTCAACCACGATACGCCCGGCCCGTCGGCCTCGGGTTCGAATGCCCCGCAGCCTGAGCCAGCCGCGCTCGCGCCCCGGCCTGCCCTTCCGCCCAACGTCTTCACGAACCTCGGAGGCCCCGGACACCCGCCGGAGGGCCACTCGACGATCATCCTGCTCGACGGCATGAACGGCTGGTTCGATAACTTCGCCTATGCGCGCCAGGGCGTGCTCGGGCTGATGAACAAGGTTCCCGCGGACGAGCAGATCGCGCTCTACGTGCTTTCAAACGGCAACGGCATGGGCATCCTGCAGGACTACACCACCGACCGCGCAAAGCTCACCGATGCGATGGCGCACTTCATCCCCCGCGGTATGCATCCGGCCCCGCCCTACTTGCCGGAAGGCGCCGAGGGCATGATCGAAAAACCAACGCCGGACGCGCCCCAGAGGCCACGCTCCGGCCCCGGCGGACCTCCGCCTCCCGATGCGAGCAAGGCAGGGCCGCTCGAACAGGCAGCCTCTCTCCAGGTGGCGTCGGAAGCCGTCCGGTTATCCCTGAACGCCCTCGCGGAAAGGCTCCGCACTCTGCCCGGACGCAAGACCGTCTTCTGGGTCACCCAGGGCTTCCCCCCGAGGCAGCTCCGCGACATGCAGATTGCCTGGGACAAGACCATTACCGCGCTGAACGACGCCAATATCGTGGTCAACACGGTCGACGATAATGGCCTCGGCGGGCCGCCTCGTTACTGGGGTCCGGGAGCGATTCTGACCATGCAGCAGATCGCGGAAGAAACCGGCGGTCAGGCGTATTACCACCGTAACGACCTCGATGGAGCCATGGCTTCCGGCATCGCCGATTCGAGGAGCAGCTACACTCTGGGTTTCTACCTGGCTGAAATGGACGGCAAGTATCACGAGCTGAAGGTCCACGCGGACCGGACCGGCCTGCAGCTGAATTACCGCCAGGGCTATTACGCGCGCAGCGAGGCCATGGCGGATCTTTCATCCCGAAAGTCGGACCTTCAGTCCGCATTACTGAATCCTCTGGATTCCGTGGGAGTGGGGATTACGGCAAGTATCGATGTCGCCCCCGGAACTCCGCGCGCCACGCTCATGGCCCGCCTGAAACTGGACCCGGATTCGCTGTCTCTGAGGGAGACTCCGGGCGGGTGGAACGGCAATGTGGAGGAGATTTTTCTCGAATTGAACGCGGCCGGTCGCCAGGTGGGAGAGCTGCGCGACAAGAAGCAGTTTAAGATCGCGAGCGGCTACAAACCGACTTTCGACAACGAGGGCGTGACGCTTTCTCAGGCGGTCCCCTTGGCTGCGGACGCGGTGAAATTGTCGATCATTGTGCGCGATTCC
>Ga0302319_10001956_pt1 | contig 45459 bp, 33 predicted proteins | sample Bog_T0_2_FD_203319 | JGI IMG/M metagenome (GOLD analysis project Ga0302319, IMG submission 203319) | Peat permafrost microbial communities from Stordalen Mire near Abisko, Sweden - Bog_T0_2 | ecosystem: Environmental > Terrestrial > Soil > Wetlands > Peat | place: Sweden: Abisko, Stordalen Mire...
GTTTGGGTCGATTTCGCTGCTTGTTTCGTTGGTGGACAAGCAGGGGCGGATGCAACATCGAATCGCACGTTCTTGGGCGCGTTCGGCGATTTTCTTCGCTGGATGTTCGCTTAGAGTTCGTGGTATGCAGAACCTTACCAGGCATCCAGTCGCCGTCTATGCGTCCAATCACACTTCCTACATGGACACACCAGTGGTTTTCGGAGCATTGCCCTTCCAGTTTCGCATTCTGGCCAAGAAGGAACTGTGGCCTATCGCATTCATTGGATGGTACTTAGATCGATCAGGCCAGATTCCTATCGATACTCGCAACCCTCGCGCCACGCTCTCCAGCCTTGGGCTTGGGGTCAAGGCACTGCGATCCGGGATGCCACTGTTTGTATTTCCAGAAGGCGGGCGCACTCCGAGTGGTGATTTGCAGAACTTCCTCAGTGGTGCGGCCTATCTTGCGATTCGGGCGCAAGTGCCGCTGGTGCCGATTGCGCTGAGTGGGGTCTACGATCTGCTGCCGATCCATACTCGGCATCTGTTTCCGGGGGAGTTGACGTTGACGGCAGGAGAGGCAATCGACACGACCGGGATGACCGTTCGCGAGACGGACGAACTGACCGAGAGGCTCAAGGCGGCAATTCAGGCGTTGTCGGGAAAGCCGGTTGCCGATGCAAGGGCTGCTGAGGTTTCAATCGCCTGAGGTCTGTAGGAGGGAACAAGAATTGTTCTTGAGTTCGCCCTGGCGCATTTCTTTATGGGGGGCTTACACTGTTTGCTGCATGTCAGTCCACATTGCCATTCCCGAGCCCACCAGCAGCGACACAGCTTACAACCAGCGTTCTCTGCCGCCGTATTTAGCCGCCCTCCATTCTGCGGGGGTTACTCCGGTTCTGGTTCCCCTTCACGAGCGTCGGGATCGGGTTGCCCGACTGCTGCTTGGGGTGCAGGGGATTCTGCTTCCTGGAAGCGGGTTTGACGTTGATCCGGAGAGTTACGGCGAGGTGCGGATTGCGGAGTGCGCCGAATCAGATCAGGGCCGAGCAGCGATAGACGAGTTGCTGCTTGAGGACGCCTTTAACCTGCAAAAGCCAGTTCTGGCCATCTGTCATGGGGCACAGACGCTAAATGTTTGGCTGAACGGCACGTTGATCCAGGATCTTAAGACGAAAGTGAATCACAGCCCAGGGAGGAGCGTCCCTGAGGCGCATTTGGCACGGATATCCGCCGGGTCCCGGTTGGCGCAGTTGATTCCGGCGGGGACGCGGCTGGAGGCGCAGGTTAATTCCAGCCACCACCAGGCGGTGAAGGCGGTTGGGGGGTGCTTGCGCGTGAGCGCGGTCTCCCCTGAAGATGGTGTGATTGAGGCGGTTGAGCTCGAGTCCGCTTCTCATTTTGTGGTTGGCGTGCAGTGGCATCCGGAGCGGACCTACACTTCCAGCGCTTTTTCCCGAGCGATTTTCTCTGCCTTTGCGCAAGCGGCTGCCGCATGGCAGCCTCGGCAGAGTGAAGTGTCGGTGGGACAGGCATGAGTGCGGTGCCGAGGCGCAGTGGACGAGCCAGCACGATTCTGGACATAATTCAGGATTTCAGGCATGGGTGAGAGCAGCCGGGCGAGAGGCGCGCGGCTGAACGAGATGCTGTCTGCGGCGGGGCTTGAGCGTCTTGATCCGGATTTGGCGGAACGCTTCGGGGACTATTGCTCGCTGCTTATGCGCTGGAACGCCCGGACAAACCTGACGGCGGTTCGGGATGAAGAGGGGATTCTCTCGCGCCATTTTATGGAGTCGGTTGCATGTGCCAGGGCTTTGCCGGCGGGGATTGGGGCTCTGCTTGATTTCGGATCAGGAGCAGGGTTTCCAGGGATTCCAATTGCGCTGTGCCGTACGGAGATTGCCGTTACGCTGGCCGAGTCGCAGGGGAAGAAGGCTGCGTTCCTTCGGGAGGCGGTTCGGATGCTTGGGTTATCTTCAACAGTCCATTCCGGGCGGGCAGAGAGGCTTGCCTCTCAATTCGATTGCGTCACGCTGCGGGCAGTTGACCGGATGGATTTGGCCGTGAAGGTAGCAATGGGCTTGGTGGCTCCGGGTGGTTTGCTGGCTCTGATGACCACGATGGCGGAGTTCGAGAGACTTCAGGCGGAGTTGGGCGCTGGGTTGAGCTGGTTGGAGCCGTGGCAGCTTCCAGGGAGCCGAACAGGTATTGTTGCCTTGGCGCGAGTGCCGATCGGCGGTTGAGGGTCAATTGACTCGTTGGATAATGCAAAACGGGGTTTCGCATTGAGTTGGTTTCTTTGGGAGGCAGGCGGTGTTCCACGTGGAACAAAACGGGAATCACACCAAATAGGGAAGTGTTCCACGTGGAACAAGCCTCGCACCCTCCCAAATCAGGCTCCGTTTCATTTCGGGAGACCTGCTTGAAACGAGTGAAACTCGTACCCAAAATACCTGAGGTTTTCCACCGCCTGCCCCATTCCACTCCCGGTTCGAGCCCCCACCGGCTTGGTGTCTCAAAGTCTTTACCATCAGTTGCTTCCACGCAGCGTCGCCGAGGCTCATCCTGCCGGTTTCCACAGGATTGTCCTTTTCTCCACAACGCGAGTCGCTACTCGGAACAGGTGCTTCCCTATACCCTTGACTTCCATGGGTAAGATTCTCGGCGTTGTAAACCAAAAGGGCGGAGTTGGCAAGACCACCACAGCCATCAACCTTGCCGCCTGCCTCGCAATCGAGGGCCTCAAGGTGCTTCTGGTCGATTGCGATCCCCAAGCCAACGCCTCATCCGGTGTCGGCCTGCATCGCGACGACAATCGACACTCAATTTACGATGTGCTGGTTGGCGATTCTGCAGCCGACCAGGTGATTCTTCCCACCGAGATCGGTAATCTGTGGCTCCTGCCCGGCTCGAAAAACCTGACCGGAGCCAATATCGAGCTTGCGGGCGCTTCGGACCGCGCACTTCGACTTCGCCAGGCATTGGCCCCGGTTCAAGAGCGCTTCGATCTGATTGTTTTGGATTGCCCTCCCGCGCTCGACCTGCTGACGCTGAACGTGCTGGGCGCGGCCGATTCATTGATTGTCCCGATGCAGGCTGAATACTTCGCCTTGGAGGGCATCACGGAGCTGATTTCCACACTGGAACGGGTTCGCGCTTCGGTGAACCCCGATGTCACGATCGAGGGTGTGCTGCTGACCATGTATGACGACCGCACGAACCTGGCGCAGCAGGTGACGGATACACTTCGCGAATACTTTCGTGAGCGGCTCTTCCAGACCGTGATTCCGCGCAATGTTCGGTTGGCCGAGGCGCCCAGCCATGGCAAGCCTGTTGCGCTCTACGATCCAAGGTCGCGGGGGACGGAAGCATATTTTGAACTGGCCGGCGAGTACCTGGCCCGGAACCACATTGAAAGCCCGCGCAGTTTGGAGCGCAAGGCAGCCGCACTGGCCAAGCCGCCGGAGCCGCCGGTTCGGCACAAGGTTCGCTTTTGGCCCTACTCTTGAGCGAGAGCAGAGCAATCAAACAGGAATTTGCCGAACTTACGAGTGGAAACTATTGCCGGGCTCCCGGCAAATATCGATTGAATGCTTCCGGGCTTTTCCCTGGATTCGAGGATTTTGAACCATGACCACCGCCCCACTTGATTTGAAACGGCGCGCCCTGGGCAAGGGCCTGGACTCCCTGTTGCCGCGAGTGCAAGCCCCAACCGCAGCCCCGGCCGAGGCGGAAGGCGGCAAGCCCCGCGAGATTCCACTGGACCAGATTGATCGCAACCCATTCCAGACGCGGACACAGGTGAATGAAGACCAGCTGGCAGAGCTTGCTGCTTCCGTCGTCGCCAATGGCGTGGTGCAGCCGATCCTGGTGCGGCCATTGGCTTCCGGACGCTTCCAGCTCATTGCCGGCGAACGGCGCTGGCGGGCGTCGCATCTGGCGGGCAAGACGACGATCCCGGCGATTCTGCGCCAGGTGAGTGACGAGCAGGCGATGGAGATCACCATCGTTGAGAATCTGCAGCGCTCGGACCTGAACCCGATGGAACAGGCGCGGGCGTTTGAGCGGCTTTCGCGCGAGTTCCACATGACGCAGGAGCAGATGGCTACACGCACTGGGAAAGACCGCGCTTCGGTGGCCAATTTCCTGCGGCTGCTGCGGCTGCCGGCAACAGTGCAGGCCCGCGTGGAATCAGGGGATTTGAGCTTTGGACATGCGCGTACGCTGCTGGCGTTTGAGCACGCGGAAGACATTGAGAAGACGGCGCAGCGGGTGGTTGGACTTTCGCTATCTGTTCGCCAAACAGAGACGTATGTGCAAGGGCTGCTGCATCCGGAAAATGCGAAGAAGAAGGAAGCCAAGCCGGAACCACCGGTGGATCCCAATGTGCGTGCTGTGCAGGAGCGGCTGCAACGCTCGCTGGGGCTGAAGGTCAGCATCGAAGACCACAAAGGGCGCGGCAAGGTAATCATCGAGTACTCGAAGCTGGAAGACTTCGATACGCTGCTTGAGCAGTTGGCTGGCGAATGACGGTTCCAGGCCCGACGCGTTTCGGGGCTGGCTTTTTTTCCAACACCGGCTGCGACATGTCAACTTGTGGCAGCGTGCCACCCATAGCCTTGAGATTCGACCATCCATTCCCGGTCAATGGGAGTTAAGCTAATTTAGCCCATCCTTACGGTCGATAAAGCTTACTGTGGATTGCTTAAGGCACGCTCGCGCCCTCCTGTTGCTCTTGCTCGCGTGTGCCTCGTTGTGCGCTCAAGAGTACAGTTTCCGCACGTTTGCGAACGCCGATGGCCTGAATAACCTCGCGATCCGCAATATTTATCAGGACAGGGTCGGCTTTCTGTGGGTCAGCACGGAAAACGGGGTCTACCGCTACGACGGGGAGCGCTTCGAGGCCTTTGGACTGGCGCAGGGAATGCCGGCCAACTCCGGCGTTGCGTTTGGCGACGCACCGGACGGATCGCTGCTGGTGGGCGGAATTATCGGACTTTACCGCCTGCACGGAAATCGCTTCGAAAAGGTTCCTGCATCGTTCAAGACCATCAACTGGGCCCAGGGCATCCAGGCAGACGGGCACGGGCGCACCTATATTGGAACCGAACTAGGCCTTGTCGTTCTATCCTCTCAACCGGGCCGGGAATCGTTCTCGATGCTCACCGTCGATCGAGCGGCGCGGACGTCGGGGCCGGAAGCGTTCGGCATTCTTCTGGATGGGGACACAGTCTGGTACGGCTGCGGGCTGGAACTATGCCGGATGAGGCAAGGCCAGACCGAAGTCTTCGGGCGTGATCACTCACTCCCTGCTCACCAAGTGACGACGATCCGCAAAGACAGAGCGGGAAATCTCTGGGTGCGGGTAAGGAACGGAGGCGTATACCTGCTGGCGTCGGGTGGGAGCCGCTTCTCACGGCCCGATTTGCCCCTCCCAGGAAACCCGACGATCGGCATTCCGGCCACCGATGCGGATGGCCGAATCCTTCTGCCTTCACCGGACGGTCTGTTGATTCAGCAAGAGCGGGGCTGGCGGAAGATTGACAGCTTGACGGGAGTGAAGGGGGTAGTTTACTCCGCGTTCGAGGACCGGCAACACTCTCTTTGGATTGGACTTGCGGGCCGTGGGCTAGTGCAGTTGCGGGGCTATGACGAGTGGGAGAACTACTCCACGGCGAGCGGACTGCCCTGTGACCTGGTGTACGAGATACTGACGCAGGCCGATGGAACGCTTTGGCTTGGCACGGAAGCCGGCCTGGTCCGCGGAGAGAAACTCCAGTCCGGCCGGAGATGGAATAAGGTACCAGGCCTCGACGGGTCTCCCGTTCACGCAGTTCGCGCCGACAGTGGCGGGAGCCTTTGGATCGGGACAGAAACACGTGGCGTGGCAAAGTTGGATTTGCGGACAGGTGCCGTGAAGTGGTTCGGCGAGGCGCAAGGCCTGCGGGGGAAAGCGGCCTACATAGTCCGTTTCGACAGGGAGCAGAGACTCTGGGCAGGCACGGAAGCAGGCCTATTTGTCGCCAAGCAGCCGTATACCCGTTTCGCACGCGTCAGCGAGCTCCCGGCGTCGCGTTTCTGGGCGATTGCCCAAGGGGGCGATGGCACCGTCTGGGCGGGTGGCGCCGAAGGACTCTATGCGCTTACGGGCGGACAGTGGAGGAACTTCAAGCCGGCCGATGGGCTGAGCAACCAGGAGGTGCTCTCACTTGGCGCGGGCGCCGGCGGAACCATCTGGGTCGGATACCGCTTCGGTGGCGGCATCGACCGGGTCCGTCTGATGGCCGAGGGTCTCGCTGTCGAGAGGGGCGTGCAACGACCCGGTACTGACGGTCTGGTGTATTTTTTCGACTTCGACGCGCTGGGACGATTGTGGGTGGGCACCGAGCATGGAGTCGATGTATGGGATGGGTCGCGCTGGAGCCATTACGACATGGATGACGGCATGGTCTGGAACGACTGTAACCTCAACGCATTTGGTTCAGAGCCGGACGGTACCGTGTGGATAGGAACGAGTGTCGGACTGTCGCGGTTCAAGCCGCGTCCTCACCGGGCACCCGTGCTGCCTCTGGAGGTGGTCTTCACCCAGCTGATGCTGGGCGGCAGAGATGTCTCCGCGGCAATCAATCCTTCTGTCGAGCTTCGTGGCAACTCGCTGATCGCGCGCTTCTCGGCGCTGAACGCATCCCGGCAGAATGGGGTATTGTTCCGCTACCGGCTTGAGGGAGCAAATCCGAACTGGACTGAGACTGCGCAAAGAGAACTGCAATTCGCGGAGCTTGCCCCGGGAGCATACCGGCTAGTAGTTGAGGCACAGGACAGCGATCAAATGTGGCGCACCAACCGGGCAGAGTTTGCGTTCAGAATCCTCACCCCGTGGTATCGGAGCTGGTGGTTATTTACTCTCTGCGGTCTGCTTCCCGTGTTGATTGTCGCGGTCTTTGTGCGGTCGCGGATGGCCGAACTCGCCAGGAGAGAGCGCGAATTCCAGCGGCTGATGGCGGCGCATGAAGAAATCAGGAATCTGGCCTTCTTCGACCCCCTGACGGGCCTGCCCAACCGGCGCAGATTGTTCGACCGGCTCACGAGGGAGCTTGCGACTTCCAACCGAAGCGGCAGTCTGCGCGCACTGCTCTTTATCGATCTGGACGATTTCAAGACGCTCAACGACACACTTGGCCATCAAGTAGGCGACCTTCTGCTTCAGGAGGTTGCACGGCGCCTGACCGCTTCTGTCAGAGCTTCAGATACGGTGGCACGGCTGGGCGGAGACGAGTTCGTGGTGATGCTTGAAGGGCTCAGTGAATTTCCAACTGTCGCGGCAGGACAGGCGAAAACGACCGGCGACAAGATTTGCGACGTGGTGGGCCAGCCTTACAGGTTGGACGGCCACGAGTGCGTCAGTGCTTGCAGCATAGGCATCACCGTGTTTGGCGACGGGCAGGAAGGCATGAATGAGATCCTGCAGCAGGCGGACATCGCCATGTACGAGGCCAAGGCCGCGGGGCGCGACACCGTGCGCTTTTTTGCCCCTGCACTGCAAATAGCAGCAAATGCCCGTGCCGCGCTGGAGCTTGAGCTCCGATTGGCAATCAAGACCGGCCAGTTCGTGCTCTACTTTCAGCCTCAGCTGGAGCACGGCCAAGTGGGCGGGGCCGAGGCGCTTGTGCGCTGGAACCATCCCAGGCGAGGCCTGCTCGCCCCTGGCGAATTCATTCCATTGGCAGAGGAGACGGGACTCATACTTCCCCTCGGCGATTGGGTGCTCCAAGCCGCATGCCGGCAGCTTGCTGCCTGGTCGAGAAGCCAGGCCACGGCCTCCATTGCTATTGCCGCAAATATCAGTGCCCGGCAGTTCCGTCAGCCTGACTTCGTCGAGCGCGTGCTGGCCGCGTTGGATTCTGCCGGTTGCAATCCTGGGAACCTGAAACTGGAACTCACGGAGAGCATGCTGGTCGACAATTTCGAGGAGGCCATCGCCAAAATGACCGAACTGAACGACCATGGATTGACTTTTTCCCTCGACGACTTTGGCACCGGTTATGCCTCACTCTCCTACCTCAAGCGCTTACCATTGCAGCAACTCAAGATCGACCGCTCCTTTGTGCGCGACATTCTGACCGATGCGAGCAGTGCCGCCATTGCCCAGACCGTCATCTCGCTGGGCCACGCCATAGGGCTGTCTGTGCTGGCCGAAGGCGTTGAGACAGAGGAGCAGCGCATTCTTCTGGACCACCTTGGTTGCCATGCGTACCAGGGATTTCTGCTCAGCCGCCCGGTGGCGCCGCTGGAATTCGAGCGACTCCTTCCGATTTGGATGGACGCTCATCCTCTGGAGCCGCAGCAGGGCATCCCCTGCGTGTTGAGGACACCCGTTGACGCCTATGGGGTCGGCCGCGTCGAGCCGGCGAACAGGAATCCCCATGAGGTGTCGAGGTAGAGCCAGCGCTGGGTGCCGAACCAGCTGGTGGGGAGGCTGGGGACGTGAAGCAGGGTGTGGCCGCCCATGCACATCATCTCGGTGCCGTTCCAGTCGAGGAACGTGCGGGAGGCCTGGCCGACCTGGGCGGGATGCGCGACGCGGCGCAGGCAGACCGGGCAACGCTGGCGCTGGTCCTTGAGGATCCAACCCATGCCGAAAAGGCAAAGGGTGAAGCAGGAAGCGAGCTGAAGGCAGATTGCCGATTCCCCACGGAACCGGGTGCAACCATAGGCCAGTTCGAGGGAGATAAAGTAGACAATCGGCGCCAGCAGCGCAGCTTTTGCGGCGAGAAGGCTCCAGCGCTGGAGCCTTCCGATCCACGAGGTTTTTTGCGGATTGACGCTGTATTCGCCGAGGGAGACGGATGTGATGGCGGGCAAAGAGAGCAAGGCAAGCAGGAGTCCGAAGAGATAAATGCTCATGGTTGAAGGCCGGCAGTCGTCCAGGGACACGCCGAGCAAGTCATACTCGCTGCCATCGGGGCCGTTGGCGGCAATGCTGACGCAGGAGCCCCACATTTGCGCAACCCCGTCGGGCGTGAGATGGGCCACCACAAAGCCTGGACCGGCTTCGTGGTCTGGAGCGTCAGGATCGAGCAGCCAGGCATCGATGCGGCCGGGCAGTCCAAGCGCATCGTCTGCCGCGACGCCGGCGATTCTTCCCGTCTGATGGCCTAGATGCAACAGCGTCCCGGTAACATGCGGGTCTGCGCCAAACTCGTTTTTCCAGACTCTTTCGGACAGAATCAACTGGGGTGTATCGCTTGAGGCGTTTGTGCCTGCGTCAGTAAACCAAATCGGCAAACCTAGCAGAGTGAACAGGTTAGAACTGGCGTGGGCAACGCCCCAGACGGCGTTGTCCCGTGCCCTGGCGGGACTTACCGGTCCGACCATCCGCTGCCGGACCTGGTAAAACGCGAGAGCGTCAAAGTATTGCTGCTTCCGAACCTCCCACGAGTGGAACTCGCTTGGCGAGATGGTGGGCACGGCTCTGTTGTTGGTGCCCTGGTCGCGAATAAGCACCAGGTTGGGATTCACTTTTTGCGGCCGGAGGTTTCGTTCTGCGCGAACCCCGGGCAGCAACAGGGCGATGGTGTAGGTTGAAGCCAGAATTGCGGCCATCATTAAGAGGCACAGTTGTGGAGTGCCGCGCATTCCGGTGAAGAACGGCTGGTCTGGCCGGCCCGCGCGGCGCAGGCATAGCGCATCCTGAAAAGCTCCGAGGCAGAAAGCTGTAACTTCACTCTGGCTGCGTCGATCGGCGCTGTTCGGAAGCAGGCAAGACTGGCGCACATGCCAGAGTTCTCCACGCCACTCGCGGATCCACTCGGCGCGCTGGGAGCCAGGCACGAGCAGAGATGCGCCGAGGAGCAGGGTGCGGTGGAAGAGGCGCCAAGCGAGCGGAGATCTCATACGGAACGCGCCTCTTTGCTGGAAACGAGCCCGGAAATCGCGCTGGGAATCAGCCTTTCGAGCAGGGGATAGCGTCTTCGCGATGCCTCAAGCGTGATTTTGCCCGCGGGGGTGAGTTTGTAGTACTTGCGCGGCGGGCGCTGCTCGGCATCGGCGATGGACTGCTTCTCCCAATGGGAGCGGATGAGGTCATCGCCTTCCAGGCGACGCATGGCCGGGTAGACGGTTCCGCTGGGCAACCCAGTCATCTCCATAATGCTGAAGCCGTAGACGAAGCCGGCATCGAGCGCCTGCAGAATCATGGCGGCGGTGTGGGAGAGCTTTGTTTCCGGAGATTTTGGATCGCGGGCCATGGCGAATTGTACCTATGTAGCAATCTACTTGACAAGAGCGTGTGCAGATTGCTACATAGGGTATGCAGGTGAATGAATGCTCGAACTGCGCAGTGTGTCCAAACGATTCTCCGGAATTGCAGCTGTGGACGATGTAAGCTTCTCAGCCCGGGCCGGCGAAGTGACCGGCTACCTGGGACCGAATGGGTCTGGTAAATCCACTACCATGAAGATGATTACGGGGCTCATTGAGCGGTCAGAGGGCCACATCTTCTTTCAAGGCAAGCCTATCGAAGACGACTTGATTGCATACAAGAGGCGGCTGGGGTATGTGCCCGAGGAGCCCTATCTTTACACGCATCTTTCCGGCGCGGAGTACCTGACGATGGTGGCGCAGCTTCGCGATCTCCCGGCGCGGCAATCCGCGGAGCGCATTGACGGCATGCTGCGGCTCTTTTCGCTCCATGGGGATCGGCACGCTTCCATTTCGGGCTATTCCAAAGGCATGCGGCAGAAGGTTCTGCTGATTGCGGCGTTGATGCACAACCCGCAACTGATTCTGCTGGACGAGCCCTTTTCCGGGCTGGATGTGGCCTCATCGCTGGTGCTTCGCCGGCTGATTCAGGAGCTGGCGGCGAGGGGCAAGGTGGTTCTGTTCAGTTCGCATGAGCTGGACACGGTGGAGCGGATCTGTTCCCGGGTCGTGATTTTGCACCATGGAAAACTCGTGGCTGATGACTCGATCGAGCGACTGCGGTCTCTGATGGAATTGCCGACGCTGGAAAAGATCTTCTCGCAGCTGGCGGTTGAGCAGGACACAGACCGCATGGCGAGGGAAATCGTGGATCTTATCTATGCATGACCTGATTCAGAGACTCGTTGCGCGCCTGCCGCTCGACTTCCGCGTTCTGTACGGGCAGTTTCTGCTGCGGGTGATCGACCTTGAGGCGTTATCGATTCAGGCGGATGTGCCTGGATTTCTCGGGCAGTTTGCCGGGGTGCTCATCATGCTCAGCCTGGTGCACTCGGTGGTCACGTACGTCGGTTATGTCTACATCACCGAAGCGCACGAACGAATGGCTTTTCTGTTGCACATCCAACACTACCTGATTGCGACCACGATGCTGGTGGTTGGGCTGGCAACGGTGATCAGTTGGGACGCCACCTTCCCCGATCGACGCGACGTGATGGTATTGTCGTCACTGCCGATTGCTCCGCGCACAATTCTCCTGGCCAAGATGGCTGCTTCGATCGGGGTACTGGGCCTTGCCGTTTTCACTCTGAATGTGGCTTCAGGGCTGATGCTGCCCCTGATTCTGGGGGCGCAGCCTGGGCCGGTGCTCGGGCAATTCCAGTCGATTCCGGCATGGTGGTTTGCGCTTATCGCGGCCTCCGCATTTCTGTACGGATCTGTTTTGACGGTGCAGGGGTTTACGGCGCTGCTGCTGCCGAGGCGCATCTTTCTCAGGCTCTCAGCATTTTTGCAGCTGGCGGCATTTGGCGTTTTCCTGGGTGTCTACTTCGTGCAGCCATCGCTGACGACTCCCGCGGCTTTGGCCGCCCCGGGGAACCAATGGATACTGGCGAGCTCTCCGTCGTACTGGTTCTGGGCGATGTTCAACCAGATGAATGGAACGCTGCCGGCGCAGCTATTCTGGGTTGCTCACCGGGCATGGATTTGGCTAGGGCTGGCCGTGAGTGGAGCAGTGTTGTCAATGATGCTCTGCTACCTGCGCACCATGAAAAAGACTGTGGAGGAACCGGACCTGGTGCCTGGAGCAGGCAGCTTTAGCTGGGTGCCAAGGGTTGGTAATTCGCTGCAAAACGCAGTCGCGCAATTCAGCATTCGGTCGCTCACGCGCTGCCGGCAGCATCGAGTTGCCTATGCGTTTTACCTGGCGTTCGTGTTCGCTTTGGCCTTCTCGCTGCTCAGGACCGAGACGGCAGCTACCGCGCCCATCCCGCTCTCGCTGGTCCTTCTTGCCCCCACTTTCCTGATGATGCTATTCGCGGTGATGGGGCTTCGCAACGTATTCTCGCTCCCCATCTCACTGACAGCGAATTGGGTGCTGCGCACGACGCAGGTTCGCCCGCCGGAAAAGTATGTGGCGGCAACGAGAGCCACCCTGCTGCTATTTGCGGTGGCGCCGGCGTGGTTATTGTCGGCCGCTTTGTCGCTACGATTCAGGCCGGTGATTCAGGTTGCCGGGCACCTTGTCGTCCTGGCGCTGGTGGGCTGCATTCTCGCAGAAGTGTGCCTGATCGGCTTCTACAAGGTTCCGTTCACATGCTCCTTCCTGCCGGGGAGAGCGAATGTGCAACTGACTTTCTGGGGATCGGTGATGGTCATGTTCACTGTCTTCATTCCATGCATGCAGTTTGAACAGAGCGCACTGCATGAAGCCAACAAGTTCGGCTTCCTGGTGTGCATCCTTGTGGGTTGCGCCCTTGCGCTTTTTGCCTACAACGATCATCGCGGGAAATCGGCTGTTATCCATTTTGAAGAGATTCCAGACGAGGTAATCACCACATTGAAGCTCAACGCCTGAGAGCCAAAGAAGCAGCAAGGTTCCTTCGATTCAGATTGCCAGAGGAGGCCGTATCCATGCTCGAGGTCCAGCACTTATACCGCAGTTACCGCGGCATTCCCGCGATTCAGGATGTGAGCTTCAAGGTTGCGGGCGGTGAGGTTGTCGGCTTCCTGGGGCCAAACGGCGCGGGCAAGTCGACAACCGTGAAGATTATTACAGGGATGCTGCGGCCCAATGAAGGGCGCGTGCTTTTTGAAGGCCATGACATTACTGAGGCCATGGTCAGTTACCGCGCGACGCTCGGTTACGTGCCGGAGGAGGCGCACCTCTACCCGTACATGTCTGGCCTGGAGTATTTGCAACTGGTTGGACGTCTGCGTGGCCTGGGTGAAGCACTCATTGCAACCAAAGCGACAAGGTTGCTGACGCTGCTGAACCTGGAGTCTTGGCAGCACTCGCCGATTTCAACTTACTCCAAGGGGATGCGGCAGAGGGTGCTGATTGCTGCGGCCCTGCTGCACGACCCGAAGCTGCTGATCTTTGACGAACCGCTTTCCGGGCTGGATGTGGTGTCGGGCCGCCTATTCAAAGACCTGCTCGAGTTGCTTGCCGCGGAAGGCAAGGCGGTGGTCTACATTTCCCATGTGCTCGAGGTGGTGGAGCAGGTCTGCAACCGGGTAATCGTGATTGCCAAGGGGCGGGTTCTGGCGGATGCGCAACCCGGCGATCTGACACGGTTGATGAGCCTTCCCAATCTCGAGAGCGTTTTTGCGCAGTTGGTGAAGCAGCAGGACACGCGGAGCATCGCGCAAGAGATGGTGGAGGTAATGCAAATTGGCAATGCGTGAGGAGTTTCAGCGGCTGTTCATGATGGCGGAGCCGGAGGCGCTTTCGCTCAACGCGCAGGCCGCTCTGGAGGAAGTGGTCGAGCCGCAGCGCAGCCAGTTTTCGCTGCTGGTTCGGCACTTCCTCGAGCGGTTCTTCAACCACGAGACGGCTTCGCCAGACGGGGATGCAAAATCCCGGTTGGTCCTGATCGCAGTCGCTACGGGGATTCCGGGATTCATGGTTGCACTCTATCTCTGGCCGGTTTATCACCCGTTTATCGGATGGCCGCCCGGCCGTCCGTTGAATATTGATCGTCCGCCTTATTGGTTGCAGGTTAATCATCATTTCTTTTTCGTGTTGTATTCGTATGGTGCGATGGGGATTATCTCGGTCTTCGAGTGGGACATGTTCTTCCCGGATCTGCTCGATGCATTTGTGCTGACCACGTTGCCGATACCAATCGGGCGGATCTTTCTCGCGCGGGTCACCGCAATCACGATCTTTATTCTCGGATTCCTGCTCGACGCGAACTTCCTTGCACCCCTGGCCATTCCGGCATCCTTTGACCCACCCAACCTTACACGCCTCATGACCGGCCACATCCTGGCAACGCTCGGCGGTGGGCTCTTCTCCGCAACATTCATCCTTGCCCTGCAGGGCGTGCTTCTATCTGTGCTGGGCGAGCAGCTCTTTCGCAGGGTCTCTCTCATCTTGCAGGGGCTGCTGATCTCCGCCCTGCTGATGCTGCTTTTGTTGTTTCCGGTGCTCTCCGGATCGGTTCCGGTCTTCCTTCAATCCAACAGCCACGCGGCGCAGTTCTTCCCGCCTTTCTGGTTTCTGGGCATCTACCAGAGGTTGCTTGAGGGCCCTGGGGCAATGCCGATCTATTCAAAGCTGGCGGAGACGGGATGCCTGGCTTTATTGACCACCCTGGCTGTTGCTGGACTCGCCCACCCAATCGCATACGTGCGCAGAACTCGGCGACTGGTGGTTGGCTCCGGGACGCAGGATACACGCACCTTGGCTGGGCGGCCGGCAAATGGCCTGCTGCATGCGACGCTGCTGCGGACACCGGTTTCTCGAGCCGTCTTTCATTTTGTTAGCCAGACCCTGATGCGGGTGCAGCGCTATCGCATCTATCTGGTTCTCTACGGGGGAGTCGGGCTTTCGGTTGTTGTCTCGAGCATTCTGCGGCTTAGCGTGGAACACGGCCGAGTCCAGATGGAAGTTTCCGCAGATGGGGTTCGCGCGTCGATTGCCATCGTCGCTTTCTGGACCATCGCCGGACTGCGCATGGCATTTGTCTCGCCGGGCAACCGTCAGGGAAGTTGGGTGTTTCGCATCGTCCACGGCAGGCCCCCGGTGGCAGCGACAGCGATCGAGCAGCTACGCGCAGCTCGCACTTGGGTGCTGCTCTGGTCAACATTGATCTCTCTCTCGGCTTGCCTGGGCGCTCGATCCATTGGTTCGGCGGAACTTCGCAGCTGGGCCTCGACGGCGAGTCTGATGCTGATTGCGCTGGGTATGTGCCTCGTCCTCACGGACGTCTTTTTTTTCAACGGCATGACCATTGCTTTCACGGGCGACACCCCTCGAGGGCAGCCCAACCTGGCGCTGACGGTGCTCAAGTACTTCACGTTTTTCCCGTTCGTGATTTGGATTCCGGTAGAATTTGAGCTTTGGATCGCCCGGAGCATTTTGCACTTTGCGCTGGCCGCCGGAGTCATCGGGGCTGCCCATTTCGGCCTTGATCGCCTGCACCGCGGAATGGTGAAAGAGCACTGCGGGATGCCCGGACTTGAGGATGATGATGAGGACTTCCCGATGAGGCTTGGCCTTCGCTACTGAACACACACTCGGCGGCATTGGCTCAAAAGTTATGGAGCGCAGCCAACAAATGTAAAGCCGAAAGGCAGCCCTGAATGAGAGCCAATCGGGACGTCGATCGGCGTCGCGCCCAGCGAGAGAGCTCGAAAATCAAAGCTCACGCGCAGGCTCAAGAGCCCGGCGAACTCGACGAGCCTACACAGGATCCTGCGTATCATCACCGGTCTAAGTCAACCATTTGGTTGAAGTGGGGCTCCATCCGTCGACCCTTGAAACCGATCGCGCAAACTCCATTCGGGCCTTCGCGGCGGGGGTTTCCCGGACATATCCTATCCAAACTATTGACATATCATTCAACAGACAATTGCCTGCACGAAGAGAGTCGATAATACGGTAACGATACAAAAAGAGGGGCAGCAAGCGGGGTGTGAAGAAGGCTGGGAAAACCGAGAAACATCTAAGTAAATCGCTTTATAGCAGCAGTTTATTCCAATTTTCTGCGAATGCGGACCGGGTGTGGAAAAAGTGGACCCGGAAATGTAAATGTTTCCAAGTATTGACATGTCGTATTTACGGTCAAAGCGGGCAGTTTTTTCAAAACGCAAGTTGACAGGGGCGTTTTCGCTTGATATCGTTTCGATTGCTCCGGAGAACGCCCTTTTTGCTTCCTTCTATTTGGATTCGGGGAGCGGGTACTCCGGCAATTTAGCTCGACCTGTCAACGTGGCGGGCGAGCCTTTCGTGCCGACTGGTGGGATCCAACCTGCCGGGCAAGTGGGTCGACCACAAGTTCACACAAAAAAACAGAACCATCTTCAGGAGACCGCATGAACAAGAGCTTTCGTACAGCCCTCGCGCTGGGTATCTTTGCCTGCGCGAGCGTTTTGCTTACTCTGCCGGCCACCGCACAATCGGTCTATGGATCGTTGTTCGGCAGCGTGACAGATAAGACCGGGGCCGCCGTAGCTGGCGCCACGGTCACGGTCAAGGACGAGGCCAAGGGCACCGTCGTTACCGTCACCTCCAACGCCGCGGGCGACTACAACGTCCCCCACCTTATCCCCGACGTTTATGACCTCAAGGTCTCGGCCAAGGGTTTCAAGTCATTCGAGACCAAAGGCATTCAGATTGAAGCGGACGCATCTCCCCGCATCGACCCGACCATGGACGTAGGCGGAAGCACAGAGACCGTCGAAGTGAGCGCGGACGCGCAGCCTGAGTTGAAGACCGACAAAGCTGATGTGGCAACCGTCTTCGACGAGCAGCAGGTTTCCTCGTTGCCCATCGGCGACCAGAACTTCACCAACCTGCAGTTGCTCCTCCCCGGCGCGCAGCTTCTTGGCTGGTCTCACGCGGCTGACGAGAACCCGCAGGCATCCAAGCAGATTCAGGTGGACGGCCAGGCATTCGGCGGCACCGCTTTCGAACTGGACGGCACCGATAACGAAGATCCAATTCTCGGCATCATCGTCATCAACCCGGCAACCGACGCGGTGACGGAAACCAAGATCACCACGCAAAACTACGACGCCGAACTGGGCAAGGCCGTTTCCGCGGTGGTAACTGCCCAGACCCGCTCGGGCACCAACAAATTCCACGGCAGCGCCTATGATTTCCGCACCGGCAATGCCAACCTGGCTCGCGATCCTTTTTCGCAGCCTGCGGCAAACGGACTCCCGGCCGGCTTGAAGAACCGCTTTGGCGGCAGCATCGGCGGTCCGGTTCTCAAGGACAAGTTCTTCTTCTTCGGCAACTATGAAGGACAGCGCCAGAAGGTCGGCACATCGGCTCAGGACACTCTTCCCACGGCACTGCTGACGGAAACAGCGCTGGGCAACTCAGTTGGACCGAGCGGGATTCCTGGGGCGGACTTCAGCGAGTACCTCACCGAGCTGGGTGGAAAGGGACAAATCTACGACTGGACCAAGACCTATGTAGACGCCAAAGGGAATACCCGTCCCACGGCGTTCCCGGGCAACGTGGTGCCAAAGTCGTACCTTTCACCCCAGGCACTTGGAGTCCTCGCACTGCTTGAACCATTCACCAAGGGAATCGTTCCCAATGCCAATGGTTCAGTTGGAGGCCTTGACAAGAACTACAACCAGAACGGCACCGGACTGTTCAACAGCGACCAGTGGACAGAACGCGTCGACTACACGCTGAACGAAAAGGCGCACATCTTTGAGCGCTTCTCGCGCTTTACGGATGTCCTCTCAGGCGCAGTCATGTTTGGCGCAGCCGGCGGCCCTGGATTTGGTGTCAACAACTACGGCGGCAACTCGAACGGCGCCAATGACAGCCTGGCAGCCGGCATGGATATCGCCATCAGCCCGAAGCTGCTGACCGACTTCCGTCTTGGCTACTACCGCTACAACGTCATCGACACCAAACATGACCAGTCCGTTGCATTTGCGAGTGGCCTCACCTATAACGGCGCACCCGCTCCAATCCCCGGGATCAACCTGGGGACCACGTTCACCAATGGCGCACCGGGCTTTGTGTTTGACACGCTGCCCAACGGCGGTGGCGGCACCAACGGCTGGTCCTATGGTGACGGCCTTGGCGTCAATCGTTGCAACTGTCCTTTGACGGAACGCGAAGACCAAGGCCAGATCGTCAACAACTGGACCATGATCAAGGGCAACCACACCTTCAAGGTTGGCGCCGACCTGCGTTATGGCCGCAACCTGCGCGTTCCTTCTGACACGGATCGTGCCGGACAATTGAACTTCCACACCGACCAGACTAGCGACACCGGCGCATCGACACAGGGTGGCCTCGGGTTTGCCACCTTCCTGCTCGGCGATGTCAGCCAATTCGGCCGTTACGTCTCCACGTCCACCAACGCCAAGGAATTCCAGAAGCGCACCTTCTTCTACGGCCAGGACACGTGGCGCGTAACCAAGGACCTTACCCTCAACCTTGGCCTGCGCTGGGACCTCTACTTCCCAGAGTCAGTCAACGGGGCGGGGAACGGCGCGCTGCTGGATCTGAGCACCGGCTACATCAAGATTGCCGGCATGGGAAGCCAGGGTTCCAACCTCGGCTGGAACGTCAGCAAAGCCAAGCAGTTTGCGCCTCGCATCGGCTTGACCTACCAGGTGGATCCAAAGATGGTTCTGCGCGCCGGATACGGACGCAGCTTTGACACCGGCGTGTTCGGCTCCATCTTCGGCCACACGGTAACGCAGAACATTCCAGTTTTGGCCAACCAGCAGATTCCGGAACCGTCCAAGAGCACGCCGGCCTTCACGCTGGCAGCGGGACCCACGGCTTACGCGGGGCCCGCAGTACCTTCCAACGGCCTGCTGCCTAACCCCGGCTACGCAGTCAACACCAGCTCACGACCCAACCCGCTCCACCTGACCACCATCGATGCGTGGAACCTGAGCTTGCAGCGCGCTCTGACCCCGACACTGGCTTTGACAATCGCCTACGTTGGAAACAAGGGAACGCATACGCTGGGTGACGGCGACTCGAACGGCACCAACCCCAATGAAGCAGCGAACGTATTGCCTGGATCCTATAGTGTGACCGGACAGACGTTGAATTACGACCCAAACGGCGCCAGCGGAAACACTGCTCTGGGCAGCTACTCCGGCGGCATCTCCAACTCCAAGTTCCTGCAGCGCTACTACGGTGGAAAGCTCGCCGCTTGCGCTGACCCGACCTACATCTCATTGGCGGGCTTGCAGGCAGCGGATGGCGGCGACCCAAACCTCCAGACCGGCATGTGCGGCTGGACGAACGGCGTTTCCCTGCGCGGCGATGATCAGAACACCGAATTCGACGCATTGCAGGTAACTTTGGCCAAGCAGATGAGCCACGGGCTCGCGGCAACCGCAAACTACCAATGGGCGTCAGCGTTCGACGAACAGTCGGGCTACTACACCTGGGACCACAACATCACTCATGGGCGCGACAGCAACGTGCGTGATCAGCAGCTCGTTGTTTACGGCAGCTACGACTTGCCCTTCGGCAAGGGCAAGGACTTCCTGCAGAGTGCAAACAAAGCAACCGACCTGGTAGTGGGCGGATGGCAGATCAGCGACACACTCAACTGGTCTGGCGGCTTGCCTTTCTCACTTGGATACGGTGAGAGCGGCAGCAACATCGCAGGTGGCCCAAGCACACCAACCGTGAAAAGTGGTAAGCATCTGCCCATTTCACTCAAGGGCTTTGCACCTGGAACCAACGGCACAGGGACCAGGCAGTTCTACGACCAGTACATTCCGTGCGCCGACATTGCAACGGGATGCAAACCAGGCTCCGCAGGCAGTCTCACGGACCCAATCGACGTGGCAGCTAGCGGCGGAAACTTCGCAAATCCCGGTCTCGACACAATCGGCAACGCGGGCATCAACACCTATCGCGGACCGACCTTCTTCACCTCCGATATGGCGCTTACCAAGGCCTTCAGTATCTGGGAGAGCGTTGAAACCAAGTTCCGCATGGACGCCTACAACGTGTTCAACCACATCAACCCAGGTAACCCCGGCGGCAACATCGAATCCACCGGTACCATCAGCAACGAAGCTGCAGGTTGCGTAGGTTCAACCTGCGGACCCCGTCAGATGGAGTTTTCCCTCCGCGTTCAGTTCTAATTTCGCGCGAGGAGCCGCAATAAACCTCGAGGGGAGCTCCGGCTCCCCTCTTTCTTTATGCGGTAGACCCTCTTTTCCCAGCCGTCAACAATGCTCGTGTCAGGGCATGACTTTAGTCGTGCCGTAGAATTCCAATGAAGGGAGTTGGGCTTCAGCCCCTGCGATGTCCAGACCGGCAAGGCCTTCCGATGCGGACTGCAGAACGGGAAAGCCTCGCGTATTCTTTGTGACCACGCGTAGCGCCGGAGGCAGAGCAATCCTTCAGACCGAGCGCATGGCGAACCTCCTGATCGAGGTATTGCGTACACAAGTGCGGTTCAAACGGTTCGTTATCCATGAGTTCGTCGTGATGCCAAGCCATTTGCATCTTCTGTTGACTTTGCCAAGTGACCTTAGCGTTGAGAAAGCCATGCAATTCGTCAAGGGCGGGTTCTCGTTCCAAGCCAAGCGCGTCCTCGGTTTCGGGGGCGAAGTATGGCAGCGCGGTTTCTCCGACGTCTGGGTTGCAGACGGGGAAAGCTTTCAGCGACATAAGGAATACATCTACCTGAATCCCGTAAGAGCCGGCCTCGCGAAATCGCCAGACGAATTTCCGTATAGTACAGCGTTTTTGAAGAAGCGAAACCGGACAGGGGCTGAAGCCCCTCCAACTTTAGGGGTCTTTATTGGCACGACTAAAGTCATGCCCTGACACGAGAATGATGACCTATTCAATCCCCACAATCGTCCTGGGCTTATCACTCTGGCCCCAGGCCGCGCAGAATTCAACGCCGGCTCAGTCCGTTCCCGCCCAAACGGCTATCCCGGCCCAGGCCTCCCCCACGGTATCCGACACCACCCCTGCGGCTCCGACGCCATTAGAGGTGGCCCAGGATCTGGCCGCCAGAGGCCGGCTCGACAAAGCACTCGACCAGCTTGACCAGCTGACCACGCAGAATCCGGAGCCAGCCGGAGTTGAACGTCTGCGCGGCATTATCCTCTATCAAAAAGAGAGATTGCCGGAAGCCATCGAAGCCTTCACGAGGGCCGCCAAGCAGGACCCCGACGATCGCGAGTCCATCGAGATGCATGGAGTAATCCTGTTCCGACAGGGCCATGCGGCCGATGCGATTCCTTATCTCGAGAAGGCGCACGCCGCGGTGGAGCGGGCCAATATCGATCCGCAATACGTGCTTGGCCTGTGCTACGCCGATGTGAATCGATACGACGATGCGCGGCACGCCTTCGCCTTGCAATATGGATTCGGGCCCGACTCAGCGGAAGCCCATTTGTTGGCCGCGCGCCTGTTCCTGCGGCGCGAGTTTGCTTCGGAAGCCGCGGTTGAAGCCAATAAGGCCTTGGAGATCAACCCGTCTCTGCCCCTGGCTCACCAGCTTCTCGCCGAGGTAGCCCTCTCGAAGGCGGATACGGCGGACGCAATCCGCGAGTTGGAGGCGGAACAAAAGATCAATCCCCTCAACGGCATGGTCTACGAGCGTCTTGGGGATGCGTTGATCCGCAACGGGCAGTATGATCAGGCGCAGCAGGCCTTGAACCGGGCTGTTCTGCTGGAGCCCGGCGCTACCGCTCCATACATTCTTCTGGGCGAGGCGCTTCTAAAGCTCAAGCAGCCGATCCAGGCCCTGCATTATCTGGACCACGCGGCCAAGATGGACCCTTCGAATTACATCACTCACAATCTGCTCGGCCAGGCCTACAAGGCCACCGGCCAGGTAGCAGCTGCGAATCGCGAATTCCAGATGGTAGTTGATCTTCAACACAACGACAATCCGCAGCCGGCGGCGAAATAGACTATGCACCGCAGCGTCCCTCTGTTCCTGCTCCTTTGCATCCAGATTGCCGGCCAGCCGGCTCAAGCGATTCAGACGCCGGCCGCAGGCAAGCAGGATGCGCTGAAACGCGCAGATTCGGCATTCCGCAGCGGATTCACAGCCATGCAGGCCGGCCATCTTGAAGAAGCACGGGACCAGTTCACTCAGGCTACGAAACTGGCGCCGCTGATTCCGGAAGGGCACGAAGCGCTCGGGGAGGTCCTGATCGAGCTGGGCAAGCCGGCCGAAGCGATCCGTGAGCTTGCGGTCGCGCTCCGTCTCAAGCCCAGGGACCAGGGAATCGAGTCGAATCTTGCGCTGGCCTATGCAAAGGCGGGGGAGGCGGCGAAGGCGCTCCCTTACTTCGAGGCGGCATTCCAAGCCTCGTCCCAGGCAGGCAGCCAGCCAGTCGACGCCGATTTTCTCCAGGCCTACGGACGTGCACTTGCAGCGGTTGGCCGGCCGGCCGAGGCGATTCCAATGTTCCAGGCCGCAATCGACAAGGGCGCAGCAACGGCAGATGTATTCGATGCCCTTGGGTCCCTCTACGCCCAAGCCAGCCAATGGGCTGAAGCACAGGCGCGGTTTGAGCACGCTCTCACGATCGACAGCTCATTCCTGGTGGCTCGCATCCACCTGGGCATTGTTCAGCGTGAGCAACGCAACCTTGATGGTGCGGCCGCTTCCCTTGGGGCGGCGGTGAACCAGGATCCGAAAAACGCCGTGGCGCAGGCGGAATACGGCCGCACGCTTGCCGCAGCGGGGAAGGATGAGGCTGCCACGCCGCACCTGGAACAGGCCGCCGAGCTCGACCCGACCATTCCCGGCATACAAAACGACCTGGCCATGGCTCTGCAAAGGCAAGGCCGGCAAGGGGAAGCGATTCCGTGGTTTCAACAGGCTGTGGTGCGTGATCCGACGAGCTTGAGCGCGCTCACAAATCTGGGACTTGCGCTAACCCTGACAGGCAAGGCGAAGGAGGGGCTTGAGTACTTTCAGAAGGCCCAGGCGCAGGCACCACAGGACGCAACCATATTCAAGGATCAAGGCGTGGCTCATGTGCAGCTGTCGGCTTTTGATGAGGCAATCTCAGATTTCAAAGCGGCCCTGACACTCGACCCCGATGATTCCCAGCTTCACTACGACCTGGGCATGGCGTACAAGTTCAAAGACCGCGTGGACGACGCAATTGCCGAGCTGAGCAAGGCAGGGCAAATGGATCCAACGCTGCAGGATCCGCCTTACACGCTGGGCATCCTTTATATGCAGACCGGGAAGCTGGATGAGGCGGTTGTCGAGCTCAGGAAAGCGGTTGCTCTGCGCCCGGAGAATGGGGATGCCTGGGCGATTCTGGGCAGCACGCTAAAGCAGGATTCGCGCCTGGATGAAGCTCGCGATGCGCTGGAGAAGGCAATTCCGCTCCTTCCTGGTCAGCCAGGCCCGCGGGTGACTCTTGCGGGAGTGCTTACCGACCAGGCTGGCGCTGATTCCACGGCTACTGAAGCTGCGGAAGCAGCCGGCGACACGCAGAAGGCCGACCAGCTGCGAGCGCATGTCAAGGAATTACGCACCGAAGCGGCCGAATGGCGCCGCCAGGGGGCCGACCTGGCGCGAAGCGCTGTCAGTCGCCAGCGAGCGAACTTCGCCATGAACGCGGGGAATCAGTTGCTCCTCAAGGGGCAGATTGCCGATGCTGTGGCGCGGTACCAGGAAGCAATTGCCGCCGATCCCAGCTTCGCAGATCCACACAACCAGTTGGCCATCGCTTACGACCGCCAGGGCCGCACTGCGGAAGCCTCCGCCGAGCGCGATAAAGCCGCAAGCCTCCCTGCGTCAAAGTAGGAGGCGTTATTCGCAGGCCGGACGACGCTAAACAGTCTCTCAGGCCGGCGGCAGGATTTGACTCGTACCAGAGGCCCAGCTGGTGTACGCAGCGTCCAAAACCTGCTGGTTATGCAGGCCGTCTGCGCCAGGAGCCCGGTAAGTTCCGTGGCCTTTTACCCAATCCGAAAACGAGTCAAGCATTCGGGTGTAGCCATCATTGTTGGAGACGGTCTTGCGCTCGGCGATCCTGCCCTCGTGCCAAAGCTCCACATCCACATCGTTGTCGACGGTCAAGCCATATTGGCTGACGATGGCTCCGGTTTCGCCAGTCACTTCGACGAGCGAACGGTAAGCGCCCCGGGTACTCACAGTAACGGCACCCATTGCGCCGCTCGCAAAATCCAGGCCGATGGTCGCATAAGCTTCCAGGGGAGCGGATAAGGCATCGGCCCGGGCCAGGGTGCTCACTGCGGCAACGCGGGTGTCGAGCACAAACCGCAGGGCATCGATGCAGTGAATGCCCACATCGCCGATCGGCCCGCCGCAGGCCAGCGCCGGTTCGTAGATCCATTGCCGCGGGCTGGTCTCGGCGGCATAGCAGAACTGCGCGTGGGCCATTGCAGGGCGCCCGATTCGACCCTCGACAATCCAGTCGCGCATCAGCTCAAGGCTGTGGTTGTAACGGAAGTTTTGAGCCACGCCCAGGCACAAGCCTGCGTTGCCGGCCGCGGCCACCATCCGCTCCACTTCGGCGGCATTCATTCCCAGCGGCTTCTCGCACAGCACAGCCTTGCCGTGACTTAGGGCGAGCAGCACATGCGGCAGATGCAGAGCGTCAGGAGAGGTCACGAAGACCGCGTCGATCTGCGGCGAAGCGCACAGCTCTTCGGCAGTCTGAAATACATGTTCGACGTTGTACTCGCGGGCGTTGGCTGAGGCCTTCTCGAGGTCGCGCCGCCACAGCCCGGCGAGCTTCGAAGTCCGGGCTCCTGGAAATGCCGGAACCAATCGCTTCACGCAATGATGACCAAATCCAAGTAAACCAAAGCGAATCATGCTATCTCTCCAAAGATGAGCTTACAACGCGAACAGACTCTGTAGGGAATACGCAACCCAGCCGATAGATGTCTCATGGCGGTCTCCATGTCAACCAACGTGCACCTGGCGCCGGAATCTAGTTCTGCCCTTGAGAAGTGGGCGGGCGAGATGCGGTATGTGGCTCGGCAGCCGATTCTGAATCTACGCGGGCATGTGCACGGATACGAACTGCTGTTCAGAGGCGATCCTCAAGGAAATCTCCGGGGAGGTACCGACCTTGCCGCGCGTACGATGCTCGACAACGCAGTCATTTTCGGGATGGAGTGGCTGACAAATGGGCTCCCTGGCTTTATCCAGTGCACCGCTGAGTCACTGACCGAGGATCTGGTGCTGGTCCTGTCCCCGGAGCAGACTGTGCTGGAGCTTCCCGCAGAGCTTGAGCTGACTCCGCGGCTTCTGGAGAGCTGCCGCAAGCTGAAGGCCCGGGGCTTCCGGTTAGCGCTGGACGGTTTTGAATGGCATGCGGACCTGCGGCCCCTGGCGGCAGTAGCGGATTATATTCGGATAGAATCTTCGCGGTTTGGAGTGGCGGAGCGCCAGTATTTGCGCAATCTGGGTTCGGCGCCGCCGGCTCTCATCGCCAAGCGAGTGGAAACGCAGGAGCAATTCAAGATGGCCTGGGGGGAAGGCATCACGCTTTTCCAGGGCGGATACTTCTGCCACCCGATGCTGTTGAAGAAGAGAAAGTTGCCTGCCAACCGTCTATTGCATTTTCAGATCGTGCAATTGCTTCTTCACGACCCGATCGACATACGGCAGGTAAGCCAGCTTGTGCAGCGCGACACATCGCTCACATTCCGGCTGCTCCGGCTGGTGAATTCGCCCCTGTACGCGTTCCAACAGGAGGTACGCAGCGTTGAATCGGCAATCTTTGTGGTGGGGGAAACGACATTTCGGCGCATTGTATCGCTGGCGGTTTTGAGCGAGTTGAATGGCGAGGAACCTCCGGAGATTCTGCATATGGCCTTGCTTCGGGCACGCTTCTGCGAGCTGGCCGCCGGGTTATGCGAGCTTGATTCGGCGGAGCAGTACCTGCTGGGAATGCTGAGCCTGGTTCCGGCGATGCTGCGATTGCCAATGGAGGAGCTGACGCCGTCGTTGCCGCTGCGCACGGAGATCTGCGAGGCGTTGCAGGGGACAGAGAACCGGGAGCGGAGCCTGCTGTCGTGGCTGGAGTGCGATGAACGCGGGGATTGGGATGCCTGCGACCGTCTGTGCGAAGCCAATGGCTTTGGCCAGCAGCAGCTGATTGAGTGCTATGCAGAGAGTGCAGTATGGTCGGCCGCTGCGCTACGATCAGCGGGCTGAACCTTGGCGCATGTCTAACATTCCACACGCAAGAACTTTTGTTTTTAACAGATTCATCGCCCATTCATCTTGTTCGTATATCCATGTACAGGTCCGAGGATTGCTTCCCCCAGCGGTGCCGGGCGTATTCTTATCCTGTCCTTTGGAGCCGCAACATGTCCGAAATGGCTGCAACTCTACCTGTCCGTCCTCCGGCGGCAGATTTACTCGACAAAAAGATGAAGAAGTCCCACGCGATGATCAGCGGAGGGGTATGCATTGCGGCGCTGGTCATTGGCATCGGCTACATCGGCTTCCACGTTGCGCAGGACTTCACCGGCGTGACTCTGGGGAGCATCTGGCCGTATGCGCTCCTGGTTGCGGCCCTTTTCATAGCGCTTGGCTTTGAGTTCGTGAACGGGTTCCACGATACGGCAAACGCGGTGGCGACGGTGATCTATACTCACTCGCTTGAGCCGAATATTGCCGTGGTCTGGTCAGGGTTGTGCAACCTGACTGGGGTCCTGCTCTCGTCAGGCACTGTGGCGTACAGCATTATTACGCTGCTGCCAGTAGAGCTGATTTTGCAGGTGAGCGCGGGAGCAGGCTTCGCGATGGTGTTCGCTCTGCTGATTGCAGCCATCCTATGGAACCTGAGCACCTGGTGGTTTGGGCTTCCGGCTTCGAGCTCGCACACCATGGTCGGGTCCATCATTGGAGTAGGTCTTGCCAACCAGCTGATGAGCGCTCACTCCGGCACTTCCGGCGTAGACTGGGACCAGGTAACGAAGGTTTTCCGGGTGCTTCTGATTTCGCCCGTCGTCGGATTTGGTTGCGCGGCCATCCTATTTCTTTTGTCGAAGTGGACAATCAAGTATCCGGCTCTCTACGAGGCACCGAAGGGAGCGGAGCCGCCACCGTGGCCGATTCGCCTGCTGCTGGTGCTTACCTGCACCGGTGTGAGCTTCTCTCATGGGTCCAATGACGGGCAGAAGGGCATGGGTCTGATCATGCTCATTCTCATCGGGACTGTGCCAACAGCCTATGCACTGAATCACGCCGTGACGGGAGCGGATGTACAGGACTTTATCGCTGCGTCCGAGCAGGCAGGGCGTGTGCTGGACGCTCATGTGGACAAGACCGGAATCCTGGGCGAAGACGCGCGGGCCGAAGTGACTGACTATATTGCAACCAAGCAACTGAAGTCCGACACCGTTCTTGCGCTGCGCGAGTTGGTGGAAGATCTGAACCACGAAGTGGCGCTCTATAAGGAGCTCAAGGCAGTTCCGGGAAGTCAGCAAACCAACGTGCGCAACGATATGTATGTCGCGAGCGATGCGATTCGCTTGATGCAGAAAGCCAAGAACCCCGCCTTTACCCCGGACGAGACGGCGGCTCTGACCAACTACAAGAGCAAGGTGGACAAAGCAACCAAGTTCATTCCCACCTGGGTGAAGGTGGCTGTAGCACTGGCGCTGGGCATGGGCACCATGGTTGGTTGGAAGCGGATCGTGGTCACAGTGGGCGAAAAGATCGGCAAGGAGCACCTGACCTACGCCCAGGGAGCATGCGCGGAACTGGTTGCGATGGCGACCATCTCCGCGGCCGACACCTTCGGGTTACCGGTGAGCACCACGCACGTGCTGAGCTCGGGTGTGGCGTGCACCATGGTGGCCAACGGCAGCGGCCTGCAGTGGGGGACGCTGCGAAATATTGCTGCGGCGTGGATTTTCACCCTGCCCGCGGCGGCACTCCTTTCAGGCTCGCTTTTCTGGCTGTTCCGCCAGATTGCGCACCAATAAGTTGCACGTTTAACTGCCTTTGAGGGCATCCGCCGCGGCGGATGCCATTTTTTCTGGAGGAAGGACTGTCCCCGGAGCGTCGATTGGGCAGCGGGGCCGCTCCGTTTCCGGTACCATACTTGAGGTACCTATTGAAGAATGAGCCTGAGAGCAAAGCTGGAAGCTGTTATTTACGCCGCGGAGGAGCCGGTTACACTCGGCCAGCTCGCCGCATTGTTTGCCACCGACGCCCTAGAGTGGAAGGCAGAGCGAGAAGCCGCATCTGCTGAAGTAAGCGCGGAACAGGGCATCGCAGGCAGCGAGACACCTCAGCCAATGAACGCGGAGTTCGACTATACCGCCGCTGAGTCGCCGATTGTGTCAGAGAGCCCGGAGCCGGGCTTGGACCCCGAAGGCGAAACACCTGCCGAGCCTGGAGCTGATGCTCCCCCGGAGACGCCTGTCGACGCAGAGGCGGAGGCCAAGCGACTGGCCCGGTACCAGGATCGCGAGGTCAGGGCCATTCTACGCGGGTTGCTGGACGAGCTGATTGCGAGCTACGCCAGCGACGAGCGTGGCATTGAAATCAAGGAAATCGCCGGTGGCTATCGAATGGCCACCAAGCCGGAGTGTCACGATGCTGCGCGGATGTTCGTGAAGAGCCTGAAGCCGGCGCTGAAGCTGAGCCTGCCTGCCCTGGAAACGCTGGCCGTGATCGCCTATAAGCAACCGGTCACTGCGCCGGAGGTGAACGAGATTCGCGGCGTTGACTCATCGGGCGTGTTTGGTTCTCTGCTGGCACGGAAGCTGATAGCAACAGCGGGCCGGAAACAGGTGATCGGACGGCCGATTCTGTATAAGACGACCAAGGAGTTTCTGCTGCGCTTCGGGCTTAAGGATGTGACGGAGTTGCCGTCGATGGAAGAGTTCGAGAAGATTGCGCAGCTCGAGTTTGAAGACATGGAGCCGCTTCCGGAGGGTGAAGCGGCGGCAGATTTCAATGAGGATGCGAGTCTGGAAGTGGACGAGGATCCCGCCGAAACCGATGTTGATGGCGCTCAAGAGAAGGAAGCATTGCAAGGCATGGAAGAGGAAGGCGTTAAAGAGGAAGGTATACCGACCGCCGGGATGGCGGACAGAGAAGTGTTTCCGGCTGAAAAGCTGGCGAGCACGGAGCAAACAGAACAGGCTGCCAGTGCTCCGGCAGACGATGCGGCGTCAAATCCCGCAGAGGTCGCGCCTGCTGCGCCTTACCCCCTAGAGCAGGCAGAAACTGAGACTGTACCCCATGACTGACGACCAGCGGCCTGATGGCGAAGACACCGAACTGAACGAGATACCCGAAACAGAGAAAGAGGATCCTATCGGCGACGAGACCGACGGCGAAGGGGAGACTGCGGCTGAGCCTGAGGAGGACAACGAGTTGGAGACGGACGCCGAGGACAAGATCGAGATTGGGGACGAGGAAGACGCAGAGGGCGAGGCGGAAGAAGAAGCCCAGCTGGAAGAGCAGCAAACTGCGGAACAGGAAGTCTCTGATGAGGATGAGGACGAACCGGAGTTCAAGCCGAAGGCCCGGCCGCCAGCCAAGCTGGAGCGGCTGCAGAAGATTCTTGCGCAAAGCGGCGTTGCCAGCCGACGCAAGGCCGAGGAGATGATCGACCAGGGCCGGGTGCAGGTGAATGGCAAGATTGTTACTGAACTGGGCACCAAGGCCGATGCGGGGCGCGACCACATTCGCGTGGACGGCAAGCTTCTGCAGGGTTCCGAACGGCTGCGCTACTTTGTGCTGAACAAGCCACGCGGCTTTGTGACCACGGTCAAGGATCCCGAGGGCCGGCCGACGGTGATGCAGTTCTTTGACAAGATGCGGGAGCGGCTCTACCCGGTTGGGCGCCTGGACTACATGAGCGAAGGGCTGCTGCTGGTGACCAACGACGGTGACCTGGCCAACAAGCTGACCAAGGCATCGGTCGGCGTGGAAAAGACTTACCTGGTGAAGGTTGCCGGGATCCCGACCGAGGGCGAGTTGGATATTCTGCGCGCGGGGGTGGCAATCGAAAAGGGCAAGCCGGGGTCGAGCAAGGTGCGCACATCGCCGGCGCGGATCAGGCAGGTGCGGCAGGGCGACAACCCCTGGTACGAGGTGGTGCTGATCGAAGGGCGCAACCGCGAGCTGCGCAAGATGTTCGAGGAAGTAGGGCATTTTGTTGAGAAGATTCGCCGCGTGGGTTATGGGCCGCTGATTCTGGATCAGGAGCCGGGCAACCTCCGCGAGCTGGATGAGCAGGAGCTGGAACTGCTTCGCAAGGCAGCTGATGGAAAGTGGAGGACGCCCAAGGCCAAGGAGATTCGCAGGCGCAATATTGTGGATTCGCTGCCTCCGGAGAAGCCGGCGTTCCGGCCCAGGGGCGAAAGACCCGCACCTGGACCCAAGGACTACAAGCCCAAGAAGGCGTTTGAGTCGGATCGGCCGGCGCGGAGCGGACCCGCGAAGTCTGCAACTGGCGCGGGACGGCCGGGTGCTCCTAAATTTGGGCCCGCGAAGTTCGGCCCCGGAACAGGCGCAGGAAGGCCAGCTCGGCCCGCGGCGGGTTGCTCTGGACGTTTTGGAGCTGAGGGAACTGGCGACAGCCGTCCGCCAGCGGGCAGAACCTTTGGCGACAGACCGTCAGCTGGTCGTACGTTTGGCGCGAAGCCGGGTGGGGGCAGGCCATATGGCGACAAGCCTGCCGGGGGACGGAGTTTCCCGGCCAAGCCGGCATGGAAGAAACCGGAGGCGGGTGAAAGACCGCCCTACAAGAAGCCGTTTTCGCCCAGGCCGGAGGCATCTCCCAAGCCCTTTCCGAAGCCGGAGCCGATGGACGAAATTGAGCCACGGAAGCCGTTCAAGATCCATATTGAGCCGGTTGCGGATTTTGAACGGAGTGAGAGACCCAGGTCGACTCGCCATGAATCGGATCGAGGCAGGTCGGAACGGCCAAGGTCAGACAGGCCGGGTGCGGGTCGGCCACCGACCGGATATTCAGGGGCGGTCCGGACAGGCCCCGGCCGTCCAGCATTCGGCCGGCCGGGAGCTGATCGGCCTGGTTCGGGACGCACGGGTGGAGGTGGCTCCAGCGCGCCGCGGCCTTTTCGGAGCGAGAGCGGACTGGGCCGGCCGGCGAGCACCAGCAGCGGGAAGCCGCGGGCGGGTGGGGCACGGCCCAGCAGCAAGCCCGGGGGACGGTCGTTCGGCGGGGGGGCGGGGCGCAGTGGACCACGTTCAGGCGGGGATTCGCGGCCTAGCTTTGGGGCCAAGCGGCCGTTCGAGGGCCGTAGCGCGGACGGACCATCCGGGCCTGCAAAGCGGACTTACACTCCGCGGCCAGATGGCGGAGCCGACTCCCGGCCGGAGCGGAGGACGGGAACTGGGTGGAAGCCCAAGCCTAACTTCTCTGGGAAAGCGGGAGGCGGAAAGCCAGGCGGCCCAAGGCCTGGAGGCGGCTCGAGGCCCAAGTCCGGAGGGCCGGCGAAGTCGGGGTTCAAGGGGAAGCCGGGCGGAAAACGGCCCGGGGGCAAGCGGCCTTAGGGCCGCCGCCTCTTAGCTGCGGCGGAAGATGTTCGCGGCGAGCTTGCGGAACTCGAACTGCTGATAATCCTTGATGACGACGGGCGAGAATAGGCCCATGATCACGGTCAGGACGATTCCGGGGACCAAGAACTGGACTACGCGGTCGCGGGATGCGCCTTCCATTTCGTAGATTGCGGCGTAGAGCAGGCAGGCCGCGCCGATGCTGGCGAGGAGCATGTAGGCTCCGGTGATGAGGCCTTTGGCCTTGCCGCGCGGCGTGAGGATGCTGGTGGCGACGACCAGCGCTCCGCCGAGCAGCGGCAGGCCGACGGCGATCAGGGTGCGAGTACTTCCGAGGTCTATCCCAGTCATTGCGGATTCCTATTCTGCGGCGCGTTCGAGCGCCTGGCGATGGATGGCACGGATCTGTTTGGCGGCGGAGACCTTGAGCTCGCCGCGCTCTACCAGGTCGGCGAGCAGGTTGGTTATTGGGTCTGGCGGCGCGCCGTTAAGGCTCTGCTGCAGGTTGGCGATGACGCGATCGAGGGTTCCGCGGATGGTTGGATAGCTGACCTGGTGAAGCTGCGCCATCTCCTTGAGCGAGCCTGAGGCCAGGACGAACTGGACGATGAAGTCGAGGTCTTCTTCGGGCAGCAGATTGAGCGGATGCTGCTTGCTGGGTTTCGGAGGCCGAATCGGAACTGGAATCGCGTCCATGGGAAAACGGTAGCACGGAAACTAAATAATATTCAAGTATATCTTCACTTTATTTAGAGTTGGGTTTGGACATCGGCTGCCTGTAAGTCCTTTGTTTGGGTAGGACGAATCTGGTTTTTTCTGGCTAACCCTATTGGTTTGATGGGGTTACGACGATTATGCGGGGGGGGTGGCAGGGCCAGTCTTAAAGCAGCATAACCTCTTTGATTTCAGGTAGATTTGGCTGCGGACGAGAGCGATTTTGCGTCTGCGGGATGTTTGAAGGCTTGGGTGGCGTGGCGGTCATGGTTTTATTGTGCGCGTTCGACGCGAATTAAACTGCAAATCCCGGGAAAGAATTTTGGAGATCCGGCAAGATCATGTCTCCCGGGGCTAAAGCTGTGCCTTTTCAGGGGAATAGGTTCATTCCGTCCCTACAGGACGGGGTGGAATTGGTGGAATTTAGACCCCGGGTTTCACCCGGGGCTATTCTCACGCTCTCCCTCCGGGAGAGGCTGCGGAGGGGCAGTGACCATTTCGCCACGCAGCGAGGTCGCGCCGATTTCAAAACCGTGCGGGGGAGGGCGAGATCCCGGCCTATCTCGGGCGCGGCTTTTTCAGGCGGAGGTGCCGATCAGGTTGAGTTCGTCTAGGTCGATGGGGGATAGCTCGAGGTCGGCGGCGGCGAGGTTTTCGCGGAGGTGGGCGAGGGACGAGGTGCCGGGGATGAGGAGGATGTTGGGGGAGCGGTGGAGGAGCCAGGCGAGAGCGACTTGCATCGAGGGGACTTCCAGGCGCGCTGCGACATCGTTGAGCGTGGAGGACTGGAGCGGGGTGAAGCCGCCGAGGGGGAAGTAGGGGACGTAGGCGATGCCGTCCTGGGCGAGGTTGTCGATCAGGTTGTCGTCTGCGCGGTGGGCGAGGTTGTAGTAGTTCTGGACGCAGACGATGGGGGCGATGGCGCGGGCTTCAAGGATTTGGGCGGGGCTGACGTGGCTTACGCCCAGGTGGCGGATGAGGCCCTTGCGTTGGAGGTCGGCGAGGGTGGAAAATGCTTCCGCGATGGACTCGGTGCCCGGGGCTTCCATGGTTCCCCAGGCGCGGAAGTTGACGCCGGGGAGGACTTCGAGGCCGAGGTTGCGGAGGTTGCTGTGGACTTGCTCGGTGAGCTCGGCAGGGGAGCTGGCGGGGAGCCAGGAACCGCCGTGGCCGCGCTTGCCTCCGACTTTGGTGACGATGGTGAGGGTGTCAGGGTACGGGTGAAGGGCTTCGCGGATGAGCTTGTTGGTGACGTGCGGGCCGTAGAAGTCGCTGGTATCAATGTGGTTGACGCCGGAGGCAACGGCTTCCCGCAATACGGCGATGGCGGCGTCGTGGTCCTTGGGCGGACCCCAGACGTGGGGGCCGGCGAGCTGCATTGCGCCGTAACCGAGGCGGTTCAAGGTGAGGTCAGTGCCGGGCAGCGTGAATGTGCCGCCGAGAATGTCGGGATTTGCCATGGTGCCTCCGCGAGCTGGATTGGAGCTGCCTAGGTTGGATGACGATTGTGGGCAATTCGGCGCTTGATGGGCGGGAATAAGTGCATGAAGCGGCTTCGCTGGGGCCGAATCCGGGGGCAGAACGGAGAGTTCTGATTGAGGTTTGTGCTCTCCCACCCTTCCGCGATGAGGCTGCGGAAGGATGGGGCACACACTTTATTGGCTAGAGGGACGGGCCAATCGCTTGCGCGGCGGTGGCGTTGATGGTTAGCGAACCATCGCTTAGTCCGGGGCTTGTGACTTTCAGGTGGATGGGGCCGGGTTGTCTGGACGCACGAATTACGACGAGCGCGCGGCCCTGGTAGAGCTTGCGTTGAAGTCCCTGGTAGCCATCGGGGTCCTGCTGGTCTCCGTTGCCGACGGCTGCGATCTGGGCGGGTCCGCTGAGCTCGAACTGAAGCTGCTGGCCGGCCTGGAGAACGGGGCGGCCGTTGGCGTCGACGGCCTCGACGGTGACGAAGGAGAGATCTTCGCCGTCGGCCTGGAGCACGGTTCGATCGGCGGTGACACGCAGCCGGGCTGCTGCTGCCGTGGTGGTGAGGATGCTCTCGGCGACCTTGCGAGCGACTTTGCCATCAGAGCGGAGGGCGACGGCCTTGAGCGTGCCGGGTGCGTAGGGGACGGAGAAGACCGCCTTGAACTCCTGCTCGCGGCCTGTGGGCTTTTCGCCGATGAGCTTGTCATTGAGGAAGAGCCGCAGTTTTTCCGCGCCGGAGTAGACCTCGACGTCGAGCTGCTTGCCTTCCTGCCCGGGCCAGGTCCAACTGGGCAGCGTGGGATAGGTGGCCCACATGATGGCGATGATCTTTTTGCCTTCGGGCTCGGGCAGGCGCACGGTGGCATAGACGCGATCGCCGCCGTTCCAGAGGATGTCGCGATAGTAGGATTGCGGCTTTCGGAGGCCGGTTAAATCGAGATCGCCGCAGGCCGCGGCATGCCATGGATAAGGGTGAAAGAAGAGCTCGGCCATTGCCTTGGCGCCGGGGTCGGGGTTCTTGGCCATGTCGGCCATCGCGTCTTTGCCGGCGGCCATTCCGGCGAACATCTGATCGATCATTGCGGTGCCGGACATCATGCCTTCCACTGCGCCGGCCATCTTTGCCTGTTGCGGGGTGCCGTATTGCCAGGCGCCTATGCCAGATTCGCCGAGATAGTCCATGGCGGTCCAGGTGAAGTCGCCGAGGACATACGGGTTGTCGTGCGACGCCTGCCAAAGCGGAAAGGCCTTCGACGGCCAAGACTCGGTGGTGAGCATCAGGCGCGCAGGCAACTGTGCATGGTCCTTCTGGTAGGTGGGGAGCAGGTTGTAGTTGTAGCCGGTGATGTCGAGTTGCGAGAAGACGGCCTGGGCGGTGGGCATGGTGGTGGTGCCGGGAAATGCTAGCGTGAGGGGGCGCGTGTTGTCGAGGGCTCGCACCTGGTCGACGAGTTGCTTGCCGAGCGCGGCGCCGCGATCTACTTCGAGCTCAGGAATTTCGTTGCCGATTCCCCAGATCACGATCGAGGGATGATTGCGGTCGCGGAGCACCATGGACGAAACATCCTGCTTCCACCATTGATCGAATTCGCTGCCGTAATCGAATTTGACTTTGTGCGCCTGCCAGACATCGAAGGGCTCATCGAGAACGAGGAGGCCGAGGCGGTCGCATGCGTTGAGGAAGGCGGAGGACGGAGGGTTGTGCGCGGTGCGGACGGCATTCATGCCGGCGGCCTTGAGCAGCTCCACCTTGCGCTCCTCCGCGCGATCGAAGGCAGCAGCGCCGAGAGGTCCGTTATCGTGATGAACGCTGCCGCCGGTGAGCTTGATGGGCTTGCCGTTGAGCAGGAGGCCATTTTCCGCCGACCATGTGAGCGAGCGAATGCCGAAGGGAGTGATGACCTGGTCGATGGCCTTGCCGTCTTTGCGGATGGTGGAGACTGCGCGGTAGAGGGTGGGTGATGCGGGCGACCAAAGGGATGGATTGGACACGGCGATCTGCTGCGAGGCTTCGTCTTCGCTGGATGTCGCGACGCTGAGCTTCGATTGCGCGGTGCCGATTGTTTTGCCGGTCTTGTCGAGCAGCGTGGTCTCGACTGTGAGGGCTGCGGGAGCAGTGGACCAATTTGCGACGCGGGTACGAATGGAGACTTTGGCGGACGTTTCGGTTGCTTCCGGCGTGGTGACGAAGACTCCCCAATGCGCTATGTGGGTGGGATCGGTGACGACGACTCGAACATGCCTGTAGATGCCGGAACCGCTGTACCAGCGGCTGTTGGGCTGCGCGGAATTATCGACGCGGACGGCGAGCACATTCATGCCGGATGGATTCAGCTCAGGCGTGAGATCGAAGGTGAAGGCGGTGTAGCCGTAGGGATGCGTGCCTAACTTGTGGCCGTTGAGATACACGGTGGCATCGCGATAGACGCCGTCGAATTCAATGCTGACGCGCTTGCCGGTCCAATTGGCGGGGGTGGGAAACGACTTGCGGTACCAGCCGATGCCTCCGGGGAAGAAGCCGCCGCCTGAGCCGCTGGGATTGTCTTTATCGGGCTTGCTCTCAATGCTCCAGTCGTGGGGCAGGTCAACGGAACGCCAGGAGGCATCGGCAAAGGAGGGTTGTTCTGCACCGGTTGGATCGCCGAGGATGAACTTCCAGCCGGCGTCGGCGGCGAGTACCTGGCGGGGCGAGTCAGCTTTTGCGGCGTTCCCCGCGGCGGGCATAAACAAGGCCACGGCGGCGGCGACAACGATCAGGGTGCGGAGTTGCGGTTTCATGAGGACCTCTTTCCGGTTCGGCTTTCGGCGGGTTTCAGCTTTCGTTTGCGCGGTGGCGATTGAATTTCCGGTGCGCGCAACCCAAGCAGGAGCACGCGGATGGTTTCGCGGAACAGGCGATCGATCGATTGCCCGTACTCGAGCTCGACCTTGTTGGCGAGAGAGGCGAGGCGACGCTGCGCTCCGATGACTGCATTCATTACGGCGTGCATGGTCAAATCGGGATTGAGATTGGAACGGAGGGAGCCGTCGGCTATGCCCTCGCGGACGAGTTGAGTGAACCACTGAAATGGCTGCGGAAGGATTTGCGATTCCAGAGCGAGAAGGCGTTCCGCCGGCCAATCGTGTGCGTACATGGCGTCGAACTGGGCCATGAAGCGCACTTTCGCAGGGTTGCCCGAGAGCTCATCGGCCATGAACTCCAGCAGCTCGGTGATGCGGGCAAGCGCGGTTGGCGCATCTTCGATGGCCAGCTGCGCGCGGCCGCTTTTCTCTTTCATCAGATCGGCCAGGATCTCCCAAACGATGTCGTCCTTGTTGGAGAAATACTGGTACATGGTGGAGGGCTGGACGCCGCTGGCCTCGGTGATTTCGGCCATGGTGACGCGATCGACGCCGCGCTGATCGAAGAGATTCCAGGCGGCATCGAGAATGCGGCGGCGTTGCCGGTCGCGGTGAGCTGAATAGGTGCTTGCGGGCTTCTGTGCTTTTTTTCGCGGCATGGGGCGGAGGCTCAATTCGAAAAGGTACGTCAAATTCGAAGTATCACTTCGAATTTATATCTTTGTTTTGTGGCCGCAGTCAAGACAAAAAGGGCGAAGAAACATTCGACGAGAATCGGGGGCGCGAGCTGGCTTCCAGGTAGAGGGATCGGCGGTGGGTGTTTGCTGGCCTGGGGGCAATTCGACGCGGGGCAGAGAGCATCGGTAGTGGTTTTGAATCTCACGGCCTTCGCGGAATGAAGCGATGGGGGATCATCACGTCCGCGCCCAGATTCTTCACGCTACTTTGGTCGAAGGATCGCCGTCGTCAAGAGATCGGGGTTGCTGTTCCGCAACAGCGCTTCATAACTCTCGCCTCCGTGATACTGAATTTCGAATGTCCTGATTTCATCGTCACGCAATGCGGTCAGCACGATCGGGGCACGGTTCGTCTTCGAATCGTGCACGGCCGCAGTGAGTAGCTCCGCGATATACGGCTTCTCGTTTACGGTTAGAAGCTTATCGCCCGGCCCGAGACCCGCTGTATAACCCGGGCTGCCGACCCATACGTCCTTGACGATCCCGTCTGGTCCGGCTCCGAAGCCGAGAGAGTGGTACAACTCCGCGATGTGGGCTGGCTTGATGTAACTAGCCTCTGTGTCGCTCATCGTTTCCTGATAGATGTAGTCGTAACCGGCGCCCGCAAGACCGCCGGTGAGCGACTGGAAGTTCAGCGCATTGAGACGGGTCTCCCAGAAAGCTCGCCAATCGTAGGGAGCCGTTGCGTTCAGCGCCTGAATCAGATCAGCCAGGTTGTACGGAAGCACGCCTGGGCCGGTGTCTCGCGAAGCCGAACCGACGGCCGACGGAGAAAAGAAGGACGCTGCGAAGTCATCGAGAGACTTTGTGCCGTGTGTCAGCTGTCGAATCTTCACGTCCGCTTCAAGCCAGAGAAGAGTGCCCGCCGGGTAGTAGTCCTGGCTCAGCCGCCAGCTTCTCCAGCCGGAATCACTGCCGCGCAGAGTGGCGGAGGCGTCCGCAGTGTCCTGCAGGGAGCGCCAACGGCGTCCAGGCTTGTCCACGGAGAATGCTTCGTCGTCCAAGACGCCTATCATTTGCGCGGGGGTGCTGAAGCCGGCGCGCGCAGTCAGGACATGTCCGTAATACTGTGTCAGACCTTCATAGACCCAAATGAGATCGTTTTGCATCGGCGTTCGATAATCACTGGTGGCCTCTCCAGCGGGCCGGCGATACTTTCCGCACCAACTGTGCAAGTACTCGTGAGGCAACAAGTAGCCAAGGTTGTCAGCCGTGTCCTGGTCTGAAGTATCGACGCTGCGAACGACGTAGTCGGCGGACTCAGTATGCTCCGCGCTGTCGCCGTTGAGGTGCGGCGATGAAGCAACCAGGAAATCGTAGTGCTCGTAGTGGTGGCCGACAAACAACCTGGTGGCCTGCTGGACAAGTGCAGTCATGTGGGCGAGGAATGCGGGCTGCAGCTCGAGTTCCGCCTCTTTTTCAGCGCAGATATCCAGCGTGTGTACGGGCCGGATCTCCGGCGCCAGCGGATATTGGCGGCAATGATCTCCCGCAAGAATCGGCGAGTCTACCAGCTTCTCCACAGACACGGTCCGGAAGGTTGTATCTGGCCCGTTCAGCGTTGGATCACCGGATGCCTCGGTACGCAGCGCGGTGGCCGCCTTCCAGTTACCAGGCAAATGAATGGCCGCCGTGATGGGGATGTCGCGCACCGGCGTATCGCTGGGATACAGAACTACCCGGCTCGCCTCGAGCATGACCACATGCGAGCTGGTGTGCTGGGTCGCGGTGGTGTCGGCACGGCTTGGGACGTCCAGCACGTCGTAGGAGGCCTCGAGCCAGGCCACGCCCACAGGAACGTTGACATGGAACGCGTAGGAATCGATAAGATCGCGGCGCCACGGCACGATTGCTCCATTCACGTCCCCCGCTCGAAAGACAAGCCCGGTAAGGTTGTCGATGGGCCCGCTCGGTGTTTCCTGGCTTGGTATCCATTGCGGATAGGAAAAGCTGTTTGCTCCCGGATGCACCGGAATCCGCTCGGTCACATGCAGCAGATGGCGCGAGGCATCCGTCAGGTCAATCCGGATATGGATCGGATTTGATTCCTGGGCTGTCGCCAAACCAGAAGTCAGCAGAACGAATGTAGCGACGAGTGGCTTCAAAGACATTGCACCATCCTGGAAGCTCCTTAGGTTTCGAGATGTCGTGAGAGCTGGTGTCTTTATACCATCGCTTCAACGAAGTTTGGGAGATAGGGACGAGAGATGAAATCGGGCGCCAGGATCTCGGATGAACGGGCCGCGGAAAAGGCTCGGCGGGCTCTGAAGATCCCGGGAGACCAACCCTCAGGGGCTGAGGCCCAAGCGATTCCATTTGCGTTGTGCCGGGTATGAATCCCCGGCACAACGCACGGGAGAGTCCTTCGCGGGCAGCAAAGCTGGCAAACGACTCCAAATGATGGGTGAACGCTCACTATTGCTGTGTTGTCCCGTCCTTATTGTTGCGGACCACTCTTTTAGTTCTGGAGCATGGAATCGATGGCAACGGATGCGGTGACCTATCCGATTTCTCCGGCTGCGGGCGGGACGGGCTTGGCCTGGCCGGCGGCGGTGGGGGTACAATCCATTGCAGGTATGGGTTCAGCCACCACAATGGACGGCGGCAAGAGCGCTCAGGAGCGGCTGGCGGCGCGTGCTCCGGAGATGGAGCTGATCCGGCAGGCGCAAGCTGGGTCGCGTACAGCCTTTGACGCTCTTGTCCGGCAGTACGAACACCAGGTTCTGCGGCTGGCCCTGCACCTGACGGGCAGCGAGCACGACGCGGAGGACATTTACCAGGAAGCTTTCCTGAAGGCCTACCGCTATATTGGCAATTTCCGCTTTGAGTGCTCCTTTTATACGTGGATCTACCGGATTGTGACGAACCTGTGTCTGGACCAGCTGCGGCGGCGGAAGACGAGGCGGGAAGATCATGCGGTGGTTCTGGACCACTCGGGCGATGAGATTGATGTGCTGGCTTCGGTGAGCGACGACCGGTCGTTTTCGAATCCGGGAAAAGAGCTGGACAGGAAGGTTTTGGGAGCGCGGATTCAGGATGCGCTGGGCAAGCTGACGCCGCGGGAGCGGATGGTTTTTGAACTGAAGCACTACCAGGGGCTGCGTTTGCGGACCATTGGGGAGATGTTGAGCACCACGGAAGAGACCGCCAAGAATACGTTGTTTCGGGCGACAAAGAAGTTGCGGGCGCAGCTGGCGGAGTTGCGGTAGGAGCGGGTTCAGGGTTTTGTGGCATGAGTGCTGAAGGGCAAATGCAGATTCTTCGACTTACCACCCCAAACTGAAATGCGTTTGGGGCCCCGTTCGCTCAGGATGACAGTTGATTTTTTGTTAAGAGTTGAAGTAAGCAGACTGCGGTAAGCAAAACGTGCAGCCGGGCAATTCCTGAACGGAATGCGGATTTTCCGGGGCCAAAGGGCAGTTATTTCAGAGGCTATGAGGACGTGGACATGAATTGCGAGATTGCACACGAGCGGATCGTGACTGCAGCTTATGGGGAGCTGCCGGACGAACAGGTTCACGAGCTGGAGCGGCACATGACCAGCTGCCCGGATTGCCACCGCGAACGGGCGGAGATGATGGCGATGAAGCTCCTGGCCGATGCGAACCCGGTGATGGAGCCGCAGGCGAACCTGGTGGCGCGGTCCAGGATGCGACTTGAAGAGGCTCTGGATGCGCTGCCTCCGAAGCGCTGGTATGAGCGGCTGATCCAGCGAATGCAGAACAACTTTGCCAGCTTGCAGGCAGCTCCGATTGGGGCATTTTTGCTGCTGGTGGTTGGTGCGGGCGCGGGGATTCTGGGCGGGTATGAGTACGCGCAGCTTCGAGCGGCCCGGGCGGCGGGGACGGCTACGAACACGAGCCCGGGCGTGGTGCAGGCGAGTACCCAGCCGGGGGCGGAGATTGCGAGCATTTCCAGCATTGTGCGGCAGCCGAACAGCCACATGGTGCAGGTGAGCTACAACGTAGTAACTCCGCAGCAGATGGAGGGGTCCCTGGACGATCCGAAGATTACGGAGCTGCTGATGCTGGCGACGGCGAATTCGGCGTCGGCAGGTGTTCGGGACGACTCGGTGGGGCTGCTGGCGGCGGAGTGCCGGATTGGGCATAGCTGTTCGGCGGCTGGGGTGCGCGACGCGCTGATGGTGGCGCTGCGCTACGACAAGAATGCCGGGGTGCGGTTGAAGGCTTTGGATGGTCTGGAGCCATATGTGGCCGAGGATACGCGGGTGCGGGATGCGGTGCTGGAGGCACTGCTGAATGATTCCGACCCGAAGATACGCACAGAGGCCGTGACGATTCTGGAGCCGGTAGAGGCGGACACGAGTGTGAGACAGGTGTTGCATTCGGTGGCCAATTCGGATCAGAATGCTCAGATACGGACGGTTTCAAGACAGGTGTTGAGCCGGGTACCGGAGATACAGTAGGGGCAATTCACGCACCTGGAAATCGCATCGTCAGCAAAGAGTGCGGGCCGGGGCATAAGGAAATATGGGGGAAGTCAAGATGAAGCACTTTTCGAGGCCGTATCGCAGTGTAGGGATCGTCGTGCTGGCGGGTTTGGGCGCGGGGATGGGGATTGCGCCGCGGACAGTGGCGGGGCAGTCAACGAATATGGTGGAGCTGATGCCTGGCGTGCGGATGGTGTTGCACAGCAGCCAGCCGGGGTACCTGGGCGTCTGGATGGACGACGTTGACCAGGAAAAGGCGCAGGCGCTGAAGCTGAAGGAGGTTCGCGGGGCGGTGATCACGCTGGTGGACCACGATGCGCCGGCGGGACAGAAGGGATTGCGCGTAAACGACGTGGTGCTGCAGTTGAACGGGCAGAACGTTGAGAACGCGGAGCAGCTGCGGCGGATGCTGAAGCTGATTCCGCCGGGGCGCGAAGTGAGCATGGAGTTCAGCCGCGACGGCGATGTGCAGACGGTTTCAGTGCAGCTGGTGGATCACCGGGTGATGGCGCACGATGTGTGGAACAAGCTGAGCAAGCATGACGACTCGATTGGGCAGCAGACACCGACGATGGGGGTCCTGCCGGGGGCAAGCGACGCTCCTCTGCCGGGGATGTTCAATATGCCGATCTGGGGCGCGAACCTGAACGTGGGCGCGCTGGTGGAGCCAATGGGCGCGCAGATGGAGGAGTTCCTTGGGGTTCCCAGCGGGCTGATTGTGAAGCAAGTGGCGCGCAGGAGCGAGGCGGCGGCGGCTGGGCTGCGTGCCAAGGACGTGATTCTGAAGGTGGGGACGGAGTCGGTGACTACGGTTTCTGACTGGGACCGGGCGCTGCGTACGAACCAGGGCAAGCCGGTGCAGGTGACGATTCTGCGCGAAGGGAAGCAGCAGACGCTGACGCTTCAGGTGGATTCCAAGCGGAAGACCGGGGCGCTGCGGAAACAGGAGCCGGAGCCGGCGGGGGACGACGCGGCGGTTTGAGCCGGAGATTTTCAGGGCTACATTCAGGTTGTGCAACACAAAGGCGCTGCTGGGGATTCCAGTCGGCGCCTTTGTTGCGTTTTGGGTGCTTCAAATTGCCGATTTGAGGGTAGACTTGCTTGATACCGCGCAACGATGAGCTGGGCGCGTGGAGGGGCAAATGGGGACAACTGAGGCACTGGAGACGATCGAAGTGAATGGGGAGAAGCGCCAGGTGAAGGCGCTGGATGCGGACCTGTCGGGGTCGAGCTTTATGGACGTGAACCTGTCTGGATCAACGTTTGAGAACGTGAATTTCGCCGGGGCGAAGATTGAGGACGCGAATCTATCTGGGTGGAACGTTCGGAATGCGAGCCTGGCGGGGTGGAAGGTGGAGTCGGCGGATCTGCGCGGGGCGGCGATTACCGACTGCCTGACGGCGGGGATGACAATTGATGGGGTTGCCGTGGAGGAGATGATGGCGGCATATCGAGCGTTGACTGCCACCTGCGGTGGGGCGGGCGCTCGCTAATCGCATTATGCCGGCCCCGGCTACTTGACGCCCTTGGCTGGGTCCCAGACGCCCTGGAGCTTGCGGACATAGAGGATTTGCCCGATGTGATAGGCGTTATGCGCGCCTACGTGGGCAATGAGCGAGGCGTTGTCCGCCAGGTTTTTGTCGTCGGCGGTTTGGACGGCCGTGTCCCAGTCGGTGAGGACCTGGTTGAGTTTCTTGACGAGGTCGTCCCACTGGGCGGGGGTGAATTTGTCGAAGGTGTCGTTGTTGTTGCCGTCGAAGGGCGGCTGCTTTTCGCCTTTGAAGTCTGCGAGTTCCCTGCTGTCCCAGTACCAGAGGTGGTAGGCCAGCTGGCCGACGGAGTGGTTGCCCTTTCCGGGGCTCCACATGGCCTGCTGGGCGGTAAGGCCCTGGACGGCGATGCTGGCGGGGACGAACCAGTCTTCCTGATCGTGGGTGGTGTGGAGCTGCTCAAGCAGGACGCCGCGGAGGGTGGTAGGCGGTTTTTTGTCCTGGGCGGAGACGGCGAAGGGGACGGCGAGAAGGAGGAGGAGTGCCAGTTTTTTCATGGGGACCTCGGGGACGAGATGGGAGAAGTTTAACACCAGCGGTGGGCGGACGCTCGCTGGTCGCTCGCAGGAGGTCATCCCGTGCTTTCGCTGGTCGGCTCGCCGACCAACTCTATGCGCTTGCCGGTCCAGATGTCTGTGATGAAGGGGTCGCGCTTCTGGAGGCGGCGTTTCAGCTCTTTGGAAGTTAGCACGGTGTAGTTGATTTCGCGGCGCAGGGTCTTTTCCGCTTTACGGATCTCAGCGGCTAGCTGGGTTTGGTCGGGCTTGCCAACGATGAGGACGTCGATGTCGCTGGCGGCGTCGGCTTCGTTTTTGGCGAAGGAGCCGTAGATCCATGCGGCGCGAATCCCGGAGACAGACGCCAGGGTGTGCTTGAGGGTGGGCTCAATGCCGACCGAGCCCTGGAGCAGCGCGAAGAGGGGCTTGAGGTAGGGATAATCGCGATTGATGCTGTAGTAGAGCTGGCGGCCTTCCACTTGTGACTGCAGCAGGCCTTCTTGGGCCAGGCGGGCGAGTTCGCGGGAGAGGTTGGTGGAGTCGGCACCGAGCGCGAGGGCGAGCTGGCGGACGTAAACGCGCGCGGTTCGGTTGACGTAAAAGAACGTCAGCAGCTTGCGGCGGAGGTCTGAGCGGAGAGAGATCATTGCAGTACTATTCTACTGCGTTTGCAGTAGAATAGTACTGCAATCTCTGAAGAGACAACGGACGGGGGTTCGTACGATCCCCGGTCTCAAACGCGAGACCTGGGGCACCCATAGGAATTCTAGAGATACATCGGATTAAATAATGCTTGTTGGGCGCGATCTGCCATGGATACGGAACTACTATCCACTTCGTTGCCCCAAGATTGCCATCCGGGCCTGCTATGTCGCGCAAACATTTCAAGGAACGGACCATAGCTGCATGATTCTATGATGGGGTAGATCTCGTCAGGTTTGCGGGAATGCTCACGCTTGCGAGTTGCAAGAAAATTGACCTGTCGTCTTCCCGGTGCGGCTGTACGCAGACTTCCGCGGGTCCCAAAGAGGACGAGTTCGGTGACGTTCCTAAAGTAGAACCCAACGCCGCGCCCGTCTGGACCACCGTCCTTGCGGATTTTGTGCCAGACGATGTTGGTCTTGTATGTAAAGCCCCACCGCTTCATGACCTCAAAACCCTCTAGGATCAGGGCATTCGGAACCCAGAGGTAGAGGTGCGACTGTTTGGCAGCGATTTCCGGCTGGCAGCGGCTTAACCTGCTCCAGCGTCAATGTTGCCTTCGGCCAAGCCCGTGCGTTCACATTTAGTGCACAATGTTCCCGGTCTGTCCTTGATCTGCGGAGACTGACTGGAATTATTCGGATCGGTCGCCAGCCGGAGAGGTATCCTTGAAGAACGCTGAGACGGGCGACGCCGGAGTGGCTCGGCATGTCGAGCGGAAGGAGTGAAACCTAATGAGCATGTATGGCGAATCCATCGCGCTCGCTTTACCCGAAGCTGACCCAGCCGATTACGCAGAAATAGAGAACATAATGCGGGACAACATTCTTCATTCAACTCTTGATTGGGTTCCCACGCGTCTATTCCGCAAAACTGCACGACTTGCTTATGAGGTTCTGTTGGCCATGCGCGTGGAGTCACGAGGCTGTGCCGAAACGCCCCGAAAGCTGACGCGGAAATAGAGAAACCCCGCCGCATGCCTCATGAGATTCCTTCGCTGCTTAGGTGATAGCGCGATAGACGCCATTTCCTAAGAAGCTGTCCAGAAACCCAGAAGAGGTATCAAAAAGTTGGAGGGAAAAGCGTCCCTCGGGGGCTAAAGCCCGGCTCATTCCAGCG
>Ga0302319_10001957_pt1 | contig 45457 bp, 43 predicted proteins | sample Bog_T0_2_FD_203319 | JGI IMG/M metagenome (GOLD analysis project Ga0302319, IMG submission 203319) | Peat permafrost microbial communities from Stordalen Mire near Abisko, Sweden - Bog_T0_2 | ecosystem: Environmental > Terrestrial > Soil > Wetlands > Peat | place: Sweden: Abisko, Stordalen Mire...
GCCCGCCGCACGTTGGTTAGCGGAAGGAGAAAGCGAGGGTCGCGATGATAAGGCCGGCGACGCCGAAGAGCATGCCCAGGTACCAGTAGGCGCGCTGGCGGGCGAGCAGCGTGATGGAGGTCACGACGAGCGAGATTTCAAGCAGGGCCTCGCCCAGGTCGAAGCGGTCGGCGCGACGCTCGGATCGGTTGACTTCGGCTTCCAGTTCGTGGGCGGTGTTCTCGGTTTCGGTGAGGTCCTGGTTCCATTTCTGAAGATGGCTCTTGTAACCGTCAAGAATCTTATCGGCCGACTGCTGGTCGCGAATGGAAAGCGTATTGAGCATGTCGGTGATGAGCTGGGTTTCGTACTGGCGAATCTTGTGAGCCTGATAGAGGTTCCATTGATCGCTGGCGCGGGCTTGGGCGAGGACGGCCTCGGTGTGGGTGCGATGGCCGAGGACCGTGACGATCGACACAAGGACGGCGAGGATGCTCATAGTGAAGCTCACCGGCTTCAGGCTGCTGTCGCCGGAGGCATGGTGATGCTGTTCCTGTAATTCGTGGGCTTCGTTGGCTTCCATGTCGTTCTCTCAGGACTAAAAAGGGGTTTCGCTTTGGATGGTGGGGGATTGGGCAGGGCGGCTTCTAGTTTGGCCTTGCCGGAGAAGAAGCGCTGGCGGTATTGCTCGATGACTGGATGACGCTGACGACGCGGCTGCGGAAATCGTCGTACGTCGGGGCGCCGTCGATGGCGCCAATCGTGGCGGAGGTTCCGCCGAAGTAGCTCTCCAGTGCGTAGCGACGCAGAGACGAGGCGGCAACATCGGGATGTTCCTGGCGATAGGCGGCCTGATCCTGATCGTCGGCGGCGAAAGCGTAATAGCCGAGGATAGTGCCCTTCGCATCGGAAACCGTGAAGCGGTAGTAGACGTGATCCGGACCCTGGGGCTCGAAGTACTCGGCGGATTCGATGTTTTTGTCGCCCGCGTGGAATCGCTCGATCACGATGCCAGGAGTCTTTGCGGCGGAGGGGTGATGGCCATCGGCATGATAGCCACGCAGGATTTCACGCTCAATGTCGCGATTCCTGCGATCGCCCGTCTCAGCAAAAGCCTCAAGGAGGCCGGCGTGCACATCGGTGCTGCCGGGCCAGGCGCCCTGGGAGTTTCGGAAACAGACGAGGGCTTCGGCTGGTTTACCGTTGTCGAGCAGCAAAGTGCCGATCATGAAGCTGGCTTCGGCATTGCCGGGATGAGCGTCAAGGATAGCTTCGGCTTCACTGAGCGCCTGCTGACGGCGTCCGGAGAGGAGATCGGCGCGGACGCTGGCGAAGTCGGAGTTTTGCAAAGGCGGGGGAGCCGATTTGGGCATGAGCGGGGAACAAACGGGCCGTTGCGGCGGCTGGGCCGCGACGATGCTGGGAGAAAAGGCAAGCAGGACGACGATGGGGAGGAAAGTCTTCATCTGCAAACCATGGGGAAGTGAGATGCGCACTGGAGCCATAGTATGCGGGATGCGAGCCGAAGCAGCCAGAAGAAACGGGGATTTTGGGGGACGGGAACAAAGACAGAAAAGGACTGGCGGAGCGGGTGTGACTCGTTCAACAGTCTTTGTGAAGCCGTATAGACGCCTTCAGAAGTGGAAATAAACGCCGATCATCGGTTCCGCTGTGTGCGTGAACGCATTCGTAGAGCTGTAAGTTTTCGTCAGGTTCGGCGCCTGAAAAAGGTTACCGCGGTACTGAAAGCGGAGGCCGATGTGGGGCAGAATTCCCCAGTCAAGCCCCGCGCCGTAAACGTAAACGGGCTTGGTGGCGGTGCTGGCTCCGGTGGAAGGGCTGGAGGAGATTTGAACTCCGGCGCCGTTGGTCTGGGTAAGAGTTTGATTTCCCGAAGGAACGTTGAAGAGCAGGCCCACGCCAAGGACACCAAAGGGACGGAAGTTGGCGATATGGACGGAGGGCACGTAGTCCGCAGTGACCTCGTGGGCATTGGCCGGAACCCTGAGGCTTTCGAGGTAAGGACCGCAGGGCGAGGGGCAACTGTTGCTCACCGGGGGATAGATCGTCGTGTTGTAAGTTTGATCGGCACGGTTAAAGGAATAGGTAGCTTCGAAACCAAGTATGGGGTTCGAGATATGACGAATTTCGAGCAAGCCGCCGGCCTGATTCGCGGGACTTTGCTCGGTTCCGTTGCCGTTGGTCGTTCCATTAAAGGCGCCGTAGAGGCTCGCGGAAACACTGGTCTGGGCGAAGGAAGGATGCGGAAGGGAAGGGGCGAGCGACGCTGCTGCGAGGACAAAGGCCGTTTGAACCCTTTGGATTCTCATAAGGTCCTCCAGTTAAAACTCTACGCTGGCTTGTCAGACGAGCCTCTCCCGGCTCGGCGATTAACCGGATTGAACGGTAATCAGGGAATTATGTTGCGTTGTGCCGGGGGTTATCGGCCCGGGTTGGGCTGCAAAGGCTGGCGTGCTTCGCGCAGGAGATACCAGGAACCCATGGAGATACAGAGCGCTGCGGCGAGGGCGCCAGCCACGGCAAGGATTTCAGCCGGGCCGCTGAGGAGCGACGCGAAGTCGGCGTGGAAGGACGGCGACCAGCGGCTGGCGGCCGGCGTTGCGTGATGCGAAGAAAGCCAGGCGAAAGCCGCAACCGCATACACGCAGGTAAGGGTGCGCAGGGCGCGGAACCAAAGGCTGGCGCGGTGGCGCAAATGGAGGCGCGCGCGACGGCGCGCTTCGAGCCAGACTTGAGTAGCACCGGGAGAAGCGGCGGTGCGGAGACGGGTGGATTCTTCGAGGAGAGCCTGGGAGATGGTCCGAGCCTCGGCGCAAATGGAGCAGGATTCGGCGTGGCGTTCGAGGGCGTCACTCCAGAAGCCGGTGCGCACGGCGCGGGAGACGGCGGGTTCCTGGTCACAGCGGAGCCGGGTCATGCGAACCTCGTTTTCGGTGCGAGGAGGAGGGCCGCTTTGCGGCGGGCACGGAAGAGAAGGATTTTGATGCTGAGCGCGCGCAGGCCGGTGGCAGTTGCGATTTCCTCGTGGTTCATGCCCTCGACGTAGGCGAGCCATAACAATTCGCGCTCGCGCGGCTTGAGCTGACGCAGGGTGCTCTGCACATCGAGGCGGGACTCCAAGTTGGGAGCGACGCCGCGCTCGACCATTTCCGGAACGACAACGTCGGCGCGGCTGCGGACGCGGACGCGATCGTGCAGAAGATTGGTCGCGATGCGGAAGAGCCAGGAGCGAGTTTGCGACTCATCCATCACGGGGTGCCTGCGCATAAGGTAGCGGCAATAGGTTTCCTGAAGAAGGTCGTCGGCAACGTCGGGACGGCGGCAAACGTGCAGAAGGTAAGCGCGGAGCGGTGGGGAGGTAGCGTCATAAAGGATGCGAAAGTCCGCCTCATGGACGGCACCTGCCTGCGCCGCAAGCGTCAGGCTGACGATCCCAGAGCTCGGTTCCATGCGTCCTATTACGTTTCCCCCTCACGCCAGGTTCCATTGCCGATCCACTTTCAGGAACGGGGGTCGGTCAATCCAAGCGAGCGATAGAGATACCAGGAGACGAAGGCCGCAACTTCGAAAGCGATGCCCAGCGCCAGGGCGAGAACACCGGGAACAATGGTGTCCGCATCAACGGAGCCCATGGCGCGCAGGATGCAGAGGGCCGCGCCGAGAAAAATGATCACGATACCCCAGCGGACACAGGCGAGCATGGGGGCGTGGGGGGAATCCTGTTCAAAACGGATGCCGTTGAGAAATTGCTTGCCGGCGTCGGTTTGAACATACGCGGCCATGTTCTGCGCGGAATCGAAGCGGGAGAGAAGGATGGTCTGGACGTCGGCCTGGACACGCGCCAATCTCAACCGGCGCATGGAGGAGAAGATGGTCCATGTGATGAAGCAGATGGTGCCGAAGACCGCGATCAGGGCGACTACATCGGTTTGCATGGCCTTACCTCAGTGCTCAGAATTTGCATTGCACTGAGTAATACGGAGGTAAGGCCGGTTGGGTTAACAGAAATTTTTGGGGCGCGGTGGAGTCGCCAACCTGTTCTCTTACAGCACATGACGACATCTTCATCGCGACATGGTGGAGTGGGAGCAGAGAGGTGCCGATAGTGGGGTAGAAAGAAGGAACCTCCATGAATGTGTCACCCCTGAGCTCAGTTACATCCGCCTACAGCATGCCGGACGCCGGGAAAGCTCCGGCTGCGGCCTCATCTCCGACCACAACCGCGTCTCACCCCTCCGATACGGTGACCCTGAGCGCGGGCGCCCAGAAAGCGGCGGCGAGCGGAGACGTGGACCACGACGGCGATTCGCACTAAGAGTGGTCTTTGAGGGTGGCGGCGCGCTTGATTCGGGAGCGCGAACGCCACCCCTTTTTCTGCCTGCGATTCGGGATCAGTTGACCGTGAGCGAGAGCGTGGTCGAGGCGGTGATGCCGGAGGTCGAAGTGTCGGTACCGATAAGGGTGAGGGAGTAGGAGCCCAGGGCCACATCGGTAGACGTGGACGTGGTTGAACTGCCGGAGGCGCTTGATCCTGCGCTACTGCCGCATCCCACCGAGAAGCCGAGCAGCAGGACCAGCAGGAGGCAGCTGAGGGCGGACCAGGCTTTTCTGGACTTTCGGAAACCGAAGAGCAGGACGCCCGCCAACGTCGCTGCGCCGAGTGGGACCGATTTCCCCGCGGATGAATGGTCCTGGGTCGAGGCAACACCGCCCATGCTCTTCCTGACAAAGGAACGAGCGGCGGAAAGTGTGCTGCAGGAGCTTTGCGCGGTGTAGATGGTCAGCGTGGTTGTGGTTGTTCCACCTGCTGTGACGGCAGCGTTGTGGATGGTGTAGCAGCCATAGGTGCTGAGCGAAGTGCTGCTGGACGTGAGGGCAAAACTCACGGTTCCGGCGTACGAATTCTGCGAAACAATGCTGACGGTCGACGAACCGGAACTCCCCTGACTGACACTGACGTTTGTCGCGGAAAGGGCGAAGGTGCCGGGAGACGTGCCGCCACCTCCGGTCGTGCCCCCGGCCCACGCGTTCATGAGGTTATAGAAATCGACGGAGCCGAGGCCGGTCGCCTCATCGTAGCCCACAGTAGCTGGGTACTCGGAAGAACCTGCCGCGGAGCAATAGCTTGCCCCTGCCGTGCATTGATTCCCTCCAACAGTGGTGTCGTGAAACGCCGTCGCGTAGGTGGCCGCGTTGGAGGCGAGGGAGTAGAGGGTTTTGTTGGCAACTCCCTGGCCGCCGGAGTTTTCCTTCTGATTGATGATGGCGAGCATGCCGGCGAAGATCGGCGTGGCGAAGCTGGTACCGCCGGCGGCCGTGAGGTCCTGCGTGGCCGAATCGCGGAAGCCGCTGTTGCAGCTGGCCTTCTGGCCTGTGCTCCACGACGAGGTATCGCTGGTGCAATAGAGGTAGGGTGCGTTCTCGGGCGATGAGGAAAGGGAGACATCCGGCACCAGGCGGAAGCTGCCGGAGGCGATGCCGGGGACACCGCTTTGCCATGATGGACGAGGAGTAAAGACGCTGACGCCTCCGCCGGTCGAGGACAGAGCATACTGGGCGCCGTACTTCGCACCGACGGAGGCGCTGTCGTCGTTCCAGGCCTGCTCGGGAATGTACGACAGAGCCGAGCTGATCCGATCGGAACCGCTGGCTGATTCCCAGTAGGTGGTGTTGGAAGCAGCCACGTCGGCGGGGAGGAATTCGGTGCCGCCGATGCCGGTTGCGTACGCGCTGCTGGCTGGGTAGTTGACGGAGAGCGCTTCCTGCTGAGCTGTGGTGAGGCCGCCGGCGCCGGTGGGATCGTAACAATCGGTCGAGCCGTCGTCACCGGATGCGGCAACGATCGTCTGCCCCTGGCTGGCGCCCTGCTCCATGATGGCTTCGAGCGTGGAGAAGTCGCTGGAGGTGAGGCTGGTCTCGCAGGTGCCATAGCTGATGCTGATAACGGGTGCGAGTTTGGTATCCACGGCATATTGCAGTGCATCGAAGACGCCGTAGTTTTTGTTGTTGCCGACATAGACAAAGTCGACGGTGGCGCCAGGGGCGATGCCGCCGGCGTATTCGAGATCGAGGTCGGACTCGGCCTGATCACCGGGGACGGTCGCCGCGGTTCCGGAGCCTGGCACGAGCGTCATGTTGGGAGATTTGACGGTCAAACCGGCTGCGTTCTGAAAGGCTGCGATGTCCGCGACAGAGACGGCGGACTGGCCGACGACCGCGATGGACTGGCCTGATCCGGTGTAGCCAGAGTTGTAGGCCGCATTGATGTCATAAATGGTGGCGACATCTTTGGGGGTCAGGAAGTGATCGCCGGATTGGGCCGAGGTATAGCTGGGCTGGACACTGGCGGGTGAAGGCCGAAATGCCGGCCGGGGGCGGAAATCATCGAGATTGCGAACGGAGCGAACCACGCCGAGAAGCGCCGCAGGAATGGAGAGATCGGCGGCATTGGCGAAGTGGGTCTCTGCGGCAAATTGATAACGATGCATTTCGGTCTGGAAGGCATACTCCACCTGGGCCGCGGTTCCGGAGAAGCTGATGCTGGTATGGCTGGCAGCGACGCGGTCGATGTTGAAGCCGTGCGATTCGAGCCAAGTCTGAATTTTGGCGAGGTCGCTGTCGCTCAGTCCAAAGCGGCTCGCGTATTGAGCGGGCGTGAGCCATGTGTGGTAATTGGGAGAGCCCGTAGTCTGCTGCTCCTGGACAAGCGCGTCGAGTTGCGCCTGCTGATCGGCGGTCGGTTGGAAGTAGATGGTGACGCCATGGAGCGGCGTCGCGGGATCGAGCCTGCCAGCATCATTGCGGGCCGTGGCACGGGGATTGACGGAGCCGGGGAGGACGACCGCCGAGCGCGCATCAATGTCCTCGAAAAGACGGTTGGGCTGCTGAGCCGATGCAACCGTCGCTTGCGCGCAAAGGAAAGCAGCGGCGAGGAGTCCGCCACTGTGGCGGACGAGGAAGGAACGCATGGGGGACCTCTTAAAAAATGCAAATGAGGCAGAACAAGACTTCCAGCCGAGCAGCACAGATCGTGGGTATTTAGACGGGAGTTCATCGCAAATCGTTACGTGGGTTCCCTCGAAAAGTGGTGCGGCCGAGTGGAACGACTGGGCCGCTGTTCAGAAATTTGCGATCTGTCAACCGGTCAGAAGATCTTACCGCGCAAGGAATGTGACGCTATACTCGGATGCATTCCGAAATCAACGAGGTACGCATGGATTTCCGATCGGTGGCTGGGTTCGCACGACTCTCCTGTTGTATGGCTCTGGCATGGACGCTGGCGAACGTTGGCATGGCGCAGGAGAAGCCCGGCGAAAAAGGTGGCGATGGCAAAACTTCTGGCGCGCCTGCGCAGACCATTGGAGCGCCGGATTCGATCACCGAAGGCACGGTCACGGTCGATGGACAGCCGGTTGCCTATCGAGCGGTGGCGGGAACCATCACGGTGGGCGCGACGGACGCGCAGGATGCGACGTTGGCGTCCGATGGCAGTCTGCTGCCGGACTCGGGCGTCAAGGCGCCCGCCGATCCCGCGGAGGCGCCGCCAACAGCGCGCATCTTTTATGTGGCGTACTTCAAGAAGGACATGACCGATGTGATGCACCGGCCGGTCACCTTCATTTACAACGGTGGCCCTGGCTCCGCGACGATGTGGCTGCATTTGGGGACCTTCGGGCCGAAGCGCATCGTGGTGCCGGATACCGAGCATCAGGAAGCCGCGCCCTACACGATGGTCAGCAACCAATATTCGCTGCTGGACACGAGCGATCTGGTCTTCATCGATGCGCCGGGCACGGGGTTCAGCCGGACCTTTGGCAAGGAGAAGGCGAAGGCGTTCTACGGCGTTGATGGAGACGGGCAGGCGTTCAACCACTTCATCCTCAAGTTTCTGACGAAGTATGACCGCTGGAATTCGCCGAAGTATCTCTTTGGCGAGAGCTACGGCACGCCGCGGTCGGCTGTGCTCGCGGCCGATCTGCGCGGGGTCGATCTGAACGGGATTATTTTGCTGTCGCAGATTCTCAGCTTCGATAACTCGGTGGACGATCCGAACCAGAACCCAGGCGTCGATCAGGCATATGCGCTGGCGCTGCCGAGTTATGCGGCAACGGCGTACTACTACCACAAGCTGCCGAATCAGCCGGCGGCGCTGCGACCTTTCCTGGATGAGGTCGAGAAGTACGCTCTTGGTGATTACATGGCCGCGCTGCTCCAGGGCAGCGAGCTCTCCGATGAGCAGAAGCATGCGGTGGCCGAGAAGCTGTACAGCTATACAGGGCTTCCGGTGGATTATCTGATCCGGGCCGACCTCCGCGTGGTGGGCGGGAATTTCTCGAAGACGCTGAAGCTCGATGAAGGAACGACCATCGGGCGTCTGGACACACGATTCCAGGGACCGGATATGGATCCGCTGAGCGAGGGGTCGCAATACGACCCACAAAGCGACGCGATTACCAGCCCATGGACTGCGGCGATCAACGACTATCTGCGCAAGGACCTGAAATACGGAATGCAGAGCGTCTACTTCACGAATGGACGGCAGGGCGGCGACTTCAGCTGGGATATGCGGCATCGCGTGCCGGGAAGTTTTGGTCCGGGCGGCGAGCAGGAAGGCGGAACGAACGTCATGCCCGATCTCGCTTACCGGATGAAGATGAATCCGAAGATGAAGGTCATGCTGGCAGGCGGCTACTTCGATCTGGCGACGCCGTACTTCGAAGGAATGTACGAGATGCACCATCTGCAGATTCCGAAATCGCTGCAGTCGAACATCAGCTACCACTATTACGAAGCTGGGCACATGATCTACGTGAAGGAAGATGTGCTGAAGCAGTTTCACGCCGACGTGGAAAGCTTCATCAAGGCGACTGAAAGCGGGAAGTAACGGGCGCTGCCGCCCTTCATTTGGACTGAGGAGCGGGCGTTGTCTGGTACACGAGGGTCAACTGCGTGTGGATGCGGACCGGCTGCGGCTGATAGCGGTAGGTTTTGACCGAGGTCACAGCGCAACTCTGCAGAAGCGGCGGACCGCTGACGGCTTTCACATCCTCCACCGCGCCTGTTTTCGCGATCATGATGTCGAGGACCACGGTGCCATGGAGGCCTGTCAAGTTGGCGATGGCGCAGGGCTGCGGCTTGCCGGAGATCTTCATGGGCTCGACAGCTTCGGGCGGCAGGTTCATGACCGCGACGGAGGTGTTGGCTGTTGGTTGCGCGGCAGGTTTGGCTGTGGGCTTCGCCGCTGGCGGGGGGGTGGGAGCGGCAGGGATCGGCTTGGCCGTTGAAGCTGGGTTCGAGGTTGGCGCGGGGGTCGTGGCGACGGCCGGGGTTGGTGCCGGCGCCGTCGTGGCGGCCGGCTCGGTTGGGGCAGGCGCGCTGGGAGCAGAGGTGGTGGTTAATGTCGATGCGGCTGGGCTGGCGGGTTGGTGGAGCGAGCGGGCGATGACGATAACGAGGATCAACCCGATGAGGACCGGGACGACGATAGCGATGAGGTTGATGTAGCGGCGGAAGCCGGTGGGTTGGGCGTCGTCGAGGCGGGTTTCGAAGACGCGGCTGGGGTCGGGCTTGCGGGACGGGTCGGGGGGCAACGTGGGGTTCTCCCTGGGGACGGATTTTACTTGAATTGTGGTTCGGCGCTCCGTCAGGGCAGCCGTTGGAGCTGACGCGGGTCATCCTGCGTGGTTCCCGGGTCTCTACAGCGAGACCCGGGCCAGCCCGTCATTTTGCTGAGTTAGCGGAGGGTGACGTCGCGGCTGAGGTTGCTGATGACGACGCGTGCATTCTCGACGCGTTTGTCGAGGACCTTTTGCTCGGAGGGCTGGTCGCCGTACTGCTTCATGCGGATGTCAAAGACCTTGTCGGCGAGGCCGTCGAGGGCTCCCATGCTTTTGTAGACGATGGAGTAGCCGAAGTCCCAGTCGTCTGGGCCGGAGGTGGTGACGTTGACGAAGGTGCGGTAGTCGAGGATGAGGCCGGCGCTCTTTTCGGATTCCCAGATGGGGAGGACGTTCTTTTTGACGTCGGCGTAGAAGGCGGAGGCGTGGCCGGAGTTGATGTGGATGAGGACGGTGCGCTCGACGGGTCCTTCGCTGTAAGGGACCTGGGCGCGGACGGCGGGGACGATAGCCAGGGCGACGAGGGCGCTGGCGAAGAGGATTGCATTTCTCGCCTTTTGCATGGGAGAAACCTCCGGTTGGGATTTTGTTCGGGAGGCTTGAGCGTACGCCGGGCAGCGGGGGGAGTCAACGAGGAGGATTTCCCGTGAGGCGGGATAATGAGCGCCCGTCACGCGGATCCCGGGTCTCAACGGCGAGACCCGGGCCAGCCGCTAAAATGCGGCATTTTTAGCCTGTTTTGCACCGGTTTTGGGGCGGGTAGAGAGGGCATTTTGCGTGGTAAAATAAGGGTATAGCGGCGATCCCTAAAACGTTCGATTTCAGGGGATTTTCGGGTGGGAGAGGGCCGGGAAAACGAGCGATCTACAAGGCGGTTTTTGGAGCGAGAAAGACCAACCGCAGATCTTTCGCCTCGCGCCTTAGGGCGCTTCGCCAGCATGACACCTCTTTATTCGACGCGCACTTTGTACCCACAGCAATTCTGCTTTAAGTCTTCTACCGGAGTTTCATGGCAACCAAAGAAGTGATACCCACCGAAAACACGATCCCGGCGGCGATGGAACAACCGAAACTGGCGGCGGTGAAGAGCCCGGCCGAGAAGAACTCCTACACGGGCGAGAACATCAAGGTGCTGGAAGGCCTCGAGGCGGTGCGGCTGCGGCCGGCAATGTACATCGGCTCGACGGGGGAGATGGGGCTGCATCACCTGGTCTATGAGGTGGTGGACAACTCGGTGGACGAGGCGCTGGCCGGACACGCGACGAAGGTGGACGTTACGATCCACGACGATAACTCGATCACGGTGGTGGATGACGGGCGCGGGATTCCGGTCGATGAGATGACGCTCGACACGGGCGAGAAGATGCCGGCGGTGCAGGTGGTGCTGACGAAGCTGCACGCGGGGGGTAAGTTCGATACTTCCAATTACAAAGTGTCCGGCGGGTTGCACGGCGTGGGTGTGAGCTGCGTGAACGCGCTGAGCGAGGAATTCGATGTGGAGATCTGGCGGCCGGCGAAGCCGGATGAGCCGAGCCACACCTATGAGCAGAGTTACTCGAAGGGCGCTCCGACGACGAAGCTGAAGCAGACGGGGACATCGAAGAGGCGGGGGACGAAGGTACATTTTCTGCCGGACCGTTCGATCTTCACGGTGACCGAATATAACTACGACACGCTGGCGCAGCGGCTGCGGGAGCTGGCGTTCCTGAACAAGGGGCTGGCGATTACGCTGACCGACGAGCGGACGGTGGATCCGAAAACGGGCGAGGCGAAGCGGACGGAGTTTAAGTATGCGGGCGGGATTGCGGAGTTCATCAAGCATCTGAACCGCGGCAAACAGGTGCTGCACGAAAAGCCGATTGTGATGGAAGGGCTGCGCGATGGCGTGGATATGGAGATCGCGCTGCAGTACAACGATGGATATTCGGAGACGGTGTTCTGCTTCGCGAACAACATCAATACGGTGGATGGCGGGACGCACCTTTCTGGATTTAGAACAGCGCTGACGCGGACGGTGAACTATATCGGGCAGCAGTTGGGCTTGTTCAAGGACGTGAAGGAGAACCTGACCGGCGACGATGTGCGCGAGGGGCTGGTGGCGGTGATCAGCGTGAAGCTGCCGCAGCCGCAGTTTGAAGGGCAGACGAAGGGCAAGCTGAATTCAGATATCGCCGGAACGGTGCAGGCGCTGGTGAACGAGCGGCTGGGCGGGTATCTGGAGACGAATCCGCCGGTGGCGAAGAAGATTATTAATAAGGCGATTGAGGCGGCGCGGGCGCGGGAAGCGGCGCGGAAGGCGCGGGATCTGACAAGGCGGAAGGGAGCGCTCGATGGCGGCGGTTTGCCAGGGAAGCTGGCGGATTGCTCGGAGCGCGATCCGGAGCGGTGCGAGCTGTACCTGGTCGAGGGCGAGTCGGCCGGCGGGACAGCGAAGCAGGGACGCGACCGGAAGTTCCAGGCGATTCTGCCGCTGAAGGGCAAGATTCTGAATGTGGAGAAGGCGCGGTACGACAAGATGCTGGGGCACGAGGAAATCCGCGCCATGATTACGGCGCTGGGGACGGGCATCGGCAAGGACGACTTCGACGCGACGAAGCTGCGCTACGGGAAGATTATTTTGATGACGGACGCCGATGTGGACGGATCGCATATCCGGACGCTGCTGCTGACGTTCTTCTTCCGGCATATGCAGGAGCTGATCAAGCGGAACAACGTTTATATCGCCCAGCCGCCGCTCTACAAGATCAAGAAGGGTAAGTTTGAGCAGTACATCAAAGACGATCGGGAATTCGTGAAGGTGATGGTGAAGCGGGCCGCCGAGGGAATGGTGATCCGCTATGGCGAGGGTGCGGCAAAGCTGGAAGGCGCGGCGCTGACGAAGTTCATGGGGCAGCTGAACGAGTATCTGGGGTTCTTCGATAAGGTCGATAAGCGGCTGCGCAACGAGGAAGTCACGAATCTGCTGGCGAAGGCCGAGCTGACGAAGCGGTTGGACTTTGAGTCGGTCGCTAAATTAGAGAAGTTACACAAGGAACTGGAGAAAATACAGAAGAAGTATCAGTTTAAGTCTCTGACGAAGCCGGTACGGGATGAGGAGCATCAGACCTGGTCGCTGAGCTATGTAGATGCGCAGGGAGCGGAGCGGCGGATTGACTGGGTGCTGGCGTCGTCGCCGGAGTATCGGCAGATGATGTCGAAGCACGGGCAGATTAAAGAGCTGCTGGAGCCGCCGTTTGTGGTGGAGTATGCGGCGAAGGCACAGGAGAAGGGCGTAGGCGTGCCCGATCCTGAAGACACAGGCGCCGAGGCGGAAGTGGAGACAAAGGGCGAGGCCGAGGCGGGCAAGCCGGCTCCGAAACGCACGGGGAAGGCATCGCTCGAACCGGTGGAGAAGCAGACGCCGAAGGAGCTGTTCGAGTTTGTGGTGGAGCAGGGTCGGCGCGATTATCAGGTGCAGCGCTATAAGGGTCTGGGCGAGATGACGGCAACGCAGCTCTGGGAGACGACGATGGATCCGGAACGGCGGACGCTGCTGTCGGTGCGGCTCGAAGACATTGCGGAGACGGAGACGATCTTCACGACGCTGATGGGCGAGGATGTTGAGGCGCGGCGGAAGTTTATCGAGGATAACGCGCTGGATGTGAAGAATCTGGATATTTAGAGGCAGCTGGGAGCCAGGAGCCAGGAGCGAGTAACGGACAGCGAGCAGGCGGCTACGCGTACTTTCTCAGGTCCGGGTAACGAGCGTAGATGCGGTGCTGATCTTGGCGAGTCAGTTGACTTAGCCGGATGGGTTTGTCCTGAGAGCGCGTGCCTTTCTGATTTAAGACATTCATGAGGCTCCATTCTCGTTGCAATCCCTGGGGCTCGTGCGCGGGCAGATCGTAGCGAGTAAAGTCGATCACCATGCGCGGGCTATCGCTGACCCAGTTATGGAGCAGAGCCAGGCGAAACTCCTGGTTCATGAACCACTGGATTTCGAGGTCCTTTTCCGAGCCGGGCGCGCCGGTCCCTTTCGCATCGAAGCGGCAATTGAGGGATCGGTTGTTGGGCGTATGTTTGCGCCACTCCATCCCGAAGGCACCTTCGGTCAGCACCTGGGTATCCGGCCATCGGTTTTTGACGGCTTGTAACCACCAGGTGAGGTCGTTGTCGTGGGCGATGGACACTTCCCAGATGGCGGTGACCCAGCCAAACCCATTGAGGGCGTGTCCCTGGTCGAAATGCATGGCGGTGGTTGCCATCATTTCCTGGCGGCCCGCCTGTTCTCCAAGATTGCCGACCGTCTCGATGGGTCCAACGCCCATGCGGCTGTTGAATCCTCCCTGGAAGCCGTCGCGGCGCGCGGAGAGAAAATCGCAGGTCCAGCCATCGAGGCAGACGCAGTCGATAAAGTCTGCCGGCCCCTGAGCCGGTTTGAGGTAGTGCTCGCGGCTGGGGTAGTAGGGATAGCAGATGCCGCCATCGCCATCGCCGTTGTCGATGGCGTGCTGGCTCCAGATCTGAGCCTGACAAACGTGAATGCCTTCTTCGGTGGCGAGAAAGTGCTGGTTCTCGGCGTCCATAAAGCCGGCGACGATGCACTCGGGGCGGTATCGATTGCCGACCATCTCTGTGATCATCCGCAGCGCCTGGTGGATGGTTTGCCGATTATTTTCGCGGGTGTCATACATGGGCGCGAAGTAGCCGCCGGGAAAGAACGTGATCTCGTCGCCAAAGCGATCGCGAAAGGAGGCGAGCAGGCGCCGCGCGTCTTTGTACTCCTGCCGATCATCGTGCAGAGCCAGCCAGCTGATGGCCCAGGTCATCCTGCTGTCTGGACAACCACGAGCAAAGGCATCCCGCCGCGATCGGATGTGGTCAGGGGAGTTTGCCGGGGCCTCGTCTTCACCGATGGAGCGAGTGGGTGTGACTTCGATCTGGTTTACGCGCACAACGGAGATATGGGTGATGAATCGTCCGCGGAGACCTGCTGGGGCAGCGGCGCCGGCGAGTGCACCCGCGGCCGTCGAAGCAAGGGTAAGAGCGCCGGCGGATCCGGCGGCGCGGCTGAGAAACTTTCGCCTGGTCCAGAGATGATCCATTTCTTCCCTTCTTTTTATCGACTCAGCCCGGGAGCGGGTAAGTGTTATTGCGGGATCACCCTGCAGAGACAAGCACGCGGACGCCGTAAGGTTCGAGGCTTACCGGAGAAGTCAGGGCGGAGGAGTCGAAGGCGTCGCGGTAATTGCCGCTGATTTCGGCGGATTGCGCTGTGGAGGTGTGGTTCAGCAGGTACGTCCAGGAGCGGCCGCCCGCGGTGCGCGTGGTCCATTCAACACCGGTTGGGAGTTTAAGGGGCGTGACTCCGCTCATAGCCATCAGAGTCAGAAGAACCCGGGCTAAGTCGGGGGCTTCAAGATGGGCTCCAATGTAGATGGCTTTGCCCTGGCCGTAATGGTTCACAGTGATGGCGGCTTTGCCGGAGTGATCACCGCCGGTGTAAGTGGCCAGCACGTCGGCGCCGCGTGGAGTGAGAATGTCGGCCCAGATGCGGCAGTCGGCGTCGGGTCCGGTGAGTTCACCGGAGAACTGGACGGATTGCTTCTCGGTATAGATGGGCTGATAGTCGAGTAACTCGGCGCCCATAACATCGCGCAGGAGACCGGGCAGCGGTGTATCGACGATGCGGCTGTGCTCGTCTTTGACGCCGAGGCGGAAGCCGGCGATGAAGGTTCCGCCGCCTTTGACGAAGGCACGAATCCGGTCGGCCTGCTGCGCGGTGACGATGTACATGACGGGCGCGCAAAGAACCTTGTAGCGGGAGAGGTCGCTGGTGGCGTCGACCAGATCGATGCCAGCGTGCGAGGCGCCCATCACGCCGTACCAGGTTAGCATCTCGGTTGGATATTTGAGATGGGGCTGACCGGGCTGGATGTTAAGCGCCCACCAGGAGTCGACGTCAAAGCAGAGGGCGAGATCGGCGTTGTAGCGTGCGTGGAGAGCTTCCGGGCCGAGAGACTTGAGCTCGCGGATGGTCTGCTGCACTTCGTCGAAGCCGGGGCTGCGGGAGCGGTCGTGGCGCAGGAGACCATGCCAGTATTCTTCGGCGCCAAAGTCGGCAGTGTCCCAGCGGAAATAGTTGATGCCCATGGCTCCGTGGGCGACGGCCTGGTAGGACCAGAGGCGGAGCTGGCCGGGGTGGGGCTGTGGAGAGAAGTAAGGCTGGCCGGATTTCCCGGTCTGCTCTTCCATGATGAGAAATGGCTCGCCGTCTTTGGCGCTGCGCATGAAGTCGTGGCTGAAGGCGACGGTGGCGGCCAGAGCTTCGGGAGGCGGCGTCGGACTCGCATCCGCCTCGTAGATCGCGAAGAAGCCGGGGTAGTTATCGGAGGCGACAAAGTCGAGGTTGCGGTAGAGGTCGCGCAGGTTGAGGTGATCGATGAGGCCGCCGACGTTGTTGGTGGTGACGAAGTGGGAGGGACAAAGTTTGCGCAGAACGGTGAGCTGGTCCTGAAGGAACGAAGCATTGGCGTCGCTCTGATAGCGGTTGTAATCGAGAGCGAGGCCTGGGTTGGGCGGCGCACCGGAGGGAAGAGGCACTGGAATCTGGGAGAAGTCGGTGTAGGTGTTGCTCCAGAAGACGGTGCCCCATGCCTGGTTGATGGCGTCGAAGGAGGTGTACTTCGCGCGAAGCCAGCCTTCAAAGCCTTCGCGGCAGTAACGGCAGTAACAGCGGGCGCTATCACCCAGGGTGAACTCATTGTCGATCTGCCAGCCGATGACGCCGGGGGTAGAGGCGAAGTGCTGCGCCATCTGGGTAGCGACGGCGACCGAGAGGCGGCGATAGGTGGCGTTGGTGGGACAGGTGAAGCGGCGCGCACCTGGGCTGAGGGTCATGCCGTGATCGTTGACCATCAGCACTTCCGGATACTTCTGCGTGAGCCAGGGCGGAGGCGCGGCCGAAGGGGTGCCGAGGATGACAGCGATGCCATGGGCGTGGAGGATGCCGACAGCGCGCTCGAGCCAGCGGAAGTCGAAGTGACCTTCTTCGGGCTCCATGAGCGCCCAGGCGAACTCGGCGATGCGGACATTGGTGACGCCGGCGGCGGCCATGGCGGCGGCGTCCTCTTCCCACAATTTTTCGGGCGTTTGGTCGGGATAGTAGTCAACGCCAAAGAGAAGAGGGAGACGATCGAGGGCGGGGTTAGAGATAGGGTTGTCCGTTGCGGTGTGCGCGAAGGCGGCCGCGTTTTTGCTTACAAAGAGCGAGGCAGCGCCCGCGCTGCCGATGACAACAAACTGGCGTCGATTCATCCCGGTTATGCCTCGCAGGCATTCTATAGAGTTCGAGGGTCGCGCGGCTGAATCTGGCGTGATCAGCTGTCTTTGCGGTACAGGAGATCCTTGATCGCGCTGCGACGGGCCGCATTGGCTTCGCGGTCATTCTGAAACCCTGTAGCGGCGGGGCCGGCGGAGCTTTCGTTCTCGGGTTCGCTGCAGGACGGGCAACGGTTGGCAAAACCAGGCTTGTCGGGCTTCAGCTCGAACTCTTCGCCACAGATGGCACAGTTGCGGATGGGGAACGGCATTTCCCTTCCATGATAGAACCGGCGAGCGCAATGGGAAACGTGCGATTTAGAGAACGTAGGCGCGCAGCATCCACCAGACGAGAAACAGCGCAACGATAGCGAGAACGATGTGGCCGATCCACTGGCCAGGAGTTTCCGGCCTTCCGATTCTGAACATGCAGCGATCCTAACAAGCGGGAGCGAGTTTTTCGAGGGGTCTACGCGGCCGAAGATACTTCTACGAGGGCGTCGTGCAATGATGGGTGCGCAGATGGGGAGGCGTTCCCGTGAGTCTAAGGTATTGGCGGATTTGTTTGACGGTGTTGGGTGTCGTGATCGGGCTGGGCGCCAGCGCGGCGCGTTGGAGCGCGCAGAGCGCCGGTTCTGTCGGGATTTTCCAAGGGCAGTCGGATGTTGGCGCGGTCACACCTCCGGGGACGGCAGTTTATGACGGAGCGGCGGATACGTATACGCTGACCTCGGCGGGAGCGAATCTGTGGGGGCCAGCTGACGCCTTTCACTTCGTCTGGAAGAAGGTGACGGGCGACGTGTCGTTGACGGCGGATGTTGCGTTTCCCGACGCCCCGGGGGAACACAATCCTCATCGCAAGGCGGTGCTGATCGTTCGGCAGAGTCTGGACGCTGGGTCGGCGTACGCCGATGCCGCGCTGCATGGTTCGGGGTTGACGGCGTTGCAGGATCGGCGCGCCGCGGGTGGAATCACCGAGGGGATCGAGCTGAATGGGGCGACTCCACAGCGGATACGCCTCGAGAAGCGCGGCGATATGATCACGATGTACCTGGCGGGGGGCGGTGGCGCGCTGCATCCGTCGGGCGCGAGCATCGAACTGCATCTGGAGGAGCCGTTTTACGTCGGCATCGGGATGTGTTCGCACGATGCGAACAAGGTGGAGAAGGCGGTGTTCTCGCACGTGAGCGTGGAGCAGCCTGCTGCGTTGCCGGCGACATTGGCGCCCTTCAGCACGCTGCAGACGATCGGGATCGAAGAGGATTTTCATCGCGCGGTGATTGCGTGGACGGCGCAGGGACGGTTTGAAGCGCCGAACTGGACGCACGATGGGAAGACGCTGATCTTCGATGGAGCGGGAAAGATCTGGACGGTTCCGGCGGAGGGAGGCACGCCGCGGGTGCTCGAGATCGGCGACGCGACCGGCTGCAACGGCAGCCACGGCCTTTCACCGGATGGGAAATGGCTGGCGATCAGCTGCAGTACGCCGGGCAAGCCGGAGTCACGTGTGTACGTTGTGCCGTTGGGCGGGGGCACGCCGCGGATCGTGACCGAGCATCCGAACTCGTATTGGCATAGCTGGTCGCCGGACGGGAAGACGATCATCTTTACGCGGCCGGATCACGGGTCGGGCAATATTTTTGCGATTCCGGTGGAGGGTGGCGAAGAGCATGCGCTTACCACGGGCACGGGGATCAGCGACGATCCGGACTGCTCGCCGGATGGGCAGTGGATCTACTTCAACTCCGACCGCGGCGGGAACATGCAGATCTGGCGGATGCGTTCCGATGGCAGCGGGGCGGAGCCGATCACCAACGACGAGCGGGTGAACTGGAAGCCGCATATTTCGCCGGACGGGCAATGGATGGTGTACATCAGCTACGAGAAGGGGACCACGGGGCATCCGGCGAATCGGCCGGTCGAGCTGCGGCTGATGTTGCTTAAGGATCGGAACAGCCGGGTGCTGTTTAACCTGACGGGCGGATCGGGGACGATGAATGTGCCTTCGTGGGCTCCAGACAGCCGGCACCTGGCGTTTGTGAGCTACGCGATGCTGCCGGCAGAGGATGGCGGGGCCCGTTAAAGGGCGACCAGCGGAGGCCGGATTGGCGATAAGTCCCGCGGAATCTGCGGGGCGCTGTATCGATCTGCGACGCAGGGCTTCCAAACGCATCTAAAGTTGTGGGTGTTCCGGCGATCCCTGCGGTACACTCAGAGGGCAGACGTTTTTTCCCAGGAGATTGTTAACAATGGCTACCAGCACAGTTACGACGACGACCCCTACTACCCCTGCTCCGGAAGCGGTTCCCGCGGCGAAGACGACGCCGGTTCGGCTGACCGACAACGCTGTCAATAAGGTTCGCGAGATTATGGCGACCCAGGATCCGCTGCCCGCCGGGCTGCGCATCGGCGTGGTCGGTGGCGGCTGCTCGGGCTTCCAGTATTCGATGTCGTTCGAGAACCAGTCGGGGATGATGGACAAGGTCTACGACTTTAATGGTCTGAAGGTATTTGTGGACGCGACGTCGCTGATGTATCTGAACGGCTGCGTGGTGGACTACCTTGAGACGCTCGAGGCCGCCGGGTTCAAGTTCGAGAACCCCGCCGTGAAGAGCACCTGCGGATGCGGATCGTCGTTCAACGTCTAAGTTTTAGTCAGGCAGGAAAAGCAAGGCCCGCTCATCGGCGGGCCTTTTGCATTGCTGCGCACTCTTTATTGAGGAGCGGTGGGATCGGAAGGCGGCCCGGTTGGGCTGGGAACCGGGGTGGGCGTTGGAGGGAGTGGAATTTGCCCCGGCGACAGCTGGCCGGGATTGTTTCCAAATCCAGGAGTGCCGGTTCCCTGCCCCGCGGCATTGGGCTGCACGCCCGACATTCCAGCCAGAGCCTGTGCCTGATCTTCGGCGGGATCGTAGTTGAATTCCCACTTGTTATAACGGGTTTGCTTTTTGTAGAGGATGAGCGATGGCTTATCGATGGGGAGGGTGAAGCCGACGATGGGGCCGGCTCCGCCGAAGGTCGTGGCCGAAGTGCCTGTGCCGTTGGTCGATCCCGGCCCACCTGAGGTTGAACTGTTCGGGGAGCCGAAGCCGGAGCTCGACGAATTGGAATTGAACATCGAGGAGATGCCGTTCGACGATCCGGCGCTCGACGATCCGCCGCTCGGCGATCCAAAGCCGCCACTCGACGAGCCGAAGCCAGAGGTGGGCGAACCGCCGCTCTGCGCGGTGCCGCCGAAGCCGCTGCCTGAGGTACCGCCGAATCCGCTGGCCGAGGAGGAATTGGGGGCGGCAATGGGGACACCGTTGGCGTCGGTAGTGGTGGCCGTAGTGCTTGCGGCATACATCGAGGAGCTAACACCGCCCATGCCCGCGGCCATCATCAGCGGCTGTCCGAAGAAGCCGAGAGGGCGCACGTGCGCCTGACCAAAGAGAACCGGCTTCCAGTCATCCTTGCCGGTGAGGGGGTCGGTGTAGCGTTTGCGCAGGAAACGAATCTGATTCGTCTCAATGAGCTGGTCGATCGAGGTCGGGTACCTGCCGTATTTCTGGTAGTAGAGCTTGATGGCGCGCTTGTATTGCTGGCCGCGATGAATGGTTTCCATCTCTTTATCGCGCTGGATGGACATCGCGATCTTCGGGGCGGCAACGGCGAGACTGACGAGCACGAGCACGGTGAGGAAGATGACGGCGAGAAGCACGTAGCCCTGCTCGTGATTGTGGCCTGGGGGGATTTCGTTGGACATCATGGACTCAGCTCTGGGTAAGGGGCAGCGTCTGCGTGTTGTTGTAGAGCAGATCGGTGATCTGGATGGAAAGGGGCGTGATTTTGACGACCTTGTAGTGATGGTCGACGACGTCGCCCTCCGAGGCAATGAAGACGTCCTCGCCGTGGAGGAGGAAGGCGCGCTTGGCGCCGTTATTCGCCTCGTAGCCGAAGAACTTGAGGTCGATGGGCGGCGGAGGCGGTGGTCCAGGCGGAGGCAGCGGGACGGAAGCCACCTTACGAACCGGTCCGATCACGGGCTCGATCTTCGGCGGGGCCGAGGCCATGGAGAAGATGTTGCGGCCGACACCGCCGTAGGCCAACGATTCCGCTCCGGCCATGACTTCGGGATGGAGCGTGGGATCGAGGCTGGCGAGGGGCGGGAGTTTTTCCGCGGAATGAGGACCCTGATTGCCAGAAGTCTTTGAGACCCCCGGGCGGGCTTGCTGCGGTGTGGCAGGGCTGTTGGCGGCTTGTTGCGCGGGTCTTGCGACCGGAGCAGGAGAGCTTCCACCGAACATCGAACTGACGAAATACGCGACGGCACCGATCATCACCACGCCGAGAACCGCGAGGATCGCAACATTGCGCTTGTTATCGAGGCCGGTCTTCATTGGGGAACCCCGATGGGCGCGGGTTGCGCATTCGCGTCAGTGCTTGTCGCGGACTGCGGGTTCTCATCAGGGGTTGCAGCTGGAGGCAGATCGGTTGCTCCGGCGCGAATGTAAGTCGTCAGACGGAGGCGGAGGTTCACCAGTCCGCCCTGCTGCCCGGTGAGGGTGACACCGTCGATGATGAAGAAGACGTGGTCTTTATCGCGCTCGATGCCATTGATGAAGTGCATCAGGTCGGAATATTGCCCGCTGAGCCCGGCATCGATGTGGAGCTCAGTGAGGCCGGCGGTGGTCGCGTTCGCCGCGTAGGCCGCGCGCGAAAGCTTCACCTGATTCTTCGCGGCGACTGCGCCGAGTTGGGCGAGGATGGTCGACCAGTTGGGCGAGATGCGCTGATCGTAAAAGGAGTGCGCGTCGTCATCGGCTGCCTCGACTTTTTTGGGCAGCCCGCTCAGGTGCTGCATCTGCGACTGGAGCTGGCCGTAGCGAAGTTCTTCCTGAACAAAACTGTTGGACTGATCGGAGCGGATGGCGCGCCAGGCCAGCGCGAAGCGCACGCCGATGAACACGTCGGCGGCCACCACCATGGTGAGCAGGAACAGATGCAGATTGAGTTTGGTGAAGATGCCGGTGCGGTTCATGGAGTCGAGACGCCCTCCATGATGCGCGGCTGCGGCTTCTTTGCGGACCCCTGCGCCTTCTTTGGATGATCGGCGCTCTCGTCGGCAGTATTCAACGGCAGCGGTCGATAATCGGCGAGAATGTCGAAGTTCACGGCGTTAGTGCTGACATTCTGTATGCCGGACTGCGTGCCTGCGGCGTTCGCCAGCGTCTCCGAGGCGAGGCGGGGCGAGGCAAAGTGCCTGGACTTCTCGAGATTGCGGATGAGATCGAGGGCTCGCGAACGCTCGCCGGTAACACGGAGTCGAATGGTGACGTGCCCATCGGGGGCAACAATCGGATCGATGCTCATGACCTGAACGCCGGAGGGCAGGACGGTTTCGAGGTCGGTCATGGTGGCCGTCCACGAGAAGGCTTTGCGCTGGAAGAGACCGTTCAGAAACGAGGACTGGCGCAGAATCGCAGCGTCGGTGGGCTGCTGCATCAGGGTCTGGTATTTCTGCTGCTGGAGTTCGAGGTCGCGGACGTGATTCTCGACTGCATCGACGCGAGCCTGGGTTTGCTCCGCCTGCACGCGTTCGTTGCGGTAGAGATACCAGAGCGCGGCGCCGAGCAGGGCAAGAATGACGATCCATGTACGGAGGCGGTTGTAAACGGGGCGCAGTTCGACGTAAGGCCGGCTTGCGAGGTTAACGGCGATCCTCATGCGAGCGCCCCCGTTACGCCGGCGGTGACACCGGGCGGAATGGTGGTGAGCGCCGAGCCCTCGGTCGAACCAAGATCGGCGATGCGCGGCGCGGGATCAACGAGAGAGAGCCAGCGGGACTGGGCTGCTGCGCCGGCGCCGCCGGGCCCGGCGTAGTAGAAGGTGCCAGGCATGCCTTTCAGCGTGTCTTCGTACCAGGCCAGCGCAGTAATGACCGCCTGGGCCATCTCCTCCTCGCGGGAGAGAGGGTCGGCGGGCAGGTCCATCGAGCGATGGAGGAGCATCTCGTCGCCTTGTGTAATCGCGGTAGTTACAGATGCGCCGGTGTGGTTCACTATCAGGGTCGCACCGTTATCGAACACGGCAGCCGCCGCGGCGACGGTGCTGGGCAGCACTGCTCCTGGATCGAAGCCAGCCGCGCGCACCGCGTTCTCGTACTCCTCAAGAACATCGCCGGGCATGACGGTGACCATCACGTGGAGCTGGCTGTCGCGTTCGGCCATGATCTGGTAGCTAACCGCGGCGCCTTCCACATCGAAGGGGACCATTTTCCGGAGGCGGAAGCGCACCACGGAGAGGGCCTCCTGCCGTTTGGAGGGCAGGGTGTCAAAATCGAGGAGAAGCACGCGGGCCGCGGCATCGGGAACCACGACGGCGAGGGCTCCGCTACTGACACCGATGTCGCCCAGGGACGATTCGATCGCGGCGGTGACCGAGCGCTGGTTGGTCAGATTCGGAACCTTCAGGCCAGGCAGGACCGTGCCTTCCGGGAGCGCGGCGAAGGCCATAATCAGCTCGCCGTGGCGGCGTCCAGGGCGCGCGGCCATCACGCCCTCGGGGCGGATTTCGCACGCCAGCTTCGGGCGCATGCCGGCGACGGGTCGAAAGATGCTTTCGAGTCCGGCCACTAGCGCGATGCCTCGATGAATGTCACTTTATTGATTTCCCTGAGCGTCGTAAGCCCACGGCGCACGCGGTCGAGCGCGCTTTCGCGCAGGAAGTGCATGCCCTCCTGCTGCGCCAGCTTGCGGACCTCGGAGCTGGGCTTCTTCTCCAGAATGATTTCACGGATCGGGTCCGTCAAATCGAGCAATTCGTGAATTGCGGTCCGGCCGCGAAAGCCGGTACCTCCGCACTCAATACAGCCGCGGCCCTCGCGGAAGGGAAAATTGCGCCACTCCGCTACGTCGAGCCCGCTGAGTTGCAGCATCTCCGTGTCGTGGCGGACTTCCTGAGCGCAATACTCGCAGATGGTGCGCACGAGGCGCTGGGCGAGGATGCAGTTGAGCGCGGAGACAAAGTTGTAGGCCTCGACGCCCATGTTGAGGAAGCGGCCGAGGACATCGACGACGTTGTTGGCGTGGACGGTGGTGAAGACAAGGTGGCCGGTGAGCGCTGAGTTAATGGCGATCTGCGCCGTTTCCTGATCGCGGATTTCGCCGACAAGGATCTTGTCGGGATCGTGACGCAGGATGGAGCGGAGGCCGCGGGCGAAGGTCAGTCCTTTTTTCTCGTTGACCGGGATCTGGGTGATGCCGCGAATCTGGTATTCGACGGGATCTTCGATGGTGATGATCTTGTCTTCATCGCTTTTGATCTCATTCAGAGCGGCATAGAGCGTGGTGGTTTTGCCGGAACCGGTAGGTCCGGTGACCAACACCATGCCGTAAGGCTCGCGAATGTAGCGGCGGAAGCGCTTGAGATCGTCGTCGGCGAAGCCGACCACATCGAGGGTGAGTTTGCGGAACTTCTCGCTCATCGATTCCTTGTCGAGGACGCGGAGCACAGCGTTCTCGCCGTGGACGGTGGGCATGATGGAGACGCGGAAGTCGATGAGGCGGCCTTTATAGCGGACGCGGAAACGGCCGTCCTGGGGCACGCGGCGCTCGGCAATGTCGAGCTCGCTCATGACCTTGATGCGGGAAAGAATGGTGGTGTGGTGCTCGCGGGCGATCGGGGCCATGGCTGGCTGCAGGACGCCGTCGATGCGGTACTTGACGATGACTGAATCGTCGTAGGTCTCGATGTGGATGTCGGAGGCGCGGCGCTCGAGCGCGGTGAAGATCGTGGTATCGACGAGACGGATGATAGGGCTGATGTCCTCTTCGGAGGTCAGCTTCTCGATGGAGATGTTCTCGTCGGTGTTGTCGTCGGCGGAGAGGACGTCGAAGGTCAGGCCCTCGGAGGCCTCGTCGAGGACGCGCTGCGACTGCTCGGTCTTCTTGAGCAGATCGGTGATCTGCGAGAGGGTGGCGACGCGAGTAACGATGCGCTGGCCGAGGAGGCCGGAGATTTCGTCGAGCATCATGAGCTTGCTCGGATCGCTCACGGCGATGACCAGACGGTCCTCTTCCTGCTCGAGAGGCACGAAGTTGTAGCGGAACATCATGTCAACGGGGACGCTGCGCAGGACTTCGTGACGGATGCGGAAGTTGCGCAGATCGACATACTCGGAGCGATAGCGCCTTGCCAGCGCCTGCGCCTGGGCGGTTTCGTCGTGCTCGGCCGGTAGGGTAAGGGGGGGAGCCTGGGCCATACTTAATACCTCTGTTTCCTGCAATGCGGCCTGTATCTCAGGCGCATCATCCACCAAAATTTGTGGCGTTGCTCATCGAGAAGATGGGCAGATACAACGCAATCAGAATGATCACAACGACGACGCCCATGACGATCAGAATCGCGGGCTCGATCAAAGCCAGGGCCGCGGTCAGCGCCGTCTGAACGTCATCCTCAAAAAATTCGGCAACGGAATTCAGCATCTGGGGCAACGCACCGGTTGATTCGCCGACCTCAATCATCTCCGTCGAAAGATCGGGAAAGACTTTTGTGCTTTCGAGGCTGCGGGCGAGGCCTTTGCCTTCGCGCACGCTGGTGACCGACGCGGTGACGGCTTTGCTGATGCGTTTGCTCGTGATGGAGCGGGCCGCGGTTTCCAGCGAAGGCACCAGCGGAATGCCGCCACTGAGCAAAGTGGACAGGGTGCGGGCAAACATCGCGACCTGGTACTTGAGCCAGATCTTGCCAAAGAGCGGCAGCGCGATGCGAATGCGATCGATGCGATCGGCTCCGGCTTCGCTGCGACTCCATCGCCAGACGAGGAAGACGATGAGCGCCAGGACCGGCAATACATAAAGGATGTAATGCTGCGCGGCGGTGCCGAGGTCCAGCATCAGGAGCGTGATGGTCGGGAGCCGGGTACCGATCTGCTCGTAGAGCTTGGCGAACTGCGGAACGACGAAGGTGATAAGGAATATGAAGAGACCGAAGACCAGAGTGATGAGCAGCGCGGGATAGATGAGCGACGCAGCGAGCTTCTTGCGGAAGGCGAGGGAGATGCGCTGGAAGGCGAGATAGCGGCCGAGGACTTCTTCGAGATTGCCGGCGCGTTCACCGGCCAGCAGCGTGGTTGTGTACATCAGCGGGAATCCGCCCTGGGCCTCGAAGGCCGAGGAGATGGCTTCGCCGGTGCGGACGCGCGCCGATACGTTCTGCAGCTGACCCGCGAAATTGGGATTCTTCTGACTTTTGGCGAGCATTTCGAGCGAGCCGAGAATCGGCAGCCCGGCACGGATGAGAGTGAGAAATTGCTGATTGAAGATGAGAAATTGCTCGAGCTTCGCCTTGCGCGCGCCGCCGGTGAGCCCCCGCTGTTTGACGGAGTAGACGAAGTAGCCCGCCTGCGAGAAGCGCTGGCGCAGCTCGTCGGCGGTCGCCGCCGATTGAACCTGCTCCTGCACATGGCCTCGCTCGTCGGCCAGCCTGATGACAAATTCAGCCATGGGATACACCCGCCAGAAGGCCCGGAACGGCGGCCCGGCGAGGAGAAACCTCTCTTCAAGGGTAGCAGTTCGTGAACCTGGACGCGTAACGTAGTGGTTCGAGGACTAGACGCAGTAATACCCCAAATTGCTCATTTTTTGAGCAAATCGAGGTTGATTTTGCCGATCTGTCCGTTGGGGCCGACCGCCCAGGGCAGGCTGAGGGCATTCCAGTTGGCGTCATCGAGAGGCTTCCAGGTCCTGCCACCGTTCCAGCTAATGTCGGATCCGTTGGTTCCCACGGCAATCCAGGCATTGACGTCCGCATCCCAGGTGACGGCGCAGCGATAGCCATGAGGCGGCTTTTCGGTGGCGGTCCATACAGTGCCGTCAACCGACCAGGCTGCGGTGCCGCTGGTTTCATCGGGTTTCGTAAAATCCCCGCCGACAGCGACAGCCGCTTTGACCGTTTCATCCCACCACAGCACGCGCAGGGAAAAAGCGCCGGAGGATGCGGCGCCCGCGGCCATGGGCAGTGGCTTCCGGCGGAAGGTCCAGGTGTTCAGGCATGCCGGATCGGGAGGAGTATTCCCATCCCGTTCGCAATTGCTTTCACCTTCGTAAAGGAATGTGCCGCCCTGGCCTCCGGTGCCGAACCATAGACGCCCATCGCCGGCGAGGAGTGCGTTGACCATGGGTCCGGCATCGCTGAGGGCGGAGTTGCTGGCGGCAAACGACGCAATGCCGAGGGAGCCGGTGCTCAGGCCGGGGGATACGATCTTCGACCAGGTGCGGCCGCCGTCGGCAGTTCTCATCAGGACGAATGCGCCATCCACGGGATCGCCAAGCAGGTAACCGATGTCGCGACCGGCGAAGACCATGGCGTCCCAGAAGCCGCCTTTGTCGGGATTGGTGGCGACCAGGGTCCAGTGCGCGCAGCCGTCGCTGGTCCGATACATGCGGGAGCGATCGCCAGGCCCGCTCGCCATCACGATCGCGGTATTGGCGTCCCACGCCCAGATGCCGCGAAAGTCGAGCTTGTCCGCACCGGCGGGAGGCGAGCAGCTCTGCCACTCATAGCCACCGTCTTCCGTCCGCAGGATCGTGCCGTTATTTCCGCTAGCCCACGCTATTCCGTCGCCAGCCGCATGGATGCCGCGGAGGCTGGCTGTTGTGCCGCTCTTTTCGAGCGTCCAGGGCCCGGACTTCTGGCTTGTCTCCTGACCCCACACGCAGGCGCTGACCAACACCGCGAGAATCGTGATCCAACCTGCCCATCTGCTCATGGCGTCATCCTACTGAGGCGAATGGAGATACCCAATCACCAGATCAGGTCGCGAACGGTCCCAAACAGTCACCGATCGAGGTTCCTGCGGGTGCTGAGCGGAGTGGACGGAGGTAACCTTCGGTGAGTGGCAGGGGGTGATTCGTGGCGCTCCGCTAGACCGGTGGATCGCCTTCGACCACATGCACGCCGGAGGGTGGGGTGAAGACAAAGGCGGAGCTGGGAGCGGGGACGTTGTCCGCCTCGCCGCTGAAGATGAACTGATTCGTGACGCCGTCGGTTTCTTCGATGGTCATCGAGCGGATCGTCCCATCGGCGGAGGCGGTGATCCGGAGCGCGGAGACGCGCTGTTCCAGACCCTTCGGTACGCCGGACAGGACAAAGTTGCCGTTCCCGTCCGGAGCCGCGATCAATCGGGTCAGCTCTTTTTCGAGTTCGGTGTGGCCGAGCAGGAAACGGAGCGGCGAACGCAGGTCGTCGAGCTTCTTTTCGTCTACCTTTTGCGCATCGCTTTCGCCCGGGGAGTAGAAGTAGCCGTCGTGACCGTCGAGGACGAAGAGCTTGCCATCGGGATCGGTGTAGGTCCAGCGCATTTTCCCAGGTTTCTTTAGGAGGAGGACCCCGGACTCTTTGCGATTCATGCCCATCCCGGTGTACGTCTGGACGAAGTGGACTTCGAGCGAGTGCAGAGCGTTGTAGTGGCGATCGACGCGGCTCGCCACCTGAATCGGGTTCAGAGGCGACTGTGCGGTCGACGGCTGGCACGCGCCCAGCGCGGCGAGGAACGCGCAGGCTGCGGAAAAGCAGAACCGCCAGCGGAGTTGGCCACGCTGGCGGCTCATAGGGTTTGGGGCGAGAACGGCGACCATCCTTACCGGCATCCTTATTGGATAGGCACGGTGCAGTTCGTGCCGCCGGACGGGTCGCGCTTAATCTCACCGCTCATGTCGAGGCAGAAGCCGTTGTTGCCGGTCTTGCCCACAGCTTGCGGGACCGCGGTTGCCTCCCAGCTGGTGATCATGTCCTGATTGTTCACAGTAGTCTTGGTGCAGTTCGTAATGTTGAACGTGTAGCCGGCCTTCTGCCCGGTGGTCAGGTCGGACTGGAGCAGCTCGGCATTCTGCGGAGTGGGAGCGCCGGAGGAAGTGCTGCCACCCAGCGCTGCCAGCGAACAGGCAAAGCCATTCGCGGGGTAGGCGGTGTCGTACTGAATCTGGGCCTCGTGGATCGCGCGCAGCGACTGGATGGCCGAGGTCTCGTTGGCGGTGGCCTTGAGGTGGAGCATGTTGGGGATGGCGATGAGCATCAGGATGAGCATGATCGAGATGACGATCAGCAGCTCCATGAGTGTAAAACCGGCGTCGTTGTGGTTTGGACGCCTGCGTTCGCGAATAGCCTTCATAGCAATCTTCTCTCGTGGCGTTGAGGCGATGTCAGCAAGCGGAACCGGGCTGCGTGCGACGGTGAGACTTGTCCCCAAAACCGATTCAATCGTACAGGAAAAGGCGGGAGCGATGGGATCAGCCGGGCTTCAGGGTCACAGATGCCGGGCGGCGCCGATCGAGCCTGCCGGGCCCGCAATTCTAATGGACGCGGAGAGGAGGGCATTCGCTCGCGGCGGTGGGTGGACGTGGGGTGGGTTCGCGTGGCAATCCGGTGAGAAAGCCGATGCAGGGATGGTGCGCCCGGAGAGATTCGAACTCCCGACCTGATGCTCCGGAGGCATCCGCTCTATCCAGCTGAGCTACGGGCGCGCTCCTTCAGAATACTACGGGGAGGCGGCGGGAAACGCCGTGCGGGCGGCCTCGGCAACGGCGGCGACATGGGCGGGGCCGGTGCGGCAACACCCGCCAACGGCTTGCGCTCCCGCAGCATACCAGGCGCGAGCGAGCTCGCCAAAGCCGCCTGCATCGGCGTCGCCGTGAAGGGTCGCAGCTTGCCAGGTGCGGGTGACTCCGTTCCATGTTTCGCCGGAGTTGGGATAGACGATGACGGGCTTGCCGGCCTGGGATCCGGCGCGCGCTTCGGCGATGAGGGCAGCGATGTGCTGCGGGGCGGTGCAGTTGATACCGATGGCGGCGATCTGCGGTGAGACGGCCAGGGCCTCCGCGCAGGCGCGCAGCGGTTCTCCGTGGGCGACATGAGCGGCATCGCGGCAGGTGAAGGAGATCCAGGCGGTGAGCGCGGGGAATGGTTCGAGGGCGCGGACAATGGCGCGCGCTTCTTCGAGCGAAGGGATGGTTTCGAGCGCGAGCAGATCGATACCATCGGTTGCGGCGAGCACGGCGAAGCGTTCGGCATGAAAGGCGACGAGGTCGTCGAAGCCAATGGTGTAACGGCCGTGATACTCGGCTCCGTTGTGGAGGGCCGCGCCGTATGGGCCGAGCGAGGCGGCAATCCAGATGCGGCGGGGATTCTCGAGGGCGTAGAGGGAGCGCGCCTGCTCGGCGATGGCAACGGATTGACGGAGAGCGCGGGCAGCCAGGAGCGCGGGATCGGCGTTCATTTCGTTCGAGGACTTTTGAGGGACCTGAGCGAGGGCGCGATAGCCGAGCGCGGAGACCTGGTAGCTGGCGGTCGAGATGCAGTCGGCGCCGGCGCGCAGGTAGTCGAGATGGACGGCGGCGATGGCGGCGGGTGCGTCGTCGAGGACGTGAGCCGACCAGAGCGGGCCGGAGATGTCGCAGCCGCGGCGCTCGAGCTCGGTGGCCATGGCGCCGTCGAGGACACGGATCGGCGGGAAAGGAATGGAAGCAGGCTGCGTCACGGACGAATGTCGGTCAAAGAGCAAAGCCAAAGGCGGGACGAGTCCGGCCTTTGGTTGTGTTTTCTATTGTGACAGCGGGGGAGGGGCGAGGGGTTCCGCGAGGCGGAGAGAAAACTCAGAGGCTGTTGCCGACTTTGTTGAAGAAGTTGGAAATGGAATTGGCAAGGCCGTTCATGGAGGCGACCAGCGCGAGACCCATGACGGCGATGATCAAGGCGTACTCGATCAGGTCCTGGCCGGATTCGTCCCGGAGCAGGCCGGCGAGGGACGGGGCAGCGATCATGGCGGTCTCCTTGGAAAATTGCGTGTGGCGAGCGATCCGTGGTGGACGAGCGAGGCGGCACGGAGTGCAGGTGCTATGAAAACAATGGATCAGACACCGGTTGGTTGCAATGGCGGGGAGGGGCTATTACTTCAGTCACGGGGTTAGCGGGGTGTGGAGTTGGGTGGCGAGAGCCGGAAGCTGTGCCGTTTGCGGGGCGTTGGCGAGTGCAGTAAACTGAAGAAACGTCGTGAGTAAACCGCGTGTCGGGGAGTGGCTCAGCCTGGTAGAGCACCTGGTTCGGGACCAGGGGGTCGGAGGTTCGAATCCTCTCTCCCCGACCATTTATTTCCAAAGACTTGGCGTCTTTTCCGGATTGCTAAATCGGTCCGATGTAGACGATTTTGTAGCGCTGCGAGCCTCGAAGCTAGATCCTGTGCGGCCGCTGGGCGAAAACTTGAGTGGCGTCTGTATACGTGTCGGTCCCGTAGATGCGCGAATCGAAGGTCCTCGGATCGCCCCCGGGCGGGCAACTGAAAGTGGTCCGCTGGCCGTTCTTGTCCGAACCGCGCGACGCCGCCAGCGGCAGGTCCTTCCACGCAATCGGTTTTGCCCCCTGCGCAAGGGCGTGTGCAACCGAGGCAATGAGAGTCACTATGACTGCCAATCGGAGATGAGAACGTTTCAAACCCTACCTCCGGCCGAACAACAGAAGACAGAAAGGCCACCTTGAAGACCAGGGCTGCAGTTGAACACAGCTGCGGATCGGCACACAGAGCGCTCCGCATCCTCTTTTTGTACCGCTCTTCACTCGAGCCCGGCCCATCGATTGAACGCGGAACTACCCGCTCTCGAAAGGCGCAAACGTGCAGGTCTCAAAGCTATCTGACAGGGGATAATCGCCTGGACAGCGGGCAGGCAGCGAAGCTCGTCAGGTCCGGCGATTTGTGCTCTCATTATGAGATCGGCGCCGGACTTGTCAAGACAAATCTTCTGAGGACCGGCCCCAAAAAGCGATGACATCATCTAGCGCATCACATAGCCGCCATCGACCGAGATGGACTGGCCGGTAACGTAGCTGGCGGCATCGCTGCAAAGCCACAGGACGGCATCGGCAATCTCTTCGGGGCGTCCCAATCGTTTCATCGGGACGAAAGTGTTGAGCATCCTGTCTAACTCCGGCCCCTGACCTTCGGCGATCATCTTGTCCGACATGGGGGTCTGGATCATGCCGGGGCAAACGTCGTTCACGCGAATGCCGCGCGTCGCATATTCAAGCGCCGCACTCTTCGTGAAACCGATGACGCCGTGCTTGGCGGCATGGTAGGTTCCACGTTGGTTTCCGCCGATGAGACCTCCGAGGGAAGAACAGTTCACAATGGCTCCGCTGCCCTGCTCGCGCATCTGCCGGAGTTCAAACTTCATGCAACTCCAGACACCACGCAGGTTGATGCTCATAACGCGGTCGTAGTCGTCACGGGGCGAGTCAGCCGTTTCGGCAAGAACGTTTTGAATGCCGGCATTGTTATAGGCCGCGTCGAGATGACCAAACGTGGTAACGGTCTGCCTGACCATGCCTTCCACCTGAGCGTCATCCGAGACGTCACAGCATACAGCCAATGTCTTATGCCCCTGGCTGGCGAGGTCTTTCGCTGCGGCCTGCACTTCTTTTTCGTTCCAGTCGGCGAGCACCACGGAGGCGCCCGCTTCGGCAAATGCCTTTGCCGTCGCAAGCCCGAGTCCCGACGCCGCACCTGTTACCAGGGCAACCTTGTTTTCAAAGGTGATGTTCATTCCTGTCTCCAACCTGGATTGAGTGCATCAGGTGATGGTTAGCGATCGATCAGCTTCTGGTGGGTTGCGGGATAACGATCGCCTTCGACCTTGATCGCGGAGGAGGCTTCTTCGAGCGTGCGCACGTCTTTTGTGGTGAGCTTGAGGGTTGCGCCGCCGAGATTCTCTTCGAGTCGGGAGAGTTTCGTTGTACCCGGGATCGGCACGATCCACGGCTTCTTCGCGAGCAGCCATGCGAGAGCGATTTGCGCTGGCGTAGCTTTCTTCTGCACTGCAAACTCTGTCACCACGTCCACGAGAGCTTGATTGGCTTTGCGATTTTCTTCGCTGAAGCGCGGGACGATGGCGCGGAAGTCGGTCCTGTCGAATTTGGTGGATGCGTCAATCTTCCCGGTAAGGAAGCCTTTGCCAAGCGGGCTGAACGGAACGAAGCCGATGCCGAGTTCCTCCAGTGTGGGCATCACGGACTCTTCAGGCTCACGCCAGAAGAGGGAGTACTCACTTTGCAGCGCAGTAACGGGCTGCACGGCGTGAGCGCGGCGGATTGTTTTTGCCCCTGCCTCGGAAAGACCGAAATGCCTGACCTTGCCTGCCTGAATCAGGGTTTTGACTGCGCCGGCGGTGTCTTCGATGGGCGTGTTGGGGTCGACGCGATGCTGGTAGAGGAGGTCGATGGTGTCGGTTTTGAGACGCCTGAGCGAAGCCTCAACCACCTGTTTGATGTGTTCGGGACGGCTGTTGGGGGTCGTCCATTTGCCGTCATTGGGATTGGGTTCAAAGCCGAACTTGGTTGCGATGACGACGCTCTTGCGGAATGGCTCGAGTGCTTCGCCTACGACTTCTTCGTTCGTATAGGGGCCATAGACTTCGGCGGTATCGAAAAAGGTGACGCCGCGCTCAACGGCGGTTCGGATGAGCTTGATGGCTTCTGACTTCTCCGTGGCGGGCCCGAGGCCGAAGCTCAAGCCCATGCAACCGAGGCCGAGTGCTGAAACTTCAAGACCGCTTTTTCCTAAAATGCGCTTTTGCATGATTTCTCCTGCGTCGATCCGTTGCCGTGTGCGACAAATACAAGTTTAGGCAGGTTTCGTCTATGCGACTAGATAGTTCGCGACTCAGAGAGTTATGAATACAATTCATGAATCATGAAGAGCGATCTGGCGGAACTTTCCGCATTTGCAACTGTCTCTGAAGAGCGCAGTTTCACACGCGCCGCCGCCCGGCTGGGCATTTCACAATCCGCCCTGAGTCATTCCATTCGAGGCCTTGAGAAGAGGTTGGGAATTCAGTTGCTTGCGCGAACCACGCGAAGCGTTTCCCCCACGGCAGCGGGCGCGATGCTTCTTCAGGAACTCGCGCCAGCCCTGGAGCGGATCGAGAAGGCGGTTGCAGAGACGAGGAAGCAGCGAGAAACTCCGTCCGGCCGGATACGACTCATCATCCCGCGGACAGCCACGGAGATGGTGATTCTCCCGAAGCTGGCTCAGTTCGCCCGCACTTATCCGGAGATCGTGGTGGAGGTCACCTCTTCCAACGACCCTGTCGATCTTGTCGCCGGGGAATATGACGCCGGGGTCCAGCTGGGCGAGTTCATCCAGCGCGACATGATCGCAGTACGGGTGACCAAAGAAATGCGGCTCGCGGTGGTTGGCTCTCCTGAATATTTCGGGTCACATACCATTCCTCGCCATCCGCAGGATCTGAAGGATCACCCCTGCATAGGGTTTCGCTTCAGCAGCGGTCTATACCGATGGGAGTTTGAGAAAGGCAGGAAGGCGCTCACGGTTCGCCCTCATGGACCGGCATCTTTCGACGATCCGGACCTCGTTATCCAGGCGGTGCTGGATGGAGTTGGGATCGGAACGGCGATGGAAGATCCTCTCGCGGACCACATCGAAGCGGGGCGGCTGGTTCAAGTGCTGAGAGACTGGTGCCCATCGTTCCCCGGATACTTTCTCTACTATCCCAGCCGTCGGAATCAACCAGCCGCTCTGGCCGCTCTGATTGAGACACTTCGAATGTCGGATTGAACGCTCGTCTATTTTATTGGTTTGGAGTTCTTTGAAGTAGGTAGCCATTGGAGGAAGAGGGGCGGCTTGCGTCGGGTGGTTTCCCGAACGAGCATCACACTTCCATTTTGGGGGGAACCGGGGCGACATACCCGAACGGACCTATAATCGGGTTCCAGGGAACCGCCCGTCTGAAGCGGCCTGTTGCGATCAAGGCTCGCCGCTCCGGATTGAATCGGTTTTCCCCTCCCCAGTAGTCTTCGAATGTACGGACGGAAGATGTCTGCGCCCGGTATGGACGACGATCTGACACTTTCGCTGGACAAAGGCCAGCGTGCTCCGGCCGAGGCGACCCCGGAGCGCGCTACGTGGGGCGACTTTCGTTTGCTGGCCCGCGTGGGGCGTGGCGGCTTCGGCGAGGTGTACCGGGCGTGGGATCCGAGCCTCGAACGGGAAGTAGCACTGAAGTTGCTGTTGCCCGGATCGGTGAGCGGCGACGAGGCCTACCGCTCGCTGTTGCGCGAGGCGCGCGCGCTCGCTTCGGTGCAGCACCCCAACATCGTGCATGTGTACGGCATCGACCGGCACGAGGGGCGGGTGGGCTTCTGGACGGACTTCGTGCACGGCAAGACGCTGGCGGCGCTGGTGCGCGGGCAGGGCGCGTTTGGGCACCGCGAAGCGGCGCTGATGGGACTGGATGTGGCGCGCGCGCTGAGCGCGGTGCATCGGACCGGGATTCTGCATCGGGACATCAAGGCCGATAACGTGATGCGCGAAGAAGGCGGGCGCATTCTCTTGATGGATTTCGGGCTGAGCACGCTGCCACAGAGGCAAGGAAGTCTCTCGGGAACGCCGAACTATATGGCTCCGGAGTTGTTCCAGGGTGGCGCGGCGACGGTGGCGTCGGATATCTATGCGATGGGTGTGCTGCTTTACTACCTCGTGACCGCCGAGTATCCGGTGAAAGCGAGCGGGCGGCCATTCGCGGAGGCAGTGGCTGCGGTGAACGAGCGGCGGCCGCTCATCGATCTGCGGCCCGATCTGCCGGAGTCGTTTCTGCGGACGGTGAATGTCGCGACGGAGATCGATCCGGCGAAGCGGTTTGCGAGCGCGGGGCAACTGGCGGCAGCGCTGGCGGAATCGCTGGGCGCTTCGGTGCCGGAGGAGGCTTCCCCGAGTTCGGCGAAGGAACGTGGACGGAAGTGGATTTGGGCAACGATTGCCGGAGCCGTGGTGGTGGTGGCGGTTGGCATTGGGCTGAGCACAGGGATCGTGCGGCGTTGGATGTATCCGGATGCGGCGTCGGTTCCGGCCGGAACGCCGGCGAACGCCTACGACGACTACCAGAAGGCGCAGGACCTGATGCAGCGCTCCTACAAGGACAGCAATATCGATGCGGCGGCACAGGGGTTCCAGAAGGTGCTCAGGGAGGATCCTTCATTCGCGCTGGCGGTGGCGGGGCTGGGGAATGCGTGGTTCCTGCAATACCGCAACAATAAGGATGCGCAGCTGCTGGACCAGGCGCGGGCGGAGGAGATGAAAGCCCTACAGATGGATCCGAACCTCGCGCCGCCCTATGTGACGCTGGCGCGCATGTCGGCCATGGCGGGACAGACGGCGTTGGCGCGGCAGCAGGTGCAGAAGGCGCTGGCGATCGATCCGCACAGCGCAGAGGCGTACGGCGCCCTGGCGGAGATCGATCAGGCGGACGGGCGCACGCAGGACGCGATCACGGCGGCGCAGAGAGCGATTGATCTTGCGCCGAGTGACTCACACTGGCTGGTGCGGTTGGGGGTGATCTACTTTTCGAGCGGAAAACTGGAGGATGCCGCAACAGAGTGGCAAAAGGCCACGGAAATCGATCCTCAAAATAGTTCTGCATTCTATGATCTGGGTTTAGCGCGGACGCAGCTGGGTCAATTCGATGAGGCGCGAAAGGATCTCGATAAGGTTCTATCGATCCAACCAGACCCGGATGCTTATACCGCGCTTGGGTCGTTACTGGAACTGCAGGGCAAGTACGAGGAGGCCATCAAGATGGATCAGAAATCCATCGCACTTAGTCCCGGCGATTATCAGGTGTGGGGGAATCTTGGCAGCGCTTATCTCTGGGGCGGGGATCGCGAGAAGTCGAAGCAGGCGTACGGCAAAGCGATCCAGATCGCGGAGGCGCAACGCACTAAGTCTCCTGACGACACGAGTCTGCTTGTGCAACTGGGCGATTACTACGCGTCCAGCGAACAGCCGGGACCCAGCGAGGTGCTGCTCCGCAAGGCGATGGCGCTCTCTCCTGACGACCCGGATATCGAATACCGGGCGGGCGAAACCTACGAGATTCTTGGGCAACGCGCCAAAGCAATCCCGCTGATTGCCAGGGCTCTGGCTCAGGGTTATCACGCTGTGGAATTCCAACGCAGTCCGGAGCTCACGTCTTTACGCGCCGATCCGGCCTTCCAGGTGGCGCTGAACCAGGCAAAATCGGAAGACGCGTTGGACAAATCGAAGCAATTGCAGTAACGTGGCGGCCATGGCCAACACCGATGTCACCATCAGCAAGCAAGACGGCGCCCTCGTTCCCAGCCAGCCTTCGATTCCGGTGGTACCGGGGAACACGATCACGTTTTCCACCCAGGGTGACAGCGCAACGTTGTTCTTTTCACCGGATGCGATTTCGATCCTGTCTCCGGCGCCATCGGCTCCTGTGACGATCGCTGCGGGTGGAAAGACGGCTTTCACTTTTGGAGCATCGAAGCCTGGCGCCTACAGTGTCTTCTTCGAGCCGAACGCATCTACGCCTCCAGCCAGTTTTCCGGTGCGGCCATCGAATCTCCTTTTTCTGGAGATCGACACAAGAGGTATAGGCTTCGGTGGCCCTGGCGGCACTGTGAAGTCGGGCGGATAATCGAGCAGTCTGTGCTCCCCTTCTATTGCAGATCCCTGATCCGCAACCGTGCGGCGGGATCGCCAAGAACAATATAGTTGCGCGCATCGTCGCGGGCGATGGTGAGCGCAGTGCGTCCCGCGTCGTTCAAGGGCTGAGGCGCGTTCGGATCGGTCGACACCGTGCGCGCTTCGGACTCGATGAGCTGGGCGCAGAGGTGACTCCAGCGGTCGCTGAGACAGTCGGCGGCATAACCAGCGCGGCGGCCGAGCATGAGATACGTCAGCGGATCGCGCACCGCCTGGACCTGGGGCGAGCCGGTGACATCCTGAAAGGCGTAGGGAAACGCCAGGTCGATGTGCGCGATCACGGCAAGCGTGCCATGGCTGAGCAAAGCCTGAGGCAGAGCCGCGATCAACGGTGAGGGTGCGACGGGAATCTTCGCGCCATTGGTTCCGAAGTAGTAGTTGTTATCCGCAGGGCATCCACCGCTGTAACACGCAAACAAGAAGGACATAGTTCCCTGCAGCTTTGCATCGGCAGGGATATCTTCCACGGACATCAGATTGTTGTCGCTGGCGGGAGTGCCACGGACCCACTCCTGCGTAAAGAGCGAGCCCTGCATGCGGCGCTGGAGAGCGGGATCGGCGATGGGGTACTCGGCGCCGTGGGAGCCGGTGAAGAGCACCGCGGGCGGTCCGCCGGGGACATCGCCGCGCAGCATGTCGATGAATTGCTGTTTGGTGGCCTGTTTGGGGCTCGAGGTGGTGAAGGCGTCGAGGGTGAATTTTGCCGCGCCCGAACCAAGCGGCCGATGTGTGTCGAGAAAATTCGGGCAGAGCGCGTCGGAGAGCATCCCGGTTGCGAGGTCGCCGTCATTGTGGGTGATCCAGACAGCGGCGTTTTTGCGTTGCACGGGACGGAACGAAGGGCTTTCGTATTCGACGACGGCCCGGGCGTAGCGGCCGTAGTCCTCGATATTGTCGAAGGCGAGGCGGCCGACGGCCCACTGCATCTTGAGCAGGTTCTGAAACTCGAAGGGGATGCGGTCGGGCTGTCCAACGATCAGGACGTAGTAGGGCACACCGGCCGTTGGATCGACCTGCGCAGTGAGCGAGACGCCGCGGTATTGCACCCAGTTGTCGGCGGTCTGGCCGGGGCGCACGCCGGAGTCGTTGCCCTCGAAAACTTTGAAGAGATTGTCGTCGGCGACCTGGGTGTGACGAAGATCGATGAGCGGCTGCAGCTGCGCCTTGATGGCGGGGTCGGCGTCGGAGGCGAAGAGAATGCACCAGCCGGTCTGGGTGAGGTCGTTGGGATCGCCAACGCTGGAATCGGTAGAGAGGTGCGTGGAATTGATGCTGCGCTGTGCCGCGCCGGGAAGGTCGGCGGCAATGTGGGGGAGGCTTTCCGGAGGAAGCACCGGCGCTGAGGCGCCAGTATCGGCCCTGACGAGTAGCGGAACGGGTTGCGCGAGAGAGATGCTCGCAGAGTTAGTACCCATGACGACCTCTTTCGACGGCACGCGGCCGGAGACCCGAACGGGAGAGGATAATGGCGGCGCGGCGGCGCAGGAATTTGTGCCTCCTATGGTAGCGTTTCTCCATGCCGGTTTTCCGCAAGACCGCTGTGGTGCAGCTGGAGCTGCCCAGCGGGGCGATGGAGACGAGCCTGCCGCTGGCATGTGAGCGGGAATACGGTGTCCTGCTGGCGATTGACGGCAAGACGTATCCGGCTCAGGCCTTCCATCCACCCATCAACGACGAGCAGTGGCGGGAGTTCATCCGGCAGCTGCGCGACTGCAATATAAATCGGGATGTGAAGACGGGGTACCGCGGCGCAACGGCGATCCGCGCGCTGGGGCGCCAATTGTATCAATCGCTGGCACAATTGAGCCCGGCGCTGCGGACGTTTCTGGATGAGGCGGGAACCGCGCGGCGGCTGGTGATGCAGACAACGCGGCCGGAGCTGCACCTGCTGCCGTGGGCAGGGATGTACGACGAATCGGGGCATATGCTGGCGGCGGGAGACCTGTCGGTCGTGCATGCCTGGGACGATTTCAATGCGCTGCCGTCGTCCACGAAGGGTCAGCTGCAGCTGGTGAAGGTGCTGGGCGAGGATACGAATCAGCGAACGGCGGCGGCGCTCCAGGGTTTGCAGCGGACGCCGGAGATCGTGCAGCAGGATGCAACGGAGGCGTTCGAAGCGGGCAAGCCAGTCGAGGGTGTGGACGTACTGCATCTGGAAAAGCACGGAGATGCGGTGCTGGGCGAAACGGGGCAGGTGGCTGCGGCGACGTTTGGCTCGACGTTCGCGCAGGCGAAGATCGCGCTGCTGTGGAGCTGTTATTCGGGCGCAGCGAATTCCTGGGGCGAGTCGCCGGCGCTGGCGCTGCACCGCAACGGCGCGGGTCTGGTGCTATCGTTTCTTGCCGAACTGCACAACGAGGACGCGGGCTCGATCGCCGAGGCGTTTTACGCGGACGTCTTCGGGCCGTCGGCGAGCCGCGATCCGGAATCGGCGTTGATGAGGATTCGTTGCGCCAAGGCGACGACGGAGTTCGCGTTTGCGAACTGGGCTTCGATGACGGTGTACCTGCGCAGTCCGCTGGACCTGAGCGCGCTGCCGCTGAATGGGCCACGCGTGCCGGCATCGGGATGGCTTTCAGAAGCGGGACCGCCCGCTGCGAGCGGTGCAGTGGGCGCGGCTGGGACCAATGCTGCAACTGCGGATCCCTTCTGGCAGACGGTTGGGGCGCAGGTGCGCGATTTGCAACCGGGCTCGATCACGGGGATGGACGCGGCGGCGGTAGCGTTTACCCAACTGCCGGAAGCGGCATTTCACGCATGGCGGGGCAATGTGATCCGGCTGGATGAGACCGCGGGCGCGCTTCCCGAAGATGCGACCCTGCGCGAACTGGGCCTCGCTCCGGAGAACGCGCCGTCGACGGACGCGGCGGACCGGCTGATGTGGTTCTTCGAGCAGATCGAGCGTTTCGGATCGCCGCTGATCGTCTGGACGCATGCAGCCGAGCGGCATTTGGAGTTTCTGCAAACAGCGCAACCCAGCCCGGCGCTCACATTCTTGCTGCTGTATGGACCGAAGCCGGCGCAGCCATCTTTGACGGAGCTGCTCAACGAGAACCAGCTGGAGGAAGGGCTGACTGCCTGCAAAGCGCTGCCGCCCGATTGCGGCGACGAGCAGGTGTTTGCCGCGTTTTTCATCTGCATCCGCAGCGAGCATCCAGAGCAAGCGCTCCCTTATATTGGCCGCGTGCAAAGTCGGCAGGAGCGGCTGCTGCTGATGGGCAACTATCTCAGCCGGAATCCCGGTACCGTTTTCGAGGAGAGTCTTCTGTCGTCGGTCTGGGCGTCCGGTCAGGGCGATCCGCCGCGAAATCCAGAGGATTTCTACTGGCTGGCGATGCATGCGCCTGAGGATGAGGCAACGCTGCGGGAGAGCGGGCGCGCGCGGCACGAAATGGCGTACTCGCTGCAGGGCCGGGGACAAACCGACAAGGCCGAAGGACTCATGCGCAGAGCCCTGGCGGACATCGAGGCCAGCGGACAGGATCCGAACCTACAGCGGGACGTGCGTTGGTACACCGCGCTCGGGACCACGCTGCGGGACTGGGCCGATCTGCTGGCGGACAAACCGGAGCGTCTGGAAGAAGCCTCACAGATCCTGCAGCGTGCAAAGACGATTCAGGCATTCCATGGGATGCGTGTGGCGCTGGCGTACTCGACGGCGACGGCAGCACGCCTGGCTCTGGCCGGAAACCGTTACACCCAGGCGATCGACCTGGCGGTGGAGGCGGCGAACCGCTTCGTCGGCTGCAACAACTGGCGAGGATGGTTCGAGGCGCACCACATCCTCTTCGAAAGCCTTGCGGAGACACGGGAGACGGCACGGATGATGAGCCTGGCAAAGCTGGCCAACGAGAAGCTTCAGCTTTCGAATCTGCCGGAGGCGCGGCGCGAGGAGCATCGGCAGTACCTGGCGTTCCAGCGTGCACGGGCGCACTGGATCGCGGGCGAGCTGGCCGAGGCGCGCGAGGAGCTGCAAGTGCTGCGCGAAACGCTGGCTGCAAAGCAGAAGAAGCCGGATCCCAAAGTGGAGGGGCTCTACGAGTTTCTGAGCTTGTCCCCTGCCACGCACAATGGCCTGGCGAAGCCGATTGAACCCTAAACCCTAACTGTATGGGGCGAGTTCAGACCGATCTACTTTATTCGCGCGCGTTCGCGCTGCAGCTCGCGCCAAAGCTCGCTTTTGGAAACCCCGCGCTCGCGAGCGATCCGCTTCAATGCGTCCTTCTCGTCGAGACCTTCGGACTTCACAAGCTCAGCCAGTCTTTTCAATAGACTCGCCCCCAAGGCGGAGTCCGCTGCGAGTGGCTGTGCAGCAATCAGGAGGACCATCTCGCCGCGAACGTTGTCGCGGGTGGCTAATTGCTCCCGGACCTCTCTCACTGTCGCACGCAGGAATTCCTCATGGAGCTTAGTCAGCTCGCGCGCCAGGACGATCTGGCACAGCGGACCCCAGACTGCCTCGACGTCGGCCAGGGTCTCGACGATTCGATGCGGAGCCTCATAGAACACGAGCGTTGTGGGCCGCGACAATCCGGCGGCCCAATCCTCGAGCGCGGTGCGGCGAGCGCCGGCCTTCGGCGGCAGAAAGCCCACAAAGAAAAAGTGCTCGGTATTGATTCCTGACGCGACGAGGGCGGCGAGAACAGCGCTCGCGCCGGGGATCGGATAAACAGCAATCCCCTCGACAATGGCGGCAGTGGCCAGGACCATACCCGGATCGGAGATACCCGGCGTTCCCGCATCGGAGACGACGGCGATGCGCGCGCCGTTCTTCAGCTCCTCGATGAGCTGCCGGCCGCGTTGCGCCTCGTTGTGCTCGTGGCTGCTGATGACCGGCGTGGCAATGCCGTAGCGGTCGAGAAGCTTACGCGTCTGGCGCGTGTCTTCGCAGGCGATGCGGTCGGCGGAGCGCAGGACCCGCAGCGCGCGCAGGGTAATGTCTTCGAGGTTGCCGATGGGAGTCGCGACGAGATAGAGGCCCGGGGCTAACGGCTCGTCAGTCGCGTTCATTGTCGGTGCGTTCGAGGCGGCGGTATTCGGCGAGCAGGCCCATGCTGCTGCTCAGGTTCTGCCAGGTGACGATGCCAACGATGCGGCCGGACTCGGCGACGGGGATGAGCGAGAGCCGCCCGCTGCCGATGCGGCGAATCAGCGCCCCGAGGGAATCGTCGGGCTGCGCGACCTGAAAAGCGCGCGACATGATGGCCTGGATATAGCCGTTGCCCCCGTGGCGCAGCGCCTGGATGATCCCCTGCCGCGAGACCACGCCGACCAGGGCGGCGCCGCGAACGACAGGGAAATCGTCCTGCAGGCTGTGGATGGCTTTGTACAGCGCATCGGAGAGGGTGTCGGAAGGAGAGAGGGTATCGAAGTCGACGAGCATCACGTCGCGCATGCGGACCGTCTCGACGACAGATTGAAAGAGCACGCCCTGATCTTCGAGCTGGGCGCCGATGAAGACGAAGAATCCGCCCATGATGAGCCAGGGGCTGACGCCGGCGGCCAGGCGGGTGTTGGGGATGGCCAGCACCGCGAGGCCGGCAACGACAGCGCCGATGCCCAGCATCTGGCCCATGCCGGAGGCAGTGCGCGTCGCCTGCGCCACGCCACGGGAACGCGAAAGGCCGCTGCGCATCAGACGGCCCGCATCCAGCGGATACGCCGGGAGGAAGTTGATGAGGGCCAACGCCACATTGAGCCACACGGCGGAGCGCATCAGGTGCGACGGGGTGACCACGGGTAATGCGGCGATCGGAACCTGCGAGGTTGCGCCTTTGATGAGGGCCGCGACGAGTCCGGCAAAGACCAGGTTGGCGCCAGGTCCGGCGAGCGTCAGCGACCACTGGGTTGATCCCTCGACGGCCCGCTCCGCCATGTCCGGGCTCGCATAAGAGAAGAGGCCGCCAATAGGAAGCAAAAGGATGCTGCGCACGGCAAGCCCATAGTAGGCCGCCGTCAATGCCCGCACGCCTTCGCGCCCGAGCACCGCTCCGAAGAGCACGAACCACAGCATTACGCCGCGCCAGGACGGAATGCCGGAGAGGTTTGTGGAGAGAAGACAAAACAGAAGCAGCAGGAGAAAGAAATAGTGGATGCGCAAATGCACTCCAAACCAGCGTCCGAGGGGCAATGACCAGGCGCGCATTACGATTTCTCCTTCCTTGCCGTTATTGTAGAGGGTCGGCGGATTCCGCCAGGAAGAACAGGGAGAAACCAGTGCGGGTGATTGGCGGGCAATATCGGTCGCGGGTGTTGCACGCTCCGCGGGGGCTCGAGACGCGACCCACCAGCGATCGCCTGCGCGAAACGTTGTTTAACGTGCTGGCGCCGCAGATCGAGGGCGCGGTCTTCCTGGATCTTTATGCCGGATCGGGCGCAGTGGGCATTGAGGCGCTCAGCCGCGGGGCGCGGGAGGCGATTTTTGTCGAACAGGCAGACAAAGCTCTGCGCGTCATCCGCAGCAACCTTGCCGCACTGGGAATTCATGGGAACTACGCTCTGGAGCCGCGGGGCGTGACGGCGGGGCTGCGGCGACTGGCCGAAGCTGAGCGAAAGGCGGACCTCGTATTTCTCGATCCGCCCTATGCCGAAGACGGAGAATATGCGGCGACCCTCAACCTGCTCGGCGGGGAGTGCGGCAACGTGCTCGCCGCCGGAGCCCTCGTCGTTGCGGAACACGAGAAGCGCCGCGAGCTGGAAATGCGGTATGGAAGGCTGATGCGCTACAGAGTTCTGAAGCAGGGCGATGCGGCGTTGAGTTTTTATCGCGCGGAATCGGGATGAGGGCCGGAACGCTGGCCCGTTCGCAGATCAATGATGAACGGGATCTCGCGATCGGTGATCAGGTCCCATCCCAGGCCGGACAGTTCGTTGCCGCGAATTCCGGTGATGCGCATTCCTTCGGAAGAGAGTCGCGGTGTTTGCCATGCCTGCCCCGCCTCTCCCCAGGCCAGGAGCGCATGGTGTCCGGCCACGAGCAGCAGCTCATGTTCGGGCAAGGGGCGGACCTCCAGCACCGGGCGAAAGGCGATCTGCGTGAATTGAGCTGGATCTCCAGCCTTCACCATGTAGGCGTAGCCTCCGGCAACCGCGCAGAGCTCATGCGGATTCGGGCAGCTCCAGATGCCGGTGGGCGCCGAGGGATCGGCAAATCCCAGAGCGAAGGTCGCCAGGAATGGCGGGGCATTCGCGGGCCTGACCATGACTTCCAACGCGGCGCGCTCGACCTCTTCTGCTTCGCGCGGATAGGTGAAGGTGCGCGGGGGCAGAATGAGCGGCCTCTGCGGCAGGATTTCGGCCTCCCAGGAGTGGGGGAAGGCGAAATCAGCGGTCATCCCTCGAAACGAAAGTTGACGATCCATTCCAGCTGCTCCAGCGTATCGGGAACCGCGAAGCCGCGAGCCTGCTCGATCGCATGCAACGCTTCGCGAGCATCCCAGCCAAGCGCGATCATGACGGAGGCCAACAGCACGGTAGCGCGGCCGATACAGCCGCGACAGTGGGCGCCAACCGCGTTGCCCGCCCGCACCTGGTCGCGCAGATCGGCCACCAGTCCACGGAAGGAAACGATGTCGGGCGGGGTGCATCGATCCAAAACCGGATAAGAGACGAATCTCATACCCAACTGGCGGGTGATCCGGCCTTCATCGAGCAGGCCGAGTTCTTCGCTGTCCTGGGGCGTCAGCAACGAGACGAGAACGTTGATGCCTTCGTCCCTGGCAATTTCCAGATCAGTCTGGAGCCAATCCCCGCCGCGCGGACGCAGCACGAACGCGAGCCGCGAGGGCTGGGCTTCCTCGATCCAGAGAACCGTCTTCATCGGCCGCCGCTTATGAACTGTTCGATTCGCTCGCGCACACCCAGGACATGCACTGGCAGATGGAGACGGCTGCCTTCTTCGACAATCGGAATCAGCTTGTCGAATTCCGGTCCGGAGTGCGATCCAGTGAGTGCGATGCGGATTGGATGAAAGAGGTCTTTTCCCTTCGCT